>Ga0123519_10000618_pt1 | contig 62283 bp, 71 predicted proteins | sample YelNatPaOPRAMG02_FD_87396 | JGI IMG/M metagenome (GOLD analysis project Ga0123519, IMG submission 87396) | Hot spring microbial communities from Yellowstone National Park - Yellowstone National Park OP-RAMG-02 (version 2) | ecosystem: Environmental > Aquatic > Thermal springs > Hot (42-90C) ...
TGTCTCAAGCTTCATAGGTGGTTTGGGAGGGAAGGATGTTCCTGTGAAGGATGTAATTGAGGTATTTAAGAGAATCAGGAAAAAGGAGTCAGTGAGAGTGTGGGTGTGAGGATGGAGGAGTATTTCTCACCAGGTCATACGGCTTGCGCGGGCTGCGGGATGCCGATTGTTGTAAGGCATGCGTTGAACATTCTGGGTAAGGATGTGATAGTTGTAAATGCAACCAGCTGTCTTGAGATTGTTTCGTCTGCATATCCAAGAAGCGCCTGGGGCGTTCCTTACATTCATTCGCTCTTTGAAAACTCCGCAGCCATAGCAGCCGGTGCGGTTGCATCTTTGAGGGCGCAGGGAAACAATCACACAAAGGTTGTTGTAATCTCAGGGGATGGTTCAACCTACGATATTGGGTTTGGAGTTCTTTCAGGGATGCTGGAGAGGAATGATGATGTTCTTTACATCTGCTATGATAATGAGGCGTATATGAATACCGGCAATCAGAGAAGCGGTTCAACTCCTTTTGGGGCTGCAACAACAACAAGCCCGGCAGGCAAGGTGAGGCATGGGAAGGTGCAGTGGAAAAAACCAATTGCCGAAATTGCTGCTGCCCACAAAATACCATACGTTGCAACAGCAAGTATCGGTTACATGGCTGATTTTGAGAATAAGGTGAGGAAGGCAAAGGATATGAAGGGAGCGAGGTTTATCCTGGTGCTCTCCCCGTGTGTAACCGGATGGAATTATGATTCAGCAAAAACTATTGAAATTGCAAAACTTGCTGTTGATACTGGTTTGTGGATGTTGTATGAAATTGAGAATGGCAAACTGAGAATAACCTATAAACCGCAGCAGTTCAAACCAGTTGCAGATTATCTGAAGATGCAGAGAAGATTCAAACATCTGAATGAGGAGGAAATTAAGCTGATACAGGAGCATGTCAACAGAACATGGGCTGAGGTAAAGTAACTCCTTTTTGGAAATATTTAAAAGAAGCTTATCATATAACAAGTGGGAGGTGAAACTGTGCAACATCTTCTTACCCTGAAGGAAATGAATGGAAAGCAGATTGAAAATTTGATTGACAGAGCAATTGAGATTAAGAAAAACCAAAAAAAGTGGAGCAGGGCGCTTGAGGATAAAACGCTTGCAATGGTGTTTCAGAAAACATCCACAAGAACCCGAGTTTCATTTGAGGTTGGGATGACGCAGCTTGGAGGGCATGCAATATACTTGGATTGGAGAACTACTCAGTTCACAATTTCTGATATAAGGGATGAAGCAAAATGCCTGTCAAGGTTTGTTGATATAATAATGGCAAGATTGCTGAAGCATGAGGATTTGCGGAAGATGGCGGATGCATCAGAGGTGCCTGTGATAAATGGGCTTTGCGAGAAGTACCACCCATGCCAGTCGCTTGGGGATTTGATGACGATAAAGGAGCACAAAGGAAAGCTGAAGGGGTTGAAGGTGGTTTACTTGGGAATTGGGAATAACGTGAGCAACACTCTGAGCTTGGGCTGTGTGAGAACAGGCATGCACTTCACGTTGTGCGTTCCTGAGATGGATCCTCTCTCTATTGATAAGGAACTGCTTGAGGAAGTAAGAAAAAGTAGTTTGTATGAGGAGGAGAAAGACCCGAAGAAGGCGGTGGAAGGGGCGGATGTGGTTTACACAGATACATGGGTGAACATGGAGTTTTTCACAGACCCGAAGTTTGAGAAGGAGAAGGAGAGGAGGATAAAGACGTGCATGCCGTATCAGTTGAACAGGCAGCTGGTTGAGGGGACGAATGCGCTGATAATGCACGATATGCCAATTCACAGGGGTTATGAGATAGATGAGTGGTCCACCTACTCCCCAAACTCTATTATTTTTGACCAGGCGGAGAACAGGCTGCATATACAGAAAGCAATCATGCTGTGGCTGCTTGGGAAGATAAGGGTTTGAGATGAAAGCGCTTGTGCTGCTCTCTGGTGGTTTGGACAGCAGGCTGGCTGTGAAGCTGATGCAGGAGCAGGGAGTTGATGTTGAGGCGGTGCATTTCAAACTCCCGTTTGAAGGGTGCTGTCTGCCGGGGTGTGCTTTTAAATTCGCTCAAACAGAGGGAATAAAACTGCATCTTATTGATATGACAAAAGGGCAGCTCTTTCAGGAGTATATAAAACTGGTGAAAAAACCTCGTTTTGGGTATGGGTGCGGGATGAACCCATGCATTGACTGCAGGGTTGTGATGCTGAGAAAAGCAAAGGAGTTGGCAGGAAAAATCAAAGCTGATTTTATAGTTACTGGGGAGGTTTTGAATGAAAGGCCGATGTCCCAAACAAGAAAAGCGCTGGAATTGATAGACAGGGAGAGCGGTTTGCACGGCAGGGTAGTAAGGCCGTTGTCAGGGAAACTTTTGCCCGAAACAGAGCCAGAAAGGAAAGGGTGGATTAGAAGAGAGAAGCTTTTAAGCATAAGCGGAAGGAGGAGAAAACCTCAGCTGGAGTTGGCAAAGAAATTTCAATTCAGAAACTTCCCAACTCCTGCAGGTGGTTGCTTATTATGCGAGAAGGAGTTTGTGAGGAAGCTTGCGGATTTGTTCAGGGAGAAAAAAAGGATAAGTTTCGGGGATGTGCAGCTTCTCAGAGTTGGGAGGCATTTTCGGTTGGGCGGAAGCAAGATAGTTGTTGGAAGAAATGAAGAAGAGAATCATATCTTAATTCAAATGAAAGGGAAGCAGGATTATATGTTTGAGGTTCCTGATTGCGGAAGCCCTACAACAATTCTGCAGGGAAGGAAAACGAGGGAAGCAGTGAAGCTGGCTGCAGAGCTGACGGCTGGTTACTCTGATTCAAAGGAAAGAGAAGTTTTAGTGCAGTATGGGAAAAAGAATTTTGACAAAAAAATTGTTGTTGAAAAAATTCCTGTAAAGGAGTTTGACAAATTCAGAGTTTAACTATTCTCATCAGCTCATCAAGTTTGTTAATTATGTAATCTGGTTTTGCAGGTTTTAATCTCTGCAGCGAATGCGCTCCCCAAGTCACTGCAGCAGTTTTCACTCCAGCATTCCTTCCCGCTTCAACATCCTCAATCATATCCCCAACGTATAATGCTGCTGAGTTTACCACTCTGATAACTTTCAGAGCTTCTATCACTCCTTTTGGGTTTGGTTTGAATTCCTTAACTTCATCATCAGTTATAACTGCGTCAAAGTATTCGTAAATTCCATTCTTCCTCATCTCCTTCTTTATTCTCTCACCTGTTCCATTGGAAACAAGCCCCAGTTTTATATTTGTTTTTTTAAGCTCCCTGAGCATTTCCTTGACTCCTGGGAATAGATGAATTTTTCCCTCCATCTCATGAAACCTTTTCAGCCACAGGTTATCAACCTCCTCCCACTTGCTCTCCGGTATTCCATGCATTGCGTAGTATTTGTGGTAGTCAACTATGAATGTGTTTTTGAAGTATTCACAGCTCAAATTCAAATTCGCATACTTTTTGAAAAGCTCCTGGTAGATTGAGAAGGATGCCCCAATTGAATCGTAAAGAGTTCCATCCCAGTCAAACAGGATTGCGTTGAATTGCATAAAGCATTTAAGCAGTTGCTATTATAAATTATTAGATGATGAAGAAGGTGATCTCTGAGCTCCTAGGGCTGTGAAGATAGACGGACGAACTGATGTAATAAAAGTTAGCAAAGTACAGAACCACGTCAGCTAAGCTTTATAAACTGATACCTGAAGCCTATCAGGCTGAGGGTAATCGCAATACCTTTCAGATCTCACTCGCAGAGTGATACTGCAAGGGATGCAACGCAAAAGGAAAGCTAGAGTTCATGTTCTTTTATTAAGTGCAGAAGTTCCTCACTTATTTCGTCAAATGAAGGAACATTTTTCATCAGCACATTCAGTTCTTTTTCCCATATTTTCTGCTTGCTCTGGACTGCTTTTTCGAACTGCAAGAATTCGAACTTCTTTCCGTAATAAGCAAGTTTCAAGTCGGCTTGCTCTTTGCTGAAAACTGCGTTTTTCTTGAGGAGAAACCACGCGTCATAGACGTCCCTTGGCTTCTCCCTCGTCATAATTGCGCGGATTTTCTCTGCAAGCATTTCATTTAGGTCCATACAAAGCGCCAGATACGGGCGCAAATCTGCATAAGGGGGAACAATGCGCTTTGCCGAAGGGGTTTTCAGCACCTTCTCCCGCAAGCTTATCTCAATTAGGATTGTCTGCAAGCTCCGCTCAGACCTGTCATAAAGCGGGCCCTTTACCTTAAGTCTAATTGAGATGGAATCATGCTTTTCTTCTCTTTTTGACTCACGCGCTTCTGTCATTTTCTCAAGCTCACTGATTGCCCGTTCTATCAGTCTGTCAACCTCTTCGCTCTTCTCACTAAAAATAAAATCAAGATCTTCAGAAAACCTGTCAAGCCCGAAAGCTTTTTGCAAGGCAGTCCCTCCCTTAAAGATAAATTCATTTGAAGAAACCGTATACAGCGAGGCAAGAAAAGCATGCTGTAAGTAATCCTTTTCAGCTTGGTACGTATTAAACCCGAGCGAACGCCCAACCAATTCCAATTCCTTACGGGTGATCATTCCAGAACCTCATTGATCAGAAGCATCCACTTCCTGTTCTTTTTCCCCTTTCGGGTCAAAAGAGGATTCAGGAGTGCATAACGCGTTGACTTCGCATTTTTTAACGATATACTCTCTTTCACCCCAGCTCTCTCAAGCAGGAAGCCAATCCTTCGTTTTACAACTGAAGAGCCAAGCCTATCGGCATACTCGCGCAGTTTATCAACTTCAAGCTCCCCCTGTTTCAATGCGTAAAAAATTTCTGATAAAGGAAGGTACCCCGGCAGGTATAATCCATCTATAATCGCTTTCTCGGGTTCTGCTACAAAAACATTTCCAACCCTCTTGAAGCCGAAAAGAGCTGACTTCTTAAGTTTTACGAACTCAATCCTCACATTTCCGAAGATAATATTCTCCTTCTGTCTCGCACACGCCACCTGCACCTGAACTGGGATTTGTGTTGTAAGCTTGTGGAAAGCAAGCGCAGAAAGAAAGGAGATGTAAGAGGGGTAAACCAGATTTGATGCCACTTCGAGTTCGCTTGTACTTCGCAGACAGTATTTCCCCCTCTCAACTCGCAGAATCTTGCCTCGCTTCGCAAGCCTACTTAGAAACAGTTTCGTGTAACTCGGAGGTTTTCGGATGATCCTTGCGGCGTCTTTTAATGAGAAGATCACTACACCTTCTCTCTCAAGTGCTTCGCGGAATGCATCCACATTCATAACACCATTTTATACTTATATACTTATAAAGTTATCTTTTTTGATAACTAAAGTAATACTTAGGTATAACAGTCAGGTGGGGTGAAACAGTATTTTGCTACTTTGTGGTATACTCTCACTCTTAAGGACTTGTGAATGAGAAGCTTAAAGCGGGTATGGAAAATTAAAATTTTAGCTTTGACGAAAGCCCCCATTGATTATGAAGAAGCTACTCAATTAGTTTTAGAACATGTTTTCCTATCGCTCAGCAGTGCCTAGCGACCGTTCTGCTGCAACAGAGCCACGCCTTCTGCCCAGTTCAGAAGATATCTCATCTAAACTAATTTCTTTCTTTACAAGCAGAACGAACATGTGATACAGCAAATCGCACGCTTCCCAAACTACCTCATTTTTACCTTTCAGCTCAGCAGCTTCTATCAGCTCATCGCTTTCTTCCTTTATCTTACCAAGCAATTTTTTTTGATTCTTAAGCAATCTATTGGTATAAGAACCGGTTTTTGGTTTCATCTTCCGGTTCAGGATTACTGAAAAAAGTTCATCTAGAGTGAAATACTTTCTCTTACCATAACCTCTAAAAAAGCATGTTTTATTTCCAGTGTGGCAAGCATTGCCTTTCTGCTTTACTCCAAACAAGACTGAATCACCATCGCAATCAATATAAAAATTTTCAATTAACTGCACATTACCCGAGCTCTCACCCTTCATCCACAACCTCTTTCTGCTTCTGCTGTAATACCACATCCTCTTGCTGGTAAGTGTTTTTATGAACGCATCCCTATTCATAAACCCAACCATAAGAACTTCCTTGCTTACGCTGTCCTGAGCTACTGCGGTAATCAACCCATCCCCCTTCTTAAAGTTCAGCTTGTCTGCAATTTCCATCGCTTGTTTTAATTTCATATTCTCACCGCTATTCCTTTTTTCTTTAGATATGTTTTCACATCACGAATTGTGTAATAATCAAAGTGAAAGATGCTCGCAGCAAGAGCTGCGCTGGCTTGAGTTTTGCTGAACACTTCATAAATCTGCTGGGGGTTGCCGCACCCACCGCTGGCGATAACTGGAATTGACACTGTTTTGCTCACTTCCCTTGTAAGCTCAATATCATATCCTCTGTTTGTTCCATCCCTATCCATTGAGGTTAGCAGTATCTCCCCTGCTCCCCTCTGCTCAGCTTCCTCAGCCCATTCCACTACGTCTATGCCGGTAAATTCCCTCCCCCCGTATACCGCACATTCAAACCACACCCCATTATCCGAGTATCTTCTTTTCGCGTCTATGGCAACTACCACGCACTGGCTGCCAAAAATCCCAGAAGCTTTGTTTATCAAATCCGGGTTTTTTATTGCAGCCGTATTCACCGAACACTTATCCGCGCCTGCTTTGAGCAGTCTTCTGAAATCATCAATGCTTCTAACCCCACCTCCAACCGTTAAGGGGATAAACACCTCCCTCGCCGTTCTTCTAATTACCTCCACCATTGCAGTCCTCCTTTCGCAGGAAGCAGTTATATCCAGAAAAACTATCTCATCAGCTCCCTCCTCATAGTATTTTCTTGCCAGCTCCCATGGAACTCCTGCGTATTCCAGCTGTCTGAACTTCACCCCTTTCACAACCCTCCCTTCAGGAACTGCCAAATCACAATCCAAACATGGAATTATTCTTTTTGCAAGCATGCTATAACCTCTTTTAACTTAATTCTCCCTTTGTAAAGTGCTTTTCCAACAACAACCCCATACGCTCCAGTTTCCCTAATTCTTCTTATATCATCAATTGAGCTGACACCTCCTGCAGCAATAACCTGCGCTTTTGTGCTTCTGACCATCTTTCTGATAGCGCGTATATCCACTCCAGAAAGCATTCCATCTCTTTCGATGGATGTGAGCAGCACAAACCCAGCTCCCAGCTCCTCTATTCTTTCGGAGCATTCAAAAGGAGAGAGATTCAAACTCCTCTGCCAGCCTTCAATTGCCACACTATCCTTTCGGTAGTCAACAGCTACACAAACAGCCTGTGCTCCATACTCCGCAATTATTTTTTTGATTACACTTGGATTCCTAAACGCAGCTGTTCCAACAACTACCCTGGCAACACCAGCGTCAAAAAGTTTCCTAGCTATATTGTAATCTTTTATCCCTCCTCCCACCTGAACCGGTATTGTCAGCTCACTCACTATTCGAGTTATTAACTCCAAACTCTGCAAATTTCCACATCTGGCACCATCCAAGTCGACAATGTGCAGCAATTCCGCTCCTTCTTCTTCCCATTTTTTTGCAGTTTCAACTGCATTGCTAGAAAAAATTTCTTCACTGGAATAATCGCCCTGCACAAGCCTTACGCATTTTCTATCTTTTATATCAAGTGCCGGTATAACTATCATACAACCAACTCCACGAAATTTCTAAGTATCCTCCGCCCCATTTCTCCACTTTTCTCTGGGTGGAATTGTGTGGCAAAAATATTCTCCTTGCAGATTACAGAAGGAAATTTTATACCATATGTGCTTGTTGCAACAATAATTCTTGTATCAGAAGGAGTTACGGCGTATGAGTTTGCAAAGTAGAAGTAAGCTCCATCCGGTATACCTCCAAGCAGTTTACATTTTCTTATTATTTTTATGGAATTCCAACCCAACTGCGGAACCTTGAACCGCTTTTTGTTTGGCAGTCTTTTCACTTTCCCTTTAAAAACTCCAAGCCCCATCACACCAGGGCTCTCCTCGCTGCTTTCAAACAGCAGCTGCATTCCAAGACATAGCCCAAGGAATGGCTTGCCTTCTTTTATTTCATTTATTATCGCCTTCTCTATGCGTTTTATTCTACTCACAGATTCAAACGCCCCAACCCCGGGAAGAATTAACGCAGAGCTCCTTTCAATATCCATCTCTCTTCTTGACACCTTCGCTTCCGTCCCTAAACTAGCAAGAGCATTCCTTACGCTCATTACATTACCTGCATCATAATCAAGGATTACAATCAAGGAATCACCCTCCCCATCCCAAATACCAATATATCCTTTGCCCCTGCGTTTTTCAGCTTCCTCACAGTGCTCATAAGCTCTCTCTCATCAACCACTGAGTGCACTGCATACTCTCCCTTTTTCGCAAGCTTCAGAACAGTTGGGCTCTCCATCGCAGGCATCACGGCTATTACTCTTTTGAGAATTTCATCTGAGGTGACATTGACCATCACATACCTCTTCTCCTCAGCGTTTATCAACCCTTCAAATGAGAATTTAACCTCCTCAATTTCTTCCCCCATTCTAACCAAACTGCTTCTATTCGCAATGAAGCAGGCTGTGGATTCAAATAACGTATCCACAATTCTCAGGTTGTTTACTGCAAGGCTTGTGCCAGTGGCTGTTTGATCAACAATCGCATCCGCAATCCCCAGATACGGGGCAAGCTCTACGGCACCAGACAGCTCAACTACCTCGGCTCTGATTCCTTTGTTCTTTAAGTACTCTTTTGTCACATTAACCAAAGCTGTGGCAATTCTCAAACCATTCAACTGACTTGGTTTTTTAACTTTGCTTTTTTCTGGAACAGCTATAACCACGTTACAGCGTCCCATGTTGAGCTTTGCAATCAGTTCAACATCCGCATTTTTTTCCTTTATCATATCCAACCCAGTTATCCCAGTATCAGCAGCTCCGCTTTCGACATACTTAGGTATATCTCGTGCTCTGGCAAAGAGTATCGAGATATTATCATAGTTGGTTTTTCCATACAGCTTTCTCCCGTTACTATCTCCTACTCTTATGCCCGCTCTTTCCAGCAACTGTATCGTGGGCTCGCAAAGCCTTCCTTTATTCGGAATTGCCATTCTCATAACATCACCTCACAAAACTCCTTTTGTGCTGGGAATTCCCCCAGCATCCTTTTTGCATGCAATTCTCATCGCTCTTCCAAAAGCCTTGAATATTGCTTCAATCTTGTGGTGGTCATTCCTACCGCGAAGGAGAATCACCTGAACATTGGAGCAGGAGGAATCGCAAAAGGACTTGAAAAAATCATACACAAGCTCTGTGCTGAAATCCCCCACTTTTTCTCTTTCAAAGCTGGCTTCAAGCAAGCAGAACGGCCTTCCTCCTAAGTCTACTGAAACCAATGCCAGAGCGTCATCCATCGGAAGGATGAAGAAACCATACCTGGCTACACTCCTTTTCTCCCCCAACGCTTTTCTGAACGCATCGCCAAGTGTCAACCCCACATCCTCAACTAGGTGGTGCTCGTCAGGCATGCTGAACTCCCTGGCTTTCACCTCCAAATCAAACATTCCTTGCTTTGCGAATGTTTCCAGCATGTGCTTGAAAAACTCCTGCGTCATATCTGCTTTGAACTCCCCCTGCCCGTCAATACTCAGCTCAATCTCTACCTCGGTTTCAAGCGTTTTTCTTCTAACCTTAACACACCTACTCATCAACAACACCTCTCAACTCCCTCACAAGCAGTGAGTTCTCCTCCCTGTTTCTCACCGTGAACCTAAGGCAGTTTTTTAGCCTTCCGGTGAATTTTCTGGAAACGATGCCTTTCCTAATCAACCTATCAAAAACAGATTCCGCATTCTTGAATCTCACAAGCAGAAAATTCGCATCTGAAGGAAAAACCTCGAAACCAAGCTCTTTCAACTGCTCAGCCAACCTCTCCCTCTCCATTACTATTCCGGCAACATTTCTCTCCATCTTTTTCTTATTCTTCAGAGATTGCTCAGCAAGAAAAACTGAGAGAGAGCTGACGCTGTTTGGCATTCTCGCCCTGTTTATCGCTTCTGCTATGGATTCAGAAGAAAGGGAATACCCCACTCTAGCACCTGCGAGAGAGAACGCCTTTGAGAATGTTCTCACAACCACAATGTTGTTATACTTCGTCAAAAGACTCGCGCAACTTCTCCCGCAGAACTCAAAATACGCCTCATCAACAACCACGCATGCATCCACTTCATTTGCAATTCTTTCAATTGATTTCAAGTCAGAGAGATTCCCGGTGGGGTTGTTTGGGTTGCATATGAAAACAAGCTTCCCCTTTGTTTCCTCTGCCTTGCGAATCAAAGCATTTTCGTTTAGTGAAAAGTCATCTTCTCTCTGCACCTCATAAGCTCTCCCTCCGTTGCTTTCAACAACAACCCGATACATGGAATAAGTGGGAGCTGAAATTACCGCTTTGTCACCTTTCTCAATAAACACCTTCGCAGTTAGGCTTAGGATTTCATCAGCTCCAGCTCCTATTACAATTCCATCAGCCCGCACTTTGCAGTATTCGCTAAGCAAATTGCGTAGTTTTGTATACGAAGGGTCTGGGTATTCGTTGAGTTTAACTCCTTTGAAATTAAATTTGGGTGTGAAGGGAGACGTGTTTGTATCAAACCGTATAACCCTTTTAACGGAAACTCTGTATTTCCGCGCAATGCTCTCGCTGGACATCTCCCATTCATACCCTCTCATTTTCCTTACAGCTTCACTAATCTCCATACCCACCACCAATTTCAGCTGCTTTGGCGTGCTCCTCCAGCCCCTCAATTCTCGCCAGCCTTGCAACTATTCTTGCAAACCTCTTCCTTGCTTTCTCCTCCAACTTTTGGATGAAAATACTTTTCATAAACGTGAGAACCGAAAGTCCAGAGCAGTATTTCGCGCTTCCTCCAGTAGGCAGGATGTGGTTGCATCCAGTCATCCCATAATCGCCATACACGGCTCCTGTGTTGATAAAAACTGCACCTGCGTTAACCACTCCCTTCATAACTTCCCGCCAATTCTGCGAGAATACTTCAAGGTGTTCTGGTGCGTATTCATTTGAAATTTCCAACGCATCCTCAATACTTGGAACCAGTATAACAGTCACTCTATCAGAAAATTTCCTTAACCTAGCTGAAAGCCTTCCTGCAAACTCCTCAGAGGTTGTTATGCATATGCTTCTTGAATCCTCTCCGTGCTCCGCCTGAGCCAACAGGCTTGAAACGACAACTCTTTCATCTGCGCTCTGATCAGCAATTACCAACACTTCACTAGGCCCTGCTGGCATGTCAACTTTCACAACTCCTCTTGCTGCAAGAATCTGCTTCGCAGCTGTCACATACACATTCCCAGGCCCAACAATCAGCTGAACAGGCTCCATGCATTCCAATCCATATCCCATTGCAGCTATTGCCTGGGCTCCCCCAATTTTGAACACTCTGTCCGCACCCGCCTCCCTTGCTGCAACGAGGATGAATGGATTTGCCAAGCCGTCCTTCTGAGGGGGGGTGCAGAGCACAACTTCCTGCGCTCCGGCAACCTTTGCTGGTATTACCCCCATAAGCACCGATGAGACAAGAGGGGCTTTCCCAGCCGGAGCATACACGCCAACCCTTCTTATTGGCAGCCATCTCAGTTCAGACAATCCATCGCCAGTTGCAATAGTGGTATCCACTATACATTCTTTCTGCCGTTTCTGAAACCTCTCAATTCTCCTCCTTGCAGCTCTTATTGCTTCCAAATCCTCTTTTGAACATTTTCTATACGCCTCTTCAATCTCTTCCTCCTCAACCTCCAGCCTGCGGATTTTGACTCCATCAAATCTCTCTGTGAGCTCCAGAACAGCTTTTACACCTCCTCTTCTAACATAATCCACTATTCTCTCCGCTTCTCTTACTTTTTTTGATAAAGCTTCTGTTCTCTCCAACAGTATCTCCAGGTTTTTCAAACTCTCTTTTTGGTATCTAACTACTTTCATACAAACACCCAAAGGCCGAGGCTGGGAATTGAACCCAGTCTGAAGGATCCACAGTCCTCTGTGCAACCTCTACACTACCTCGGCCATAAAGCAAAATTAGGAAGAGATATGTGGAATCAGGTATGAAGCAACTCGCCCCTATTCATCGGACTCCCTCCAGTTTTTTGATATAGCTCTGCCTGAATTGGTATCCGCCCTTTTGAGAACTAGCGTTTCTCCATTAAATTCAAGCTGAACCAGTTTGGAGATTTTAAGGGTTTCTCTTATAGTTACAGGCAAAACTAGGCGTGACTTCTCATCCAATCTGCAAATCCACTTCTTTGTGAAGCAAACCGCCTTTCATCTCCATCGCATTGTATTGTAGCTTTCCCACTATTTATATATATTCCCTACAAATTTGGCGTATATTTATATAAAGTTGATTAAAATTATCTCATGAAACCTAGGTTTACAAAAGAGGAAGCGGAGATGATTGGCAGAGCAATTGGAATTGAGTGGAAGAAAAGCAAGTTCAAACTTGAGGAATTCTGGAAAGGGTTACATGTTGAGCTTGAGCATGGGAGAAAAGATCCTTTGACAAATATAACAAATGATGACCCAGTGCTGACTGGCAAGATAGCTCTGGCGCATCTGAATGAGCTGCCCGATTACTACACACGGCTTGAAAAAATGGAGAAGGCAGGCGAGAAGTCGCGCAAGGGAAAGAAGTGATTAAGGTGGAGGAGCATCCAAACATTGAAAAGCCGTGGGAGCTCTCCCCAGAGGAGCTGTATAAGGAGCTTGGTTCATCTGAAAGGGGTTTATCTGAGCGTGAGGCAAAAGATAGGTTGAAGTTCAGAAAGGAAATTCCGGAGAAGGATAGAAAAACTGCTCTCTCAATTTTTGTCTCTCAGTTTGAAAATCCTTTAGTTTACATTCTGATTCTGGCTGCAGTTCTTGCATATTTTCTTGGCGATATTATTGAAGCAAGCGTGATACTGCTGATAATCCTGATAAACAGCCTGCTTGGGTTTTTGCAGGAGTATAAAGCAGAAAGGGCAGTGAGAGAGCTTAGGAAGTATATCACTTTTACAGCAACTGTGATGAGAGATGGGGAGAAGAAGGAGATAGACGCACGTAATCTGGTTGTTGGGGATGTGGTTTTCCTTCGCATAGGCAACATTGTGCCTGCTGATGTCAGGTTGATATCTGTTGAAGAATTCCAAACAAATGAATCTGTTCTGACAGGAGAGTCTGAACCAGTTGAGAAGAAAACAGCTCCAATAAAGGTTTTGAGAAGCGAGCCACAGCTGCTGAGCAACATGGCGTTTATGGGGACAACTGTCACATATGGGCATGCGGTTGGAATTGTAACTGCAGTTGGGGTTGACACATTCTTTGGGAGAACTGCCACAACGCTCAGCGCAAGAGTCCCTCAATCTCATTTTGAGAGAAGCATAAGGGAGTTTGGGGATATGCTGCTCAGAATAACCCTTGCGATGACGCTGTTCATCCTTGTTATAAATGCGCTTTTTGGCAAAGACCCATTTCAATCCTTTCTCTTTGCAATTGCGTTGGCTGTTGGAATAACCCCTGAGGCATTGCCCATAGTAGTGACAATAAGCCTTTCCAACAGCGCGCTTGAGCTTGCGAAGAAAAAAGTTGTTGTGAAGAAGCTTGTCTCCCTTGAGGATTTGGGGAATGTGGATGTGTTCTGCGCGGATAAAACAGGAACCCTGAGCGAGAGCGAGCTTTTCCTTGAGAATGCGGTTGACTTGGAGGGGAATTACTCTCAAAAGCTATTGGAATACGGGGTGCTCTGCAACACCCAGTTTGGAGCGAGGAAAATCAAAGCAAGCCAGCTGGATGCTGCGATAATGAAGCTCGCAAGCCAAAAAATTGGAAAGGATAGGATGGGGGAGCTTGGAAAAACTGAAGTTGTTGAGATGGTTGATTTTGATTATGAAAGAAAGAGGATGAGCGTGGTTGTGAGGGAAGGGAAGGAGCTTGTGATGATAACAAAAGGAGCTGCAGAGAGCGTGCTTTCTGTGTGTTCAAAAGCATATACAAAAGGAAAGGAGGTGAAGTTAACCCAACAGCTGAAGAAAAGGTATGAGGAGTATGCAAAAATGGGATACAGCGTTGTTGCGGTGGCTGTGAGAAGGGTTGAGGAGAAGGAGGATTATACAAAGGAGGATGAGAGAGGGCTGATTTTGGTTGGTTTTCTGCTCTTCACCGCACCTCCAAGAAGAACTGCGCTACACACTGTTGCTGAGCTGAGGAGGATGGGAGTGGAGATGAAGGTGCTTACCGGGGATGGGCCGATTGTGACTAGAAAGCTGTGCAATGATGTTGGGTTCGCAATAAATGATGACAGGGTGGTGCTGGGAAGCGAGCTTGATGAGATGGATGAGGAGGAGTTTGCAAGAGCAGTGGAGAGGTATAATGTATTTGCGAGGATAACGCCGGTTCACAAATACAAAATTGTGCTTGCGCTGAGAAAAGCTGGGCATGTGGTTGCATTCATGGGGGATGGGGTAAACGATGCGCCTGCACTGCACGCTGCAGATGTTGGAATTTCGGTAAACAACGCAGTTGATGTTGCGAAGGATGCTGCGCATATTATACTGCTAAGCAGCAGTTTGGAGGCAGTGCTCACTGGAATAAAAGGGGGAAGGAAGATATTTGGGAATATAACGAAGTATGTGCTGAACACGATAAGCGCGAATTTCGGGAACATGTTCTCCTTTGCGCTTGCATCATTATTCCTCCCATTCCTTCCGCTGCTTCCTGCCCAGATATTGTTGAATAACCTGCTTTCCGATTTTCCATTGTTAACAATTTCAACCGATAATGTGGATGCAACATTTCTGAGAAAACCGAAGAGATGGAATATGAAGCTGATATCTGATTTCATGGTTCATTTTGGTTTGATAAGCTTCATCTTTGACATGATAACGATGCTGGCTCTGCTCTACTGGCTGAAAGCTCCTGAGGATGTGTTCAGAACAGGGTGGTTCCTTGAATCCCTGATTTCAGAGGTTGTTGTGACATTTTCAATAAGAAGCCAGCTGAAGTTCTATAAAAGCAAACCGAGCTGGTTGCTGGTTGTTATGTCAATTGTTGCGTTAGCCGTGGCTGTTGGGGTAGTTTACAGCTCTGTTGGAGCGCTGTTTCAGTTCATACCGCTTACAGTTGAATGCATCGCAGTTATAACTGGAATTGTAATTCTTTACTTTGTAACTGTTGAGGCAACCAAGTTTGGTTTCTTCAAGAAGTATGGGTTGTGATATATTTAAATTCAGAATGTTAAAAAATTGGAGGTGATTTTGTGGCTACGGGAACACTGATTGAGAATATAACTCTGGCAGTGATATACACCGTGCTAGGAGGGGTGCTTGGGGTGTTGCTTATGGCGCTCTCCGCATTCATCGTCCCAAGAATAGTGGATCTGATGACTCCTAGAATAAATGATGAAAAGGAAATTGCAAAAGGCAATCTGGCGGTTGCAACGTATGTTGGGCAGATAACTCAAGCGGTGATACTTGGGATAAGCATAATCATCGCAGCTGCAATAATTTCAGGTATATTCTGAGTGGGAGAATGCATCAGAGTGTTAGATTTCTGATTATCCTTTTGCTGCTCTCCTCCTTAACATTTGGGAGAGGAGGGGGAGGGTGTGTTCTCCCAAACACCCTTATTCTAACCCCAGCAGGAGAGAAGCCGGTGGCAACTCTCTCTTCTGGCGATGAGGTATTCTGTTTCAGCAATGGCAGAATTGTGAATGCAAAGGTTGTTGGAGTTTATGAAACAGAAGCACAGGAATACTTTGAAATAAAAACAAAAAGAACAGCACTGAATGTCACAGCAGAGCATCCTTTTCTGGTTGGAGGAGGGCAGTTTAAGGAAGCGGAACAGCTGAAAGCTGGGGATGTGATTTTTGTTTTTTCAGAGGAGGGGCTGGTGGAGGATAGAGTGGATTCAATAATCGTTCATAAAGAGAATGCGAAGGTGTATAACCTGCTTGTGGAAAAAGGGAGTTTTTTTGCAAATTCGATTTTATTGCATAACAAGGGATGTTTTCTTCCAGATACCCCAATTCTGACTGCAGATGGAGCTCTGGTTAACGTAAGCGCAGTGAGGAAAGGCGATAGACTTGTTGCATTCACGTATCAGGGAACGGTGGTTAACACCACTGTGGAGGATGTATACACTGCAACTGCAGAGAGTTATTATGTTATAAAAACTCAGAATTACGAAGTGAGGGTTACTGGTGAGCATCCCTTCTATGTTGGGGATGGAGTTTTCAAAACTGCGGAAAGCTTGCAGGTTGGGGATGTTGTATATGTATTCAACGGAAGTGAACTTTCAAAGGAGAGGATTGCTTTTAAAGAGCTTGTAGAGGAGAAAATTACGGTTTATAACATCAGAACTGACTGGCCCAACACCTATTTTGCGAATTTTATAGCTGTCCACAACAAAGGGGGGTGCTTCCTTCCAGGAACACAGATTGAAACTCCACTTGGAAGGAGGAGGATAGAGGAATTGAAAGAAGGAGAGATGGTTATTGCATTTGACAGCGCCGGACGGATTTCCTCAGCAAGAGTGATGGGGGTTGTGGAGACAAGGGAAAGGGGATTCTACAGGATAAGGACAGGGGGTTATGAAGTCAATGTCACACCCGAGCATCCATTTCTATCAGAAAGAGGGTTGTTCATCAAAGCTGTTGATTTAAGGGAGGGAGATGTGGTTTATGTTTTGGAGAATGGAAAGCTGAAGGCTGAAAGAATTGTGGAGAAGAGATTTTTTGATGAGCCGGTTAGTGTTTTCAACCTTAATGTGGATGGGTTGCATACTTTTTTTGCAAATAATTTTGCGGTGCACAACAAGGGGGGGTGCTTTGCTGCGGGAACGCGTATTCTAACTCCTGCTGGTGAAACAAGTATTGAAAGGCTGAGAGAAGGCGATGTTGTTCTTGCTGTGGATGAAAAAGGCAGGATGAGCAGAGCAAAAGTGGTGGAGGTGTTCAGAACAAAATCCGCTATACTGCAAATAAAAACGTCAGCAAGAGCAGTGAACACAACTGCTGAGCATCCATTCCTTGTTAAAGGAGAGTTCAGGGAAGCTTCTCAGCTATCACCTGGCGATACTCTGAGGGTTTTCGATGGAGGAATTCATGATGAGGTGGTTGTATCATTGGAATACTTGGGAGAGGGAGTTGTATACAACCTTCATGTTGACGAACCATTCACGTTTGTGGCAAATGGGTTTGTGGTGCACAACAAGGGTGGTTCGTTTAGAGGAGGGAGTAGCAGAAGCAGCTACAACCCAAACACGGATGCAACATACTGCGGTAAAACAAAAAACCTTACACTAAAGAATGGAGGTGTTTTGACTGGAAGCGAGTGTTTTTATGTATACTACGCAAAAGCCAACAGCGCAGAGGCAGCAAGATTAGAGAGCTGCGCGAAACAGACAGATTCGGTTTGGAGCTCTTGCGGAGGGTTTACTGCTTTTGCGATAAGGAGTGAAAGACAATTTCGTTGCGCTACGCCCGAGCCATGCATGGGAATTGGCAACGTTGTGCTTTCTGACGGGAGTATTGTGAAAGTCACACGCCCAAAGATACTTTGGGAGTCTATTATTGATTTGTTAATAATTGTTATCTTGCTTGGTGTGTTCGCCTTGGCTGTTTTTGGGTTTGTGATATTTGGTGGAGTGTTAGGGATTATTGGTTTAGCAAGTCGCGCAAGTCTGTCCGAAGAGAATCTTGATTACTGCTATCCTTCCTATCAGATTGACAGAAAGGCTGAGAGAACTGCAAAGCTGTTAAATTATCTGAAAGGAATAGACAAACAGTGGGAGCCGGAGCTTCTGAAAAATACTGCAAGAGACACCTTCCTGAAGTTGCAGGAGTGCTGGGAGAAGAGGGAGTATTCCCCAATGCAGCCTCTTCTCATGCCTAATTTGTATGCACAGCATCTGGAGCAGATAGATTCAATGATAAGAAACCATGAGATAAACAAGCTTGAAAGCTTGCAGATAAGGAGGATAGATATTGTTCATTTAAGGCATTATGTGAAGAAAGAGCAGCAGGAGTTCACCGCGCTTATTGAGGCAAGCGTCAGAGATTATTATGTTGATGACAGAACTGGTGAATTTTTGAGAGGTGACTCCGAGCCGGCAACCTTCCAGGAGTTTTGGGTGTTTCAGAGGAAAGGGGATAGGTGGCTGCTCAGGGAGATAGATCAGACAAGGGAGTCTGATGCATTGAGGGAGGAGAACTTTGTTGAGGAGCTAACCCCAATGCAGCTTGAAAACATATACGGGGAGCCTGTTGGTGCGGTGAAGGGGGAGAAGGCACCATGGCTTGAAGACAGAGTTGGGTGGAAAGCAGATAGGGTTCATAGGCTGTTGAACTTCCTTTCCTCAGTTGATAAGAGCTGGGATGAGGATTATATGAAAGAGAGCGCTAGAAAAATATTTGTCGCTGTTCTTTCTGGGTTTGAGGAGCTGAGCATTGAGGAGGCAAAGCCGTTGCTGATGCCAGACACCGTTTCTTATTACGAGCAACAGATTGAGGAGATGAAAAAAGAGGGGAGGGGTGTTGAATACAGGAATCTGTGCGTCAGAAAGGTTGATATTGTGCTTGTGAAAAACTTTGCAGACAGCAATAAGGATGAATTCACAGCAAGAATAAGCGCGCATGCGCAGAGAATTGAGAAGAAAGATGGGAGGGTGGTGAAGAGGGATGAGTATGTCACTCCATTTGAGGAGTATTGGACTTTCCAGAAGCAGAATGGGGAGTGGAAGCTCAGGGAAGTGGAACCACCTGCAAGGACTCGCTCGATAATTGAGGAGGAGAATATTGATGAGGAAAGCTCCAAGGAGCAGCTGCAATGGTATTATACACAGGAAAGAGCAGTTTAGATTTAAGAAAACTTTTAAATTCGCTTAAAATTAATTCATAGCGGGGGTGGATGTATGGGAATGGTTCAGGAGTTTAAGGATTTTTTGCAGGAGTATAAGGTAATGCCACTGGCAATTGCTTTCATAATGGGCGCTGCAGTCACGGCAATGGTGCAGTCGCTTGTGAGCGATATTATAATGCCAATCATTACTCCCTTTATACCTGGAGGGGAGTGGAAGACAGCAACACTTCAGATTGGGCCGATATTTATCAAATGGGGCTCATTCCTAAGCGCATTGATTAACTTCATAATCATTGCAGCAGTGGTTTTCATGCTTGCGAAGATGGTGCTGAAAGAAGAGAAAGTCACAAAGAAGTAATCAAATTTCTGCTCTATTCAAAAGCAGTGAGTTTGTGACAACTGAAACTGAGCTTAGAGCCATCGCTCCGCCAGCAATTATTGGGTTGAGCAGTATATATGGATACAGCACTCCGGCAGCCACTGGTATGCCAATGATGTTGTAGATGAGCGCCCAGAATAGATTCTGCTTTATCTTATTCATGGTCGCCTTTGAGAGATTGATTGCTTTCGCAACATCGAGGAGGGAGTTCCTCATAAGCACAATATCGCCGGACTCCATTGCAACATCCGTGCCGGAGCTCATAACCACCCCTACATCCGCCAGCGCAAGCGCGGGAGCATCATTCACTCCATCACCAACCATCGCAACATTCCTGCCCTCCTTCTTGAGTTTCTCAACGAGCTTTGATTTGTCCTCTGGAAGCACTCCAGCAAAATACCGGTCAACCCCAATTTCCTTAGCAACTGCCTTTGCGACTCTTTCATTGTCTCCAGTAACCATATACACCCAAAACCCCATTCTTTTAAATCTCGCAACTGCGTCTGCTGAATCAGGCTTGATGGGATCAGAAACTGCAATTGCGCCAAACTGTGAATCTACCTGCACGAGCACAACAGTCTTGCCTTCATTCTCAAGCTCAGCAACCTTGCTCTCTATTTTTTCATTTGTATTGAACCAGTCTGGTCTGCCGAGCATTACAGCTTTTCCTTTCACAACTCCTCTCACTCCTTTTCCTGTAAATGATTTAAATTTTGAAACTGTATAAATTTCAATTCTCCCCTCCTTGGCTTTCTCCACTACTGCATCAGCAAGAGGATGCCCGGATGCTTTCTCAACGCTAGCGGCAAAACTGAGGAGTTCAGCTTCGTTGATTTTTCCAAATGATACCACATCTGTCACGAAAGGCTTTCCAACAGTGATGGTGCCTGTTTTATCCAGCAGAATTGTATCCACTTTGTGAACTTTCTCCAGAACCTCCCCTCCCCTTATCAAAATTCCATTTCTCGCCCCCTTCCCAATCCCAACCATCACTGCAGTTGGAGTTGCAAGCCCCAACGCGCATGGGCAGGATATGACGAGGACGGCAACTGCGGTGGTGAGAGCAAAGGAGAGAGGTTTTCCCATTATGAAGAACCATGCTGAAAAAGTGATAAAGGAGATGAGAATCACCGCAGGCACAAAGTATGCCGAAACCATATCTGCATAGCTCTGTATGGGCGCTTTCTTCATCTGGGCTTCCTCAATAAGTTTGATAATTCTTGCAAGAGTGGAATCCTCCCCAACTCGGGTTGCTTTTATTTTCAGAAATCCATGCTTGTTCATAGTTCCTCCATATACTGTGGAACCTTTGGCTTTTTCAGCTGGAATTGACTCCCCGGTTATCATTGACTCATCAACACTGGATTCTCCAGAAAGAACAACTCCGTCAACAGGCACCTCCTCCCCTGGTTTCACAAGTATCACGTCACCAGTTTTCACTTCATCAATTGGTATAATTTTCTCTTTTCCCTTCGCAAGGACTCTTGCCTGCTTTGGTGAGAGCTGCATGAGCTCCCTTATTGCCTGGCTTGTCCTTGCTTTAGCTCGCGCTTCCAGGTATTTCCCCAAAACAACAAATGTGATTAATACAGCAGATGTTTCAAAGTAAGTTTCCCCCATCACATCCTGGCTCACAAGATACAGCGAGTAGAGGTAAGCTGCGCTAGTGCCAAGCGCAATTAACGTATCCATATTTGCAGTTCTCTGCTTCAAGCTTGCCCAGGTAGACTTGTAGAAACGCCATCCAACAATGAATTGAACAGGTGTTGCAAGCAGGAGCAGAACATACCCTCTGTATGGAAATTCCATCAGGAACATGCCAATTATAAAGGCGGGAAGCGCAAAAATGATGCTGAGCAGGAGCAGTCTTTTAAGATGCGTTTCCTCTCTTTCCCTTATCTCTTTTTCCTTGTCAAAACTGCTCTCAACAAACACCCCTCCGTAACCAATCTCCTTTATTCTCTCAAGCAACTTTTCCTCGCTGAGCTTTCTTTCATCAAACTCAACTATTGCCTTCTCTGTTGTGAAGCTGACACTCGCAGCTTTCACTCCTTCCATTCTTTTCAATCCTTTTTCTATGTTAAGCGCGCAGTTTGCGCAGTGCATACCTGTAATCCTTATTGTTTTTTTCATCAGCTCACCCTTCTGCAACCACAACCGCTGGTTTTCGGGGAAAGAGGAGTTATGGTTTTCTCCAATGCTGTTTGCTCTGTTTTGTTATTTACATCATTTAAAACAAGGAACCTCCCCGGTATCATCCCCATCCAGCAACTCCACCTCACCACACCCTCCTTATCTGGAGTGAACTCCACTATCTGCTCACCCTTCACAATTGAGAACTCAAGATTGTAATCGCGCACTATTATTCTATTGTTGCACCCATTTATTTCAATTCCGTTTATAACCCATTTCACCGGTATTCCTTTCTGCAAAACAAAGCTGTTTGGCTCCCACCCACTGCTTGTTACATTCATACGTATCACTTGATAACCTTCTGAAAAGTTGATTGTCGTTGTGTTTGTCAAATTTGCTGGGACAAGGCTTGTCTGCAATGCGGTTAAGGAAAAACTGCTCCCAGCAAGAGTGAGGCCATTGTTCATCATCAGAAGCCCTAGAACAATTACAAAAACCCCAGACAGCCTGACTAAAGCATGCTTGAAGGAATTGCTGAGATAGGAAGCTATCGCACCGAAGCCAAGCATTGGGGGAAGCGTCCCAAGACCAAAGGCAAACAGAGCAGAGGCTCCCCAGACAGGACTTCCGCTTCCTGCAGCAAGCAGATACATCGCCTGCAGGGGGCCGCATGCTATGAAAAGTCCATTAAGCAAGCCGATGAATAAAGGTGCCTGCTCTTTTTCTCCCTGCTTTTTTATGAATTGATTCAAAAACTCTGGCGTCACTAGGCGCAGTTTTCTCAGCTGGGGTATTAAGCCAATTATGTTTATTCCGTATATGACGAGAAAAATTCCTGCCAGAAGCGCTATAGCAACCCGCAATTCAACGGTGAATGCGATGAACGAGCCCAGCAAGCCGAAAAGCGCCCCCATAAAGGTGTAGGAAGCAAGCTTGCCCGTGCCGTATTGGAGGTGTGAGGAAAGAGTTGAGCTCCCTTGTGAAGCGCATTTTGCGGTGTAGGAGAGCACGAACCCACCGCACATACCTATGCAGTGAAAGCCAGTCAGCAAACCAACAAAAAAGAGGATTGGAAAGCTGGCATTTGCACGGTTTAGTGTGAAAAGCGATTCATTGCTTTTGCCAATGAACAGATAGGCTGAAACAAGCAAGAGGGCGATGCCAAACACTATGGGGAGAAAGCCCGTGCTCCTGTGTGAGCTTTCCGTCTTTACAGAGTAGCCCTTTTCTTCGAGTTTTCTTTCCACCTCCCGCAACGTTGCATCAGTTTCATACTCCATTTCCAAAGTATGACTGTTCAAGTCAACATTTGCGTTTTTCACTCCCTTAATGTTCCTGACCGTATCCTCAATTATCACCTTGCACGAGTTGCAGTGCATTCCTTCTACATGCACGATTTTTTTCATTTTACATCACCTTTTTGTGCTGCCCACAGAGCAACGGCCATGGGTGGTCCGAAAGCCCCCTGTGGGCAGATGAGGTATCTTGTGCTGAAACCAAATTTCTAAATTGCTGAAACCAATGTTTCAAATTGTGAAACTATGCAAAACGTTAAAAATTGGCTGGAATAAAACTAAGTTATGAAAAACAATCTTAGGATACTTCTGGGGCTTCTTGTGGTGGTATTGCTCTACTTAATACTCTACGGGTTGCCAAATTTCATAAAAGAAACAAACCCAACAGTGTGCAGTGTAGATGGACAGTGCGAGCATGAGGCGAGAATGAATCTGCTCACCTATCTGAGTCCTATTTTCGTTGCAGTGGGCTTTGTTCTTGGAGCTCTTGCATTCTATTTTTTCACAGAGAGCAAAAAAACGGAGTATGTGGAAGTTAAGCCAAATCCAGAAGCCATACTGAAGTTGCTTCCTCCAGAGGAGAGGAAGGTTGTTTCAAAAATAGTTGAGGAAGGCGGGAAGGCTCTGCAATCAGAAATATCACTGCTGGAAGGAATTGGGAAGGTGAAATCGCATAGGATTGTAGACAGGCTTGAGAAGAGGGGAGTTGTTGAGAAGGAGCGGCATGGGAAGACGAATTTGGTTAGACTTGCAAAGGAGCTGAGGGATATTCTGGATTAGTGGGTTGGAATTTTTCTCCAACAGGTTTTTGACTAAACAAACGAAAATGTTAAAAATAATAGTGAAGAATTACTTTGGGGGGTGAAATAACGGGAGCAAGAGTTATCTATTACTTTTTCCTTCTTTTCATTCTCTTTCCCTACTTCACAAGTGCTGCTGTTGGTGCACCGGTAATATGCTCGTATCAAGGGCCGGATACGTTCGGCTCGGTGAGGCTTACCAACTTTGCGGTTACAGGGGCTTCTACTGTGAAAGGAAGCACTGTTGGAGTTTCATACACTCTCCAGAATGTTGACCCTCAGCAAAGAACAATTGTTTTCAGCCAAAGCAAAGGAACGTATGTGGGTGCTTTAACTCCTTCTGGGGCGAAGGAGTTTGGTTATTCAAACAGAGGAACTTCTCTTTCTCCGGGAGCAACAATAAGCTTCAGCACCCAGATAACGCTTGATGAAGCAGGCAGCTGGAAGCTGTGGCCTGCATTCTGCTACACGGTGGGAGCAACCTCAAACTGCTCTCCCTCCCAGTGGCATGCCTGCTCATTCTCTGTTGCAGATACGGATTCAGACCAGGATGGAATACCTGATTCTGTGGATCAGTGCCCTCAACAGCCTGAGACGTTCAATGGATACCAGGATGAGGATGGATGCCCAGACCAGGTGCCGGTGGTTGACACGGATAAGGATGGGGTTCCTGATTCACAGGATAATTGTCCATACAAATCAAACTTTGACCAGGCAGATTTGGATCAGGATGGAGTAGGGGATGCATGTGATAACTGCAGGTATGTGCCAAACCCAAATCAAGCAGATGCGGATAAAGATGGAATTGGAGATGCGTGCGATAAAGAAAAAGGGCAAGGGCCGGCAACAATAGGGTTGAGCACTGAACCTGAAAACTACTCCAAAGGAGATAAAGTGAGGTTTATTGCAAATGCTACAGACCCGGATGGAATATCGTTTATAGTTATATTCATTGGGGGGCAGAGGGCAAAGCAGTGTCTGTTCTCCCCATGCATTCTTGAAACAAATGCTCCTTCCAGCAACATTGATTTTGGCGCTGCCGTAATAGATAATTTTGGCGGAGTTACAAGCAGTGGAAGAAATGTTCCGGGAGTTGATTTGCCCCCAGCATGCCATGATAGTGATGGCGGGGATAAGCCATTCATGAGAGGTGTTGTGTCAAATGAATCAGCCAGCATTGATTATGAAACTCATACAGTGACGCTTGCTCCTCAGTACTTTGACACTTGTTTGAACTCCACAGCAATTGTGGAGTATTACTGTGATGGGAATGTTATACGCAACACAACTCACAACTGCGGGAGGTGTGTTGAGAGCCCAAGAATGCTTGTGGAAGGAGTTTCCATACGGGTGCTTGGTGACTTCTGCGCGTGTGAGGATTCGGATGGAGGAAAAAATCAGTTTGTAAAAGGGGTTGTGACTGGTTCGTTGCAGGATTACTGCAGAGATGAGTGGACAGTGCTTGAGTATTACTGCAATGAGGAGGGTGAAGTTGCAAATGAAACAAAAATATGTAAATATGATTGCGAGGATGGGAGATGCTTGTGCGATGACAGCGATGGAGGTAGGAACTACGTGGTGAATGGAACAGTCTCCTCTGGTAAATCTGACTTCTGTCATGATTGCCGTATTACAGAAGATGGATTGATATGCCAGCTTACGGAGTATTATGTAGAGATTACAAGGGGTTTAGATGGGGATTGGTTCAACTGCAGTATAAAGAATGAAACAGTGAAATGCGAGGGCAGGTGCGTGCATGGGGCATGCTACCTTCCAACATGTGATGACGATATCAGGAATCAAGGGGAGGAGAAAGTGGACTGTGGTGGTCCATGCGAGCCATGCCCAACGTGTTTTGATAACAAAAGAAATCAAGGGGAATTTGGGGTGGATTGCGGCGGTCCATGCGAAGCAGAATGCCCTCCATGCGTTCCACTTGTGAGAAACAGAGCACCTGACCGGGCGATAGATGTTGTTTTCATTCCAAGCCAGGAGTATACAAGCAATGGTGAGTTTATCAGAGATGTAACGTATATGATAGAGAATGGTTATTTCGCAGAGGAAACGATAAACAGAAGCAGGGAGGATATGAACTTTTATTACATACCTGTAAGCAACCATGGGACAATTGGTGTTGTGGAGGGAAGAGTTGTTTGGAACACTCCTTCTAATTGGACGGAGGTATGCCCACACGCAGATGGTGGGGTGATTGTGCACAAAGCTAGCTTCAGGGATTATGCAAGTGGAAATGTGTTCTCAACAGAAAACTACAGTTTGGGAACGTTGGTTCATGAAAGCGGGCATGGTTTGTTTGGGCTTGCGGATGAATACTGCTGTGATTCATACTATTGGCAGCCAGACCCATATCCGAATATCTACTCCAATCTGTCAAACTGCGAGGAGGATTCAAGAAGGGAGGGGTGGGATGCGAGCCTTTGCTGGGAGTTCTGCACTGCAGGGAGCGTGAACTGCGGTGAAGGTTTTTGGACGCATCGCACAAGTGGGTATGCGATGGATTGCAGCTGCGAAGGATATCCGAGAAATGTGTGCAATTATAATATCTATGGAGCGAGGAGGGTGAACTGGGTGTTCAGCCAGTATAGGTGAGAGTATGAAAAAGAAGGTTGTATTCATTCTTCTCCTGCTTCTTTTGCCAGTTTATGGAAGTGAAACCCCAAAAGCAGTTATAGTCAAAATAAACATAAAGAACAACTCCTTCACCGTGCTTGAGAGGAGAGTGGTGTATGGGTATGCGCCGGAGCACATTGTGCAATGGCGGGATTTCCGGGTGAAACTGCTTTCAGATGGTGGGGTGGTTGAACAGTATGGAGTGATAGACCCAAGGATACAGTTCTATGAGCCTACGCCAGAAAACCCAGAAGAGTTTGAGGCGAGAATGGTTGAGGAGGCAAACCTAACTCTGGTATTTCCATTCAACAGCAGCTTAAGCGGAGTGAGCGTTCATAACTATACAACGGATAAGGAGCTTGTGAAAGCTGATTTGAAAGATGTTATTTCCAGCTTCTGCTCCCAAAATCAGAATGATTCGGATTGTGCTGGTTTGGTGAAACAGCAAGGCGAGCAACCTGCTTCAGATATTGCACTAGTTGGCATGGCTGTGCTTGTCATCCTTATACTGCTTGGACTTTGGCAGGCTTTGAAAAAGAAATAATTAATTGTGTATCTTGTTTGATGTAATCCACTTTCATCGGATATTCTGTTGTAGTTTTCATCTATACCGCAAGCACTTCCAGAGAGATGTATGGAGGAGTGCACGTGGGAGTTTGACTCCTCATCTCAGTTGGGTTGGATGGGAGTTTCACATACAATATTATCAAGGATGAACTGCTTCAAATCAGCAGCGCTCATCTCACCGCAGATTGACTTGTTTGTTTTTATGTTTATAAATGCAGGAACTCCCAACGCCCCGCAGTCCCTTGTTATATAATCCTTGTATTTCATAATTTCATTGTTGTTTGTTCTGTTATACCAAACTTCAAGTTTTTTGAAATGCACCCCAGTTTCATTCTCAACAGCAGAAACAACAGGAATCATTCTTGTGCAGTGCGGGCATCCCTCTCCATAAAACTCAACAAACTCTCCCTCTGAAACGCAGGGATTGGATGGGGTGATTGATTTCTCATCCTCATCACAGATTGAATTTCCGTTTGCATCCAAGCAGCATTTATCGCTGATAATTCTATAGGGTGAGGTGCAGGGTGGAGTTTCGTTTGAAGGAGCGCTTTCATCTGCGTCGCAGATTGAATTTTTATTCACATCCAGGCAGCAACTGCTTCCAACTTTGATGTAAGGAGGATTGCAGGTAACCCCTTCTGGTTTCTGCGTGCACCCAGAAAGAAGAAGTATTAACAAACCTAAAACAATGTAGTTTTTCATACTAATAATTGGGAGTGTTCTTTTAAAATTCTTTCTGGATGAGCTTCTCAAACTCCAACGCATTCTCATAGCACGCAGAGTTGTTGAACATCACCCAAAACTCCTCTGCCTTGTCGGCAAGCTGCATGCATATATCCTTAATTTTTTCAAGCTCCTTCTTGCTGAAATCATACCCATACATCGTAGGCCAGCCAAACCCATGAAGCCTGAAATACGCAACCCCTTTTCCAAAATACTGGGGTTGGTTGCGTAGCGGGTCAACCGCATTTATAATTTCAAACTCCCTGCATGTTTTTTCAACAAGCTTCTCATCCTCCCACCATTTGCCTCTTGGCTCCCATGCGAGAAGCAGCTCACCTCGGTTTATTTTTTTAAAAAAATCTTTCATTTTTTCCAGGTTGTTTTTACTTGGGGCGAAGCTGCTTGGGGATTGGAGGAGGAGAATGGGGGCGTGAAGGGTTTCGCATATCTGCTTCATAACTTCAAACTCCTGCAGTGACCTACCGCTGAATTTATGAACATGGGTAATTCCCTGAAATGCTTTTACTGTGAACACAAAATTTCTGTTAACCTCAAGCGCCTCCTCCCTCCATCTCTCAGCAGTTTGAATTTTTGGAATTCGGTAGAAGGAGCTGTTTATTTCAACACATGAGAATTTTGATGCGTATGCTTGAAGAACGCTCTTGAAATTCTTCTTCCAATCGTCTCCAAAATAATCAGCTGGTTGGAAGTAGCTGTAGCCACAATTCCCTATATGGATTCGCATAGTTACTTTTTTATTTATGGAGTATTTTTACTTTTCTGATAATTTGGGAGTTTTGAAGCTTCATTGTCTCCCTCTGCCCCTTTATCTGTGTTGTGAGCAACCCAATTTTTTTAACCTGCCCTCTGAATCCATCAACTTCTATTCTCTCCCCCTGTTTGATGAAACCGGAACTTCTTATGAAAATTCCAGTCAGTATGTCAGGCACCATATCCTTCACAGCGAAGAAGATAAGCCCAAACACAAAAATAGTCATCACTATCGCTGCTCCTCCAAAGATTATTGTCAACAACATCGTCTGCAATCCCAACTGACCTAGCGCTATTGTTATGGAAATCAAGTAGATGAGATACTTAAAAACAAAGGCGACAAGATGAGAGGGGGCAAACTCCCTTCCGGCTTCCCTGAAAAGCTCATCAAACCCTGAGCTGCTCAAAGAAAACTTTATCATGCTGCTCAGCACCTCAGCCAGCATAACCCCAATAAGAAGGACTAGGAAAGCTGTTATGATGTTGTTTATATAATTGAGCAAACCCAGCAGAATATCTCTTACAATCGCAACTCCTAGAAAATCAAAAATAAGCACCAGAACGAGCAGGTATGTGATGTATTTTAGAGATTTGCCGATTATTTCGCTTACGCCTATTTCAATTCCCGCTCCTATCGCAGCTTTTCTCATGCTTATGGATTTGAGAAGTGTTAATCTAAGGGTGTTGCTTATGAGCTTCTTGCTGAGTTTTTCCAAGAATATCCCAACAAAGTACCCAACAACTGCAACGGCAATTATTTTGGCTAAAAGAAACAAGTCTATCCCAAGAGTTTCAGGGAAGTAAGTCAAGTAAACACCCATTTATTAATAGAACAAATATATTAAAATTGGTGAGTCTTTGAAAGTCAGCGTCATACTGCCAGCTCTTAATGAGGAGAGAACTGTTGGGAGAATCGTGAGAGCTGTAAGAAAATCAAAGCTTGTCGATGAGGTGCTAGTGGTTGATGCATGCTCAACTGACAGAACGGGTGAGGTTGCTCTCAGGGCAGGAGCAAAAGTGGTGAGGCAGGATGAAAAGTTGCCTCCTGGAAAAGGAACGACAATGAAGGTTGGGATAGAGAATGCAAGCGGCGACATTCTGGTGTTTTTTGATGCTGATATAAAAAACTTCAAAACTGAATTTGTCGATAAAATGGTTCTGCCCATTCTAAATGGAGAGGCGGATTTTGTCAAAGGGAGCTTCAGGAGGAAAGCCGGAAGGGTTACCGAGCTTGTTGCGAAGCCACTTTTGAATGTATTCTTTCCGGAGCTTAAGGTAAACCAACCATTAAGCGGACAGATTGCAGGCACGAGGAAGGTATTTGAAAGGATAGAGCTGGATAGCAATTGGGGAGTGGATGTTGGAATGTTGCTGGATGTGTTAAAAATTGGGAGAATCGCGGAGGTGGAGCTGGGGTATATAGAACACCGGATGAAAGCTGAGGAGTCGCTTTGTGAGATGTCAAGCGAGGTTGCCAGTGCGATTATGAGGAGGTGCGTGAGCCAGGGCAGACTATTCTTGGGCGGAGTAGAGAATGTAATAAAACGAATTGTGGAAATGGTAGGAAGGGAAAAAGAAAAATCAAGGAAAAAGAAGAAGGTGGTGGTGTTTGACGTGGATGGAGTGCTTCTCAGAGAAAGGGTAATTGATGAGCTGGCGAAGGAGTATGGATTCGAAGAGGAGGTGAGGAAAGCAAGGAAAAAATGCAAGGAGGGAAGGATAAATGAAAGACAGCTCGGCATCCTTCTGGCTCAGTTTTTAAAGGGGAGGAGCAGTGAAGATGTGAGAAAAGTTGTATCCCACATTCCCCTCACCAAGGGGGTAAAGGAAACAGTAAAAAAGCTTAAAAAAAGAGGATTTAAGATTGCGGTTTTGAGCGATGGTTATTTACCTGCATGCGAGGTTATTGGTAAAAAAATGAATGTGGATTATGTGATTGCCAACAGGCTTGAGATTAAAGCTGGGAGATTGACTGGCAGGGTTATTGGGAATGAGTTCGCTTGCCCAGATTGCGAGTTTTTATTATGCAAAAGAGAAGCATTGAAAAAAGTAGCAAAGAAATTTGGTGTATCGCCACGCGATTGTATTATGGTTGGGAATGGAAAAAATGATGCACACGCAATGGAAATAGCAGGGTTGGGAGTGGCTTTCAACGCAGAGGAGGAGGTGAAGGAGAAAGCGCAGATAATCATTGATACGGGTGATATGAGAAGCCTGCTTGAATATATTGATTTATAAATTTATCCTGCAATATAACAGAGTTATATGGAGCAAACTCTGCTGTTCATCCTTATCTCAGTTTTCATAGTCAGCCTCATCTCTTTTGTTGGAGTGGTTACATTTGCTGTCCGCAAAAGCAGGCTTGAGAGGCTGCTTTTCTTTTTTGTGAGCTTCGCAACTGGTGCGATGTTTGGCGGGGCGTTTCTGCACATGCTGCCTGAAGCAACAGAGGAGGGAGGAGCTGGAGTCATCAGCTTTGTGATTGTTGGGATAATGGCGTTCTTCATCATTGAGAGGTTTCTGTGCTGGCAGCACTGCCATAAAAAGCCTTACTGCAAGGTGCATACGTTTGCGTATATGAACCTTGTTGGGGATGGGGTTCACAATTTTATAGATGGAGTTGTGATTGGGACGAGCTATCTGGTGAGCACCCAGCTTGGAGTTGCGACCACAATTGCGATAGTGCTTCACGAAATACCGCAGGAGCTTGGGGATTTTGCAGTTCTTCTGTATGGGGGGTTTGGAAAGGAGAAAGCGCTGGCGCTGAATTTTCTTACTGCGCTCACCGCTGTTTTGGGCGCGCTTGCAGCGTTTTATGTTATGCCGTTGTTTGAAAGCTATATACCGCTTCTTCTGGCGTTTGCTGCTGGGGGGTTTGTTTACATCGCAGGAAGTGATTTGGTGCCAGAGCTGAGAAAGGAAAGTGATTTGAGGAGCTCCTTCCTCGCAATGCTGTTTATGTTAATTGGGGTTGGAGTGCTCTGGCTCACAAAATTGCTTTAGTAGGGCAGGAAATGAAAGATCTCGTTCAACATCAGGATAAAGATGAAAAAAAGTATAACTCCAGATACTAGATGGATTTCCCTTATGTACTTCTCCTTCATCTCGCCCATTCTCTCAGCAGTCATCTCCCCAAGGTAGATGGCGATGGTGATGACCACCATTGGCATTATGAAAATCATGTTGTAAATCAACAGATAGCTCAGCGTTTCTGTAGTCGCCGACTTTGCAAGCATTCCCAAAACCATGAGGTATGGGCCTGAGGAGCACGGAAGCAGGAAAATGGAGCAGAGAATTGCTGCAACTATCACTCCTAGAATTGAAGTTGCTCCAGTGGTGACCTTTTTAGCGTAGGGTCTGAGGAACATCGGCATCTCAACCGAAGTGAAGCCGGGTTTGTAGGAGAAGTAGGCTCTGATTTCCATCATTGACAGAAGGAAAGCCGCGAGAGTAACTATCCCGAAGAAGAGGTTTGTTAATCCGGTTGAGGTTACAACATGAAAAATACCTAACCCCATCAAGAGGTACATCACAAATACCGTGAATGAGAAAGCCAAACCTGCCAGGAGTGCCTCTTGCTTTCCCTTGGACACTATTATCACACCGAGAAGCATAACCATAACTGCAATTGTGCATGGGTTTATAGAATCCACCAATGCAGCCCCTACGAGTACCGGGATGGTGAGTCCATGAGCTGAGCCATCTTCGGTTGTTCTGTTGCTCGGCCCTGCGCCCGAGCCATTGGAGCTAGGTCTTTTTATCAATCCTTTATAATTGTACACTCCCTCAGGGCATGCTCCCATGCTGCAATTAGAGAAGATCTCCCTCCATCTGTCGGGCGATATTTCACCGATTACTATAGTCTTAGGGGGAATGAAAACTGTTGGGACTCCACCGTCCTTTGCCGGGTCTATTTCGAAAGTTGAGTAGAGCTCCATAAGCTCCTTGCTGTTGCTCGTATTGCTGTAAACTTCTTTCTCCTCTATGCTAAGGTTGTATACATTCTCATAATTTCTTATGAGAGCTATTGTAGCAGCGCAGTGGGGACAGCCTGCTCCGTAGTAGACAGTTACATTTATTCCTGAAGATAAGCAGATGCCCGAGAATAGAAGTAAGAACAAAAATGCAAATAATGCTTTTTTCATGTCAAGCCACCTATGATAATTATGAATATATATACAGAAAGATTTATAAACAAGTATTACGCATATATATTCATTATGGTAAGACCGAAGAAATGCAAAATGGTTTATGCCGAACCTGGAGTGACTTACTTCAAGCCCCGAGCAATACCGCTCATTGATTTGAAGGAGGTGGAGCTGAGCGTTGAGGAGTTTGAGGCGCTCAGGCTGAAAGATTACGAGGGACTGGAGCAGGTGCAGGTGGCAAAAATGATGAGGATATCACAACCGACGCTGCACCGGCTCCTCAAATCAGCGAGAAGAAAAGTTGCCGAGGCGTTCACAAAGGGCAAAGCAATTAAGATTCATGGGGGGAATTACTCCCTGATGAAAAAAGAAAAAAAGAGGTGATTAGAATGCCGTGGGGAGATGGAACAGGTGCCTGGTGGGCTGGAGGAAATTGGAGATGCTGGAGAAGTTCTGGCTGTGGCAGAGGATTTGGCTGGAGGATGGCGTACGCAAGTGGATTTCCTTCTGCTCAGAGCGCCATGCTTCCACAGCCGAGCAAGGAGCAGGAGCTCCAAGAGCTCAAAGCATATGCAGAGGAGCTGAAAACTGAGCTTGAGGAAATAAAGAAGAGGATAGCGGAGCTTGAGAAGCCTCAGCAGTGAAAGTGGGAATATGAAAATAGCAGTTTCGACTTTCAAAGGAGGGCTGGAGGATTCCATATGCCCGATGTTTGGCAGATGCCCGACTTTCACTTTTCTCGAGGTTGACGAAAAGGAGAAGAAGATACTGAAAACAGAAGTGATGCCAAACCCAGGAGGGATGGCTGGCGGAGGGGCGGGGATAGCTGCTGCGCAAGCAGTTATCAACAGCGGAGCTAGGAAGGTTATAACAGGCAACTGCGGACCAAATGCGATAGCTGTGCTTATGCAGGCAGGTGCGGAGGTGTATTGCTTTGAAGGAAAGGTTGGGGATGCAGTAAAGAAACTCTTTGAAGGCACTCTCTCACCAATACAGGCTCCGAGTGTGCCTGGGAAGTTTGGTATGGGATTTGGAAGGAGGTATGGGAGGCGATGGAGATGAGGATAGCAATATCATGCAACGGAGGGGGAATTGAGGGGGAGGTTGCCGAGCATTTTGGCAGATGCCCTGAGTTTGTAATTGTGGAGAGCGAGGGGAAAGAAATAAAGAAGGTGGAGAAGGTGGATAACCCTTACTTCCACAGCCACGTGCCTGGAGAGGTTCCCAAATTCATTTCATCCCTTGGAGTGAATTTGATGATAACTGGAGGGATGGGACGTAGGGCAGCCGAGATGTTTGAATCGCTGGGTGTGGACATCGTTGTCGGGGCAAGCGGGAAGGTAAAGGATGTTGTTGAAAAATATTTAAACGGAGAGTTGAAGCCAGCTGAGAATATCTGTTCGCACTGAGGCGTAGCAATGATGATTGGGGTGACTGGAGGGAAGGGAGGGACAGGGAAAACCGTTGTTGCTGTCAACCTCGCAGTTGCTCTTGCCAGGCGTGGGATAAGGGTTACGTATCTTGACTGCGATGTGGATTGCCCCAGCGCCCATATTGTGATGGGTGTTAAGAGAAAAGAGAGAAGAGCTGTCAGATCCTTCGTTCCAACTTTCAACAGCAAAAAATGCAAAAAATGCGGACGGTGTGTGAGCTTCTGCCAGGTAAAAGCTCTTTATCAGCTCCCCCAAAAAATTCCAAGTCTGCTTGAACAAATCTGCAATGGATGCAAGGCATGCGTGCTTGCCTGTCCATTCAATGCAATAGCGGAGGGGAAGAAAACAGTTGGGTGGACTTATAAAGCAAAGAGAGGCGGTGTGGAGCTGTTTTGCGGAGAGCTCAAACCATCCGAACCGCTTTCTGAAAAGGTAGTTGACGCGGTAAAGGAGAGAGGGATGAGGGAGGGAAAAGGAGAGGTGGTTGTGGTTGATACATCCGCAGGGGCACACTGCCCAGTAGTGCGCGCATTGGAGGGGTGCGGTAGAGTGATTGCGGTTACTGAACCAACCTTATTCGGAATTCATGATTTGAAGGTTATCTCATCAGTTCTAAAAAAACTTAGAATAGAGTATGAGGTGGTGGTGAACAGAAGCACAATTTCGGAAAGAAAAATAAAGAATGCGGTGATGCAGATTCCGTATGATAGGGTGATGATGGAATGTTATGTAAAAGGGACTCCGATTGTGGAGAGCTTTCCGGAGCATCCAATCTCTAAGGAGTTTTTCAAGCTTGCAGAGAGCCTTATTGCAAGAGGGGGAGGATGAAGGTTGTTGTCCTGAGCGGTAAGGGAGGGACCGGCAAGTCATGCGTAGTTTCCTCGCTGGCTGTGGAGCTTTCAAAAAGGAGGAAGGTGGTGCTGGTTGACGGAGATGCGGACTGTCCGAATCAACATATAATCTTCCCGGGGAGGGATATCCGAGAAAAGAAGCTGTATGCATCAAAAATTGCGGTTGTCAACTACCGGAAATGCAACCTTTGCAGGAGGTGCTTGGAAGCCTGCAGCTTCGGAGCGCTGAAAGCAGAAAGTGGAATCAAAGTTGACGAGCTGCGGTGCGAGGGGTGCGGCGCGTGCATTCTGGCATGCCCCGAGAATGCTGTCAAGCTGGTTCCAAAGCTGACTGGCAGGATGTTTGTCAGAGAAACAGAGAAATTCCCGCTGGTTTATGGAAAGCTCATTCCTGGTGAGTCTGGGAGCGGGAAGATTGTTCACGAGCTCAGGAGGCAGGGGGATGAGATAGCTGAGAAGAGGGGTGCTGAGCTTGTGCTGGTGGATGCCCCTGCGGGGATAGGATGCCCAGTGATAGCAGCGGTTGCTGGATGTGAGTATGCGGTAGGAGTTCTTGAGCCAACGCCTGCCGGCATAGCCAACCTCGAGAGGGCTCTGCAGGTTGTAAGGCATTTCGGAATGGAGTATTGCGTTGTTATGAACAAGGAAGGGATATCAGAGAGGAACGAAAGAAAAGCCTTCAGGAAATTTGGGAGTAAGCTCGTTGCGAGAATACCGTATGATGAGGAGGTGCCACGTCTGCTTGCGGATGGGGTGCCTCCGGTGGTTGGAGAGGGAAAGGCAGCGGAGAGTTTAAGAGAGCTTGGTGAGAAGCTGGATTGTTTGCTGTTTAAACGGAGGTAATTGTGTGACTGCCCAAAAAAATCTTGAGGAAAAGGAAGTGGAGAGCAGGATGCAGCATATAAAGCATAAGCTTGCAGTGATGAGCGGGAAGGGAGGGGTTGGAAAGAGCATGGTGGCTGCCCTGCTTGCTTCAACTTTGCATAAGCGGGGGAACAAGGTTGGAGTGATTGATGCGGATATAACTGGGGCAAGCATTCCGAAAATATTTGGGGTTAGCGAGAGGTTATATAGCTTGCCAGTTGGCACAATTCCCGCCAAAACCAAATCTGGAATCAAAATAATTTCAACCAATTTGATACTTGAGAGGGAGGATCAGCCGATTATATGGAGAGGTCCGCTTATATCACGGATTATAACTGAATTTCTTGCAGGAGTTGAATGGGGAGAGCTCGACTACTTGCTGGTGGATCTGCCGCCTGGCACAAGCGATGCTCCTCTTACAGTCATGCAGTCAATTCAACTCGATGGAATTGTGTTTGTCACATCACCTCAGGAGTTGTCTATGATGGTTGTGAAAAAAGCCGTGAATATGGCAAAGGAGATGAAAGTTCCTATTCTAGGCATTATAGAGAACATGAGCTATTACAAATGCCCAAAATGTGGGGAAGTTTCATATATTTTTGGTGAGGGAACAACAGCCGAATTCTCAAAGAAAGTTGGAATTCCCGTTCTCGGAAAACTTCCTCTTGATCCGTACCTTTCTTCTTTATGCGATTCCGGCAGGATAGAGCTTTATAAGAGCGACAGTTTAGATGAGATAGTGGATAAACTGCTTGAATGCCTAACCAAGCAGAAAGGATAAACACAATCCGCAACAAGTGGAGTAATGCGGTGATGACGTGGATATTTATAATAAAGCAAGAATGTTCAATAAAAAACAGAGCAATTCTCTACAATTTTTGCAAAACTGTGAGCAGGACTGCAGATTAGAAAAAACCAAGCATGCCAAGTAATCTAAAAGCAACTCCTCCCAAAAGCAGAGCAAATCCAATTTCAAATGCTGTTATGTATAACGCCCTCCTCCACCCAAATTCCTTGGCGATGGCACTTATTGTGGCAACGCATGGAATATAAAAGAGAGTGACAAGGGTGAAAACAAGCATTTGAATTGGAGTGAGCACCGTTGCAAAGTTCTGCGTTCCAAGAAGGGAAGCGAGCATTATTATTGTAAGCTCCTTCCTCAAAATCCCAAAGATGAGGGTTATTCCAACAGCTTCTGGAAGCCCAAGCCAGCCGACAGTGATGGGGCTGAGCAGGCGAGAGAGGATGCTCACCACTCCGAGAAGCTCCAGCAGCTTAATCAGAAATGTTGAGGCGATGATGATTGGAAATGCCATAAAAATGAAATCCTGCAATCTTCCCCAAGTTTCATTGAAAACGGATTTTAAGGAGGGCATTCTGTACGGTGGCATTTCCATTATCAAACCCATTGGCTCACCTGGCAGGAGTTTGAATGCAATTCTGCCAAGAATGAATATTATGAGAAGATTGAATGCATACACCGCAAGCGCCCACTGGAAACCAAGGTATGCTCCAACAAGGCTGAGTATCACAACTGTTCTCGCAGCGCACGGAACGAGGGTGACAAGAAAGCCTGCGATGTCTCGCTCCCGCTTATTCTCAAGGATTCGGCAGCTTAGGCATGCTGGAACGTTGCACCCATACCCAAGCAGAAGCGGGATGAACGCCCTTCCATGCAGCCCAACTTTATGCATCACAGCATCCATCAGAAAAGCCATTCTGGCAAGATAGCCTGAATCCTCAAGCAAAGAAAGGATGAGGAAGAATGGAATGAGGTACGGAATTGCAATTGTGAGCCCTGCAATCACGCCTTCAAAAAAACCACCCCAAACAATCTGCCCAACAAACCCCTCCCCAAGCAGCTGGATGACGGATGGTTTGAAGGAGGTGAGCAGGGAGGAGAGAAGCTGGGCGAGCATATCACCAAAAGTGAATACAGAGGCGAATATGAGAATGGCGATGGCAAGAAGAAATAGATAACCAGCTACTCGGTGGAGCAAAAGCTCATCCAGCCTGCTTTCAAGGGATGGTTTTTCAGGTGTTTTTATTTTTTGGCATTTTTCAATTATCTTTCTTGCAAGTATGTATTTCTCAGCAGTTATTGTCATTGAGCACAGCTCCCCTTTACAGCTCTCAAGCTTTTTTCTCAGTTTTTTTGCGAGCAGGAGAGTTGAACCAGAAACAAGCTTCTCAACTTCTTTGTCTCCCTCAAGCAGCTTTAAAGCAACCCATCTTTTTGGGTATGAAGTTTTTGGTATAACTGATACTAATTTCCTAATCGCATCTTCAACTGGTTGAGAGTAGGTTGGCTGGAATTGTTTTCTCTTTTTCTTTGCAACTCTCAGCGCTGTTTCTATCAACTGCGTCATTCCAATTCCTCTTGGGGCGACTGTTTCAACAACTGGCACGCCAAGAATCTTTGAGAGTTTTTTTGTGTCAATTGCTATTCCTCTCTTCTTTGCGACATCTATCATGTTCAGCGCTATCACCATTGGGGCGCCAAGCTCAAGAAGCTGGAGAGTTAAAAATAGATTTCGTTCAAGCACCGATGCATCAACAACGTTTATCACAACATCTGGCTTCTCGTTTGCAATGTATTCCCTTGAAATTAACTCCTCTGGTGAGAAAGCAGAGAGGGAGTAGATGCCTGGCAGGTCAATTACATCTATCTGCTGGTTTTTGAAACTGAAGCTTCCCTCAGCTCTCTCAACAGTTTTGCCAGGCCAGTTTCCAATGTGCTGGTGCATCCCTGTTAGATTGTTGAAAATAACGGATTTTCCAACATTTGCATTTCCAGCAAGAGCAATTCTCATTTTTTAACCTCAACAAACACTTTTGAGGCAAGCCCCCTTCCAACAGCTAAGGCGGAGCCACGCACCGAGATGCTGAGAGGCCCCCCATAGCTTGCTTTTTTCAGAAGCTTGATTTCCGTTCCTCTCGTCACTCCCATCTCGCACAGCCTTTGGGAAGCTCCTCTCCCAGCCATTATGAAACGAACCTTCCCCGTCCTGCCTTCTTCCATATCCGTCAACCTCACAATATTTTTCGGTAGGTTGGAGAGGGTTTGCTGTATTGCTCGCTCAACCTTACCAGAAACTGCATGCTCAAGAGTGCAAGCTTCCTCGTGAACCTTTCTGTTAATTCCAAGAAAAGCGAGGAATTTTTCAAGAATCCGGTGCTTGCGGAGGATTGATTTTCCAATCTGTTCCCCTTTTCTTGTGAGCGTTGCACCTTTGTATGGGCTGTATTTGATAAACCCATCCCTTGCCATTTTCTTGAACATTCCGCTGACGCTCGGTTCAGATACCTTCAGCTCCTTCGCAACGCTGCCTGTCTTTGCATCCTTGCCCTGCTCCTTTAACCGGTAAATTGTTTCAAGGTATTCCTCAGTTTTCTCACTGACTTTTCGCATAAAAAGTTTAGCCACACCTAAATTTAAATAACCAATAGTTAAAATTCATTCAGGTGATTTCGATGTGCGATGTCTCAGTGATAATACCTGCGCTGAATGAGGAGGGGTATATTGAGAATACACTGAAGTCTGTTAGAAAACAGAAAACTTCGCTGGATTATGAGGTGATTGTTGCGGATAACAACAGCGAGGATAGAACTGTTGAAATTGCTGAAAAATATGCGGATAGAGTTGTGGTTGCAGGGAGAAAGGGGGTTTGGTTTGGGAGGAATGCTGGTGCAAAAAAGTCAAAGGGGAAGCTGCTGGTGTTTGTTGATGCGGATACAACAATACCAACAAATTATCTGCAGGTTGTTAGCGCGGTGCTTGAGGATGAGGAGATAAGCGGGCTTTCGTGCGCGTTTGAGTTTGACCAGAGGAGCAGAATGCTTGACGCAATTCAAGAGCTTTCCAACAGCTATCTTCTTTTTAAGGGAATGATTGGGAAAGGGGAGATTCTGGGGTTCAACAACGCGGTGAGCAGAAAAACATTCTTTCAGGTTGGTGGGTTTCCAAATAAACCAATGGAGGATGGGGCTTTTGCAAGGAAGCTGTGGAGGAAGGGAAGGGTGATCTACCTTCCCGAGCCTCATGTTATCACTTCGGCAAGGAGAATTTCAAAAAATGGGGCAGTCACAACAGCTGTTTATTACGCAAACCTTGCTTTGATAACTGAAATGCCGGATATACCTTTGAAGAAGCTGGCTCTGTTTAAAAAGTATATTCCTGTAAGGTGAGCACTAGAAAAAAAGAAAAAGAGGAGAATTAGAGTTGTTCTTTCTCCTAATATTTTTTGTGCTTCTGCCAACAGTCCCTGCAGTAAACAGGTCTTCCCTCTGTTGGCTTGAAGGGGACTTCGCACTCTGCGCCGCAGTCAGAACAGATTGCCTTGTGCATCTCTCTTGGCCCAAAGCTCTCTCTTCCAAACCCACGACGTCTAGAACGTCCCGTTTCTCTATAATCCATTTTTTCACCTACATGCGTGCAGATGACTGCGACGCATTGTTGGCTAAGTATTAACCTTTTGTGTTTAAATAGCTATCCTCCTGCATAAGTCAGAACTCAAGATCTTCTTCATAAGCCAAGGGCTTCAGCTCTGAGTCTCATCATCTGGTAGAATTTGGGGGATGGAGTTTATAACTTTTCCCCACAGCTGAAGCAGTAGGCTGCATCTGAGGGGTTCTTTGCCTTGCATTTTGGGCATACCAGCATAAGGACTTTTCCTTTTGCTCTCTCCCCAACTGCCTCGCTTTTGCCTCTTTCAAGCTCCCTCCCAACCAAACGAAGGAATGCTTTGAAGCTTTCATAAGCGAAGAATAATGCAGCGATGACAACAAGGGGGATGAGCAGCACGTAAATTGTCAAACCCTGCTGGTTGTAAACAAGCACAGCGGTGATTAATGCAGCAACGAACATGATTGAAAAACCGAAGAAGTTTTCGCTCTCCGTTATTGCCTTAATTCCCGAAGGTTTTTCCATACGGGTGAATTAGTTTAAAGGGATATATTAACTTAACTTTTCATAATAGGAAGCTTAAAAAGCAAGTTTTTTATATTAACAGAGGCATATGTTAGCTGAAGTGAGAGCATGGAGAGGGAGTTGCTTCATTGACTGCTTCTCAGTTTTGTCTAGCTGTGCTCTCAGGAGAGGTGTTGAAAATGCCTAGCGCCAGCAGTGTTGCAACCCCCAAAGGAATGAGAGATATAAAGCCTGCGGAAATGAGAGTGAGGGAGAGGATTCTCCAGATTATGAAAGAAATATTTGGAGTTTATGGGTTCTCACCGCTTGAAACGCCTGCTGTTGAGAATTGGGAGGTGCTTTCTGCAAAAGGGGCTGGGGGAGAGGAGATATTGAATGAAACGTATAATTTTGAGGATAAGGGAGGGAGGAGGGTTGGGCTGAGGTATGATTTAACCGTCCCGCTTGCTAGATTTATTGCAATGAACCCAAACCTTCCGCTTCCTTTCAAAAGGTATCAAATTGGAAGGGTGTGGAGGTATGGGGATGTTGCAAAGGGAAGATTGAGGGAGTTTTGGCAGGCAGATGTAGATATAGTTGGTTCGGAAAGCATGCTTGCAGACGCAGAGGTTGTGGCGTGCGCTGTTGATGTTTTCAAGGCGCTTGGGTTTAAGGAGTTTGTTGTGAGAGTTAATAACAGAAAAATTCTCTCTGCAATGATTCAGTTTTCCGGTGTTGAGAAAGAGAGAGTTTGGGATGCGCTTAGGGTGATTGACAAGCTTGAGAAGGTTGGGGAGAAAAAAGTTGTGGAGGAGCTTTTGGAAAGGGGGGTTGGGGAGGGAGCCTGCAATCGTTTGATGGAGTTGCTCATGCTTAAGGGAAGCTCAGAACAGCTTCTTGAGAAAGCTGAAAGTTTGATTGGCGGAATGAAGGAGGGGAAGGAAGGGGTTGGAGAGCTGAGGGAGCTTGTTTCGTATTTGGGGGAGATGGGGTGCAGTGAATACGCGAGAATTGATTTCAGCCTTGCAAGGGGTTTGGAGTATTACACCGGCCCAATTTTTGAGGTTTTTTTCTCAAAGGAAATTGGAAGCCTTGCTGGGGGAGGAAGGTATGACAGGATGATTGGGCTGTTTCTTGGAAGGGAGATGCCGGCAACAGGGATAAGCTTTGGTGTTGATAGAATAGCTGAGGTGATTCCACCAGCAGGAGATGAGGAGGGGGGTGTTTTTGTTGCGTATACAGAGGGTTGCTTGAAGGATGCAGTTAGGGTTTTAACAAAGCTGAGAAGAAGGGGGGTAAGCGCAGTTGTTGATTTGAGGGGAAGGTCTCTTGCAAAGCAGCTTGCTTATGCAAATTCAATGAATGCCCGGTATGCGGTGATTGTTGGAAAGCAGGAGGGGAGAGAAGGGAAGGTTAAGCTGAGGGATTTCAGAAGCGGGGAGGAGAGGACGGTTGGAGTGGAGGAGTGCATAGATTTAATTACCCAAGCAGTGTAATTATTGGAGGGGGTTGGATGGCAATTGATTGGACAAGTATGAAAGCATGCTTGGTTTGCTTCTCCCAGGATGGGATATCAGTGAGGCTGGAGCTTCAGAATAATGTTTATGTTTGCCCAAGAAACCCAGAGCACAGGTTTGTGATGAAGGATGGGAAGCTGGAGAGGGTTTAATGGCAATTGAACAGGTAAATGAAGAAGTGATAAAGAATGGGGGTTTGCTTGTGCTGATGTATTTTGACATGCATGGCAACTCCCCGGAGATAGTTCAAAACTCCTTGGTGGATATGATAGCCAAACTTACCCAGGAGCCAGGGGTGGTTTACGCAACAGGCGAGATTGAAGAGCCAATTCGGTATGAGGAGCTGTATTCAAGCTCTGCAGAGGTGAAGCTGCTTGCGAGGGATTTGAATTCCCTTGTGAACGTGTGTTTCAGGTATGGGCCGATTGGAATAGAAGTGTTGCGCCCTGAGGAGATAAAGCTGGAGCTTCCGCAGCTTCACGAGCTGCTTCTGAATGTTTCGCAAACCTCTCAGGAGTATACGAAGTTTGTTTACGAGAAGCTTATGACGCCGGAGGAGAGGGAGATGTTCAACAAGAAACTGGTAAATAAAGCTGAGCTTGCGAAGAAGCTTGTTGAGAGGGGAAAGCCAACTACTGAGTAAGAGTTTAAATATTCTGAAATGCTTATTTTATGCATGGTTGTTGCTGAGAGGGAAGAGGGTGGAAGAAAGGATGTGAGAGTCTCTGATGAGGCAAGAAAAGGAGCTGAGAAGAAAACAGAAGTGGTTTTTCTGTTCGGGGGCCACACAGTTGATTATGTTGATAAAATGAAGGAGCTTACGAAAAAGAAGCTGCCTGATGTTGTTGTGCTTGAGGAGCCAGAGAGCGAGAACTTCAGGAGAATGTTGAAAGGAGAGGTAACTGTTCAGGAGTATGTGAGAAGCCGGGGGTATACATTTAAGGAAGCAGCAATAGCGAGGTGCGAGCTAGTGGTGGAGCTGCACAAAAAAGGCGTCAAAGTAGAGCAGATAGACCCAGGCCATGGTATTGCATGGGTGCACTATCCATCATCTCTTACATTTGAAAGTGCGGCAGAGGAAAGAATTATGCGTCATATAAAAAATGGGGAGTTTGAGAAGGGAGTTAATGCAATTATAAATTCTATGGCAATAATGGCAGTTGAGACGAGGAAAAGAGATGAGATGAGGGCTGAGGAGATAGCAAGGAGGATACAGAATGGTGAATTAAAAGGGTATGTGTTGGTGGAAGCAGGTTCTATTCACACTAAAGTTAAAAACATTTTGAGAGAGAGGTTCAAGGGAAGTGATGAGGTGGAGGTAAAAGCAGAGTTTGCGCGTAAGGAAAATGCGAATGAGGTGTTTGGGAGATGGGCTCTGGAGGTTTACTCACCGCTGAACGAACTCCATCGTATATACAAGAACGGTTTGGAGGGCGAGCTGGATCAGAAATGGATGAAAAAGTGGGGAAAACGGTGGAGGAGGGAAGGAGGGACAGAAGAGTTTTGGGATGAGAGAGGGAGGCTGGAGAGGTTGGGAGATAGGGTTTCAGAGTGGTTTGATAGAAGTTATGGAGGGGAGAGGGAGAGGTTGCTTGCTGCGCGTGCAGCAGTGATGCTCAGAGCTGGAGGACTGGAGGATGATTTAAAGGAGATGAAAATTGCGAGGATGGCGAACAAGCTGAATTATGATGAATGCAAGAAAGTTTTTGAGGAGATGAGGGGGATGGATGAAGAAGCTGCTTTCAATTTTCTTGAAGGTTATTTGAAGAACAGAAAAAAATGAAAATTATTTATAGCTGCTTCATCTAATTGATTAGTGGAGGGTGAGAGAATGGTGGATAAGAAAAAGAGGAGAAGTTTTTTTGATTTGTTTGGGGATTGGGATATTTTTGATATTGAGGAGGAGATGAGGAGGTTTATGGAGGAGTTTGATGTTGATGAGCTGAAAAGCGGTGAGCCGATTGTTTATGGTTTTAATATAAGGGTTGGCCCTGACGGCAAACCAATCATACAGCAGTTTGGGAATGTGAAGCCAACTGTGAAGGGGCCGATGGTGACTGATAAAAGGGAGCCGCTAGTTGATGTGATTGAGAGGGAGGATACAATAACCGTGATTGTGGAGTTGCCTGGAGTGGATAAGGATAAAATAAAATTGAATGCAACAGAGAGGGTGCTTACAATCTCCGCACCAGGTGAGGAAACGGATTTCTATAAAGAGGTGAAGCTGCCTGCAGCGGTGAACTCCAAGAACGCAAAAGCATCTTATAAGAATGGAGTGCTTGAGGTGTGCCTGCAGAAAAAGGAGAAAAGCAAGCCAAAAGCTGAAAATATACCGATAGAGTGATTGGTAAAACCTTTTCCCAAAAACGGAAAGGTTAGCACTGAATTTCTTTATGATTTTGCCGAGCAATAGGACTATCCAGATGTAAATGCCGAGCGCTATGGAGTTATCTCCTCTTCACAAAGCTCTTGAATTTCTCCGCAACTTCTTTGTCCTTCTCAGCTAGGAGTTCAACAACTTTTCTGTGGATTTCAACTGTTGATATCACTCCTCCCTTTGCTGTTTCCTTTGCCCATTTTGCTGTATTCAAAGCCACACTTCCTGCAAGTTTGGCTGTGCCACCTGCTTTTATTATACCATTTTTGATTTTCTCAGTGCTGAAAGCCTCCATCTGCCCCATTTTTTTCAATACTTTCAGTTCCAGGAAATCACCTCTTAAGGATATGGGTGGGGCGGTATTTAAATACACTGGAAAGTTACCCCCCTTCCGCCTGTTTAAATATCCTTCAAAACCACTTGCTAAACGTAGAGGTGGTTGAGATGAGGATGGATATAAGCAAGTTGAAAGATGAGGAAATTGATGAACTGCTCTCATTTCTTGACAGAAGAAATATTCAGTCGTTCATAAGAAAAACAGGGGAGAGGATGGAGCTGGTATGCAGCTCAACTCGCATAAAACCGAAGGTTGAGTTGGGAATTGAGAGTATAGCCTGATGGTTTATGTGCGGGAGTGAGTGATTTCAGAAAAGTATATTAATACTCCAAAGGTTAATCTATCGGTTGAAATGGAATGCGCCTACCACCCAAACAGAGAAGCTGTTTCTAAATGCTCAGTATGTGGAAAGCCGCTTTGTAAGGAGTGTGGGGAGTTATGCGAGGAGTGCGCAGCACGTAAAAAGCTTGCTGAGGAGGGGAGGGTTAAGCTGATAAATTGGGAAGGGTGGGTTGGTTCGTTTATCACACCCGCAAAAACATTTAGAATGAATCTGATGAATTCATCACTTACAGGAGTTTCCATGAATCTTCTTATTGGTTTGATAAATGCAGGCGTTATTGCTGCTTTGCTTGTGATTGGGGAGAATGTGTTTTTTGCAAAAGCAGTGAGCTTAGCACAGATTTTCGGCTACACAACACCGTTCCTTGCATTTCTAGCTGTGTGGTTCGTCATTACCCTCATCGCATATTCATTCGCAATGCTTGCGGGAGGAGTTGGGAATGTAAAGCAGCATTTCTACACTCTTTCCCTTCCAATTCCATTTTCACCAGTGATTCTTTGGGCGGCGTGGGGTTTCCTGATGTTTCTTTTCTCACTTCATCTTTCCGCTGGTTTGCTTGGTTCACTTATCACAGCAGCGTATATAGTTCGCATACAAACAGCTGCTGTGGGGGAGGCGCATAAGCTTGGAGGCATACAGGCAGTGATAACCGGCACAGTTCCAATTGTGATTTGTGGAATCATGGTTGTTTTAATATCTGTTGTTCTAAGAAAATAGAGGGATTGAGATGGAGAAGAAGTTCACAGTAAGCCCGTGGGAAGTGAAAGGGGAGGTTGATTACGATAAGCTGATAAAGGAGTTTGGAGTGCAGCCGCTTTCAGCTGAGTTGATGAGAAAAATTGAGAGGAAAGCTGGAGAGATGCATCTTTATTTGAGGAGAGGTTTATTCTTCTCCCACCGGGATTTTGATGTGGTGATGAGAGAGTATGAGAAGGGAAGGGAGTTTGTGCTGTATACTGGAAGAGGGCCGTCTGGGAAGACGCACCTGGGACATTTAATTCCGTGGATTTTCACCGCATACCTCCAGAAAGCCTTTGGCTCCAAGCTGTATTTCCAGATGACGGATGATGAGAAGTTTCTCATAAAGGATGTTGGAATTGAGGAAGCAGTTAGTTATAGCTATGATAATGCGCTTGATGTAATTGCATGTGGTATGGATTCAAAAAATACAGTTATATTCTCAGATGTGGAGTACATAAAAACAATCTACAGAATTGCGCTGCAGGTTGCAAAGAGGGTTACCTTCTCAACTGCAAAAGCAGTTTTTGGTTTCACAAACAGCTCAAACATTGGGATAATTTTCTTCCCAGCAGTTCAGGCATCCCCTGCGTTTATGGCGCAGATGCTTGAAAAGAGAAATGTGAATTGTTTAATTCCATGCGCGATAGACCAGGATCCATACTGGAGAATTGCGAGGGATGTTGCTCCATACCTCAATATGCCGAAACCAGCCGGCATATACAGCAAATTCCTCCCTGGTTTACAGGGGGTTGGGGGAAAAATGTCAGCTTCAGAGGAGCAAACTGCTGTTTACACAACTGATTCAAAAGAGGTGGCTAGGAAGAAAGTGATGAGCGCATTCACAGGGGGAAGAGCAACAGTGGAGGAGCAGAGAAAGAGAGGAGGTAATCCAGATGTTTGCGTGGTGCATCAGTGGTTATTCTACATGTTTGAGGAGGATGATGAGAAAATTAAAAGGATGAGGAGCGACTGCAAGGAAGGGAGAATACTCTGCGGGGAGTGCAAGGAGTATTTGGCAAAGAAAGTAATGAAGTTTTTGGAGGAGCATCAAAAAAGAAGAGAGAAAGCAAAAAAAGAAATTGAAAAGTTTGTTGTGAAGGATTGATTACTTCTCCTCTTCCGCTGCTCCAGATTCTAAATCAAGTTTTATTCCGTCAAGTGCGAGAGTAATTTGGTCCTTCGCAACGTCAAACAGCCCAACTGGGTTGAGCGGGAAGAAAACATAAATTGCTCTATTTTTGTTTTCCCCAACAAAAACCCACCTTCCCACTTTGTATGATTCAATGGGCATGCTTGCATTCACTACGAACATGCTGCGCTTTGCAAGCTCGTCTATCAATTGATCAAACGATGCATCGTAGTTATCGACGAAAAGCACTTCATCTTCATCCTCCTTTCTCACGAAGAAAAGAGGGGTTACGTACGGTTTCTTCTGGCTGTTTGCTTTCTCTTTAACAACCATCTCAAGCTTATCGGCAAGCCTGGTTGCCTTCAGCGCATCTTCCTTGTATTTGTTGAGCTGCTCCGCAGCTTCTGCTTTCTTATTCTCGAAGTAGGATTCAATATCCTTCTTCAGCTTATCAATCTCTTTTCCAACCTCAGGTATGTCAGAGTAGTCATCGGGGTTTTCCAGCAAATCCCTTAAAGTAAATGGGTATTTCCCGCTTATTGTGTTGTCTATATCATCAATTATTATATCAAGCTGATCAGCAACTGTCATTGTCCCAGGTGGTGCAGTTCCATTTGGCATTTTTATCACCTTGTATAAAAGTTGATTAACAACTGGTATTTATTACTTTCATTTCTGAGAGTATATTATTTTAAATAATAACGCACAATAACTATTGGGGTGGGGATGAGAGTGCTTAAAATTGTTGAGAAGGATAGAATTGGGCTGATGGCAGATATAGCGCTCGCGTTGAGCGAGGTTGGAATAAACATAGAGAATATAAGCGCAACAGCTGTTCAAGGAAAAGCAGTGATTGTTTTTGAGGTGAGGGAAGAGGAGGAGGATAAAGCAATAGAAATTCTAAAGAAAAAAGGTTATAAGGTTCTTTCAGAGGAGATGATAGTGATAAAGCTGAAGGACAAACCGGGGGAGCTGGCAAGAATATCAAAAATGCTGAAGGAGAATAAGGTGAACTTCACAAACCTTCAGGTGATGAGCAGGGATGGGAAGGAGACGCTGGTTGGTTTGACGGTTGAGCAGCCGGAGAAAGCAAGGGAACTTTTGAAGGATGTTCTTGTATAGCTATTTTGGTTTCTCCTCTTTACCCTTTCTTTTCATACAATACCAGAGGAACTGCAAGGTTTCACGCACATTGTTTGAATCAACGTCCACAATTCTCATGGAAGCTCCACCAGTTCCTCTCAAGTAGATATCTGCAATGCCAAGGAGCCTGCTTACAAGCGATCTTTCCACTTTCACCTCGCTTATTTTCTCAATTGGCAGAGAGGTTTCGGTTGGTGCTATAATACCTTCAATTCTGTCTATATCATCAAACCCTATTCGGTAGAGTAAGGAAACTCGCTTGTAGATAACCGATAAACCAATCAGGGCTAGAACCAGGAGAACTGCTCCTCCAGCAATAAGAACGAGGTATCTGTCTTCAAGGTAAGCCCAGAAAAACGCGGTTATAACAATATCCGAAACCATGAGAATTATCAGGAGGATAATGCGTGAGCTTATCTTAGGTCTTAAGATCAGCTCCTCTGCTTCAGCCATCCCACCCCCAACTGATTTGAGTTATGATAAAAGGTATTAATATTTGTTTGCTCCTGCCAGACGTGGTATCATCGCGCAGAGGAAAGCCTGCTCGCTCATCTCCCTTCTTTCAGCCAACCCTTTTGAGAGGTATCCAATTGCCCCTTTCTTCCTTCCTATCTCATCCACTCTGCTGAGCTTCTCAAAGATGTCATTCATTGTCTTTCCTTCTCTTCTCATCTCCTCAACAAGCTGCTCCGGAACCTCAAACCCCATGCTGAAACCAAGGGTGGTTGTCTCTCCATCGTATACCGCACACCACTGGCAGTCAAAAAACTTGTCTGAAAACTTGAAGAGCCCACTTTCCAAACCAACCCCATAATCTGCTTTAAATTTCTCCCTTGCAATCCTTGCCCTTTCCACTGCACCGGCAATTGTTTCCTCCTCAAAAGGCTGAGGAGGGATTTTTGTTTTCACCTCAATTCCGTGGAGCTTGAATTTTTTGAATATTCTTTTTGCAACTCTTTCCACTCCTTTCAGCTTGGAGGGGTTGGTTGAGCCAACTGCAATCAGAACTGGTTTCCTCCTCCTTCCAGCTTCATCTATAATTCCTTTTTTCACTCTCTCGCACGAGATTTTTTTCAAATCCTCTCCAGCAAGCAGTGGGATGGAGATAACCTCAAGCTCCTTCAAACCTCTGCTCCTTCTCATCCGGTTAATCTCCTCAGCTCTCCCCCTTGTTTCATCGCTTACAACTATTGCATCAAAATCACCATCAACCGCAGGCCCGTAGAAGTCATCAAGCTTGAATATTTCAACTCTTTCAAGCTCCTTCCCAAGAAACTTTTTGAGCTTTCTCATCCTTGTGTTGAAGGAAGCACAGCCGTGGTTTTTGTTCTTCCTCACAAACTCATCTGAGGTTAGCCCTATGTAAACCCTTCTCCCAGCCGAGAGAGCTTTCCTGAGAAGCTTCTTATGCCCCTCATGCAGGGTGTCAAATGTCCCTCCGAGTATCACCTTTTCATGCATACAAATAAATTAAAGAGAAGAATTAAAATGCTTTTATGGATGAGGAGAGGAGAATAAGGGAGGATATAGAGCAGTTCTATAAAAATGTTAAGGGAATGAAAGGGGAGGTTGTTGAGCTTGCGATGAAATACTGCAAGGATGCGGAGTTTTATTTGAAGAAGGGGGATTATGTGACTGCTTTTGGGTGTATAAACTACGCGCATGGTTTGATTGATGCCTTGAAGATGGAGGGGAGATGATGTGGGAGTTTCAGCTTCCAACAAAGATAATTTTCGGGAGAGGAAGCTTGAACAGGTTAGGGGAGAACGTTGATACAGATAAGGTGCTTCTCGTGACAGGAAGAGGTGGTTTCAGAGACGAGACTGTGAGGAGAATTCGCAAGCAGCTGAAAGTTGATATAATTATTTACAATGGAGTTGAGCCAAATCCCACCCACCAGAGCGTTGATGAGGGAAGGGAGGTGATAAAGGAGAGGGGATGTGAGCTGGTGATTGCTTTGGGAGGAGGGAGCGTGATTGATGCCGCAAAGATGATGGCGTGCCTTGCGGAAGCTGATGGGAAAACATATGAGTATGTTTTTGGGGGGAAGAAGATTGAGAGGAGAGGTTTGCCCCTCATTGCAATTCCAACAACCGCAGGCACCGGAAGCGAGGTAACCCCCTTTGCAGTTATCTCGGATAGGGAAAGGAAGCTGAAGCTCCCGGTGAGAAACCGATACCTTTTTCCAAAAGTTGCAATTGTTGATCCGGAGTTAACAGTCACCATGCCGAAGGAGCTTACCGCGAATACAGGCGCAGATGCACTGGCGCATGCGCTTGAGGCATTATGGTCTAAGAAAGCTCAGCCGATAAGCGATTATCTTGCTTTGAGGGCGGTGAAGATTGTTTTTGAAAATCTGGAGAAAGCGTGCGAGGAGCCAAATAACATTGAGGTGAGGGAAGAGATGTCGCTGGCAAGTTTGCTGGCTGGAATTGCGATAAGCAACATTGGAACAGGCCCTTCCCACGCAATCTCGTATCCATTAACAGTTCATTTCGGAGTTCCTCACGGAAATGCATGCTCCCTCACCCTTCCAGAGGTGATGGAGTTCAACGCATTGGGTTGCGAGAAGATAAATAGAATCACTCAGTTATACGGGCCAGAGAGGATGAGGGAGCTGTTCAGCAAGGTTGGGTTGAAGATGAGGTTGGGGGAGTTTGGAATTGGGAAGGAGGATATACCGGTTATACTTGACGGGGTTGTTTCATCTACTTTGGAGAGGAATATAAGGGAGATGGGAAGGAAGGAGATTGAGGAGATTCTTAACAAAATTCTTTAATCAGCTCAGCACCTGAGGCATGAAGATAAGAAGTAAACCAAGGGTGAGCAGCACAACTCCACCGATTAACTGGGAGAGCTTTCCATATTTTGAAGAGAAGTCTGTTGAGCTGAGGGTGATAACCGCAACGCTGAAAACAATCATGTCGTCAAGCATGTAGAAGAAATCATAGATGAAAATGTAAAAAACATGTTCAAGAAAACTGACGTCTCTCAGAGCGAGTATTCTTGTGAACGTTGCCGGGAAACCAGCAGAGCAAGCAAACTCAACGGTGTTGACTGTGAAAGCAAGAATAACTATTCCAAGAAGGGTTGCTGGGACTGCGCTTGGTTTGGTGATTTCATCAATTCTCCTCATAATTTTACTTTGAGAAGCTGCATCGGTTACCTTGCAGACTGCTTTTGGAAGGGTTATGTAATCCTTGAGGTTAACCAAACCAGCCCCAACTGCAACAATTCCAACGAGCACACGGGTTAAGTCAGTCAAGCCAATAATCTGCCACAGCTTCAGCCAGCCGGAGAGGATGAGGGCATACCAGAGTCCTGAAGCAAAGATGAATGTCCCGACAACAAGCAGCATCTTCCTCCTGTCCTTTGTGCCCGTGAGCATTGTTATGAGGTAAATAAGCACCCACATCGCGCATGGGTTGAATCCATCAAGCAAGCCAAGAAGGATGCTGAGAATGGGCAGGGAAACAGTCCTCATATCAATTTCCCCAATGATGGGGTAGTTGATTGTGTAGGTTTCAATCACACTTGCATTGGTTGTTTCATTCCCCTCCGCACGCAACACATTTACGTATGGGTTGATGCATCCAAAGTTAATGCAGTGAGTGATGTTCTGCTCAATTATTTTTCCGGTTGTATCATCATCTATGTAACCAACTATCACCCCATCTGCGATGTATGTCTGCGGCACGGCGGATAAATCTGTTTCAGAAACTTTATATGCTCTGGCAAACCGAATCATTAAATCAAAGTTCTCATCGGAAATGTCAACTGCGTATTTTTTTATTTCCAGGGAAGGGTATTTTGATTCAAGTTTTGAAAGGAAGATTGATTCGGCGTGGCAGTGAGGGCAGGTTGTGGAGTAGAAGAAATACAGGGTAACATTATGTGCGGCAGCGTAATGGGAAAGCAGAAGGAATAACAGTAAAATTGGAATTTTTCTCAAACAAACACCTGCAGTAGATATATTGCAGAAAATTTATAAAAGTCTCTTTATTGTTTGGAGCTTTTGTTGCACAGTTTGTTGAATTCAATTCTTGAGGAAACCTCAAATGAGTTAACAAGCTCCGAGATGTCGTTGTCAGACAGCTCAAGAAGCTTGCTCAAACCATCTATATTCTGTCTGTTTGCAAACTGAATCAGCCTGTTTATTGTTGAAATGTCCACCCACGCCTCAATCTCAAGGTTTAGAGAATTGGATTTGGGGGATTGAGCATCGAGTATTCTAAAATTAGATGGGCTGTTCATTTTTGAAGCAAGAAGCTTTCCGGTGTTCCTGAGCTCGTTGTCAAGAAAAATGGTGAATCGGGTTTCAATCTCATCCGCAATTGGGAAGGGAAGTTTATTTTTCGTTTCATTTATCCTCTCAGCAACTCTCAAGAGGAATTCCCTTGGTTTCTCCTTCCAGTCTGGTTTTGAGTCAATCATTTCAATTATTTTTTTGGATAATTCGGTGAAGTGCTCCTGAACTTTTTTCTCTTCTATTTGTTTGAAGGCTATTCCCATAACTACGTTTTGGTTTTTGAGGTATAAAAACTGCACTGCTTTCTAAGAGGGCAGGAGGGGCAGACTGGTTTTGTTTTGCAGTAGTTTTTCCCAAGCTCAACAATAAGGGCGTGCATCTCCTTGTAAACTTCCAAATTTTTTGGCAGGTTGGAATGGAAGAAGTGCTGAAGTTCGTTGTAGTTGCCCTTCGCAATCCCAAGCCGTTCACAAACCCTTGTGGTGTAGGCGTCTATTGGGAAGATTAACTTTTCAGCAGCGTAAAGGAGGATGGAGTCGGCTGTTTCAGCTCCAATTCCTTCAAGGGACAGAAGCTCCTTCCTTGCTTCCTCAAGTGGTTTCGAAAAAATCAATTCCAAATTCCCGCTGTATTGTTTCTGTATATACTGAGCGAACTTCCTCAGCCTTCTTGCCTTCTGTTTATAGAAGCCGGTTGGTTTAACGCATGCTTCAAGTTTATGAATGTTTGTTTCTGCAATTGCTTTTGGGGTGAGCAAACCCTCTTTTTTCAGGTTTTCTATTGCTTTTTCCACGTTCCTCCACGCGCTCTGCTGGGTGAGGAGAGCACCGATGATTATCTCAAACTGAGGGTTGTTGGTTGTGGTTGGCCACCAGTGCTGCTTTCCAAAGTGCTTGAGGAGTTTTTTGTAGAGAGGAAGCTGGTTCATAAGTTTCAGTTTAGCAAAGCAAATATTTAATTCGTTTTATAATAAAAGTATGGCAACGTTGTTTGTTTATGATGTATTCAAACTTCCTTCTGGAGTTGTTCTGGTTGGGCAGGTTAGAAGTGAGGTGCTGAGAGTGAGGATGAGAGCGAATGTTGAAGGGAGAGTGGTGGAAGTGAAAGCAATTGAGACGGCGCACAAGCAGGTTCAGGAGGCGAAAGCAGGAGATAACATTGGGGTTCTGTTGAGCAATGCGGATTACGGGATGTTCGGCAGGTATAAAGGAGGAGTTGTGGAGTTTCTGTGAAGTATTAAATTCCTTTCCTTTCAAATAGATAGGGGTGAATATGTCTAGGCCTTCTTGGGATGAGTATTTCATGAAGATATGCAATGTGGTTGCGGAGAGGTCAACCTGCAAGAGGCATCAGTTTGGGGCGGTGATTGTCAGGGATAAGAGGCTGCTTGCAACTGGTTATAATGGAGCTCCAACTGGTTTGCCGCACTGTTTGGATATTGGGTGTTTGAGAGATGAGCTGAAGATACCGAGCGGAACGCATCATGAGATATGCAGGGGAGTTCACGCGGAGCAGAATGCAATTATACAGTGCGCTCTTCATGGTGTTTCCTCCAAGGATGCGACGATGTATGTGAACGGAATCCCATGCAAGATATGCGCGAAAATGATAATCAACGCAGGCATAAAGAGGGTTGTTTACTCAGGCGATTATGCGGATAAGGAGGCGTTTGAGCTTTTCAAACAAGCCGGAGTTAAGATGGACAGAATTGATTTGAAGTGAGACGATGCCATTGAAAGTGTTGCATTCATTCATACACCAAACTGATGAGAAGATAACCTCGCTGACAGTTTCTTTAGGGGAGGATGGAGTGTTCATAACGCTGAGCGATAAAAAAAGCAAAAACAGGGTGAAGCTTGGGCTGGATGAAGTTGCCGGGCTTGCGGATGCGGTGGAGAGAAATAGGAATTGGAGCGCATTTCACACGTTTACAACTCTTGAGAACAAGGAGAGCAGAAATAGAATAAACTATGCGGATGGGTTTTTCAGCATTGAGGGGGAAACAAAAATAGCGATGAAGCTTGGGGATGATGAGCGAGCGGCTTTCAGAAGAGTGCTGGAGTTTGCTTTGGAGAGAATGCTTGAGAGGAGGATGAAGGAGAGAGTGGGTTTTAAATCTGGCTAGTTACTTCAGTTTTGATTTTTCTATTTCATTCAACGCAATCTCGTAAAGCTCCTTTGCCAGTCTGTCTATTTCCTCTTCATTATTTCTTATTGAAAACGAAATTCTTACGCTGTCTGGCTTTGGTATGTGGGTTGTTTCAATTCCACGTTTGTGCAGCTCCTCCACAAGCTTCTGGGAGTTAACGTCTTCTAAAGAAAAAGCAAGCAGAGCAGGGGAGGAGTTATCAGGAGAGAGGATGCGGAGGTGGGGGGTTGTTTTAAGCTTTTCAATTGCATATTTTTTCAGATGCATAACTCTGTCATGCACCTGATCCCACCCTATCTCATCAAATAATTTCAGCGATTCGTTTAGGGATGCAATTTCTGGTGTGGAGATTCTGCTGAACTCGCTCAGCGTTCTTTCATCCGAGCTCGCCCAGTCGTTGATTGTCCTTCTTTCAACCTTCCCATCTCTTTCAAACAGATCAACTGGTTGGTTTTCTGGGTGAAATTGGAACGCTTTCAGCTTAAAAAGCGGTATTTCACCAAAATACGGGTTGGGGTTGAGAAGCTTCTGAATCAGCTCTTTGTTTCGCTCGTTTACATACAGTATTCCGGTTGCGGGTTCGGAGAGGAGTGTTTTGTGCGCACTGGCAACGTAAAAATCACAGCCAATCTTTTCAACGTTAATTTGATTTGGATGGAGGTTGCCAAGTGCCTGTGCGCCGTCTACAAGTGAATAGAGTGGTTTATCAGTGGAGTGTTTTCTGGCTATCTCAGAAATTCTTTCAACTGGCATCACCCTTCCATCTCCTCTGGAGACATGGCTCACAACAATCAGCTTTGTTTTCTCATTGATTGCCTTCTCAATATTGGCAAGCAGCTCCTCCTCATTTCTTCCAGTGTTCACAACCCTCATCTTCACGTTAAGGTATCTGCTCTCCCCGAGTTGCAGTAGAACCAGATAGTTTGAGCGGTATTGTATTGCATCGGAGTGCAGAGCGTAGTTCTGCATGGTTAGCCCAACTTCATCAAATTTGGATGAGGTTGCAATTAGCTCTGCTAGGGGGAGCTTTCCAAGCGGGAGCTGGCGTTGCAACTTCATTTTTCTGGGGGGAGGAAGCCGGTATAATGGATCAAAGAAAACTCTCATGCTTGGGAAGTATTCCCGGGTGGTTGTTATGAACTCATCTCCCTCTCTAAGAACCATCGCAGCCACAAGCCGCATCGCATCCGTGGTGTTGTTATCAAAAACTATGTTCTGAGGTTTTGTTCCAAGAAGTTTTGCAACTCTCTCCCTTGTCTCCTCAACCAAAGCAAGCTGTGCTTTGAAGTTTTTATCTGGATTTATTGGCTCAGCGTGGTGATATCTGATAAGTTCGTCCTTCGCAGCATTGCTCGCCCGTGTTGGTGGTATGCCAATGCTTGCATCGTTGAAGTAGATTTTGCCGACAGATGAATCCCGGAAGTATTCAGCGGGCTCGGGAAATTGTCTCTTAAGCTCGCTCCATTTCTGTTCTGCCTCCTTCCGCATAGTTATATTATATTCAACCTCATTAATAAATTGGGGGGATTTTATGAAGATGGTGAGGGAGGGAAAAGCTGAGCTGGTTCTGTCTGAGAAGGTTTTCTTCAACCCAAAGATGGAGTTCTGCAGGGATGTTTCAAGCTTAGCAGTTGGAGCGTACGGCAAAGAAGTTGGGAGGGGGTTGAGGGTTGTTGATGGGCTGTGCGCAACCGGTGTGAGGGGTGTGAGGTATGCAAAGGAGAATGAAGTTGATGAGGTGCATTTCGTTGATGTGGAGGAGGATGCGTGCAGGCTTGCAGAAAGAAATGCGAAGTTGAATAAATTGAAAAATTACAAAGTTCACTGCTCCCATATAAACGATTTTCTTTTTCACAACAGGGAGTTTGATTGGGTGGAGATAGACCCGTTTGGAACGCCAATTGGTTATCTGCACGCTGCGATGACGTCTTTCAGAAAAGAAGGAATGCTGTCGGTGACTGCGACAGATACCGCAGTGCTGTGTGGGGCTCATTCAAAAGCATGCCTGAAGGTTTATGGAGCAACTCCAATTGATAATGAATACTGCCATGAGATTGGTTTGAGGATACTGGCAGGTGTGATTGTGAGGTTTGCGTCGAGCATGAATTTCCGAAGCCAGCTCTGCTTGTCATTGTCTGCGCAGCATTTTTTCAAATTATTTGTGAAGTTGGAGTTGGGGGCTGAGGGGGCAGTGGAAAGCGTAAGGAAATTGGGTTATATCTCGCACTGCCCAAAATGTTTAAACAGGGAGTGGAGGTTCAACCCCCCTCTTTTGAAGGAGAGCTGTCCCGTCTGCGGTGGAAGGTTTCAGCACGCCGGCCCACTTTTCCTTGGAGAGCTGTGGGATGTGGAGTTTATAAAAAAGATGCGGGAGTTGAATGAGCAGAGAGATTATTTGAATAAATGGAAAATTGATGAGGTGCTTGAAGTTATGGAGGAGGAAGCAGGGATGCCTCCAACGTATTTTGATTTGCATAAAATTGCGAAGAAAACAAAGAAATCACCTCCAAACTTTCAGAGCTTTATGGAGAAGTTGAGGGGGAGAGGGTATAGAGTTTCAAGGACGCATTTCAAGAGAAATTCAATAAGGACGGATGCGGGGATAAAGGAAATTTCATCTCTTTTTTGATATTCCAATCATAACGTCATTCACGTTTGTTCCAGTTGCTCCGGTTATGATGCATCCTCCAATTTTTTTGAAAAAATTATATGAGTCGTTGTTTTTCTGAAACTCAGCTGGATTCAGCTTTTGTTTTCTTGCGTTGCTGATTGTTGAACCATCAACGATTGCTCCAGCCGCAGGTGAGTTGCCATCAATTCCATCAGTTCCAAAAGAAGTGAAAACTGCATCTGCTCCTTCAATTTCAATCGCGCAGCTCAGCGCAACTTCCTGGTTTCTTCCTCCAACTCCGTTTCCGGTTACCTTCACTGTTGTCTCCCCTCCTGCAACGAAGCTTTTTCCTTTTCTCAGCAAGCCAGCAAACATCCTTCCAACTTCCGTTGCATCGCCATGTATATTTGAAATTGTGGTGTGTTTAACCCCGCGCAACTTCAGGAATTGGGCTGCAGCGAGGAGGGCGGTTCTGTTGCTTCCAATGATGAAGCTGTGGACTTTTTTGAACGTTCTTCCATTCTTTGGGGTTTCCTCCCTCAAACCCCGTATCCCTTCCTCAATAACCCGGCATGCTTTGGAGCTGTCCCACAGGTTGTATTTCATGAGAACTTTTTTCGCATCGTGAAAGGTGGAATGATCTGGGACGGTGGGGCCTGAGGAGATTACATCAAGCGGGTCGCCAACAACGTCCGAGAGGATGAGGTTAACAACCGTTGCGGGGTATAACTTCTGCGCAAGCCTTCCCCCTTTCACATTGGAGAGGTGCTTTCTCACGGTGTTCAATTCTTTTATATCCGCGCCTGCTCTCATCAAAGCATCAACAACTCTCTGCTTCTCCTCAAGCTCAACCCCTTCGCAAGGTAAAGAGAGCATCGCCGAGCCACCTCCGGAGAGCAGGCAGATAACCAAATCTTCCTTGCCAATTGATTCAGCATATTCCAAAATTCTCCTTGTTCCCTGCAAGCTTCCTTTTCCTGCAATTGGATGCTCTGCGGGATGGAGCGTTATCTTGTTTGTTTTGAAGTGAGTTCCTTTCAAGATGTTCACAGCTCCTCCTTCAACTGGGAGAATTCTCTCAATCTGCTCAGCCATGCGCCCGCTTGCTTTCCCCCAGCCGAGCACGTGAATTTTTTCAAATTCTTCAAGGTTGAAGGTTTGAGTTTTCTTCTCTGTTTTTATTGTGAGCTTGTTTCCTTTTAGAATTAAGGAATTTTTGATTAATCTGTCTGGCTGGGCTGAGAGGAGGGTTCTCTCAACTGCTTCAAGAAGAAGCTTCCTTCTTTTATCACCGTGAGTTAGCTGCTTTCTGTTTTTTATGAAAGAATCTGAACTCATACCTTTATCAGCTTCGTGTTGCAGATTAAGCAGTGCGGTGTTTTTATCAAAACTCCCTTCCTGTCCGCGCATTTGGAGTGATAGAAACTTTTGCATTTTGGGCACATCATTGTTGCTCCAAATAACATCGTTGCAAATATCCCACCCACCCTGTCCTTGCAGACAAGGCATACCTCTTCCACGCTACCACCAAATGAGTTTCATGCGAGGTTGTATATTAAATTTTTGTTAATGATACGAGTGCTCCTCATCTGGAAAGCTTCCTTCCTCAACTTCTTTCTTGAATTGAGAAACAGCGTTTCGTATTATTTCGGATAGATTTGCGTATTTTTTCACAAACTTTGGCTTGAAGCTTTCATCCATTCCAAGCAAATCGTTGATGACAAGCACCTGCCCATCGCAGTATTTTCCGGCTCCGATTCCAATTGTTATTGTTTTTACATTTTCAGTTATTCTCTTCCCAAGCATTTCTGGGATGCATTCAAGAACAATTGAAAAAACTCCTAATCTGTCAAGGGTTAATGCATCCCGGAATATTCTTTCTGCTTCCTCCTCCTCTTTTCCAACAAGCTTGTGCTTCTGGGCTGTTTGAGGTAGCAAACCAAGGTGCCCCATCACCGGAATTCCGTCTGAGAGCAAAGCGGTTACCACTTCAGGGCAGCACCCCTCAACCTTGACTCCTTTTGCACCTGCTTGAATGAATTTTCTTGCGTTTTCAACAGCAAGCTCTGGAGTGGAGTAGGAGTTGATTGGCATGTCACCGATTATTGGTGTTTTTTTAGCTCCTCTTGCAACTGCTTTTGTGTGGTGCAGCATCTCCTCCATTGTCACCTGCTTGGTGGTTGGATAGCCGAGCACAACCATTCCCAAGCTGTCCCCTACAAGAATTAAATCAACCCCTGCCTGCTCAACCAGCTTTGCCATCTGGTAATCGTAGGCTGTGAGCATTACAACTTTCTTTTTACCTTTCAGCCCTTCCAGCATGCTTCTCCTCCAGAAATTTGATTAATGATACAATTGTGTCGTTCACAGGTGTTGGTATCTGGTGTTTTCTCCCCAGCTCAGAAACTTTGCCGTTGAGAAACTCAATTTCTGTTTTTCTTCCTTTCACCAAATCCTGATACATTGAGGAGTAGTTCTGAAGTTTGGAAAGCTCCTCATCTATTGATTTTCTGAGTGTTTTGTCAAACTCAACTCCCTCGGCTCTGGCAACCTGAACGCACTCGTTAACAATCTGATCCCTGAGCCCTTCAAGGGACGGAGCCACAACCTCATAATCCCTTGCCTGCAGTATTGCGGAGAGGGGGTTGACGATGCAGTTGGCAACAAGCTTCCTCCAAGCATCCTTCTTCAAATCATCAACCACCCTTGCCTCCAAACCACTTTCATTGAACAGCTGTGCAATTCTTCTTCCATTCTCCGTGTTTCCAAGGACAACCCATCCTTTCATTATGGTTACCTCTCCGGGCTTCAGAAACTCTGCTCCAAAGTGAAGCACTCCTCTCTCAACTGTGCATCGGTTTCCAACAACCGACTTCACAATTTCCTCATTTCCAATTCCATTCTGCAGTATCAGAATAACAGTGTCCTTCCTGAGAAGCTTTACAACCGGTTCAAGCGCTTGCTTTGAATCGTGCACCTTGGTTGTCAAAATTATCAAGGAGTTTGGAGGAATCTCCCGTATCTCGGTGTCGGCTTTTATGCGCAGCACTCCTTCCATCTCCCCTCTCACAACAAGCCCTTTCCTGTTTATTGCATCCGCATGCTCCTTCTTCGCAATCAGGATTACGTCATTCTTTCCAGACAGCCTTGCACCGCATGAGCTGCCGATTGCGCCTGCTCCTAGAATGAATATCCTGCGGAACATGGAATCACCTCAAAATTTTTAACCACTCGGAAAGGAATGCTTCAACTCTCTGCAAATCCTTGCCTCTGGTGGTGAGGGAGTAGAAAACCCTCACTGGTTTCTCCTCAGTAATCACCCTCCTTCTCACAAGCCCTGCATTCTCCAGCTGCTTCAGCTTTAGCGACAGGGTTTTCGGGTTGGCGTTGATGGATTTTCTCAGCTCGTTGAAGCTAATCTCATCCTTTCTGAGCAGTTGCTTGACAATTGCACAGCCCCATCTGCTTCCAACCACTTTGCAGAATTTTTCCATTGGGCATGGTTCATTCTCAGCCATATTAACCCATAGATGTTATGGTTGATATTAATTTAACTAGCTTTCCACAACCCGGTATTTCACAACTTCAGTGCATTCCTTTCTCAAGCCACTGACTTCAGTGCAGTTTTCTCTTTTCTGAACTGAAATTGCATAGCAGTAGCAGCCTGCAAATTTCTCATCCCAGTTGAGCTTCAGCTGTTGGCTGAAACGAACAGTTTTGGAGGAGCCTGCAGGGATGTATGCGGATTCGGTTATTCCAATCTGCTTGTTCTTGAACCACTTCCCCTTTGGCAAACGGTAGTTGGGGGTGATTTCAAACCCGGTGTAAATTATGAAGTTGCTCCCAACTGTGTCGGTGTTTCTTATCGTGCATTCAGAGTTTGTCCAGCTCTGGTTCCAGCCGGAGCTGTAGCATTCCCCTTCCTCTGTATGGAGGATGTTTTCGTAGGTGCACTCCTGTTTTGTGTAGGGAACGATAACGCAGTATGGCTCGGTATACTGCTCCACCCTGCCTTTCGGTGGTTCGAGCAGGTAGTCCGCCTGCGTCTGCTCGGTTTTAACTGGCGCCTCAGGCTCAAAGGTGGTTTCGGTGGTGATTGGCTGCTGGGTGTAAAAGATGAAAGCTGAGGCTAGAAAAGAAAGCAGGAGGAATGCTGAAAAAATCCAAACTTTCAAGTGAAGCACCTCTTAAATATTGCTCATGCAGGATATATTAATCTAATCATTCCAATAGAAATGGGGGTAGAATGCGAGATATAAAGGAGAAGTTGCTCACAAACCAGAGGAATGAGATAACTGAGCATCTGATTTACAGGAAGCTATCGGAAGGAGTGAGGGGGAGAAACAGGGAGGTTTTGAGGAGAATTTCAGAGGATGAGCTGAGGCATTATAGAGTGTGGAGGAAATACACCGGTGAGGAAGTGGAGCCGGATGGTTTGAAGGTGTGGTGGTATGTGCTCGTTTCAAGGGTGTTTGGCATAACTTTTGGGTTAAAACTGATGGAGAGAGGGGAGAGGAATGCAGAGGTGGAGTATGGGAGAATTTCAAAATTCGTGAGGGAGGCAAAGAAGATTGCAAGGGAGGAGGATGAGCACGAGAGGAAGCTGCTTGGGATGATAGATGAGGAGAGGATGAGGTATGTTGGTTCAGTGGTGCTTGGCTTGAATGACGCGCTTGTGGAGCTGACAGCCACGCTTGCGGGTTTGACGCTTGCTCTGCAGAGGACAGAGCTGGTTGCGATGGCTGGGTTGATTACCGGAATTGCGGCTTCTTTTTCAATGGGAGCTTCGGAGTATCATTCAACGAAAGCAGAAGGTGGGAGGGAGCCGTTCAAAGCAGCGTTGTATACAACAGTTGCATATCTGCTCACTGTGATTTTTCTAATTCTGCCGTATTTTGTGTTCAGGGAAATTTATGTGGCGCTTGGGTTCACGGTGGTGAATGCGGTGGTTGTAATCCTCCTGTTCAGTTTCTATGTTTCGGTTGCAAAGGAGGTGCCTTTCAGAAGGAGGTTTGTGGAGATGGTGGTGATAAGTTTGGGTGTTTCTGCCCTCACGTTCTGCATAGGTTTGTTGGTGAGGGGAGTTCTGAATATTGAGGTGTGAGGTGAGAGGATGATGTCAAAAATACCCATTGAGCTGGGGAAGATGAAGGAGAGGGAAGTGGATGTGGAGATACTGAGGGTGGGAGTGATTGCAGAGCTGGATGCGATAAATCTATACGAGCAGATGGCAGGTATGACGAAGAATGAGAAAATTAGGAAGGTGCTGCTGGAGATAGCGAGGGAGGAGAA
>Ga0123519_10000619_pt1 | contig 62267 bp, 59 predicted proteins | sample YelNatPaOPRAMG02_FD_87396 | JGI IMG/M metagenome (GOLD analysis project Ga0123519, IMG submission 87396) | Hot spring microbial communities from Yellowstone National Park - Yellowstone National Park OP-RAMG-02 (version 2) | ecosystem: Environmental > Aquatic > Thermal springs > Hot (42-90C) ...
ATCTATGTCCATATTGCGGGAGGTATTGACAGGGCAGGGGTGATTTTCAACAACGCACATCTTACCATGCATCCACTCAGCCCGCTTGCACTCTGCGTCAAGGGTCTTTCAATGGGAGGGGCAGGAAGAAAAGGGAAACTGCAGATGCATGCAAACCTTGTGATAAAGATAAATGCCGACCTTTGCACCAGGTGCGGAACCTGTGCAAAGAATTGTCCCAGCAAGGCACTGAAATATGAAAGGGAACAGATTCCTGTTCTTATTGAAGAAAATTGCATGGGCTGCGGAGAATGTCTTGCCCTATGTCCTGAAGATGCAATAGAGATGGCTCATAAGGGTCCTATAAAATGGGGAAAAGGGGCAGACACATTTCCAAGGCGGCTTGCAGACTTTCTTATATCAATGATGAACAGGAAATGGGATAGTCTGATAAATATCGGTCATCTTTATACTGTTACTCCTGAATGTGATTGTTTGAACAGGCCCCAGAAGCCGATTTTTTCTGACATAGGACTTGCTGTTTCAAGGAATCCCTTTGCACTGGATAATCTTGCAATGCAATTATTCAACGAGCAGGTCAAAAGGGAAAAGGTAAATTATACGCTGGGCAATTACCCTTCTGTATTTGAATCCGTGCGCGAGGACTATGGAATAATCGTGGAGCCGGATGTAATTGAAGTTTAAAAAGGGGCAGATTTAAATTTTACCAATGATTCAGACTCTGAAGAGAGAGTAATGCAGTTTGCAATAGAAACTTTTAATCTTACAAAGAATTTTGGGCAGCTGATTGCCGTTGAAGGAATAAACATTGCAGTGGAAGGCGGGAGTGTGTTCGGTTTTCTGGGACCCAACGGCGCAGGAAAAACTACGACCGTGCGTCTTCTGAATGGCCTGCTCAAACCGAGTGGAGGGAGTGCAAGGGTGCTTGGTATGGACATCCAGCAGGAAAGCGATTTCATAAGAGCAAAATGTGGGGTGCAGACAGATACAAATCTTTACGAAAAGCTGACTGCAAGAGAGAACCTGGAAATCTGGGGTATGCTATATGGCTTAAAAGGAAACGAACTCACATCCAGAATGAACGCACTCCTTGAAATGTTTGGCTTGGCTGAAAGAAGGGATGACCTTGTTGGAACCTTTAGCAAGGGAATGAAGCAGAAGCTCTCAATAGCCCGCGAACTCATCCACGACCCCGAAATTTTATTTCTGGACGAGCCAACAGCAGGATTGGACCCTGAGGCAGCTGAAGAACTCCTGCAGTATCTGAAAAGGTTTGTGGAGAATAAAAGGCGCACAATTTTCCTGTGTTCGCACCGGCTTGAGGAGGTTGAATTCCTCTGTGACTCCATAGCAATAATTTTTAAAGGGAAGATTCTAATTACCGGGAAAATAGAAGAACTGATTAACAATCTGTGGAAGGAGAACTGGTTTACGATCAGACTTGAAAAAATATCTCAGGAATTTATAAGCACATTAAAAAATCAAAAATATATTTCTGATGTGGCTGTATCAGACCAGAAAATAATGGTTGCACTGCCAGACGAAAAGGATATTTCAAGGGCAATCAGCACCCTTGTTGGATTAAATGCAAATATCTTTGAAGTACATAGGGACCGTCATTCACTGAAGGATATTTATTTTTCTGTAATTCCACAGGATAAAAAATGAATATGCAGAGAGTGAAAACAATAATTATTAAAGACTGGAAGGAAATCGGAAAGAGTAAGCAGGCAGTACTTCCTATGATTATAGTGCCGCTGATTTTTGTGGTTGCACTTCCTGTCATAATTACACTCATAGCTTCAACATCCAGCCTTTCAATAGTTACAAGCGGAGGTCCGGAGACTTTTCTGAAAAACTTTCCTGCCCAGCTGATTCCGCAGGAATTTAACGAAAGACAGAAAACGGTTTATGCCATCCTTCTCTATTTCTTTACCCCGTTTTTCCTTTTTATTCCTGTAATGGTTTCCAACATAATTGCCTCATACAGCTTTGCGGGAGAGAAGGAGCAGAAGACGATAGAGGGCTTGCTCTATACCCCTGTTACGGACAATGAACTGATTTTTAGCAAGATTCTTACTTCTTTCATCCCGGGAGTTGTTATCTCGTGGGTGTGTTTCATAATCTATGGAATTATTGTAAACTTCCTGGGTTTTCCAATGTTCCACCGCATCATTTTTCCAAATCTCAACTGGCTCGTTCTTGCCTTCTTTCTTGTGCCAGCAATTAGTTTTTTATCCCTTGCATCTGTGGTGATGGTTTCCCAGAAGGCAGCAAGCGCATGGGAGGCCCAGCAGGTAGCAGTGCTTCTCATCCTGCCCATTCTGGGATTGGTGATTTCCCAGGCAGCAGGATTGATATATCTAAATGCTTCAGTATCTTCTCTTGTAGGAATCATTTTCCTTTTAATTGATATCCTTTTCTTTAGAAGGATTGTAAGGAATTTCAACAGAGAACGTGTTATCACAAAGGTTTAAAAATGGGGAGGGGTTGGTTTTTTAATTTTCATCCCTGGAGAGTTTCACCTGAAGAAGCGATAAAAATTCAAAATGAGCTGAGGAAAAGGATTGTTTTAAAAAACAATTCTGGAGAGATAAAAAGCATAGCAGGTGTGGATGTAGGTTATTCCGGAAAAACTGCAACTGCTGTAATATCAGTACTCAGTTTTCCAGAGTTAGAGCTGATTGAAACTGTAAAGGCGAAGAAAAAAATAGGCTTTCCATATATCCCGGGCCTGCTTACCTTCCGCGAGGGGCCTGCAGTGCTGAGTGCTTACAGAAAACTGAGGCACAGTCCGGACCTGATTTTATTTGATGGACAGGGAATGCTGCATCCGCGCAGGATGGGGATTGCAACACACATCGGAATTCTTGTTGATAAGCCGACAATCGGATGTGCAAAATCCCCTCTCTACCTAAGATATAAAAAGCCCGGAGAGAAAAGGGGCTGCAAAACTTTTATAAGGGACAGAAATGGAGAAATTCTTGGTGTGGCACTTTGTACACGAGACGGGGTTAAACCTGTATTTGTTTCCTGCGGGAATAAAATAGATCTGAATTCAGCAGTTAAAATAGTACTTGCCTCAACACGGGGCTATCGCATCCCGGAACCACTCCGGCTTGCACACAGACTTTCAAAGAAAGGCAAGCAATGAAAACAGTGTATCTTGCACTGGGGTCAAATCTTGGAAACAGAAGGCAGAATGTTCTTGCTGCTGCTGCGCTTATGCAAAAGATAAAGGGTATAAAGGTTGGAAAGATATCAAAGCTATATGAAACAGAGCCCTGGGGATATAAGAATCAGCCAAAGTTCATAAATGCAGCAGTTGAAATTAAAACTGAATTGTCCCCTCTGCAACTGTTTATGATTCTCAAGGGCATTGAGAAAAAACTGGGTCGTAAACCACAAAAAATAAAATGGGGTCCCAGAATTATTGATATAGATATACTGCTTTATGGAGACCGGGTAATAAAGACTGGTAGACTTGAAATTCCTCACCCGCAGATGCACAGGAGGATTTTTGTGCTCAGGCCTCTTTCAGAAATTGCTCCTGATGTTGTGCATCCAGAATTAAAGAAGTCAATAAAGGCATTACTGGAGGAAAACAGGAAGAAAAATGAAGGTCATAAAGAAAATTAAAAAGATGCAGAGGGTTATTTTGGAGCTTTGTAAAAAGGGCAAATCCATAGGCTTTGTGCCTACTATGGGAGCACTCCACGAAGGGCACCTGAGTTTGATCAGGCGTGCGGCAAGGGAGAACGATATAGTAATCGTGAGCATATTTGTGAACCCCACCCAGTTTTCTCCACACGAGGATTTTCACAAATATCCACGTAATTTGAAGAAAGATACAGGGCTGTGCAAAAAAATTGGTGTGGACTATGTTTTCGCACCTGCTATAGAAGAGATGTATCCTGAAGGCTATGCAACCTATGTGAATGTTGAGGGATACCTGACAGAAACACTTGAGGGTGAATTCAGGCCGGGACATTTCAGAGGTGTTGCAACAATCGTTGCAAAATTGTTTAATATTATTCAACCACACAGGGCATACTTCGGAGAAAAGGATTTCCAGCAATTGCTTGTTGTAAAAAAGATGGTAAAAGACCTTAACCTGCCCGTAAAAATAATTGCCTGCCCGACCGTGCGAGAACCGGATGGCCTTGCAATGTCATCAAGAAATGTATTCCTCAATTCAGAGGAAAGGAAGGAAGCGCTTGTTTTAAGCAGTAGCCTGAAACGCGCAAGGCATGCTGTACTTAATCACGGGTTTGCAGATGCAAAAAAATTATCAGAGAGTATAAGGTGTGCCATACAGGCCAGTCCGGGCATAAAGCTGGATTATATCGCCATATGCAATGCCAGAACCCTTATTCCTGTCAGGAAAGTGAAGAAGGGTTGTATAATTCTTGTAGCTGCAAGAGCTGGAAAGACAAGGCTTATAGATAATATAAAAATATGAAATGGAGTAAGCGCTGTGACTGAAAAAGAAAAGCTGGCGATTTATGGGGGGAAGCCGGTAAGGACAAAGCCATTTCCTGCAAGAAAGCCGTTTGGAAAAGAAGAGATGAAGGAGCTCGCTGAAGCGATAAATTCACAGAACCTGTTTCGATACGGCGGGACAAAGGTTTTAAAATTAGAACAGGAATTTGCAAGGAAATACGGAGTTAGATATGCTATCGCATCTACCTCGGGCACATCTGCAATTCATATTGCGGTTGGAGCAATAAATCCAAACCCCGGAGACGAAATAATCGCCGCCCCGATTACTGATATGGGCACTGTTGTCGGGATTCTGTACCAGAACGCCATCCCGGTTTTTGCAGATGTGGAACAGGATTCTTTCAATATGGACCCGCAAGACATTGAAAGGAAAATTACCAGACGCACAAAGGCAATTATAGTTGTTCATCTGTTTGGCAACCCGGCTGATATGGATGCTATAATGAAAATAAGTCGCAAGTATAAAATTCCTGTAATTGAAGATTGCTGCCAGGCGTATATGACCTATTATAAAGGAAAGCTTGCAGGAACAATAGGAGATATTGGTTGTTTTTCAATGCAGCAGAGCAAACATTTATGTACAGGAGATGGCGGGCTCACAATTACAGATAATAAAGAATATGCAGAAAGAATGTCTCTTTTTGCTGACAAGGGATGGAACCGCACAGGCTTTGGTCCAAGGGCATATTTGTTTCTTGCACCAAATTACAGGATGAATGAATTGACCGCTGCGGTAGCACTGGCACAACTGAAAAAGGTTGATAAAGTAGTAGAGAAAAGGAGGAAACTCGGGAATCTTCTGAATAGCCTCATTAAAAATGTGAAGGGAGTAAAGCCGCTGAAAGTGCTTGAGGGGTGCAGGCCTTCTTACTGGCAGTATGCATTTAAAGTGCTTGAGTGGCCTGGTAATAAATTTGCAGAGGCCTTAACTGCTGAAGGTATACCGGCAGGGGCAGGGTATATTGGAAAGCCAATATTTATATGCAGTGAAGCAATGCATTCAAAGGCTACATATGGAACCTCGCACTGTCCGTTTGATTGTCCCAGGGCAGATGCAAAGATAGAGTATAAAGAAGGCCTTTGCCCGGTTACTGACAGAGAGCAGCCTAAACTTATTACAATCGGCATAAATGAAAATTTCAGTGTGCAGGATATAAGAGATATAGCAAAGGCAATTAAAAAAGTAGCAGAGAATCTATAAACAAACTTTTTTAAATTACCAGTGGAAATAATTGACGCAAATACAGTCTTTGGTGTATGGCCCAGGAAGGAATTAGATATTTCAATAAACAATCTTCTAAAAATAATGCATGAGAATAAGGTTGAGAAGGCGCTATCGCTTTCCATGAAGGGTGTATTCTATGACTATGAGGAAGGGAATGCAGAAACCCTTAAGGCGTGCAGGGAGCATCCCGAGATTATTCCTGTGGCTACCTGTGATTTGCGAAAATACTGGGGAGATAAAAGATTTATAAAAGCGATTGTAGAAAATGGATTCAAGGCGCTACGGCTGTTTCCGGATCTCCAGAATTGGCCTATCAACTATGAGCCATTTGAAATTTTGTGTGAGAATCTAATCCCTTATAGATTGCCCATTATTATATCTGTCACAGGGATGGGTTCAATCACTGCAATTTCACGAATATGTGGCCCGGGAGAAATTCCTGTGATTCTCACAGGAGCAGGATATGGACTTTTTGCTGAGGCGATTGCGGTGATGAAAAAATATCCGGGCATCTATTTAGAAACTGCCTGTATGGATACACCGGATGGTTTTGAAATTTTTGTGCGGGAAGTCGGGGCTACAAGACTTATATTCGGTTCTTATTCTCCGATAAATTATTTCCGTCCATCCTTTGCCTGTCTTGAAAAAGCAGATTTAAAGGATGAGGAAAAATCATTGATTGCATCAGGCAATATTAAAAAACTCTTAAGAATCTGAAATGAAGGTGATTGATGTACACGCACATTACGGGAAATGGTTTTTTCCGATTGAAGCTGATTCAGTTGAAGCCATACTGAGAATGATGAAAAAAAACAATATTGAAAAAGCAATTCTTTCTTCATCCCTTGCAATTATTTACGATTTTCAGCAGGGAAATAAGCAGATTGCAAGTGCTATCCGGGATTATCCGCACTTATACGCATACCTGTTTCTGAATCCAAACTATATGAGAGAATCTCTGTTTGAAATGGACAGATATTTAAGTGAGAACTCAAAATTTGTTGGTCTCAAACTTTACAGCAATGGATATATTGAACAGCCCCTGAATTGTGCAGGGCACAGAAAACTTCTGGAAGTACTTCAGAAAAAATATCCTCACAGCATAGTTTTGTTCCACTGTTATACATATGCCTCTGCTCTGGAATTGCTGGAACTGGCAAGGGATTTTCCGGAATTGAATTTCATAATGGGGCATATGGGTGGAGGAGAATGGAGAAGGGCAATTGGAGTTGCAGGAGAGGCAAAAAACATTTATTTTGAGATTTGTTCAGGTATTATTGTACAGGGGAAAATAGAAGTATCTGTAGCCGAGGTGGGGGCAGAAAGAATTGTATTTGGCAGCGATATGACCTTGCTCAATCCAGCCTGGATTCTTGGAATGGTTGAAAGTGCAGAGATTTCTGAAGGGGAAAAGAATCTGATTTTATATGGCAATGCCATTCGCCTGTTTCACTTTTAAGAATTGCTGAAAGATAAAAGGAGGATTTTATGGCAAAAGAGTTAAGGGGACCGTCTGAGGCACTCTATCCTGTACCGGTGGTAATGGTGACCTGTGTGGATCTGGCAGGAAAACCAAATATTATTACGCTTGCCTGGGTGGGAATAGCCTGCTCCGATCCACCCACAATCGGGATTGCAATTCGGCCAGGCAGATATTCCTACAAGCTTATAAAAGAGACCCAAGAATTTGTGGTGAATATACCGAATCTGGATCTGGTAAAAGAAACTGATTTGTGCGGTATTATTTCAGGAAAGGATAAAGATAAATTTAAGGAGACAGGTCTTACAAAAGTTTCTGCCAGTAGGGTGAAGCCCCCTTTAATCAAGGAGTGCCCTGTGAATATTGAATGTAAATTAAAACAGATTCTCAATCTTGGCGCGCACGATTTATTTCTTGGTGAAGTAGTTGCAGTGCACTATGATGAAGAGATTCTGGATGAAAATGGAAATGTGGACTATGGCAGGGCACGACCGTTTGTATTTAATCAGGGTGAATACTGGAGCCTCGGAAAAAAAGTTGGGAGTTATGGGTTCTCTAAAAAGAGATAACTTGAATTTTTTCCCTTTATGATATATAATAAATATCAAGGAGAGAGGTATGAAAAAAGTTTTATATATAGTACTGGACGGGCTGGGAGATCTACCCAATCCCCTGCTGAATGGTAAGACCCCTCTGGAGGCAGCATCCACACCAAATCTGGATAATCTGGCAAGACTGGGCAAAACAGGTCTGATGTATACTGTTGGAAAGGGAATTGCGCCTGAGTCAGATGTTGCTGTTATAAGCTTGCTTGGATACGATGCACATAAGTATTATACGGGAAGGGGTCCACTGGAGTGCTATGCAGCTGGCATAAAGATTAAGGATGGAGAACTGGCACTTCGTGTGAATTTTGCTACCTTAGGCGAGGGAAGAAATATAAAGGACCGCCGGGTTGGTAGAAATCTCACCACCGAAGAAGCACAGGCACTTGCCAGGTCGGTCAATGAAAAAGTGAAGTTGACAGACGCTGAGTTCATATTCAAGAGTACTATAGGCCACCGCGGGGTTCTTATGATTCGCAGTTTAAAGGGCCGCCTTTCAGACCGTATTACAAATACTGACCCTGCATATGATAAGCACGATGTATTTGGCGTGGCAAAGGAAAAGTTTGAGAATGTAGTTCTGGATTCAAGGCCTGAGGCAGGTTTTGAGAGCAATCCATCGGCACAGGCAGCATCCGGGCTATTGAATGAGTTCACGCGAAAAAGCACTGAGGTTCTCAATGAAGACCCCGTGAACAGGAAGCGGATTTCGGAAGGCAAGATGCCAGCAAACCTCATTCTTTCGCGGGATCCCGGTGCAAGCCTTCCAAAATTTCCGCCATTCCCAAAGGTCTGGGGTATGAACTTTGCCTGTTTTGTGGAGATGCCTGTTGAGCAGGGAATTGCACTTCTGACAGGGATGGAAATTGTGGACCTTCCCCGGATTACAGGAGATTCACTTCAGGACTACAGTATCAGGGCAGATAAGGCAATTGAATCTATAAAAAAGTACGACGGACTCTATATTCACCTGAAGGGTCCTGATGAACCCGCACACGATGGGGATGCGGAAAAGAAGAAAAGGTCAATTGAGGATATAGATAGATATTTCTTTGCAAGCCTTTTGCCCCGGATTGACCTCCACACTACAATTGTTGCTGTAACCAGTGACCACTCCACGCCCTGTATCCTGAAGGCGCATTCAGATGACCCGGTTCCACTTTTGATAGCAGGGTCAGGGGTTAAGCATGATGGTTCAAACTCATTCGGTGAAGGCACCTGCAGAAGCGGGAATCTCGGTACAATCAAAGGCACAGATTTAATGCCGATGCTGGTAAAACTTGCAAAGGGATAAATCCCGATTGTTATATGAGAAATAAAGAAGGTTGCAGGGGCAATTACTGTGGTGGCGTGCTTATAGAATAGCAATAGATGGGCTGGAGAAGGTTATGAAAAGATTGTTTGCAATCCTGATTGTTTCTTCTGCTGTTCCCGCCCTGCTTTATGCAGCTGATACATACAGCAGGATAGGAATTTCTCTGGGTGGCACTCACCTTGTAGGTTTAAACCTTGAATATTATTTCTATGAGAACTCAATCGGGTTAAACTTCGGCTCCTGGGAATTTCAGGATCTTTGTGTATCGTTGCAGTTGAAAAGATACTTTTCTTCTTCCCCGGTTCAACCCTATATTGGAATAGGAATCTGGGAAGTAATGGCATTTTCAGATACAGGAATCGGGTATCTTACACTTTTGAATTTTCCGGCCGGCGTTGACTGGAAATTTTCTGAGAACAATTACCTTGGGCTGGAAGCGGATTTGAACTACGCTCTTTATGTCACAGCAACAGGCGGCAGTCCGTCTATCAGCCGTCCGTTTGTATTTCTGCCCGGCGTTTATTATAGGTACCAATTTTAATAATTTAAGGAAATAAAATGAACAATATTGTAGCTTTTGATTCTGAAAAAGAACTTCAGAAAGCAGTTTTGCAGGAAAAATTAAAAGGAACTCCTGATATTGAAATTGGTAAGAAGTATGGAGTTAGCTTTAGATATATTGAGCGGCTTATAACAAAATCAAGGGGAATCAATATTAGCGCTCTGGATGTTGCTAAAAAGATAAAGACCTTTTTCCCCAAAGATTTTAAAGAAGAACAGACGACAGTCTGGAGTTTCAAGTCACGAGGCAATTGGGCTACACACAGTGGAGAGTACAGGGGCAACTGGTCACCTTATATTCCCAGAAATGTCATTTTGAAGTATTCAAAACCGGGCGAAATTGTTCTGGACTATTTTTGCGGTGCAGGAACAACGGCAGTTGAGGCAAAACTGCTTGGGAGGAGATGCATAGCTTTTGATATAAATAAGGAAGCAATTGAGCTTGCAAAAAAGAAACTGAATTTCACAATACCGCCACAGTATAATCCGGACGTGAATATAACCGAATTCTATGAACCCGAGATCAGTGTTGGCGATGCCAGGAATCTTTCGTGTATCAAATCTAATTCTATACACCTGATATGTGCGCATCCTCCTTATGCAAATATAATTCAATATACAAATTCAGAAGAAGGAGATCTGTCGTTCTGCGATGTAGATGAATTTCTTAAAGAAATGGTAAAAGTGGCAAAAGAAAGCTACCGGGTTCTCAAACCTGGCAGGCAGTGTGCAATTTTGATTGGTGACACGAGGAGAAATAAATATGTTATCCCGTTGGGATTTAGATTAATAGATGTTTTTGAAAAAGCAGGTTTTAAAGTAAAGGAGCTTATTATAAAACGCCAGCATAATTGCAAGACAACCGGATTCTGGTATGAGAATAGCATTAAATTTAATTTCCTGCTTCTTATGCATGAATATTTAGTAATTTTTGAAAAACCCATACATAAAATTTCCTGTATATACGAAACAAAAGCTGGTTATACTTCATTAATGCCAACTTTAGAAAAACCATTGCTTAAGAAGAAATTAAAGCAACTTGAAACCACAACAGTATGGATCTTACCTGAAAAGGATTTTGAAAGCCAATTGAACAAAAATGTAATTGAAAGGTATTCAAAGGGCAATTATCTAACTATATCATTTACAAAACCTGAAGATTTGCAAGACCCTGGAACTCAAAAAGGCAAAGATTTACTCTTCATAAAATATCCATTTGATACATATATTAACATTGAGGTGTATTTACAGAAAATAAAAGAAACTATAGAAAAAAGGAGCCACGCAATAATCAAAAATGGCTTCATTGTAATTCAGGCCCGAGACATAAGAATAAATGGATATGTGGAGCCAGTAGCAAAAAAGATAGTGGATATGTTGAAAATTGACAATTTACAACTTAAAGAGATAATAGTGGTTAGTAAGGAAAAGCAGAAATCAGAGTGTAAAGATTTAAATACTTCCCTGGAAATAAGTCATTGTTATTTGCTTGTTTATGAGAAAATCAAGGAGATGATTTTGTGAGTGAATCAAAGGAATTCATGGATTTTAAGAAAGGCGGAGTTTTACATAAGCCCATAAAAACAATAAGACTGAATGACAATATTATTCTCGGATTTTATGAAGGTTCCTTAAGCAAATTTGATATCCTGATTAAATACAGACAGAAATTAAAGAATGGTAAGTGGTCACCAATAAGAACGCCGAAACACATCCACTGGACTGTTGATATACTGATGAAGATGCAATCAGAGAAAGAATTAACTGAAAAATTTATAGATTTTTTCATTGATATATGGAATAAAACCAAACCAATAGAAAGTGAAGATGAAAGACAATCCATTGACCCGCATTCATTACTTTCTTTAAGTCAAAATGAAATTGAAAAATTTGATAGATTGAGTAAACATGGAGAATATAGCGTAAGGTTTCTAATACTATTAGCAAAACTATTAATGCTACAGGAAAAGACCAATATGCCGGGAGCTTATATGTTCAGGAATTTGCTACAATCACTTAAAGAAAGAAAAGATTTATTTAAAATTTTATCAATTGCATCTCACACGGGAAGATAAAATTAAGGAGCACATTTGTGGGGAATACAAAGAATGCATCAACGAAAACAACGGTTAGAAAATAAAGATTTTTGATACTTAATCTGAAGTGAGCCAGGACATAACAGATATAAAGAAGATTGAGGGAGAAAAAAGACTATTATAAAAAGGATATTGTATGGAAGAAGACCTGATAAAGGAAAGAAAGAAGAAGATAGAGGAATTGAAGGCAATGGGAGTGGAACCTTTTGGCAGAAGGTTTGTGCCAACGCACAGCACTGCGGACATAATCCAGAAATACGGAGAGAAAAAGTTTGCAGAAGGGGAGGAATCTGCCGAGGATGTTTCTGTTGCCGGAAGGGTGGTTGCGCTGCGCGGGCATGGAAAGGCGGCTTTCTGTCATCTGCAGGACAGGTTTGGCAAGCTCCAGATTTATATCCGGCTGGATATAATTGGTGAAGATGCATTCAAAATTTATGAGAAAATTGACATCGGTGATTTCATAGGTGTTGCAGGTACTGTATTTCGCACACGCACTCAAGAACTGACCATAAAAGTAAAAAAATTGTTTTTCCTTGCTAAAGCCCTGCGTCCCCTTCCAGAGAAGTGGCATGGGCTGAAGGATGTGGAAACCAGGTTCAGGGAAAGATACCTGGATCTCATTTCCAATCCCCGGGCAAGGGAAATCTTCTCCCTGCGGACAAAAATTGTAAAGTACATCAGAGAATTTCTTGACAGGGATGGCTATACTGAAGTTGAAACACCGATGCTGCACCAGATTGCAGGCGGAGCAATAGCAAGGCCTTTCAAAACATTCCACAATGCACTGGGCATAGACCTGTACCTGCGCATTGCACCAGAACTCCATCTGAAGCGTCTCATAGTGGCAGGAATGGAAAAGGTCTATGAGCTAAACCGTAGCTTCAGGAATGAAGGGATTTCCACAAGGCACAATCCTGAATTCACAATGCTTGAGGTTTATACCGCATATGCAGATTATAATGATGTGATGGATTTAGCTGAACAGATAATCCAGTATGCAGCAGAGAAGAGCTTGGGCACAAAGAAGGTTATCTTTAATGAAAATGAGATCAACTTAGAGTCTCCCTGGAAGAGAATAAGCTACTATGAAATCCTCAAAGAATTCACTGGCAGGGAGTTTTATAAAATGGATGAGGAAGAGGCAAGAAGGTTTGCAAAAGAAAAGGAGCTGAATATAGAGGAATGCAGGAGTAAAGACGATGTCATAAACCAGGTTTTTGAGAAAATCGTAGGGCCAGAACTCATACAGCCTACATTTGTATTTGATTATCCTGTGAGTCTCTCTCCACTGGCAAAATCCAGATATGATAATCCGGAAATTGTGGAGCGATTTGAGCTATTTATCGGAGGGGAAGAAATTGCAAATGCCTACTCAGAGTTGAACGACCCTCTGGAACAGAGAAAGAGATTTGAACAGCAGGGTGGAAAAATTGACGAAGATTTTGTGCGGGCACTGGAGCATGGAATGCCCCCGGCAGGAGGTCTGGGCATAGGTATTGACAGATTGGTTATGGTGCTTGCAAATGCTCCATCAATACGAGAGGTAATCCTGTTCCCGCAGCTGAAACCTGAGAAGTAAGGAAGATTGAAAAAAGAATTTCAAAAAAACATTCCCGGGATTGAAATCCAAGTTCTATGATTGCATGGTTTATGGTCTGGAAACATCTTCGGAAGAAAAAGGGCTTCTTTTTGAATTTGAGCACATATCTTTCTATTGCAGGGATTGTAGTTGGAGTGATGGCCCTGAATATAACCCTTGCAGTAATGAATGGCTTCAATGCAGACCTGAAGGATAAAATCCTGGGGATGCAGCCCCATATACTTGTTTTTAATGAAAACGCACCAATAAAATATGAGCAGGTAATGGATAAAATTGCCCGGTGGTCCACGGTAAACCTACAGTTAAAAAGCAAGGAGCAATTGAAAATGACTCCTGTTGCTGCAGGCCAGGGAATTATAAGAAGTGGCAGGGCAATGCTGGGTGTTGAAATAAAGGGCATAGACCCCGGGACAGAAGCAGAGGTCACCAATTTTCAAAAATGCCTGAAGGAGGGGAGTTTCTCGCTTGAAAAAACAGGGGGGCTGCTTGTAGGCAGGGAACTGGCAAAGAACCTTGGTTTAAATGTAGGAGACCAATGCAATCTTGTTTCTGGATTCTCTATAAATATGGACAGATTCAGGGTAAATGGTATCTTTGAGACAGGACTTTATGCCTTTGATTCGGGGATTGTTTGCGTTTCGCTGAAGGATGCACAGAGGATATTCAGATTGAAGGAAGATGAAGCAACAGTGATAGGAATAAAAGTTGAAGATATTTACAGGGCAAACAAGATCGCCAGTTTAATTCAGGGTGAACTCAAATATCCCTATGTGGTGCGCAGCTGGGACCAGCTCAATCGCAACCTGTTTTCTGCACTCAAACTTGAGAAGACTGTTATGTTTATACTGCTGAGCCTCATAATACTTGTTGCAGGATTCGGGATTGCAAATACAATGATTATGAATGTGATCAAAAAGGTAAAGGAGATAGGTATAGTTCAGACCCTCGGTGCAAGTCCCGGAGTGGTGAGGAAAATATTCCTGCTTGAGGGAAGCGTGCTGGGCTTAACCGGTATTTTGCTGGGAAGCCTTGCTGGTTTTATAATATGCAAGATTCTTGAAAAATATGAATTCATTAAACTTCCGGGAGAGTTCTATTATATTTCATCCCTTCCTGTTCAGATGCATTTCACTGACTTTTTCCTGGTGGCTATAATGGCCTTTGGCACAGTGCTTATTTTCAGTCTTTATCCTGCACATGTTGCTTCAAAAATCAGTCCTGCTGAGGCACTGAGGCAGGAACAGTAAGGAGGAGGAATGGGCCTGAAAATTTATCTGGATGGAAAACTGGTTGGTGAAGAAGAGGCAAAGATCTCCGTTTTTGACCACGGGCTTCTTTATGGAGATGGAGTTTTCGAAGGAATCAGGGCGTATAATGGCCTGATCTTTAAGCTTGAAGAACATCTTGACCGTCTGTATAATAGTGCCAGAGCAATTATGCTCAAAATCCCGCTGGATAAAAAAGAAATGAAAGAAGCAGTATTAATGACTGTCCGCGCAAATAAATTGGCCAATGCCTATATACGTCTGGTTGTAACAAGGGGAAAGGGAGATCTGGGACTTGATCCCCGTAAGTGCCCCAGGCCCACAGTCTTTATAATAGCCTCTACCATAAAACTCTATCCCAGGGAATTATACTATAAAGGACTTGAAGTGATAACAGTACCCACCAATAGAAATACTGTTTCAGCCATTGATCCGCAGATAAAATCTCTAAATTATTTGAACAATATTCTTGCAAAGATTGAGGCAAACCTTGTAGAAGTACCCGAGGCAATTATGCTAAATAAAGATGGATATGTTCTGGAGTGTACAGGAGATAATATTTTTATTGTCAGGAATGGTGTGCTTATAACTCCACCTACATACCTGGGAGTGCTTGCAGGAATAACGCGCAACACAGTGCTTGAGCTGGCTGGAAAATTAAAAATTGACGCAAGAGAGGAGGTTTTTAGCCGTTATTCACTTTATAATGCGGATGAATGCTTTTTGACCGGTACGGCAGCAGAGATTATTCCTGTTGTCAGGGTAGATGGCAGGGTTATAGGAGATGGGAGGCCAGGCAGAATAAGCCTGCGCCTGATGAAGGCATTCTGGAAACTCACAAAAAAGGAAGGTACGCCCATCTATAAAAGGGGAATGATGTGAAGACTGGAAGATATATCTTAATCGCGATAGCAATCGGGATAGTAATTTTCTTCTGGGCACACACTGCAAAAAAAATTGATTATATGAAGAAATCTCTGGAGTTTGAGTCTATAATTAAAGAGAATTTGCTTAAGATGGGCTTGAGCGAAAGGGACCTTATAGAGACATACAATGAAGAGAAAAGGGAAGGCAGGTTGAAATGGATTTATTTCACAAAAAGGTTAAGGGTGCCAGCAAACTTTTCTTTTGAAAAGCCCCGGGAGTTGATAGAGCCAGGAATAAACTCAAAAGGTGGAAAGATATTTTCCTCAGAAATAAGCAGGGATGGAAAAAATTTAGTATTAAAAATCGGCATAAAAAAGATTATTACACACATAGTTTCTTTTGAGCGTAGCCCTGCTATAGCAAGGATTGCCATTATCATTGATGATTTTGGTTTCAACAAAATGGCAATGGATGAGTTTATGGCACTTGATTTCCCCCTTAGCTTTTCAGTGCTTCCCTATCTTAAATATTCAAAAATGGCAGCAGAACTTGCACACAGATCAGGAAAAGAGGTAATGCTGCACCTTCCTTTGCAGGGAACAAAAGAGGAGTTTAATAAGAATGTAATTACTGTTTCAATGGATGAGAGTGAGATAGTTAAAAGGATAGAATCCGGGCTCAAGAGCATTCCATATGCAATAGGCGTGAACAATCATATGGGTTCTATAGTTACGCAAGAAACAGAAATAATGAAAATAATTCTTGAAAAAATAAAAGAAAAGGGATTATTTTTTGTTGATAGTCTGACATCTGAAAGATCTGTAGGATATAAAATGGCAAGGAATATGGGAATAAGAACCGGCAGGCGGGATGTATTCCTTGATGTTGTAAATTATGAAGATACCGGCTACATAAGGCATCAGCTACAGGAACTTGTAAAGGTTGCAAAGAAGAAAGGCGAGGCAATTGGAATCGGGCATAATCGTATATGGACAGCCAGGGTATTAAAGGAAGAATTGCCGAAACTTAAAGCAGAAAATATTGAATTGGTTTTTGCCTCACAGATTGTGAGATGATTATACTTGGCATAGAAACCTCCTGTGATGAAACAGCTGTGGCAGTGGTTGAAGATGGAAGAAGGATACTCGCAAATTTAGTTTCTACACAGGTGAAATTTCACTCCCGTTACGGCGGTGTTATACCGGAGGTTGCCTCCAGGAAACAGATAGAATTGATAAATCCACTTTTGAATGAGGCTTTAAAGAAATCCAGAAAGAGGTGGCAGGACATTGATGCAGTAGCAGTTGCCTCGCGCCCGGGGCTTATTGGCTCGCTGCTGGTGGGTATTAGTACTGCATCTGCACTTGCCTATGCAAATAACCTTCCGCTTATTGAGGTTAACCATGTGGAGGCACATCTGTATGCAAATTTTTTAGAGGACAGTGCAATACAGATGCCATTTACAGGACTGGTAGTATCGGGTGGTCATACAAGTATTTTTCTGGTAAGAAATCACAGGGATATGGAATTGCTGGGTGAAACCAGGGATGACGCAGCAGGAGAGGCGTTTGATAAGGTTGCAAAGCTGTTAGGACTTTCTTATCCAGGAGGTCCTGAAATAGAAAAACTGGCGGAAAGAGGAAATCCAGAAAAAGTTAAATTCCCACGTCCTTATCTTTACAATTCTTTTGATTTCAGTTTCAGCGGACTCAAAACAGCAGTGGCATATTATATAAAAGAGAAATTTCAGGTTCCGGGCTCCGCTTTTAAACTGACAGACAGGGTTAAATGCGACATTGCCAGTGGATTTCAGGAATCAGTTGTTGAAGTGCTTGTTAATAAGACGATCAGGGTAGCCAGAAAGAAAGGAGTTAAAAGAATAGCGATTGGCGGTGGGGTTGCAGCAAATAAAAGGCTGCGTTTGTTATTCAAACAGGAAGCAGAAAAATACGGGATGGAGTTATTCATACCACCTCTGGAACTGTGTCTGGACAATGCGGCAATGGTCGCTGCAAGAGCATACTATCAAAATAAATTTGAATAGGGAGCAGCCATGCTTACAGATAGCGAAATGATTCTGCGGTTAGTTATGGCAGTGGTGCTGGGTGGACTGGTGGGATGGGAAAGGGAGGTTTATCATAAACCAGCTGGATTCAGAACGCATATCCTTGTATGTCTGGGTGCATGCCTTTTTACAATTATCTCATACACATTTCCCTGTGATGGAAATCTGAGAGCGGTAGATCCCAGCCGGATTGCATCCGGAATAGTTATGGGAGTTGGTTTTCTGGGAGCAGGTGCAATCCTGCATGAGCAGGGGAGTGTGAAAGGGCTTACCACAGCTGCCAGCATATGGGTGGTGGCAGCTATTGGTATGGCTACAGGAGCTGGATTTTATACAGGTGCAATAATTACTGCTGTACTTGTTGTGATTGTTCTCTTTGTGTTGAATAAGATTGAAAAATATTATATTGAGAAGTTCAACAGGGAGAAGACGATTGAAAAGGGGAAATTGCTTTAGCGGGTAAATAGAAAGGAGGCAGAAGATGCCGGAATTGAGAAAGGATCCAATTATAGGAAGATGGGTGATTATCTCAACTGAAAGGAGGAAGAGGCCATTTGATTATCCACATATTCCACTGGAAGAAAATAACAATACTCCCTGTCCATTCTGCCCGGGCAATGAGGATAAGACTCCCCCGGAAATTATGGCTTACAGAAATCCCGGGACCAGGCCCAATACCCCTGGCTGGTGGGTGAGGGTTGTGCCAAATAAATTTCCTGCACTGCAGATTGAAGGGCAGCTGGACCGCAGGGGAGAAGGGATATTTGATCTTATGACAGGAATAGGTGCACACGAGGTTATCATAGAAACACCGGATCACCACAGGGAATTGCCTGACCTGGAAGATAAACATATAGAGGATGTGTTGTGGGCTTATCGGGACCGCAGTGTTGACTTAAGAAAGGACCTGAGGTTTAGATATATACTCATTTTCAAAAACAGGGGCGGGGAGGCAGGCGCCTCACTTTCACATCCACATTCCCAGTTAATAGCAACCCCTATTGTACCCAAAAGGGTTTCTGAAGAAACAGAAGGTTCAAAACTTCACTATGACTTAAAAGAAAGATGTATATTCTGTGATATCATCAGGCAGGAGATGGAGGACAATGTGCGCGTTGCATGTGAGAATGAAAGCTTTATCACACTTGAGCCATTTGCCCCCCGATTTCCTTTTGAAACATGGATATTACCAAAGGTTCATGAAAGTGACTTTGCCCGCATCCAGAAGTATGCTGTAACCGGTCTGGCACAGATTTTGAAGGAAACATTGAAGAGGATGAATAAGATATTGAATAATCCTCCCTATAACTATATTATTCATACGGCAGACTGTCAATCGCCCTTTCTTCCATATTATCACTGGCATATAGAGATTATTCCCAGGCTTGTGCGACATGCTGGTTTTGAATGGGGCAGTGGTTTCTATATCAATCCCACCCCACCTGAAGAAGCAGCAAAGTTTCTCAAAGGTGCTGAAATATAGAAAGGACAGTTTATGAAGATATTAATTGCTGGATCAGAGGTAGTGCCTTTTGCAAAGACCGGAGGACTTGCTGATGTCCTGGGTGCGCTTCCCCGGGCACTCAGAACACTGGGCATAGAAGTGAGAGTAATAATGCCTAAATACAAATGTATTAGCGATACAAAATTTGTCCTCAAGCCATCACATCTCTCACCGCTTTACTTTGAGTTTCCCATGGGTATTTCTACTGAGAGGGCAAGCTTAAGACTGGGAACATTGCCCCCCTTACAGAGGTCAGATATAGAGGGAGATCAGAAAGAGGTCCCTGTGTATTTCATTGAGCAGAACAAGTATTTTGACAGGGATGGTTTTTATGGAGATGAGTATGGCGACTATCCGGATAATGGCCAGAGATTTTCATTTTTCTGCCGTGCAGTACTGGAGAGCCTGAGGGTGACATTGTATAAACCCGATATTATCCACTGCAATGACTGGCAGACAGGGCTTATACCCGTATATCTCAAGACAGTTTACAGGGAAGACCCATTTCTAAAGAATATATCTACACTCTACACCATTCACAATCTCGCATATCAGGGGATTTTTGACCCGGGCATTCTGGATTTTGCAGGACTTGCAAAAGAGTTATTCAATTATCACCAGCTTGAATTTTATGGAAAAGTGAATTTTGCCAAGGCTGGGCTTGTTTTCTCAGATGCAATTAACACTGTAAGCCAGCGTTATGCACAGGAGATAATGACTCCTGAATTTGGATGCAGACTGGAAGGCGTACTGCAGGAAAGAAGCAGGGATATCTACGGGATTCTTAATGGCATTGACTATGAAGAGTGGAATCCATCCACAGATAAGAATCTCAGAGAAAGATATGATGACCAGACACTTGAGGGAAAACAAACAGACAAAAAAGCGCTTCAGGAGGAAATGGGGCTACCACAGAAGGATGTAGCTCTTTTTGGTTTTGTGGGCAGGCTTGCTGCACAGAAGGGCCTGGATATTCTATCGGATGCACTGCCCGTGATTCTTAAAGAAGATATCCAGATTGTAATGCTGGGGAAGGGGGATGCCTCATACGAAAAACTGTGCAGGGAATTTTCTTTAAAAAACCCTCAGAAGGTAAAGGTGGTGCTGGGTTTTGATGTTCCTCTCTCACACAGGATTTATGCAGGGTCTGATTTCTTTCTAATGCCATCCTATTTTGAGCCCTGCGGGCTGGGACAGATGATAGCAATGAGGTATGGCACAGTCCCCCTGGTTCATTCCACAGGTGGGCTTGCAGATACTGTCATGGATTATAATGAAATAACTGAAGAAGGAAATGGCTTTTCTTTTGAAGAATATTCTTCCAGTAGATTGTTTGAGACTTTCAAAAGGGCTCTCTCAATTTATCAAAACAGGGAGAAATGGATGCGCCTGGTAAGAAAGATTATGGGCCTGCGTTTCTCCTGGGAAAACTCCGCAAAGAGGTATATAGAACTGTATAAAAAAATAGCGAAGTTTCATAGTCCAGAGGAATCCTGAAATGCAATTGAAGCAGGAATTGAAGCCCTCTTTAAAACAGGAACAGTGGGTCAAACTGCAGATGATTCAGCTTATGAAGATTCTGCAGCTGTCCAATCTTGAATTGGAGAATGTAATTCGGCAGGAGATGGAGCAAAATCCTGTTCTGGAGATAAAGGAAAAAAAGGAAGAATCTATTGAAGAACTGGAGGAAGAAGAATTGTCTGAGGAACCTGAATCTGACGAAGAATTTCTTACTAAATCCGGCGTAGAAGTAAGTGCAAATGATGCACATTTTCAATTTCCACAGGAACCTCAGGAATCAATGGCAAAAATTATTGAGAGAACTGCAGCGCGGCCTCCCTCTCTGCGGGATTATCTCCTGGAACAGTTTGCACTTCGTTCAAAAGATTTCCTTGAGTCAAAAATTGGAGAGTTTCTCATAGGTAACATAGACCAGAATGGGTACTTGAGGATAGGAACAAAAGAGGCAGCAGAAGTCCTGGGAGTGGATGAAAAGAAGGTAGAGGAAGTGCTTAAGGTCATTCAGGGTCTTGACCCCCCGGGAATCGGTGCCAGAGACTTGAAAGAATGCCTCCTGCTTCAGGCAGAGGTTCTTGAGTTAGCTCCTTTCCAGAGAGAGATATTCCAGCAGATAATAGAGAAGCACCTGGATGACCTTGGAAGGGGAAGATTCAATAAAATTGCAAAGGCACTGAATATAAAAGAAGAGGATGTGAGGGAAATAGAGCTCAGCATTAAGAAGCTCAATCCATACCCCGGCCAGATATATTCCAGCGAAGAGGTAAGAAATGTGGTTCCGGAGATTGTTGTGCGCAGGAATAATGGTAAATTTGAGGTGATGGTGGACAGCGGAAGGATACCGAAGCTGACACTGAATCGGCAGTATCTTGATATGCTGAGACAGAAAGAGAACAGTGCAAAAGAATATATCAGAAATAAGGTTGAATCTGCGAAATTATTTATCAAATCCATTGAGCAGAGACAGTTAATGATAAAGAAAATTTCTGAAGCAATTGTTCAGATACAGAGTGATTTTTTTGAAAAGGGTGTAAATTATTTGAAGCCTCTAACAATGGAGGAGATGGCTCGCATTCAGGAAGTGCATCCTTCCACTATAAGCAGGGCAATTGCAAACAAATATATTCAATCACCCAGGGGAATATTCCCGCTTAAATTCTTCTTTTCCCTGCCAGCAAAAAAGGGCAATCAGATTTCTTCCCGCAGCATAAAAGAACGCATTGCTACACTTATTGAAAAAGAAGATAAGGGAAATCCCCTGAGTGATGAGCAGATAGCAAACCTATTGAAGAAGGAAGGAATAGAGCTCAGTCGCAGGACAGTTGCAAAATATCGCCAGGCAATTGGCATCCCATCTACTTTTAAACGCAGGGGATAAAAGTATGAAAGGGAAATATATAAGCGGCAAAATTTAAGTCGGGTCGCTGGAATAATAAGGAGTGAAAATGACAGAGGATATGGTTAAGAAAATTAAAGAGGCAGAGAGAGAAGCAGAGGAAATTGTGAAAAAGGCTCATGCTGAAGCAGAGGCAATGGTTGTGGAAGTCAGGGAGAAGGCAAAAAGGACCGTTGAAGAGGAAACTGAAAGGGCCCGCAGGGAGGCAAAGGAAATAATTGAAAAGGCAATAGAGAAAGGCAGGGAAAAAGCCAGTGCAATTCTAAAAGACGCTGAAATTGAGAGAAAGAGATTAAAAGAGAAGGCCAGTGCCAGTATTAAAAGGGCAGTGTCTTTTGTGTTAGAGGAATTAAAGAAGCAATTTTAAATTAAAAATGGAACCGGTATGGCTTTGGCAGGTATTGAAAAAATACAGATTGTTGGACACCTCAGCAGGCAGGATGAGGTTGTGCAGGCACTTCAGGAGACAGGGCTGGTAGAGTTGGTTAAACCATCCATTTCGGAAGAATCCAGTATCCTGCCGGGTGGCGAAGAAGAGTTTCTCTCAAGAATTTCAGACCTGGAGCAGGCAATAGAATATTTAGATGGTCTGGAGAAAAAGAAGGGACTGGTTGAAGGGCTGGTTAAGGAAAAGATACTGCTGGGGAAAAGAGAATTTTATGAACTGTTAAAAACTGATTATAAAGAGATTCAGCAGGAGGTTCGGTCTATACAGGAAGAATACAGTACACTTTTAGAAAAAGGAAAACGTCTGAGAGATGAACTGAAAGCCATACTGCCCTGGCTAAGCCTTGAGGTTGCGCTTTCTGAGATTAAAGACACAGGGCATGTTGTTTTGATTCCAGGTGTTTTGCCTGTTAAAAAACTTTCCTCATTTAATAATTATCTCTCCAAGGAATTTGGAGAAAGATTTTCAATCCAGATAGTGAGCCAGACCGAGCAGGTGGCATATGTTCTGATTGCAATGCTGAAAGAGGATAGCGAAAAATTTAAACCACAGGAATACGAGTTTTCAAGGCTGCAGATTCCTGAAGTGAATATGACCCCTGTACAGCGGATGGAAGAGATTGAGAGGGAATTTGAAGAAATAAAAAAAAGAAAAACCGAGATTAAAACCAGGGCAGAAGCAATGCATCTGGAAAAGCTTAAACTGATGGTGTTTTATGACCACCTTCTGAACTTGAAGAAGAAAGAAGAAGCAAAAAGGCAATTTTTCAATTTCCCCCATGCCTTTGTAATAGAGGGATGGATAAGAAAACGGGATATAAAGAGATTGCAGGAAGAATTGAAGAAGAAGTTTGAGGAGATAGAAATATTCACCATAAAGCCTGGCAAGGATGAAATACCGCCCGCAGCACTGGAGAATAGAAAGGTTATTGAGCCATTTGAGATGATTACAAGGATGTATGGGGTACCAGGTCCACGGGATATAGATCCAACTGCATTTTTTGCGCCTTTCTTCGTTATATTCTTCGGATTGTGCCTGACAGATGCAGGCTACGGTATAATCCTTATTATAATGAGCTCTATTTTTATATTTATACGCAGGCATCGCCCCGGGTTTAAACTGAATCCTTTAGTTTCCAGTTTACTGCTTCCATTTAAATTCTTTTATAATATGCTGTCCAGTGAATTACTATTAAAAATACTTTTCTGGGGAGGCGTGTTAACTATTTTTGCAGGGGCAATTACAGGTGGATGGTTCGGGGATGCCACCATGAAATTCCCCCTTTTTTCTCCTTTTAAAGGACTGAATAAACTTATGCTCTTTGACCCGATGAAAAATCCAATGGTTTTCTTTGCTATTGCACTTGCCCTTGGATTTGTTCAAATATGTTATGGACTCTGTCTGAAAATATACACCTGTATTAAAAATGGTTCCTTTATAGAATCAGTATATGGTCCGATAAGCCAGCTATGTGTGCTACTGGGCTTTCCTGTAATTTTAATTGTATATATCCTTCCATTATTTAAAATCTCCATTTCTCTACCGGTACCGCAACCGGTTATATCTGCAGCCACTGGAATGACAGTCTTTGGATTTTTAAATCTTTTTATCTATCCATTTATAACAACAGAGGGCGGGATATTAATAAAGTTATTTATAGGCGTGTATGCGATATACAGCACGGTTATGGGGATTCTGCTTGGAGATGTGCTTTCTTATTCAAGGCTTCTTGCTTTAGGCCTTGCGACAAGTGGAATTTCACTGGCTGTAAATGTAATGGTGGAATTCGCCCTGCCTGTTCCTGTAATTGGGATTTTAGCAGGAGCTGCGATATTTCTTATCGGACATTTCCTCAATATGGTGATTAACTCCTTTGGGGGATTTGTCCATTCAATGCGCCTGCAGTATGTGGAATTCTTTACCAAGTTTTATGAGAACGGGGGAAGAGAATTCAGACCTTTTAAAAAGGAATATAAATACATATTATTAGAGGAGTCAGATGGCTAAACTCAAAGCTGGAATTATTGGCTGCGGGACAATCGGCAGTGAAATTGCACGCTACATTGATACACAGCTTCCACAGATGGAGCTGGCAGCGATATGTGATGCTCTGCCACAAAAGGCAAAGGAGCTTGCAGACAATCTTGTAAGGCGGCCAGCAATATTTGATATGGATAGGTTGATAGAGGTGTCGGATCTGGTTGTAGAGGCTGCATCAAAAGAGGTTTGCAAGGAAGTGGTGCGCAAATGTGTGGAGAAGGGCAAGCACATTATGGTGATGAGCACCGGTGGAATACTTGAGAATTTAGGCGCCCTTGACCTCATAAGAAAAAAGGGTATCCACCTCTATCTTCCATCAGGGGCAATAGCAGGCATTGATGCTCTGAAGGCAGCAAAAATTGGAGAAATACACTCTGTAACCCTTACAACCAGAAAGCCTCCTCAGGCACTTGCCGGTGCTCCGTTTATAGTCCAGAACAATATTAAACTTGGAGAAATAAAAGAAGAGACATTGTTATTTGAAGGCAGCGCCCTTGAAGCTATCAATGCTTTTCCGGCGAACATAAATGTGGCTGCAACCTTAAGCATAGCAGGCATAGGTGCAAAAAGAACAAGGGTGCGCATATTTGCTTCCCCGGGTCTGGAGGTGAATATTCACGAGGTTGAAGTGGCAGGAGAGTTTGGAAAATTTATAGCCCGCACTGAAAACCTGCCTTCTCCAAAGAATCCAAAAACCAGCTACTTAGCAGTGCTCTCAGCAATGGCAATGCTGAAGGAAATTGCAGAAACTGTAAGGATAGGAACATAAGGATACAACTGTAATTTTTATGGAAAAGATAATAAACTGGTGGCAGCACATTCCAGAGCATATTAACCCTGATATCTTCAGAATCAGTTCATTTCACCTTCGGTATTATGGCTTGATGTATATTGCGGGGTTTGCAACTGTATATTTCCTTGCCCTTTACAGGATAAAAAAAGAAGGATATGAATATTCACCTGTCCTTATCCAGAACTATTTCATATGGGCTATCCCTGGACTGATTGTTGGCGCAAGACTGGGATATGTTTTGTTCTACGATCTCGGATATTTTATAAGGAATCCGATTGAAATATTTTGCCCCTTTGAGTTTTCAGGAGGTGTGCGGTATACAGGTATCTACGGGATGTCCTATCACGGCGGTGTCGCAGGAATTATTTTAGTTTCAATTTTTTTCTGCCGCAAATATAAAATAAATTTCTGGCGCTTCGCAGACTTTTTTTCTCCTTTAGTTCCACTGGGATTTACCTTTGGCAGGATAGGAAATTTCATCAATGGCGAGCTCTATGGCAGGGCTACAGATGTGCCCTGGGGAATGTATTTCCCTCTGGATCCAGGACACAGACTTCGCCATCCATCCCAGTTGTACGAGGCATTGCTGGAGGGATTATTCCTGTTTCTTATTCTCTGGGCGATAAGAAAAAAGAGATTTTTCCCCGGATTTCATTTTTCTATTTACATAATTCTTTATGGCGCTGCAAGATTTCTTGTTGAGTTTGTGCGCCAGCCTGACCCGCATATCGGGTTTGTTGCAGGACCTTTTACTCTGGGCCAGGTGCTTTCAGGTATAATGATAATATGCGGGGTAGTCATATTTGTGGTGCTCAAAGGGAGGAGACAGTATGGAGATTAAGACCCTTCACAAGGTCAGCTATGGAATGTATGTGATTGGTTCTAAAAAGGATGGAAGATTCAATGGCCAGATTGCAAACACAGTATTTCAGATAACCTCTGAACCTCCGACAATAGCAGTGAGTATAAACAAACAGAACCTTACCCATGAGTTTATAGAGAGCTGCAATGCCTTCAGTGTTTCAATACTGTCAGTGGATACGCCAGCTGAATTCATAGGACTGTTTGGCTTTAAGAGTGGAAGGGATGTTGATAAATTCGGTAGCATAAAATATAAAACAGGCAGGACAGGTGTACCAATAGCCATAGAAAATGCAGTTGGGTATATTGAGGCAGAGGTCATTAATAAAATAGATGCCGGGACCCATACGGTCTTTATCGGGAATGTGGTGGATGCAGAAATTCTGAAAGATGGAGAACCTATGACCTACGCATACTATCATGAAATCAAAAAAGGGCTGTCGCCAAAGGCTGCGCCTACATATATCAGAGAAGAATTAGAAAGAACAGGTCCCGTGAAGGAAGAAGAGAAAATGGATAAGTATAAATGCACTGTTTGCGGATATATCTATGACCCTGAGAGGGGAGACCCTGACTCCGGTATAGAACCTGGCAGGCCGTTTGAAGAATTGCCTGATGATTGGGTCTGTCCTGTGTGCGGAGCTGACAAATCTGCATTTGAAAAGATCTAATCTAAACACTGTAAAATTTTATTTTGAATGGAGGTTTAAAATGACCTTAAAGGAAATAAAGTCAGGAGTTTTCTGGGCAGGTATAATAGACTGGGACAGGAGGCTTTTTGACGAACTCATACCACTTCCTGAAGGAACAAGCTATAATTCATATCTGATAAAAGGAACCGAAAAGACAGCACTCATAGATACTTCAGATGCTGAAAAGGCAGATGAATTTATAAAAAACCTGAGAGACAATGGCGTAAAAAATATTGATTATGTTGTTTCAAATCATGCAGAGCAGGACCACTCAGGCGCGCTCCCGGCAGTGCTGGATGCTTATCCTGAGGCAAGGATAGCCACTAATCCAAAATGCAAGGATATGCTCAAGGACCTACTGCTGGTTCCGGAGGAGAAATTCATAACAGTGAATGAGATGGAAGCGCTATCGCTGGGAAACAGAACCCTTGAATTCATAATTGCTCCCTGGGTGCACTGGCCTGAAACAATGTTTACTTACCTCAGAGAAGACAAAATTCTTTTCCCATGTGATTTTCTTGGTTCACATCTTGCCACAAGCAACCTGTTTGCAAAAGATGAGCTTGTTTATAGAGCAGCCAAACGGTACTACGCAGAGATTATGATGCCTTTCAGGACCAGTATTAAAAAGCACCTGGACAGGATAGGACAGCTCAACATAGACATCATCGCACCCAGCCACGGACCTGTTTACGACAAGCCAGGGTTTATCCTTGATGCATACAGGGACTGGGTTTCGGACGAGGTCAGGAACGAGGTTGTTCTGGCTTATGTTTCAATGCATGGAAGCACACTCGCTATGGTAAATTATTTTATTAACAGTCTTGTTGAAAAAGGTATAACTGTAAAACCATTCAATCTTACAAAAACCGACATAGGAGAGCTTGCAATGGCACTTGTTGATGCAGCTACAATCGTCATTGCTTCGCCTACTGTCCTGGCTGGACCTCATCCTGCCGCGGTCTATACTGCATACCTTGTAAATGCGTTAAGGCCAAAGACGAGGTTCGCGTCAGTCATAGGTTCTTATGGGTGGGGTGGGAAAATGCTTGAGATAATCACAGGGATACTCTCAAACATCAAGATTGAACTTATAGAGCCAGTAATTATAAAAGGATTTCCGCGCGATGAAAACTTCAAAGCACTTGAGAATCTGGCAGGTTCAATTGCAGAAAAACACAGCTCTTTAAATATTTCAAAGTAAAACATTTTTGTCAATCTGTGTATTTACAAGGAGGGCATATGCCTGACGAAAAGTATATGGAAGCACTTAAGATTTCAATAGAGATGGAGAGGAAGGGAAACAAATTCTACAAATCAGTGGCAGCAAAAACAAAAAACGAACTTGGAAAGAAGGTTTTTTCTGCAATGGCAAAGGATGAAATGGAACATATTGAGGCAATAAAAGAATTTTCTAAGAAATTGCTGAAAGAAAAAGAGTTGCCCGACATTGAAAACCTGATAACCCGCAAGCACAGGAAGGGTGACGAATCAATATTTAAGATGCCGGTAAAAGAACTTAAAGAAAAGGCAGGAATTGACGCAGATGACCTGAAGGCATACAGTATTGCAATGAAGATGGAAAAGGAAGGTTATGAATATTACAGAGAATGCCTTCAGGGTGCTACAGATGAGAAGGTAAAAAAGTTATTCCAGTTTTTGATTGAAGAGGAAAGTATGCATTACCAGTTGCTTCAGAATACCTTCCAGTATCTTTCCCATCCACAGGACTGGTTTGCAGAACAGGAAAGGCCAATTTTTGAAGGTGGATAACACAGGAGTAATAATGAAAGAAAAAATGACAATAATTCTGTTTTCAGGAGAGATGGATAAGGCAATTGCTGCCTTTACCCTTGCAACCACAGCAGCAGCGAGTGGTATGGATGTGTCCATATTCTTTACATTCTGGGGGCTGAATATTCTTAAAAAATCTAAATTTACCATAACCAGATCCCAGAACATCCTGCAGAAAATGTTTAACTTTATGAGCACTTCTGTGCTTCCCATTACAAGGTTAAATATGTTTGGACTTGGTCCATGGATGATGAAAAAACTGATGAAAAAATCAAAGATGGCATCTCTTGAAGAACTGATGAGACTTGCCAGAGAACTCAAAGTGAGATATATTGCCTGCACCACAAGCTGTGGTGTGCTTGGACTTTCAAAAGAACACCTGATTGATGAAGTAGATGAATTTGCAGGTGCTTCTACCTATCTAAATGAGGCAAAGGATTCAAAAATAAATTTATTTATTTAAAAAATTAGAATCACAGAGGGGCTGGATATGAAAGTAGATAAGACACTTGATTGTATAGGGCTATTCTGTCCCGTACCTGTTATCAAGACCAGGCTTGAACTTGAGAAAATGAAGTCTGGAGAGGTGCTTGAAATTTCTGCTGATGACCCGGGATTTGAAAGAGATTTACCTGCCTGGTGCAATATGACAGGTGAAAAATTGCTGGAAATAAGAAAAGAGGGAAATATTATTAAAGGTTATGTGATGAAAAAATAAATATCCCAGAGATTTGAGAGCAGGAGTTGAATTATGAATCCCGTATATCTTGATAATCAATCAGCAACCAGAATTGATGAACGCGTATATGAAGAGATGGTTCCGTATCTGAAGGAGAATTATGGAAATGCCCAGAGTATGCACTCGCTGGGTGCAAAATCAAAGGATGCACTTGAAAGGGCTCGCAGCCAGGTTGCGCAGCTAATCGGCTCGGAAGAAGATGAAATCTATTTTACTTCCTGTGGCTCTGAATCTAACAATCTTGCAATTAAAGGCATTGCCCAGGCGTATATCCAGAAAGGGAAGAATATAATAGTCTCAGCCATTGAACATTTTTCAGTTCTCTATTCTTGCAGAAGGCTTGAACAGTCCGGTTTTGAAATTACATATCTTCCTGTGGATAAATATGGTCTGGTCTCTCCGGAAGAACTAAAAAATGCAATAAGAAGCGATACCATACTGGTTTCAATCCAGCATGCAAATCCAGAGATAGGAACAATCCAGTCCGTTGAAAACCTGTCAAGAATTGCCCGCGAAAAAGGAGTTTTGTTTCATACAGATGCTGTATGCACTGCAGGCACAATCCCTGTGGATGTAAATAAACTGGGTGTTGACCTCCTGACATTTTCCAGTTCCCAAATCTATGGTCCAAAAGGCGCTGCAGCACTTTATATAAGGAAGGGGGTAAGGGTTATTCCACAGATTGACGGCGGCATACAGGAAAACGGCAGGCGCGCAGGGACCGAAAATATCCCGGCAATAGTGGGATTTGGCAGGGCATGCGAGATTGCAAGGAGTGAAATGGAAGAAAATTATAAAAAAATGCTTCTTCTTCGCAACAGGTTGATTGAGGGACTTCAGGAGAGAATAGAATATATATACCTCAACGGCCATCCGGAAAAGAGGCTACCAGGAAATGTAAATTTTTCAATTGAGTTTGTGGAAGGCGAGGGAATGCTTCTGTTTCTGAATGAAGAGGGAATCTATGTTTCAAGCGGCTCTGCGTGCACCTCAAAGGCGCTGAAGATGTCCCATGTTTTATCTGCAATAAAACTTGACCCTGCGATTGCACAGGGCTCGGTTGTAATGACACTTTCAAAATACAATACTGACCAGGAAATTGATTATGTGCTTGAGAAGTTTCCCCCGATTGTAAAAAGGCTGAGGGATATGTCTCCACTTTATGCTCATTTTTTAAAAACAGGAAAGCGTCTGGAGGCAGGTCCTGGCACAGATTATGAGCACAAACAGGGAGAGCATTTAGAATAAGGAGCAGCAAATGCTAAAATCATATTTTAAAAAGATATACGAAATTTATAATCGTGGAGATGCAAGAGAAGAGAGTTTTTATTCTGCTCTGGAAGCATTATTAAGAGAATATGCAGAATCAAAGAAAAAGACAAACATACAAATAACAACTTTGCCCAAGAAAACCGATGTTGGTAATCCTGATTTTAAAATTTGGGATGGGAAACAACATATTGTAGGATATATTGAGGCCAAAACCCCTATTATTGAAAACTTAGACCAAATTGAAAACTCGGAGCAATTGAAGCGTTATTTAGAAACTTTTCCAAATCTACTTCTCACCAATTTTTTTGAATTCAGGCTTTATCGCAATGGAGTTTTAACAGACAAAGTTCTGATTGCCAGACCTTTTATTCTACATAAATTAAAAACTGTTCCCATTGTTGAAAAAGAGCTTGAATTTTTCAGATTACTTGAAAAATTCCTCTCTTTTTCTTTACCGCAGGTTTACACTGCCAAAACATTAGCTATTGAATTGGCGAAGAGAGCACGATTTTTAAAAGATGAGGTAATTGCCGAGCAATTAAAAGAAGAATCAGTAAAAAAGAATTATATATTTGGGTTTTATGAAGCATTTAAAAAATATCTGATAAGCAGTCTTTCAAAAGAAGATTTTGCCGACCTTTACTCCCAAACCATTACCTATGGGCTTTTTGCTGCCCGGACCCGCACAGAGAATACATTTAACAGAAAACTTGCTTATGATAATATCCCCCCTACAATTGGAATTTTGCGAGACCTTTTTAAATTTGTTTCTCTTGAGGACATCCCTCAAGAGATGGAATGGATAATTGACGATATTTCAGAAGTTTTGTCAGTTACTGATGTTAAGAAAATACTTCATCAATATTTTCATGAAGGTAAGGGCAAAGACCCAATAGTCCATTTTTATGAGACTTTTCTGACTGAATATGACCCAGTCACCCGAGAGAAAAGAGGTGTTTACTATACACCGGAACCAGTAGTTTCCTATATTGTTCATTCCTTACATAAAATTTTAAAGGAAAAGTTTAAAATGATAGAAGGGTTTGCAAACGAAAAGGTTACTGTTTTAGACCCTGCTGCAGGAACACTTACATTTTTAACAGAAACAGCAAAAATTGCAGTAGATGAATTTATCTCTAAATATGGTGAAGGTGGAAAAGGCAGATTTATCAAGGAGCATATCCTTAAAAACTTTTTTGCCTTTGAATTAATGATGGCGCCATATGCAGTGGGTCATTTAAAAATATCTTTTCTCTTAGAAGAACTCGGTTACAAACTTCAAAAGGATGACAGGTTTAAGCTTTATCTCACTAATACCTTAGAAATGGAAGAGCTTGCAGAGGCCGACCTTCCTGGTATGTTCTCACTTTCTGAGGAATCCCACTTAGCTGGAAAAGTGAAAAAAGAACAACCCATCCTTGTTATTCTTGGCAATCCTCCGTATTCAGGGCATTCTTCAAATGTGGGTGAATGGATTTCTAGGGAAATAAAAGTGTATTATCAGGTGGACGGGAGGCCTCTTGATGAAAGAAATCCAAAATGGCTGCAGGATGATTATGTGAAATTCATACGTTTTGCCCAGTGGAAAATAGACCAGGCAGGTGAAGGTATTTTAGGATTTGTTACTAATCACAGCTATCTTGATAACCCGACTTTTAGAGGGATGCGTCAATCTTTAATGAATAGTTTTAATGAAATTTATATTTTAGATTTGCATGGCAATAGCCTGAAAAAGGAAAAATGTCCTGATGGCTCTAAAGATGAAAATGTCTTTGATATTCAGCAGGGAGTAGCAATAGGAATTTTCATAAAGAAGAAAGGTGTTAAGAAAAATGATGTTTATTATTCAGATCTCTGGGGATTAAGAGATAAAAAGTTAGAATGGCTTTCAAAAAATGATATTACTACAACAAGATGGAAGAGGCTGTCGCCAAAGCCTGAATTTTACCTATTTATCCCGAGAGACGAGAAGCTTATGGGAAAATATGAAAATTATCTGAAAATAACTGATATTTTTCCGGTAAATAGCGTGGGCATAGTTACCGCGAGAGATGAGTTTGTCATCGATTTTGACAAAGAAAAACTTAAACGCGACATAAATCTCTTCTGCGATGAAAAAATGACTGATGAAATTGTTGCTAAGACTTTTCATTTTGAAAATAAAATGGCCTGGCTAAAACAAGCCAGAAAGGAATTGATGGAAGATAAAGATTGGAAAGAATCCATTACTCAAATTTTATACAGACCATTTGATATCCGTTGGATTCTTTACCACGATTCAGTAATTGAACGTTCTCGCAAGGACGTTATGAGACATATGTTGCAGGAGAATTTAGGATTAATAACAGTAAGACAAGTAGCAGAAGGTATTTTTAATCATATTTTTGTATCCCATAGTGTTATTGAGAGCCGAACAATGTTAAGCAATAAAGGAATAGCATTTCTTTTCCCCCTTTATCTCTATCCTAAAAAAGAAAATGCTAAAAAGCGAGTAACAAGCAATATTATGATGCTTTTCGAACCAGAAGCAGGTTACGAAACAAAGAAGCCAAATTTATCTTCACTGGTAATTGAGCAATTGACAAAAAATTATAAAAAAACACCAAAACCTGAACAAATTTTTTATTATATTTACGCAGTGCTCTATTCAGAAATTTATCGGAGGAAATATGCTGAATTTTTGAAAATGGATTTTCCAAGAATTCCCTTTACAAAAGATTACAAATTATTCAAGAAGATGTCTGGCTTTGGAGAAAAACTTATTGGTCTGCATCTGCTTAAATCAAAAGAACTTGATTCGCCGGTTGCCAGGTTGCAGGGCAAGAATGATAATAAGATTGAGAAAGTAAAATATGATGAAAAAGAAATCAAGATTTATTTCAACCAAGTCCAATATTTTGAAGGAGTTAAAAAAGAAGTTTGGGAATATCAAATAGGCGGCTATCAGGTTTGTGATAAGTGGCTAAAGGAGAGAAAGGGAAGGACTTTATCTCTTGAAGAAATAAGGCATTATTGCAGGGTAATAACAGCACTTGAAAAGACAATAGAGATTCAAGATTCAATTGATAGAATTTATCCAGAGGTTGAAAAGGAATAGAATACAAGATGCTTTAGAGAGGAGGAAACAATGCCGTTTTATTCGGAGAAGGTGCTTGACCATTTCAAGAATCCCAGGAATGTGGGTGAGATAGAAAATCCTGATGGTGTGGGAGAGGTCGGCAACCCCATTTGCGGGGATATGATGACATTCTACATAAAGGTAAGGGACAATAGACTGGAGGATGTGAAATTTAAAACCTTTGGATGTGGTGCTGCAATTGCTGTTTCTTCAATGGTTTCTGAAATGGCAAAAGGGAAAACCATAGAAGAGGCAATGAAAATAACCAATGAACTTGTGGCGCAGGAACTCGGTGGACTTCCACCGAATAAACTGCACTGTTCAAACCTGGGTGCAGATGCACTTCATAAGGCAATAGAGGATTACCTCAAGAAGAAGCAGAAGGGGGGTGTATGAAAAAAGAGAAATCCAGAAAGTGTAAGTGTCCGTTCTGTGAAAGTGAATTAGAGTTCAGCTGTCTGGAACCGCCTTTCTGCAAGCCCTGCAGGATAAAGTTTACCTTTTGCAAAAAATGTGGTGAGATGTTTAACGAAAAACTGAAGAAATGTCCGAAGTGCGGGATAGACAATAAATAGGGACAGACGCCATTTTTAAAATATAACTGAGAATCCAGCACCTTTAAATTGGAGAAGCAATGAACGAGTTTGAGGTCAGGATTACAAGAAAGGTAAAAAGGGATGACATAATTCAATTGTATAAAGATGCAGGATGGTGGAGGCAGGAATATTCACTCGATCCATCCTTCATTGACAGGCTTGTGTGCAATTCTTTCTGTTTTGTTGGTGCATTTCATAAGAAAAAAATGGTCGGTATGGGCAGGAGCATATCTGATGGGGCAAGCGACGCATATATTCTTGATGTTACTGTTCTTAAGAAATACAGGGGTAAGGGAATAGGAACCAGGATAATCTTGAAAATACTGGAACGCATAAAATCCCGTGGCATTGACTGGGCCACAGTAATTGCCGAACCGGGGACTGAAGAATTCTACAGGAAGGCGGGATTCAGGGTTATGAAGGGTTTTGTACCACTGAGACTAAAGCAGAGAAAATGAAAGATCTGGATATCAATACCTTTAGAGATATTCAGGTTTCAGACAGGGAAATCTTGAACAGAATTCTTGAACCTGAGAACAAAATGCTATGCAGTTATAATTTCTCCAATCTTTATATATGGGGGGATATCTATAAAACGAAGTGGAAAATATTCAAAGAAAGGCTCCTGATTTACAATAGCATTGATGATTTTCTCTATATGCCGGCTGGCAGGGATTTTGAAGTAAGGGAATTGCTTGAAATTTCAGATGCCTTTATTGCGCAGAAAAAAGGCGGGAATTTTATGTTCGCCAGTGCAGATTATATTGAAAAAAATAAAGATATTGCCAGTTATTTCAGGGCTGAACCGGACAGGGATAATGCTGACTATATCTATTCAACCAGAAAACTGGTTGAGATGAAGGGGAAAAAACTGCACAGGAAGAAAAACCTCATATCACAGTTCCTGCGCAACAATCCCGGGTATGTTCTCAGAAAACTGGAACAGCAGTTTTTCAAAGACTGTTTTGAACTTGCAGAGAAATGGTGTAAGATAAAAAATTGCAACCAGTCCGGATATACACACGAAACCTCTGCTCTGAAGCGCGCATTTGACAATTTTAAGGAACTTGAGCTTGAAGGGCTTGTTATTTTTGTAAGGGATAGAATAGTTGCCTTTTCTATATTTGACAGACAGAACAGAAATACCGCTGACCTGCACTTTGAAAAATATGACCCGGAAATCAAGGGTTCGGAGCAGGTTATATGCTGGGAAACTGCAAAATACTTACTGGATAGATATGAATACCTTAACAGGGAAGAGGATATGGGCATTGGGGGCTTAAGGCAAGCCAAAATCTCCTACGACCCGGAATACCTACTGATTACATACAGGCTATACCGAAAAGAGAATGTGCCGGCAAGCACCAGTCAGTCTGAAGGAGGCAGGTATGATCAAAGAAAAGATGGCTAAAGCTTTGAACAGGCAGCTCAACAGGGAGCTTTACTCTTCATATCTTTATCTTTCAATGTCTGCCTGGTTTGAAACAGCGGGGTTGAAGGGTTTTGCACACTGGATGCGGGTGCAGGCTAAGGAGGAGCTGGGGCACGCGATGAAATTTTACAGGCATATTGTAGACAGCAGCTCAAGGATAACACTTGCTTCTATAGAGACCCCTCCTGCTGAATGGAACTCTCCACTTGCTGTATTTGAGGATGTGTATAAACATGAGCAGAAAGTCACGGAAATGATAAACAATTTAGTTGCTATGTCTGTTTCTGAACAGGAGGAGTCCACAAACAATTTCCTGCAGTGGTTTGTAAAAGAGCAGAAAGAAGAAGAGGAGTCTGCAGACAGGATAGTCCAAAGGCTTAAAATTGCTGGCGGTGACCAGCAGAGCATTAAGGCGATTGACCAGGAGCTTGGAAAACGTAAAGATTAGTGTCAGGCTCATTATAAGAGGAGGGGAAGATGGTAAGGGAGAGGTTAGAGATTTACAAATGCAGTGTATGCGGAAACATTGTGGAGGTTATGTATGTGGGTGGGGGAGAACTTGTTTGCTGTGGCAAGCCGATGATACTTCAAAAGGAAAATACCGTTGACGCAGCAAAGGAAAAGCATGTACCGGTAATTGAGAAAACTGCGGATGGGGTGAAGGTTAAGATAGGTAGTGTCCCACATCCCATGGAAGAAAAACACTACATCCAATGGATTGAGATAATTGCTGATGGAAAGGTTTATCACCAGTTTTTAAAACCCGGCGATGCACCGGAAGCAGTTTTCTGCGTGAAGGCAGAGAAGGTTATTGCGCGTGAATACTGCAACATCCATGGTCAGTGGAAAAGTTAAAAAGAGAACAGCTAATTTTAAATTGCAAGAAAGGAGAGCTTATGAAGAGCATAAAAGGAACAAGGACGGAGAAAAACCTGCTTACAGCATTTGCAGGTGAATCTCAGGCAAGGAACAGGTATACCTACTGGGCTTCCCAGGCAAAAAAGGAAGGATATGAGCAGATTTCCTGGATATTTTCAGACACTGCAGAGAATGAAAAGGAGCATGCCAAGAGAGAATTTAAATTTCTTGAAGGCGGAGAGGCAGAGATTCAGGCAGCATTTCCAGCAGGAATTATTGGCACCACTGCGGAAAATCTGAAGGCAGCAGCTGCGGGTGAACACTATGAATGGACAAAGATGTACCCGGAGTTTGCAAAGGTCGCCAGGGAAGAAGGGTTTGAAGAAATAGCAAAGGTATTTGAATCAATTGCTGTGGCAGAAAAGGGCCATGAGACAAGGTATCTGGCACTTCTTAAAAACATTCAGGAAGGCAGGGTATTCAAGCGTGAAAAGGTTGTGAAATGGAGATGCAGGAACTGCGGTTATATACACGAGGGCAAAGAGCCGCCAAAGGTGTGCCCTGCATGTGCACATCCAGTTGCCTATTATGAACTGCTGTGCAAAAATTATTAAAAAGCACAAGTACTTGCTACATATACCTGTGCGTGGCTGATTTAAATACAGGGAATCTTGAGGAAAAAATACATCAGACCACAGGTGAATTAAAAGGGAAAAATGGACAGAAGAAAGGTAGCGTGGGTTTCCTTAAATATGGCTGGCATTGGTTCCAGCAGATTGAGGAATCTTTTGCACTTCTCTGGCTCTCCGGAGAATATTCTGGGCGGGAGCGCGGAGGAATTGAAAAAGGTTGAGGGCATAGGAGATGAAATAGCTAGGAAAATCCTGAGTCTTTCTGATGGAAAGGCTGCGGAGCAGGAACTGGAGAGGGCACAAAAATTGGGTGTGCAGGTACTTACAATTGAAGATAGAGACTATCCTTTTTTATTAAAGCAGATTTATGACCCACCCATTGTGCTGTATGTGAAGGGAAAATTCTCTGAGCGCGATAAAAATTCAATAGGGATAGTTGGTTCAAGGCGTCCCAGTATTCAGGGAAGGCTCAATGCTGAAAAATTTGGCTTTGAACTTGCAAGCCGTGGCATTACTGTTGTAAGCGGTATGGCACGGGGTATTGATACGGCTGCGCACAGGGGAGCGCTGAATGCAAAAGGAAGGACGATTGCTGTGCTGGGAAGCGGGCTGGATGTGATTTACCCTCCTGAAAACAGGGACCTGAGCAAAGAGATTGCTAAAAATGGAGCGGTTATAAGCGAGTTTCCATTTGGCACCCAGCCGGACAGACAGAATTTTCCTCGCAGGAACAGGGTTGTCTCAGGTTTGAGTCTGGGCATACTGGTTGTGGAAGCAGGAGAAAAAAGTGGAGCACTTATTACCGCAAGTTTTGCCCTTGAACAGGGGCGGGAGGTTTTTGCAGTTCCAGGCAATGTAAACCTGCCAACGACAAAAGGATGTCATCAATTAATAAAAGACGGGGCAAAACTTGTTGAGAAAGTAGAAGATGTACTGGAAGAATTGAATATAGAAAAAGTCCTCAAGCCAGAAAACCAGGGTAGCACTGCGATTGATTCTACACAGGGCAAGGGCACAGAAACATTGCCCTTAAGCGAAGAAGAGAAAAAGGTTTATAAGGTCATAGAAAAAGAGCCCCTTTATATTGATCAGATAGTAAGGCTAACAGGGATGGAATCCTTTAAGGCGAGTCAGATTTTAATGAAATTAGAAATTCGCGGTCTTATCAGGCAATTGCCCGGCAAATTCTTTGTTAGAAGATAGAAAGGAGTTTTGATGTCAAAGTCTCTTGTCATAGTTGAATCCCCTGCAAAGGCAAAAACGATTAATAAATTCCTGGGCACTGACTACTTTATTAAGGCAAGTATGGGGCATATAAAGGACCTGCCCCTGAAAGAACTGGGGGTGGATATCAACAATGAATTTAAACCTCATTTTACCATAATCAAACAGAAAAGAAAGATAGTAAAGGAAATAGTAAACGCAGCAAAGAAAGCAAAAAAGATATTTATTGCAACTGACCCTGATAGAGAGGGAGAGGCAATAGCATATCACATTGCTACTGAAATAAGTCCTGAGGAATTGAACTCCTCGCGTATCAGAAGGGTTACTTTTAATGAGATTACAAGAGAGGCAGTGAATAAAGGATTCTCCAGCCCCGGGCCCATAGATATGCGCAAGGTTGAGGCCCAGCAGGCAAGGCGTATCCTTGATAGATTGGTGGGATATAAATTGAGCCCGCTGTTATGGAGAAAGGTGGGTGAGGGATTGAGTGCAGGAAGGGTGCAATCTGTTGCTGTGCGTCTCATATGTGAAAGAGAAGAAGAGATAAAAAAATTTAAGCCAGAGGAATACTGGACAATAACAGCAAGACTTCAGGGTGAAAATCCACCTGCATTCCTGGCAAGATTGGAGAATCTAAAAGATGCTGCAGAGAAATTAAAAATTAAAAATGAAGATGAGGCAAAAAAAATCCTTAAAGATCTGGAAGAAGCAGGGTTTGTTGTAGTTGATAAAAAAATTGAACAGAAGAGAAAATTTCCTCCCCCTCCCTTCATAACCAGCACCCTTCAGCAGGAAGCAGTGAGAACCCTGGGTTTTACCATAGCAAAAACAATGCGCGTAGCCCAGGCTTTATATGAGGGTATTCCTGTTGGAGAGGAAGGCCCGGTAGGGCTTATTACCTATATGCGCACGGATTCAGTGAGGGTTGCAGAGGAGGCTATGGAGATGGCAAGAAAATACATAAGGGAAAAATATGGAGATACCCTTCTTCCTTTAAAACCCCCTGTGTACAAAAGCAGGAAGGGAGCACAGGAGGCACATGAGGCAATCCGTCCCACAAGTGTGTACAGGGAGCCGGAGAAAATAAAACAATACCTCACCCCTGACCAGTACCGTCTTTATAAACTCATCTGGGATAGATTTGTTGCAAGCCAGGCAAAATTTGCAACACTTGAATTGACCACTGTAGAGATAGAAGCAGGCAATTACCTGTTTAAGGCAACAGGTACACTTGTGAAGGATAAGGGTTTTTTAGTTTTCTATGGAGATAGAACACAAGCAAGGAAATCTACAAAAAAGGAAAATGAGGAGGAATCTGAAGAAGAAAAAGAAGAAGAGCAGGTGTTGCCAGAAATAAAGAAGGGAGAGGTTTTAAAATTGCTTGAGCTTACTCCCAGGCAGAGTTTTACCAGGCCACCCCCAAGATATACAGAGGCAACACTTGTAAAAGTGCTTGAAGAAAAAGGTATAGGTCGCCCCAGTACATATGCCCCGATTATCCAGACAATCCAGCAGAGAAGGTATGTTGTTAAGGAGAAGGGGAAATTCTATCCTACAGAACTGGGCAGGACCGTTAATGCACTGCTGGTAGAAAATTTTCCTGTGGTTATAGATACAAAATTTACAGCTCATATGGAAGAAGAGCTGGACCGGATTGAAGAAGGAAAGACTCCCTGGATAAAGGTAGTCAAGGACTTCTACGGTCCGTTTTCCCAGACCCTTCACGAGGCGCAGACAAAGATTGAAAAAGTCAAAAAAGAGGCAAAGCCCACAGGAGAGATATGCCCTGAATGCGGGAGTCCCATAGTTGAAAGGGAAGGGCGCTTTGGCAGTTTTCTTGCCTGTTCTTCATTCCCCAGATGCAGGTATACAAAATCTCAGACCCTTAAAATTCCCTGTCCCAATCCTGGATGCAATGGAGAGATTGTTCTGCGCAGGACAAGGAAGGGAAGGATATTCTACGGGTGCAGCAATTACCCGAAATGCAAGTTTATGTCCTGGCAGAAACCAGCAAACACAGAAACCTGATTGAGTGCGTCAGATATTAATAAAATTCAATCTGCAATCAAATATGAATCTCGCAGAAATTTTAAAGGGATATTTTTTATACCTCAAAGAAAAAAACGCCTCTGAATTTACCCTGAAAAACTACTATGTAGACATAAAACAATTCCTCAGGTTTCTCAAGAAGGAGCAGGGCAATATAAATCTTCAGGAGGTTACTTATGCTATAATCAGGAAGTTTCTCGGGGAACTCACAGAGGGTCCGGTGCACTACTCCAGAACAAGTATAGCACGCAAACTGTCCTGCCTGCGCAGCTTTTTCAAATTTCTGAATCAGAGGGGAATTATACATACCAATCCCATAAGATTTTTGCGCACACCAAGGCTGGGATTAAGGCTTCCTTCTTTTCTGACTGAGGAAGAGGTTGTGGCACTTCTTGAATCGCCTCCGCCTACTCCTTCAGGGCTCAGGGACAGGGCAATTATGGAAATGCTTTATGCTACTGGCATAAGGGTTAGCGAACTGGCTGGTCTAAACCTTTCTGACATTGATATTCTGGGCGGAACAATCAGGGTTTTTGGCAAGGGCAAAAAGGAAAGGATTGTGCCGGTGGGCAGGCCTGCACTATCCGCACTTGCAGAATATTTAAAGACTCGTCGGGGACTGTCCCGGATGGACAAAAATGCAGTCTTTCTGAATGAAAGAGGAGGCCGGCTCAGCTGCCGCAGTATAGAAACTATCCTGACTAAATATGCGAGAATTGCAGGGCTAAAAAAGGTGACACCGCACACCCTGCGGCATTCCTTTGCAACCCATATGTTAAGCAGGGGAGCTGACCTGCGTATGGTTCAGGAACTTCTGGGCCACAGGAGTCTTTCTACCACCCAGATTTACACCCATATTACTCCCCAGCGTTTGAAGGAAGTCTATAACATTGCCCATCCCAGGGCATAGGATATGGCCCTGCTGGATTTGCGCATTTTTTTCTTGACTTTTTCCATTATTATGGTATTATATTATAGTATGAATTTAAGGAATAGAAAGGAGGGGGTATGAGGAAGGCAGGTTTTGTGGCTCTGGGAATACTTCTTATAGGAGTGCAGGCACACGCAACCTTTTCAAGGATTGCAGGTATGGGGCTTCAGAGCTGGATGCTCTCTGACGACTCAAATATGTGGTTTAACCCTGTTTATGTTAAGGACCTGGGCGGTCGTGCATGGTGGGAGATGGGTGCAGGCGGACAGGGTGCAACAGGATACGAACTGATTATAAATCAGTGGGGTGGAGTATCAGTTGGCAGCAATCTCTTCGGTGCTGTGGGTGCCTTTTTCGCAAGACCTTACACAGGCATAACAGGTCTTGCCGGAACTGATGCTCCAGGCGTGCTTGGTATGAATGACGATGTTTTAAGCACTGCAGACTTTGTTGGCATTAACCCTCTCCTTGGCCTTACTAACAGGCGAAATATTTACAATATGTCAGCAGTAGCGCCTTCAAATATGGTGGATATCTTCCTCGGGCTACCTCTGTATATTCCTGTTGCTGTTCAGGTAAATTTTGCAATGGGTGGCGGGGTCAACCAGTATGAATACTGGACAAGTCCTGCCAAGGCAAATAATGATGGCTGGCAGAGGGCACAGAGATATTCTTATGAGTTAAATTTTACTGCAGGTGCACACCTGGGAAAATTGATACCAGTGCTTCCGATAGAGGTATTTGGAACTTTCGGCATACCCATTATTGACAATGTTTATACTGAAAATGCGTGGAAATCTGCAGTTTCCAAGTTCTATTCAGAAAACACCGTAATGACTTCTCAGGGGGCATTTAACCTTTCAGCAGGCGTGAGATTGCCGCTCAAACTTGCAGGTCTTCCAGTTTTTGTTTTCGGTCAGTATGCTATAAACAACCTTCCGGTTCTGCTTACATCTAAAAGAGATAATGATGCTGATGCTGCGCTGGAATGCGACTTAAGAGTGGAAAGGGCTATAACTTCCCACACAATAAATGGAGGCATAGCAGTTAACAGCAAACTTGGCAAGGGATTGCTTGTAATAGCAGCTGGTGGAAACTGGACAATTACAGGTTATACTGCAACCGAAACAGACCCGATGGAAAGCACCCCTCTTGTTGTTTGGACTAACGTCTGGAATAGATACAATCTTACAAGTACTGCAATAAGCCTGCCAATCAACATTGCTTATGAGCACCCATTGTTCTGGGGGCTAATTGGAAGGGCAGGAGTTTCTTATATACCTTCCTGGACAAATTCTGAGGTTATTGATGGTAATTACAGTGCTGCTGATACAAAAACAAGCGAGGTAAAGGTAGTAGCTCCTGCTGTTGCAACTGGAGCTGTAGCAATCTCTCTGGGCTTGAGCAAGGAAATAACAGAGTCCCTTTCATTTGATTTTGTTGTGCGCCAGACAGGTTCTGCTATTCCGGCTTATGAAGGTTTGCTTGGTATGCTTATAACCCAGGCAACAATAAACTGGAAATTCCAGTAAGGTCATCTGCAGACAAGGGAAAAATAAAAGACCCCCGGGGAACAAATCTCCGGGGGTTTTGTTCGTGTATACCGTCTATTGAACGCACCAAATTTTTAAGAAGGGAGAAACAGATGAATATAAAAAACGGGTTATTAGTTTTAGTTTTGTTGTGCCTGTTCTGTAATTGTGGATTCTCTCAAGTTCAAGTTTCAGATACAAATTCATATTTTACAATTGCAGAGACTTCTGTGCTTGCTGATGGCAAAGCAAGTTTTACAGTAAGGATTTACATAAGGGATGGAAATAACCAGCCATTAAAGGATAAATCTGTAACCATTTTTACTGCAAGAGGCACTTATTATGATTCAATCATTCAGCCTGCTGTTACAGATTTCCAGGGCCAGTGCACAGGATATATCACTTCTACTTATGGAGGGTATGATACGGTAAGCGTTGTGTGCGATTTTAAAACTATTGGCTTTCCTTTTAAATGGAGCCAGGGGACTCCTGAAGATTTTACAGCAGGAGAAACACACATAAACATTGATACCCTAACAATCTCTGGTTTCATAAAAATATTTTATAAATTCTTAAATTCTGATATTTTAAATAATGATTTTGAAGACAGTTTAAGTAGCTGGACAGCAGAAGATGTTCGACCAGAATCTACAACCTGGAGCGTAACTAACTCAGATACTTATCATGGAAATTATAGTGTGAAAACGCACTATAGAAATAATGACCCATTGGGGAATTTGGAAGCGGTATCCGTATATTTAGTGGATGAAGATAATACTACGTTAACTATTGCATATTTATATTCTCCAACAGTTGATTGGCAGGAGATTCTTATGTCTACTTCTTCCTGGAAAGGAATAAATGTAAAAATAAAATTAAGAGCAGACCTTGTAGGTCAGCACACTGTTATTTGCCAGACGTTATTAGCCAGTGATATTTTCAAATGCTCTGGTGGTGTAATTTCTGTATGGGCAAAAGTGTACCAGGAAGGGGGGGAAGATAGGGGTTATGCGTTTGATTTTATTAAAGGTGGAAGATGGGAAGAGATTGCCCCGGATACAGCAATTTTTGTGTCAAAGGTATATGATTGTGGTATAGATACTCCACAATATAGCATTTTCCAGGCGGATTATAATGACAGCGGAAAGACAATTTTATTTGCTGTGCGCTCAGCAGATACAAAAGAAGGACTTGCAAGCGCAACCTGGTATCCTGTTGTAAATAATGGGCCAATAAATGCACCACGCAAAAGATGGGTTCAGTGGAAATGTGAAATGCAGACAGATGACACAATGGTAAGCCCTGTGCTTGATACAGCCACAATAAATTATCTTGCACCAAAGAGTATTTACTTTGTGCCTGCGTTCAAGCTTGAGAATTTATTAGCAAGTCCAGATCCATTCAGTCCAAATGGAGATGGCGTCAAAGATACGACAGCGATTTATTACGAACTGATTGACAGCAAGCCACAGGATACAATATCCATTTACATTTATGATGAAGGGCATACACTTGTCAGGACACTTCTGAATTGCACCCCCGAAACAGTGGGGCTGCATACAAAAGTATGGGATGGTAAAAACGATCTCAATGCAGTAGTGCCTGACGGGGTATATACCTATGAGATTACTGCAATGGATTCCCTTGGCAATATTGTGACGAATTCAGGTACTGTAATTGTGGATGTGACCAGGCCCATTCCAGGGATTAACAAAGTTTCGCTGGGCAACAAACAGATAGGACTTGGCTTCACAGTGAATGAGCAATTTGCTGAATGGCAGGTATTGCGCAGTATAGATGACACAACAGGTTTTGTTATTGCAGGGAGTGGAACAACAGGGCTGGAATGGCAGGATACAAGCCCAATCATAGCAAATGACAGGAGTTATTACTATAAAATTGTAGTGACAGACCTGGCAGGAAATACAAATACCACTAACATAGTATGCGCTCGGCTCTCCAGCGATGGCGGAATCTTCTATAACCGCGGGCAGTTTGCTCTACCCAACACCATTATAAGATGCAAGGAGGATCCAGACGCATATGTCACAATTCTGGATACCCAGACATTTGGCAACACGATTGATCTTGTGAAGATAAAGGTGGCAAAAAAGAGTAAAGAGGCATTAGAATCAGAGGGCAAAATACTCCCTGTTGATAAAAATCTGGTAGGTGCATACGAGATAAATGCCTTTGAGTTAGACGCAGGCTTTAGTGAAATTGCCGGGATTAAAACCTGGCAGCAGGGAAAACCAATACAGATTACACTGCATTATGATTTCTGTCCAGCGGATAGAATCAGTAGCCTTGCGATATATGAATGGACTGGTGAGCAGTGGGTTAGTATTGGAGGAAGCGCGAGTTCAGCAACCCGGACAATCTCAGTGAATATCAATCACTTATCCACCTATGCAGTGATGTATCAGACTGCAAGTGCTTTTGTCGGAGCAAAGCCAAATCCATTTACACCTAATGGGGATGGGATTAATGATTATGTAGAAATCAGATTTGAAAATCCCGAAGGGATAGAGGTAAAACTTTCTATTTTTGACCTGACAGGAACAACTGTGAGGACAAAAGACTATCCTGCGGGTACCACTTCTGTAACCTGGGACGGAAGGGATATAACAGGAAGGGTTGTGGAGGGCGGGGCATATATCTGGCAGGTGGAGATAGGAACCCGTGTTGTGAACGGAGTGGTGGTAGTGGCAAAGTAGGAAGAAAACAATGGCGGAGAAACCGTTATACATAGCATTTGTCTGGCATATGCATCAGCCGCTGTATAAGAATGGAGCGGCTGGAAAGTATCTTCTTCCATGGGTGAGGATGCACGGGATAAAGGACTATTATGATATGGTAGCACTCCTTGAAAATTATCCCAATATCCATCAGACCTTTAACCTTACTCCTGTTTTAATTATGCAGATTGAAGACTATGTAAAGAATAACGCAACAGATGTCTTTCTTGAAGTAACGCTCAAGAAAGCAACTGAGCTGAACAAAGAAGATAAATTCTTTATCCTTTATAATTTCTTTATGGTAAACTGGGAGAATATGCTACCCAGGTTTCCCAGGTATGTGGAACTCCTTGAAAAGAGGGGAAGGCATATCACCAGGTCATTTTTAAATATGATAAGGGAGGATTTCAGCACACAGGATTATCTTGACCTGCAGGTTCTGTTTAATCTTGTGTGGTTTGACCCGATATTCCTTGAACAGGAGCCCCTGAAATCACTTGTGCAGAAGGGAAGGAATTTTACTGAAGCGGATAAAGAAGTTGTTATAAAGAAGCAGAGGGAAGTGCTTTCAATGATTATTCCTGAGTACAGGAAGTTGCAGGATGCAGGACAGATTGAAGTGACCACAAGTCCTTTTTATCATCCCATTCTTCCGCTCATTTACAATACAGATATAGGAAAGATTCCATCTCCTCAGATTCCACTTCCTGCAAAAAGGTTTTCTGCTCCAAGGGATGTGCAGAGGCAGATTGAGAAGGCAGTTGAGTTCTATAAGGAGCGGTTTGGCAGGGCTCCGCAGGGAATGTGGCCCTCTGAAGGAAGTGTGTGTGAGGAGATTCTGCCGGTAATGGAGGAGGCAGGCATTAAATGGACTGCTACTGATGAGGGAATTTTAGAAGGTTCACTGGGCAAAAACATCTCAAGGGATACAAAAGGCAATGTGTTGAATCCCGAGCTCCTTTATAAACCTTACAGGTTTCAATGGAACGGGCACAGTATAAATTTAGTATTCAGGGACCACCTCCTTTCAGACCTGATTGGCTTTACATATGCAAAGTGGAAAACTGAGGAGGCTGTCAATGATTTTATAAAAAGGCTGGAGTTTATACAGCAGAGGACCTCACGCCTGCCAGGAGATTACCTTGTATCCATAATCCTGGATGGCGAGAATGCCTGGGAGTTCTATCCGAATGATGGAAGGGATTTTCTGAATGGAATCTATTTTAGGTTAAATGCCCATCAGTCCCTTAAATGTGTCAGTGTATGGGAATTTTTAAGTTCAAGGAAGGTGGTGGAGGTGCTGGGGCGTGTTTTCCCGGGTTCCTGGATAAACAAGAATTTTGAGATATGGATTGGCGATGAGGAGGAGAATACCGCATGGGATTATCTACATCAGGCAAGGGAATTTCTTGCAAATTATGAGGGAGGGCTTGAGGACCAGCAATTGAAGGAGAAATCTGAAGCACTTTCAAAGGCATGGGAGGAGATTTATGCAGCTGAGGGGAGTGACTGGAACTGGTGGTACGGAGACCAGCACTCAAGCGGGTATGACGATGCATTTGATTTCCTATACAGACAGCATCTTTCAAATGTGTATTCCATTGTTGGTGTGCAGCCACCCGGGTATCTTGAAGAGCCGATTACACTTCCTGTAAAATCCATTCCACCAGCTACACTGCCGGTGGATTTGATACATCCTGTGCTGGATGGAAAAATAACAGATTACTATGAATGGCTTTCAAGTGGTTCCTATGAGATAAGAAAAACAGGTGGCACAATGCACCAGGCAGAGAGCATTGTCAGGGCAATATACTACGGTTTTGATATGGAAAATCTTTACATAAGACTTGACCTGCATTCAGAGATTAATGAATGCAGGGAAGCTCAGGCGCTCTCATTTGCAATTGATTTTATCTCTCCTGTGTCTGTGCGCCTGAAGTTTTCAATAGGTGATAATACGCTTTTGCTTATGAGTGAATCCCGCGAAGAAAAGAGAATAGGTGCAGTTGCCATTAATAAAATAATAGAGATTAAAATACCATTTGCAGATTTAGGCTTGAAATTGAAGGATGAGATTAAGTTTATTATTGCAGTGCTCAAGAACGGAATGGAAATGGAGCACTGGCCAACCCGTGCACCCATAACCCTTACTCTTCCATCCAGTGATTATATGCTTGAGCACTGGTCAGTTTAAAAGGCAGAATGTTTATAAAAACTGTTGTTGTTGGTGAACTGGATACGAACTGCTATATTGTGGGAGACAGGAATAGCCTGGCAGTTATTGACCCCGGGGCTGACGCCAGGAAAATTATAAATGCTATAAAAGGGACAGGCACCTTTCTGACCTGACCTGAGGGTATTAAGGAGACAGCTTCCGTTATTATCCTGACACATGCACATCCTGACCACACCGGTGCAGTTGCAGAGGTTTGCGGGGAATTGAAGGGTTTTATATATATGCATACTCTTGATTCTGAGTGGTTGAAAGAAATCTTTGGAAGCAAGTTTCCAGGCATGCGCAATGTTGAGGATGGAGGGATTCTTAAAATCGGTGAAATTTCGTTTTGTGTATGGCATACGCCCGGACATACTGAAGGAAGCATATGCCTTTATAATGAGAAGGAAAAAATCCTTTTTAGCGGAGACACTCTGTTTGCTGAAGGGGTTGGCAGGACAGACCTGCAGGGTGGAGATGAGAAAAAACTTGTTCATTCCTTAAAAAGAATTCTTTCTCTGCCTGACGAGATAAGGATTTATCCCGGACATGGCGAACCCACCACACTGGGAAAGGAAAGAGAATTTTTAAATGGATACCTTAAAACTTCTGGATGAATTTATTAATTTTCTTCGTGTTGAAAGGGGCCTGAGCAGAAACACCCAGCAGTCTTACAGGATAGACCTGAATGAGTATATTGCTTTTATAAACAGGCGTGGGTTGAACCTCGCAAGCATTGAGCCTGAAGGTGTGATGGATTTTCTGCTCGGTTTAAAAGCAAGGGGCCTTACAACTTCTTCTGTGGTGAGGAAGTTAGTTGCGGTGCGGATGTTTTGCAGGTTTCTTGTAAATGAGGGATATATCCCTTCTGACCCCACTGAATTCCTGGATTCACCCAAAAGGGAGATAAGGCTTCCTTCTGTGCTTACTAAAACAGAAGTTGAGAATATACTGAATAAACCAGATATATCTACACCAGCAGGCATAAGGGATAAAGCACTTCTTGAGCTTCTGTATGCCACAGGGATGCGCATCTCAGAGGTCAGGGACCTGAGCATAGACAATCTGAACCTGAAAGGCGGGTTTATAAGGTGTTCTGGCAAAGGTGGCAAGGAAAGGATTGTTCCCCTGGGCAGGAAGGCAATAGAGGCAATAGAAAGATATTTAAATTACAGGGCAGGGCTTTCAGCCTTACAAAAGTCTAACTGCCTTTTTGTAAATTCCAGGGGAGAAAAATTTACACGGCAGGGATTGTGGCAGATAATAAAGAAATATATAAGGAGCGCGGGGATAAATAAAAAAATAACCCCCCATACATTCAGGCATTCCTTTGCAACACATTTATTACAGGGTGGAGCAGACCTGCGTTCTGTGCAGGAGATGTTAGGACACGCAGATATTTCTACCACCCAGCTATATCTGCACTTAGACAGGCAGGGCATTCAGGAGGCATACAGGAGATATCACCCGAGGGCATAGATGGAACTTATAACTACCCATATTGGCGCGGATTTTGACAGCTTTGCATCAATGGTTGGAGCACACAAACTCTATCCCGGTGCACTCCTTTCATTTCCGGGAAGCATTGAGCAGAATGTGAGGGAATTTCTTGCACTGCACAAACATGCGATTGAAATAAAAAAGCCCAGGGATATACCTCTGGACCAGGTAGAAAGGCTTATTATTGTGGATACCAGGCTGGCCCAGAGGATTGGAGATTTTGCAAAGCTCCTGGAAAAGGACAGGCTTTCAATCCATATATATGACCACCATCCTCCAACAGACCAGGACATCAGGGGAGAGTTGAATATGAATGAGAGCACAGGCGCCACTTCCACAATACTGGTAGACATCATAAGAAGGGAGAAGATTGCTCTCACACCCCTTGAAGCCACAATTCTGACAGTGGGGATTTATGAGGATACGGGCTCCCTTACCTATGGTTCAACAACACCCAGGGATTTGGAGGCGTGTGCATATCTTTTGAGTTGCGGGGCAAACCTCAATGTAGTCTCTGATTTTATAAATCCCGGACTTACCCCTGAACAGATGAAACTGCTGAATCTTCTGATTAATAATATGAAGGTGGAAGTAATAAATGGAGTTAAAGTTGTGATCACCGGTGCAGAGACAACCGAGCAGACTGGAAGTCTGTCGCTGGTGGTGCACAAACTCAGGGATATGGAAAACCTGAATGTCGTTTTTGCAATCATAAAAATCAATAACAGGATTCAGGTTATTGGAAGGTCCAGACTTGAAGGGGTGGATGCAGGAAAAATCCTGGAATTGTTAGGAGGGGGTGGCCATTCCAGGGCTGCCTCAGCAAGGATTGAAGACAGGAGCATGGAAGAGGTCAGGGAGAAGTTATACAGGGCTTTGAGGTTAAATGTAAAACCGCTTGTGCTTGCAAAGGAAATTATGAGTACCCCGGTGAGGACTGTTCAGGAAGACCTTTCAGTGGAGGAGGCAAGAAAGATAATGCTGAGATTTAACTTCTCAGGGCTTCCGATTCTTAAGGGAGGGAAGCTCACAGGTATAATCTCGCGCAGTGACCTGGACCGCGCGATTCAGCATGGATTGAAAAGAGTTCCTGTGAAGAATTATATGTCCAGCCCGCCCATAACCATAGGCCCTGAGACAAGTCTTGAGGAAATTCAGGGTCTTATGATTCGCCATAACATAGGCCATCTCCCTGTTATAGACAGAAAGGGAAGGCTTCAGGGAATGGTTACAAGGGGAGAGGTTCTGCGTATACTCCACAATGAGCATAGAGAAGGGTTCTCCCTCTATTCTTCGCCTCTTGTAAAGAAGAGTGTGAAACCATTGATAGAGAAGAGCGCGCCTTTTATGCAGAAGATTCTGAAGAAAATAGGTGGTGTTGGAAAGCATCTCGGATATCCGACTTTTGTAGTTGGCGGATTTGTCAGGGACCTCTTGCTTGGAATTGAAAACTTAGACCTGGACATTGTGGTGGAAGGGGATGGAATCAGGTTTGGAAAGGAACTTTCCAGAAGACTGAATGGAAAGGTGAAGACATATGAGGCATTCGGCACAAGTTCAGTAATTCTGGAGAATTTGCCCCGCGCCTGGGGCATAGAACTTGAAAATCCATTAAGGATAGACATTGCCACTGCACGGACGGAATTCTATGAATATCCTGCAGCACTTCCAAAAGTTGAGCTGAGTTCAATAAGGCAGGATTTATACCGGAGGGATTTCACAATAAATGCAATGGCAATAAGACTGGATGGAAGGTCATACGGGGAGTTGTATGATTTCTTCGGGGGAGAAGAGGACCTTGCAAAGAAGAGGATAAGGGTGCTTCACAACTTAAGTTTTGTGGATGACCCAACAAGAATCTTTCGTGCAATAAGGCTGGGTGCACGCTACAATCTTCAGATTGATACCCAGACCCTATCTTTTATCCAGAATGCCCTGAATCTTGCAATCTTTGACAGGCTCACAAATGAAAGAATCAGAGAAGAACTTATGTTAATCCTTGATGAAGCCGACCCGGTTAAGGCAATAATTCAAATGGATAGATATGGAATTCTTTCCTGTATCCACAGGCATATAAAACTAAATTCAAAAATGGTGAGGGAGTTTTATTATATCTCTGATGCCTTTTCCTGGGCAATCCTGTATGCACCGGGGAAAATTAAGAAATGGCTTTTATATCTTCTGGGACTTCTAAGGGGGTTAAAAGAGAAGGAAATCATTGAGGTGGTGGATAAATTCAAATTCCCTGTGGAGGTCAGGAATACAATACTGACTCTTTTCAGGATTCCTGGCATACTCAGGCGCCTTTCAAGAAAGGGTTTAAAACCGGGCAGTATATACAGAATTCTCCATCCATTGCCTCTGGAGATATTGCTGTTTATAATGGCAACACGCAGGAGGACAAGGGTAGAAAAATATATTGGACTTTACCTTACGAGGCTTTCAAGAGTAAAACTGAAAATAGATGGTGAGAAATTGAAAGAAATGGGTTTCAAGCCCGGACCTGAATTCAGGAAGATTCTAAATTCAGTGCTGGAGGCTAAGTTGAACGGCAGGATTAAGGATAGTCTTGATGATGAAATGAGATATGTAAAGAAAATCTGGTATGGAAAAATCAGAGGGGGAGATTTAAATGGGTAAAGAAGATAAGGAGTTTATGAAGGAGTTTATGGAAATCCTGGAAGAGATTGAAAGGGAAAAGAAAATACCCAGGGAGAAGATGCTTGCCAATCTTGAGGAAGCAATCCTTTCTGCATATAAAAAGAATTTTGGTTCCTCACAGAATGTAAAGGTTTCCATTGATAACGTATCAGGGAAAATAAGGATTGTCTCTACAAGGACAGTGGTAGAAAAAGCTCCCAGGCCAGGGCTTGAAATTGCTCTCAGCGAGGCACAGAAGATAAAGGCTGACTGCAGGGTTGGAGATAAAATTGATGTGGATGTCCCGCTTGAGGATTTTGGCAGGATATCAGCGCAGGTAGCCAAACAGGTGGTCACCCAGAGGATTCGCGAGACTGAAAGGGAGATAATCTACCAGGATTTCAAGCCTAAAGAGAGGACAGTTATGACAGGTGAAATTCGTCACAGGGATTCCAGAAACAACTTTCTTGTGGATTTAGGCGGGGTGGAAGCGATACTGCCTGTAAACGAACAGATAAAAGGAGAGCACCTGCGCCCTGGAGACAGGGTAAAGGTTTATGTGGTTGAAGTCAAGAAGACCTCAAAGGAGCCTGTTATAACTGTTTCCCGGACCCATCCCGAGCTATTGAGGAAGCTGTTTGAGCTGGAGGTTCCTGAGATTACTGAAGGAATTGTGGAGATAAAGGGAATAGTGAGGGAAGCCGGCACAAGGGCAAAGGTTGCAGTTTATTCAAATAATGAAAAGGTAGACCCCCTGGGTGCCTGTGTTGGAATGAAGGGGGTCCGCATACAGGCAATTAACAGGGAACTTGGACCTGAAAAGATTGACCTTATCCGCTGGAGTGATGACATAGGAACTTATATCCTGAATGCATTAAGCCCTGCCAAATCCCAGGAGATATATCTTGACAGGGAAAAAAAACGTGCTACAATTATATTAGAGGATGAACAATTGAGGCTTGCCATTGGCAAACAGGGTCAGAATGTAAGGCTGGCAAGTCGTCTTACAGGCTGGCAGATAGATCTGCGCAAGAAAGAGGAAATTATCTCTGCTCTCACAACCATTGCAGGTGTGGGTGAGACTACTGCCAGTGTGCTTATGGAAGCAGGTTTCAGAAGGATTGAGGATATCGCCGCAGCAAGTGTGGAAAAGCTCTCAGAGGTCAAGGGAATTGGAGAGAAGAAGGCGGAGAAGCTCATAGAGGCTGCGCGCAGGTCCCTTCAGATTGCAAAGGCAGGTTGAGACATAAAAAATTTTTAAAGGGAAGGATTATGACCAGGAAAAAGAGAATTTCGGAGATTGCAAAAGAGAAGGGAATTCCCGGCAAGGAATTCCTGCAGATTCTTAAAAAAATGAAGGTGAGTGTAAAAACCACCTCCAGTCTGATCACAGAAGAAGAAGCAAACAGGGCAATAGAACTTTTAACAAAGGTTGGAGGGATAGCAAAGCCAGCAAAGGCACAGACGAAAGCGGCTGCAAAAGTAAAGAAGGTGAGAAAGCCCCGTGCAAAAAAAACCGCAGTAGAAATTACTGAAAAGCCTGCAGCAGGGCCATCAAAATTAAAAGAAGAGGTAAAGATACCAACTGAAAAACCAGAGGCTGTGCCCCCGGAAGCTGAAAAGGCAGGGATTAAAGAAGTAGATGAGAAGGTAGAGGTAAAGCCTCCTGTTGAAGAGAAACCTGTCTCTGAAGTTAAACCATCTCCACCTGTAGTTGTCCGTCCGCCCAGGGTTTTAAAGCCTCTTCCACGTCCGCCAATAGTAGCGGTTATGGGACATGTAGACCACGGCAAAACCACTCTTCTTGACGCAATCAGGCATACAAATGTAGCAGAGAAAGAGGCAGGGCAGATTACACAGCATATAGGGGCTTATGAAGTCGATGTTGCAGTGGGCAATACAACCGGAAAGATTGTATTTCTGGATACACCAGGCCATGAGGCATTTACAGCTATGCGTGCCCGCGGAGCACAGGTGACAGATATTGTGGTACTTGTTGTAGCAGCAGATGATGGAGTGATGCCGCAGACAGTAGAGGCAATTGACCATGCAAGGGCAGCAGATGTGCCCATTATAGTTGCTATTAACAAGATTGACAAGGAGAATGCAAATCCAGAACAGGTAAAACAGCAACTTGCCAATTACAACCTGATTCCTGAAGAATGGGGAGGAAATACAATCTGCGTGCCCATTTCAGCACTGAGGCGGGAGGGATTGAACGACCTGCTTGAAATGATATTGCTTCAGGCAGAGATACTGGAATTGAAGGCTGATCCCACTGTTCCTGCAACAGGAACTATTATTGAGGCAAGGGTTGACAGGCATATTGGGCCGGTAGCCACTGTAATTGTGAGGCAGGGAACCTTAAGGGTTGGAGATAGCTTTTTTGTAGGTCCGGATCAGGACACCCTTTCTTCAGGCAGAACAGGAAAGGTAAGGGCATTAATCAATCACAGGGGAATAAAGATTGATGAAGCACCCCCTTCAACCCCGGTTGAGGTGCTGGGATTCACAGCAGTGCCACAGGTGGGTGAGGTTTTGAAGGTAATTACAGATAAAAAATTGTTGAAGGAGATAGAAGAAAGTAGCCAGGAGCGTGCTGTTGTGGCTCCACCCAGAAGGTTTACCCTGGAGGACCTTCAAAAAGAGATAAAAGAAAGAAAGGTGAGGGAATTAAAAATTATTCTTAAAACTGATGTTCAGGGTTCCCTTGAGGCCCTGTTAAAGGCATTTCAGAACTTGGGTATGGAAGAAGTAAAGCTCAATGTAATTCACAAGGGCATAGGAGATATCGGAGAATCAGATGTAATGCTTGCCTCAGCCTCAAATGGAATTATCTTCGGGTTTAATGTTTCTACAACCCAGAATGCCCAGAAGCTGGCACAGTATGAGGAAGTGGAGATCCGGACATACCGCGTTATTTATGATCTGATTTCTGACCTGAAAAAAGCCCTGGAGGGAATGGTCCTGCCAAAATTTGAAGAGGTGAATATAGGGCGGGTTGAGGTTCTGGCAATCTTCAGGGTCTCCCAGGTTGGAACAGTTGCAGGAGCAAGGGTTCTGGAAGGGAAGATTGTGAGGGATGCAAAGGCAAGGCTCATAAGAGAAGGAAAAATAATCTATGATGGAAAAATCTCCAGCCTCAAGAGGTTCAAGGAGGATGTAAAGGAAGTTGAAAAAGGGTTTGAGTGTGGATTTACCCTGGAAGGCTTCAATGATATTAAGGAACATGATATAGTGCAGGTTTATGAAATGCGCCAGACAGGGGCTAAGTAATAGACTGTCATTATGATTATCGGCATCTGTAAGGTCACAATTCATATTCCGGGCAGTGCCACTCTGAAGGACAGAAGAAAGATTGTCAACAGTTTAAAAGATAAAATCAGGCATAACTTTAATGTATCAGTAGCAGAGGTTGAAAACTCAAATCTATGGCAGAAGGCAACACTTGGTATTACCTGCGTTTCAGACCAGAAGGATTATCTTGCCCAGACCATTTCCGGTATTCTCAATATGATTAAAAATAATGGCGAGATTCTTATAACAGATTCCCAGATTGATTTTCTTTAAAAAAGAGGACAGGCTACCTATCAGTGAAAAAAATGGTCGCCGTCCCGCTCAGGAGTTAAAAATGTTCACGCGACGAATGGAAAGGGTCAGAGAATTTATTAAAAGGGAAGTTTGTTTCTTGCTTCAGAGGGAGATAAAGGATCCGAGGATTGGTTTTATAACTGTGATGGATTGCAGGGTTACTCCGGACCTGAGGGAAGCAAAGATATATGTAAGCGTGCTGGGAGATAAAAAACAGAAAAAAGAGACAATGGCCGGGCTGGAGAGTGCTGCTCCCTATATTCAGAATCAGATAGGAAAGGTTATAACCCTGCGATACACCCCCAGGATTGTATTTTTTCTTGACGAATCTGTTGAAAAAGCCGCACGCATAGAAGAATTACTGAAGAAGATTAAGTAATAATGTGTGCGAGGGTTTTGTAAAATCAGCGAAAGGAAATTTTTATGGAGAGGTTCAGATATATCGGTAAAAAGCTGTTCTGCGAAAATGTAGATGTGGCAGAGATTGCAGAGAAGGTGGGAACGCCTTTTTATCTTTATAGCCAGAAGAAGATAGAGGAAAACTACAGGGCTCTGGATACAGCCCTTAAAGGAATTCCACACTTAATCTGCTATTCATACAAGGCAAATTCAAACCTGACAATATGTAGGATTTTAAAAACACTGGGTGCCGGGGCAGACATTGTTTCTGGCGGAGAACTCTACAAGGCAATTAAAGCTGGAGTAGCACCAGAGAAAATTATTTTTGCTGGTGTTGGAAAAACTGAAGAAGAAATCCGGTATGCAATCAAAACAGGTATTCTTATGTTCAATGTTGAATCAGTGGAGGAATTGAATTTCATAAATGAAATTGCTGGAAGAATGAAAAGGGTCGTGCCAGTCGCTTTGAGGGTGAACTTCGGCTTTGACCCCCATACACATGGATACATAAACACGGGTAAGGGAAGCAAATTCGGCATAGATATATCTATTGCAAGGGGAGTTTTTGCCTTTGCAAAAGTGCTGAAGAATGTGGAGGTTACAGGACTCCATTCGCATATTGGCTCCCAGATAACTGAGGTAGAGCCTTTTAAAAAAAATCTTCAAATGGCACTGAAACTGGCAGAGGATTTGAAAGAACTGAAGATTAAACTGCGGTATATAAATCTGGGTGGCGGATTGGGTATTTCCTACCGGGATACTGAATCACCTGTTCCACTTTCACAGCTGGGCAGGATATACAGGCAATTGCTTGAGGGGACCCACTATACACTTATCCTTGAGCCCGGAAGGTTTATAGCTGGAAATGCGGGAATACTTGTGACAAGGGTACTTTATACCAAGGAATCCTTTCATAAGAAATTTGTGATTGTGGATGCAGGTATGAACGACCTTATACGCCCATCGCTCTACAACGCCTTTCACAGGATACTGCCGGTTGAAAAATCTATAAACAGGGAAGTCTGCAAATTGAATATAGTTGGCCCTGTGTGTGAAACAGGAGATTTTTTTGCACTTGATAGAACTATGTCCCTTCCTGTGAAGGGAGACCTGCTTGCAGTGATGGAAGCAGGAGCATATGGCTTTGAGATGTCTTCCAATTACAATTCACGCTGTCGTGTGGCACAGGTCCTTGTCAAGGGAAGACAATTTTCAATTATAAAGAAGCGCCAGGAGTATTCAGATTTAATCAGGGGAGAAAATTAAATGATAAGATTTACAAAGATGGTGGCTACAGGAAATGATTTTATAATGATTGACAATAGAAAAAATGTGATTCGCAACCGGGCAGGTTTTGCCAGGAAATACTGCCAGAGGCATTTTTCTATTGGTGCAGACGGAGCTATATTTATAGAAAAGCAAAAAGGAAAACAGATGTCCAAAGATCGCGCAGATTTCTGTATGCGGATTTTCAATCCTGATGGCAGTGAGGCAGAGATGTGTGGAAATGGAGCGCGGTGTGCGGCTGTATTTGCATATCGCAGGGGGATAGTGAGAGATAGAAGGCTCTGCTTCCAGACACTGGCAGGACTGATACGGGCTTCTGTTTCGGGCTTCAGGGCAATGATTGGAATGGAAAGCCCTTCAGAACTTGAGTTGCAAAAATATATACTCGTGAAAGGAAAGAAAATCAAAGTGAGTTATATCAATACAGGTGTTCCGCATACAGTTCTTTTATACAGGAATATTGACAACCTTGATATTCAGCAACTATCCCCTCCAATAAGATATAACCGCGCATTTCCAGAGGGCACAAATGTGGATTTTATACAGGTTATAAACTCTCACAGGATAAAAATGCGCACCTATGAAAGGGGCGTTGAAGGTGAAACCCTTGCCTGCGGGACAGGGGCAATCGCCTCTGCAATTGTCTCTACCCTGCTTGGTTATACACAGCCTCCTGTTGAGGTGCTGGCGCTCGGGGGAATGCTCAGAGTGCATTTTAAAAATACAGGCAATATAGTAGAGGAGGTTCGTCAGGCTATTATCAATACACGCCAGCGAGAACAGATTTTTATCGCACAGAAAATAAGAGATATTTACTTAGAAGGGGAAGCGAGGGTGGTCTACGAAGGAGAAATTGCAGATGAAAGACCATAGATGCCGGGCAATAATTATTATTTTACTTTTCACTTTTATCTTCCAGATTTCAACTGTTCTGCGGGCACAGGAAACCAGAACCAGGGAGCCAATCCTGATTACTTCTGAAAGGGTTGAATACCTTGAGAAAAAAAAGATAGGAGAATTCAGTGGAAATGTGAAAGTTACACAGGGAAAACTTACCCTTACCTGCACAAAGCTGAAGGTTATTTTTGACGAGAGAGGGGAAAGGATGAAGCAGATACTCGCCACAGGTTCTGTAAAAATGGTTCGGGATGACCTCACCGCAACAAGTGAAAGTGCAACTTTCCACAATGAGGAACAGATGGTGGTACTGGCAGGTAAGCCACAGGTTTTCTGGAGGGATAACAGGTTCAGCGGGGAGAAGATTACAATCTATCTGAAAGAGGACCGCCTTGTTATTGACACAAAGGTTAAGGGAATAATTGTTCCGGAAAAATGAGCAGATTAGAGGTTAGAGACCTGGTTAAAATTTATGAAGGTAAAAAGGTGGTGGATAAGCTCAATTTTTCCATCCAGCAGGGAGAGGTTATAGGGCTACTGGGTCCAAATGGTGCAGGCAAGACCACCACCTTCCATATGATAGTCGGATTGACTCGCCCGGACAGTGGAAGTATTTATCTGGATGGAAAGGAAATAACCCATTTTCCAATGTACAGGCGCGCCAGAATGGGCATAGGATACCTGCCCCAGGAATCCTCTGTGTTTCGCGGGTTGACTGTTGAACAGAATTTACTCGCTATCCTTGAAACCCTGGGCATAAGTTCTGAAGAACAGAAGAGAAGAGCAGATGCCTTACTTGAGGAATTCCGCATTTCCGGCCTTGCAAAGCAGAAGGCATATACCCTTTCAGGAGGGGAGAGCCGCCGGGTTGAAATAGCCAGGGCACTGGTGACAAATCCGCTGTTTATACTTCTGGATGAGCCATTCTCAGGCATAGACCCCATATCTGTAGCAGATGTTCAGGAGGTGATTCAGGACCTGAAAGATAAAGGGATAGGAGTGCTGGTTACAGACCACAATGTAAGGGAAACCCTGAGCATCACGGACAGGTCCTACATCATTCACGAAGGCAAAATCCTTGTTTCAGGCACTGCTGTAGAACTTGCAAATAACCAGATGGTGCGCCAGGTATATTTAGGCGAAAAATTCACTTTATAAATATAGTATCAGTTCTATTTTTTTAAAAATTTTATTCAGGAGAGGCTATGTTAAAAGATGCCGGAATGGACAGGATTATGAAGAAAGCCCGGGAATTAAAGATTGTGATTCCTGCATTCAATGTTGCATACCTTCCCATGCTCAAGCCCATTGCGGATGCATTGAAGGAAAATCAATCTTTCGGGCTGGTTGAAGTTGCAAGGCCTGATGTGGAGAAATTCGGGGCAATAAGCTACAGGGCTGTTGTAGAAGAATATCATAAATATGCCCACCCGCAGTATATGCGCCTTCACCTGGACCACGTTCCTGTTATTGATGAGGATGGAAACCGGGTGGACTGGGAGGCGCTTATCAGGCAGGGAATTGACCTGGGTTTTGATTCTGTGATGATAGATGGCTCCAGGCTTCCTCTGGAGGAGAACATTGCAGTAACAAAGAAGGTGGTTGAAATGGCTCATGCAAAAAAAATTCCTGTTGAGGCAGAGCTCGGTGCAGTGCTGGGGCATGAAAAGGGACCACTTCCTCCATATGAAGAACTTTTCAGCACAGGAAAGGGGTTTACAGAACCTGAGGAAGCAAAAAAGTTTGTTTCAGAGACAGGTGTGGACTGGCTTTCGGTTGCAATAGGCAATATCCATGGTGCAATAAGCGGTGCGGCAAAGGATTCCACAAAGATTGCTGCAAGATTGAACATTGAGCATCTTAAAAAGTTGCGGGATGAAACAGGTATTCCGCTTGTCCTGCACGGAGGCTCAGGCATAGCGCGGGAATATGTGCTGGAAGGGATAAGAAATGGAATTTCAAAGATTAATGTTGGCACAGAAATCCGTCAGGCATATGAAAGGGGATTGAAAGAAAGAGAAGGTAATATCCCTTATGCGCAGGAGAAGGTATTTCAGAAGATGAATGAACTGATCCGCGATTACTACAGCATAAAGGGTTCAGCATTGAAACTTGACAGAGCGATAGTTTTATGATATAATTATTGTCAGTTCTTTTTAAAATTCTGGGAAACCTGTGAAAATCAGGTGCGGTTCCCGCCACTGTAATTGGGGACGAAAGCCACAGAAAGCCACTTCCTGCTCTGCAGCGGAGGGAAGGCGTGGCAAGTAGGTCTGGACCCATAAGCCAGGAGACCGGTTCTTCCAGGGTTGCGTAAATGCAACTGCTAAAACAATGCTTTCGTGGAAAAAGCATGGGAGAAAAGTAATACAGGGACCTTCCCGGTTTAAAAATCTATCCCAGGTTTTCCGTTTGAAAGCCCGGGATTTTTTTATTCAGGTTTAGAACTGCCGATAGAATTAACCTGTTTCCTTTTGAGGTAGAAATGGGTAAACTGGTTTTTATCCTTGGTGGAGCAAGGAGTGGAAAGAGCAGGTTTGCTGCAGAGTATGCAGGAAAATCAAAGCCCGTGCTCTATATTGCTACATATAAACGCACAGGCGATAAAGAGATGGAAGAAAGGATAAGGAGGCATAAGAAAAATCGCCCGGAAGGCTGGAAGGTCCTGGAAGAGCCTGTTGAATTAAGCAGGGCAATCAGGCAGAACCTGACTCACAGGGGGATAAGCATTATTATTGATTGCATAACCCTGTGGGTTTCAAATTTGCTCCTCAAAAAGAAAAATCTGGAAGAAATCCTGGAGGAGACAGATTGCCTGCTTAAAACAATTAAAAATACAGATGCTACATTTATACTTGTTTCAAATGAAGTGGGAATGGGAGTAGTTCCTGTTACAAGGATGGGCCGCAAATTCAGAGATATTGCAGGAATTGTTAACCAGACAATTGCCCGCGATGCAGATGAGGTATATTTTATGCTGGCAGGCATACCGATTAAGATGCGTCATAAAAATAGACCCTGAGTTCATTAAGTTCAGGTTCTATCAGGGGGAGTCTGTGAATAGATTAAAGGAAGTGATTGAGAATATTGAGCCGGTGAACAGGGAAATAATGAGGATAGTGGAGAAGAGACTTGATAACCTTACAAAGCCTGCAGGAAGCCTGGGAAGACTTGAAGAGCTTGCAAGGAAGGTTGCTGGAATAACAGGAAGTGAGTGCCCGCCTGTTAAAAATAAGGTGATTTTTACACTGGCTGCAGACCACGGCGTGGCAGAGGAAGGTGTGAGTGCATACCCTCAGGAAGTAACCGCCCAGATGGTTTATAATTTTCTCAAAGGGGGAGCAGGCATAAATGTGCTTGCAAGATATGTAGGTGCAAGGGTGATTGTGGTAGATATGGGAGTAAAGGAAAAGTTTAAGGTTAGAAGTCCAATCTTTATAGACAAGAAGATAAATTATGGAACAAAGAATTTTACCAGGGGTCCGGCAATGACAAGGAAGGAGGCAATAAGGGCAATAGAATCCGGAATTGAAGTATTTGAAGAAGAAAATAAAAAGCAAAAAATAGATATTCTTGGCACAGGCGATATGGGAATTGGAAATACAACACCATCAAGTGCAATAGCTGCAGTTTTCACAGGTAAGAAGGTAGAAGATCTCACAGGAATGGGGACAGGAATCAATGTATATACCTTCAGGCGCAAGGTAATGGCAATCCAGAATGGTATAAAGAAAAACAAACCAGACCCTGAGGATCCGGTAGATGTCCTTTCAAAGGTCGGAGGGTTTGAAATCGGAGGGCTTGCAGGGATTATACTTGCAGGTGCTAAAGCAAAAATTCCTGTTGTCCTTGACGGATTCATATCAGGGGCAGCAGCACTTATTGCCTTTAAACTTGCACCGGGAGTAAAGGACTACATAATTGCTGCACACTGCTCGGCTGAAAGGGGACATAAGGCAATCCTGGAGTATCTGGGCTTGAAGCCATTG
>Ga0123519_10000623_pt1 | contig 62132 bp, 49 predicted proteins | sample YelNatPaOPRAMG02_FD_87396 | JGI IMG/M metagenome (GOLD analysis project Ga0123519, IMG submission 87396) | Hot spring microbial communities from Yellowstone National Park - Yellowstone National Park OP-RAMG-02 (version 2) | ecosystem: Environmental > Aquatic > Thermal springs > Hot (42-90C) ...
CATGTTGTGCTCTGAGAAAGAATTGGGCATCTCAGACGACCACACTGGCATTTTGATCCTGGACCCCGATGCTCCTACAGGTGCGCCCTTGGCTGATGTATTAGGTACTGCTGTCCTTGACATCGAGCTGACCCCCAGTATAGCGCGGTGTGCCTCTATTATCGGGGTGGCACGCGAAGTGGCAGCGCTTACTGAGCAGCGAGTGCGCTACCCGGATTGTACGCGGTTGCCTTTAGAGGGTCCCCCACTTAGTGGACGAGTTGTTATTGAGACCGAAGACGCAGGTCTCAACCCACGCTTTTGCGCTGCGCTGATCGAGGGCATCCAAATCGGCCCCTCGCCCTATTGGATGCAATTGCGCTTGCGCTTAGCTGGCATGCGTCCCATTAACAATGTCGTAGACGTCAGTAACTATGTGATGTTAGAGGTGGGCCAGCCCAACCACGCCTTTGATTACGATGTGCTGCGCGCGCGAGCAGATCGCTACGCCGGTCCTGAGCAGTCCATCCGGATCATCACGAGGCTCGCTCGAGAAGGCGAACTCATTCGCACGTTGGACGGCGTAGATCGTGCTCTGCAACCTTTCACTATGTTGGTAACGGACCCTGCCGGTCCGTTGAGCATTGGTGGCATTATGGGCGGCGCAGAAAGCGAGGTGCATGAAAATACCCGCAATGTCTTGCTAGAGGCAGCGGCTTGGAACTTCATCAACATCCGTCGTTCGGTCCAAGCTTACGGACTGCACTCCGAGGCAGCTTATCGCTTCAGCCGCGGGGTGCATCCGTCCCAAGCATGGTGGGGAGCGTTACGTGCTGCTCAGCTGATCCATCAGCTCGCTGGCGGCGTCATCGCGCGTGATATTCTGGATTACTATCCAGCACCGCCGCCGCCAGTCAACGTCGACCTGCCGATGACGGAGGTCAAGCGCGTGCTGGGTGTGGAGCTTCTGGGGCAAGAAGTAAAGCGCATCTTGGAAGCGCTCGAATTTCAAGTGGAGGATGACGGACAGGGAGTGTTCCGTGTCACAGTGCCGGATCATCGCATGGATATCGGTACAGGGGTAGTGGGAAGAGCGGATCTGATCGAGGAAATCGCGCGCATTTACGGTTACGACCGATTCCCTAATACACAGATCGAAGACGTGATGCCACCACAGCGGGACAACCTACCTTTACTCCACGAAGAACGTATTCGTGATCTGCTAATAGAGGCAGGCTTGCAGGAGGTAATGACCTACCGTCTCACCGCACCACAACGTGAAGCATTGTTATGCCCCCCCAATGCACTGCCAGACGAGCAACCCTACGTAACAATTGCAAACCCCATTAGCCCTGAGCGCACTGTAATGCGACATCGCTTGCTTGCCGGCGTCTTAGATGTGCTTGCGCAGAACTTGCGACAACGCGAGCGCGTGGCCGTGTTCGAGATAGGCCCTGTATTCCTACTCTCTTCAGAGGAGGATGTACTTCCTGATGAGATACCCACTCTGTGCATTGCTCTCAGTGGACCACGGGAGCTGGCAACGTGGCACGGGGCCGACACGCGCCCAATGGATTTCTTCGATCTGAAAGGGATCTTGGAGGCACTGCTGGAAGGACTGCATATACATCCGGTTGGCTTCCGCCCTGCCGATCATCCCAGCTACCATCCCGGGCGTACCGCTCAATTGCTGGTAGAGGAAGAAGTTATCGGTGTGTTTGGTCAGCTACATCCTCGGGTGCAGGAAGCGTTCGACTTACCACTCCAACGACCTGTGGCGGCAGCCGAGCTTGATCTGCGACGTTTAGAAGCACACATTCCTGCGCACTTCACCGTGCGCCCTTTGCCGCGCTTCCCAGCGGTACACCAGGATGTCGCCCTTATAGTAGATGAAAACATCCCGGCACAACAGGTGGAAGATGCCATCATAAAGGCGGGCGGAAAGATGTTAGTTGGAGTGCATCTATTTGATGTGTATCAAGGTGCCCAGATCGGCCCAGGCAAGAAGAGTTTAGCCTACACTCTTACCTTTAGTGCCGAGGATCGTACCCTGACAGATCAAGAGGTGGCGCGAATGCAGGCCAGAATCGTGCGCAGTCTAGAAGCCAGTCTGGGTGCCCGCTTGCGCAGTTGAGGTTTTCCTGGCCGCGCGTGTAGTTTTATCCGTTTTCGCTCTGACCCCCATATGCAACTTATCCGCCGCCGATGCGATGCAGCGCCCATGTAATATGTTCTTGGATTAGGGGGCCAGAATTCTCGGCAGCGTGTTGCAGTGCCGGAATACCCGTTCGATCGCCCCAATTGCCCAATGCCACTGCCACATTGCGCATTAAACCACGCCACCCGCTGCGCTTCACAGAGGTGTGCCCAAAACGCGTGCGAAAGTGCGCCTCGTTCATGACGAGGAGCTCCAGCAGAGGTGGCACACATCGCCCTGGCTCGAAATACAAGAAATCTTGCTGTCCGATATGGGCAAAGCGACGCGTCCAAGGACAGACGGACTGACATACATCGCAACCGAAGATCCAATTTCCCATATGAGCACGCAGCCCTTCCGGAATGGAATCACGGAGCTCAATCGTGAGATAGGAGATGCACTTGCGACTGTCCAGCTGGTACGGTGCTACCAGGGCTCCTGTAGGACAAGCATCCAGACAGCGTGTGCAGTGGCCACAGGTACCCGTAGTGATAGGAGCATCGTAGACGAGCTCTACGCTCACCAGGAGCTCACCCAAGACAAGATACGAGCCCCATTGGGGATGAATGAGGCAAGTGTTCTTACCGATGAAGCCTAAGCCAGCCATTACCGCCAGGTCGCGTTCCAGAAGTGGCCCTGTATCTACATAGGCGCGCCATGATATCTCATCGCCAATATGCCGTTGCAGAAATTCGGCGAGCTGACGCAAACGATGTACCAACACTTCGTGATAATCACGCCCCCAAGCGTAGCACGCAATACGTCCTCGCGTTGGATCATTCCACAGCTCGGCAGGGGGATTGCCCGTGAAATAGGAGTTCGCCACCACTATAACTGAACGCGTTTCCGGCATAACCAGGCGCGGATCCTGACGACGCATTGGGTCGCGTGCCATGTAGGCCATATTTCCCGCGTAACCGGCTTCTAGCCAAGCCATATAGGCCTCCGCATGCGGCACCCGTGCAGCAGGCGCAATGCCCACCAGATCAAAGCCGAGCTCTAAGGCATATTGCTTTACGAGGGCGCTCAAACGCGGCGAATTTGTCATAAGGAGACGCACTCAGGAACAAACTGGTTTTTCCAAAATGCTATCGCCGGAAACGCTCCAGCAGAGATTGAAGCGAATAACTACTGCTGAGCTTTTCGCGCATCTCCCTCAAGGCCGCATGATGCGGACGGGAATCACTGTCCTGATAGAAGATACCTAGATAGATTTTCTCTGTGTCAAATGCCAAAGCTAGGGCAGCCATCCGATCCGTACGATCATGGCTTTCAGGGATGGGTATAACACGCTGCTTGTAGAGGGCATAGGTATCCAGAAAGGTAACGCAGGGACTGATAATCTCGATAAAGGCGAAACCGGGGTGTAGTATGCCCTGCCTGATAATTTCAGCGAGCTCCTGAGGGCGGGCTGCAAAACCTCGCGCGACAAAGGTAGTTCCACAGGCCAACATTATTGCCACTGGATTCAGTGGTCGTTCGACCGTGCCATAAGGTGAGGCTTTCGTTTTAGTGCCCCAAGGACTGGTAGGAGAGGGTTGCCCTTTTGTCAAACCGTATACCTCGTTGTCCAATACCAGATAAGTGATGTCCACATTACGGCGTGCCGCATGGGGTATGTGGCCGACACCAATGCTCAGACCGTCGCCATCGCCACTCACCGCCAATACGGTGAGGTCAGGGTTGGCAACCTTGACACCTGTTGCCAATGGAAGGGCACGCCCATGAACTCCATGAAAGCCATAGGTTTTGACAAAGGCTGGAAAGCGACCTGAACACCCTATCCCTGAGGCAATCACGATATGAGCAGGATCAAGTCGCAGCTCACTCACCGCCTTCAAGACAGCATGCATCACGCCGTAGTCTCCGCAGCCGGGACACCAAATGGGCTTGACGTCGCTTTTTAGATCCTGTATGGGCACCGGATGATCCAGAGTAACCATAGTAATCCCTTGTTACCTCGGCCACGTGCGGCGAGTGAGCAGCTCGCTCACCCGTTTGATTTCTTCAAAAATCTCCACTGGTTTAAAGGGCAATCCTTCGTACTTGTTCAGTGAAATGACGCTGATTGAGTCTTGCACGAGCTGTCGCGTGTAACGGTGTTCGATAACACGCGCGAACTGACCTAGCGAGTTGAGCTCGGGTATGATCAGAACACGTCTCCCGCGGATGAAACGTCGGATGCGCACATCTGGCATAGGGAACAGGATTTTGGGGAACAGCGCAGCGACCCGATAACCGGCCGCCTGAGCGCGCACCATTGCTTCCTTGACGGGCCCTAACGAGCTGCCCCATCCCAGAATGCCAATCGCAGCGTCTTGATCTCCCCATTCTTCAGCCGCATTCTCCAGGCCGAACACGTGGTGGCGCGCGGCATTGACTTTGTTCCACCGTTTCTTGGTCATTAAGCGATGAGTCTCTGGTGAATAGTCCGGATGGCCTTGCTCATTGTGCTCCAACCCCTCCGCCGTGTATTGACCGCCTGGCATCCCCGGTATGGTGATAGGAGATACACCACTATGAGTGATCTTGTAACGTTCAAAAGGCTGACCCGTCTTCAAGTCGGCTAACTGGCGTTTCCACAGGCGTATGTTCTCCAAGTCAAAGAACGCGCATGTCTCGACCCGAGGTGCCAGTGCCTGGTCGCTTAGGATAATGACCGGCATCTGGTACAGCTCGGCCATATTGAAGGCATTGATCGTCTGGTAGAAGCAATCTTCCACCGAGCTAGGCGCAATTACAAAACGCGGTGCCTCGTCGGCGCCGGCATAGAAAGCCAGATATAGATCCCCCTGCGTCGTCTTAGTCGGCATTCCGGTAGCGGGTCCGGCACGCTGCACATCCACCACGACGATGGGTATTTCGGCCATGCTGGCTAATCCGATTCCCTCTATCATAAGAGATAGACCCGGGCCAGAGGTAGCTGTCATAGAGGGCAGCCCGGCGAAAGAGGCGCCAATGACCATATTAATGGCTGCAATTTCGTCCTCTGCCTGCACAATGGTACCCCCTGCTTTGGGGAGTTCGCTGGCCATGAACTCCATTAAGTCAGTAGCAGGTGTAATGGGGTAACCGGCGAAAAAGCGGCACCCTGCTGCCAACGCACCCAGCGCGATTGCCTGATAGCCGGTCAATACCAGCTTTTCCTCGGTGACCTGCGCCGGCGGTATCAGATAAGCAGGTGGACGTCTTGGGAAATGCTCCTGCGCATAACGGTAACCTGCCATCAAAGCTTCCAAGTTCTTGGGGAGCAGATCCGGATAACGCCCCAGCCTTCGTCGCACCACTTGCTCGGCACGGTCGAATGGCAAACCCATCAATTGCACCATTGCGCCAAGCATCACCAAGTTGCTGCCGCGTGCAAAGTCGAGACTGCTGGCTAGCTGGGACACCGGAACAGGATATGACAGGTGGCGGTCATTGTCGCGTGGCGTGACCACTGCATTATCATAGATCACTGTGCCCCCTGCTTCCAGTTCATCTACGTGCGCATCATAACCTTCCTGGTTAAGCGATACTAATACATTGATATTGTCCCCTTGAGACAACACTGGTCGGTCGGCAATACGCGCTTGAAAGATCACATGCCCGCCCAGGATTTCTGCCGGGAAGGTGCGGAATGTGTACACCTCCAATCCAGAGAAAGCAGCAATGCGTACAAACACTTCACCAATGGTGACAATGCCCTCGCCCGACTCGCCAGCAATGCGAATGACAATGTCATTGACCGACACGATCTATTGTCTCCTGGAGGTGGTCTGCCGCTGCCGCATTGGGCTCACTCAGCTTCGTTCAGCTTCGCTGGTCACAGGGTTTCTCAACACTCCCAGCCGTGTAATCTCAACCCGAACTTCATCACCCGGCTGCAGATAGCGCGGTGGTGTACGCACATCTCCTACCCCACCTGGCGTGCCTGTTAAGATAACGTCACCCGGTTCTAAAGTCATCACCTGGCTCAAATAGGCAACGAGGTAGGGCACGGAGAAGATCAAGTTCTGCGTGTTAGAAGACTGCATCAGCTCGCCGCTCACATATACCCGAATGTCCAGCGTGTGCGGATCCGGGATCTCATCCGTTGTTACCAATGCCGGTCCCATCGGGGCGAAGGTATCAAACGTCTTGCCGATCGTCCACTGGGACGTGCGCTTCTGGAAGTCTCGTGCGCTCACGTCGTTACAAGGTAGATAACCCGCCACGTAATCGAGCGCGCGATCCTCCGGAATATAACGTCCACGCCGGCCGATCACGACGCCCATCTCTCCCTCGTAGTCAACTTTCTGTGAAACACGAGGCAGCACAATTGGCTCATCTGGTCCGATTACGGCATTGGCATATTTTGAAAAAATGGCGGGGTATTCTGGAATGGATTGCCCTGTTTCAGCGGCATGGTCCCGGTAGTTCAACCCGATGCAGATAATCTTCCCTGGATTCGGTATCGGGGCCTTCAACTTTACTTCTTCCAGTGCGATTCCATCGGTGACGCGCGCAATAGCTGCAGCTGCCATGCACCGCGCTTCTTCACCTTGCCTTAGAAACGAGAGCATATCATCAGGCAACCGAGGTTCTGCTTCCTGCAGATCAACCATTATCTGTCGCCCATTGCGAACACACAAGGCACCTAAGCGCAATCTGTTGTTGCGTACAAATGTGGCCAGTTTCATCAGACCGCTCGCGAGCAGATAGTAATCTCTGCTCCATCCTCCTTTTTATCCTGTGACTTCGTAGTAGGGGAAAAGTCGAGAAAGTTTTCCTTGGTCAACCCTTCTTACACAGCTACATGACGCAAATAGGCCTCGATAAATTCATCAATGTGACCATCCAGCACAGCTTCCGCGTTACCCACTTCATAGTTAGTGCGGTGATCCTTGACCATCTTGTAAGGATGTAACACGTAGGATCGTATTTGGTTGCCCCAGCCGGCTTCCACGTGCTCACCTTTCAACCGCGCAGCTTCTTCTTCGTGTTTCTGGCGCTCCAATTCATACAAGCGGCCACGTAGAATGCGCATAGCCATCTCGCGATTCTGCATCTGAGAGCGTTCGTTCTGACAGGTGACCACAATACCTGTGGGAATGTGCACCAGACGCACCGCGGTAGCGTTCTTCTGCACATGCTGACCCCCTGCCCCAGAGGATTTGTACACATCCATCCGAATATCCTCTGGATTAATGTTCACCTCGATATCATCGTCCAGATTCGGCATTACTTCCACCAACGCAAAGGAGGTATGACGGCGGTGTGCAGCGTCAAATGGCGATAGCCGCACCAGGCGATGGACTCCACGCTCAGACCGCAGGTAGCCGTAAGCATAGGGGCCTTCGATCAACACTGTGACACTCTTCAGGCCTGCCTCCTCACCCTCCAGCGAATCGAGGATTTCAGTCTTATAGCCCTTATCCTCTGCCCAGCGCAAGTACATGCGCAGCAGCATTGCCACCCAATCCTGACTTTCGGTACCACCTGCCCCAGCATGGATAGAAAGAAGAGCGTCATCTCGGTCGTGTTCGCCTGACATATGCAGACGAAACTCCATCTGTTCAAGTGTCTTCTGAAGCTCTACTGCCTCCGTTTCCAGCTCAGTGACCAATGCCTCATCCTCATCCACACTGAGCAGCTCACTCAGCTCCAACGCATCGGCAACACGACGATCTAGACTACGCCAGGCCTCCATTTCTTCGCGCAAAGCAGCGAGCCGACGCATATGCACCTGTGCTGCCCTCTGATCGTTCCAGAAGTCAGGTGTGGTGGATTCTTCTTCGAGCCGTGCGACCTCCTTCTCTTTGGCAGCGAAGTCAAAGATGCACCATGATCTCACTGATCCGCTGCCGCAGCTCAGCTAAAATGGCACGCGTCTCTTCTACGCTCATAACGTTTTCACCCCCCGTCCGAAAATCACTTTCACGAATAAATTTCTTGTCCTACTTGCCGAACAATCCGTCCACGAAGGATTCGGCATCGAATTCCTCCAAGTCGCTCAGCTGCTCACCGGTACCGACGAAACGTACTGGCAGCCCTAGTTCACGCGCGATGGCAAACACCACTCCGCCCTTGGCAGTGCCATCCAGCTTGGCCAGTACTACACCAGTGACACTTACACTTTCTTTGAAGTGGCGCGCCTGACTGATGGCATTCTGACCGGTAGTGGCATCCAGCACGAGAAGCGTCTCGTGTGGTGCTTCATGCACCTGACGCGCCATAATAACACGCAGCTTCTCCAGCTCCTTCATCAGATTGTACTTGGTGTGCAGACGACCGGCAGTATCCACAATGAGCAACGTCGCACCACGTGCCTGGCAGCTCTTGATAGCGTCGAAGACCACTGCACCGGGATCGGCACCGGGTTGATGAGCGATTACCGTAGCCCCGGCACGTTCACCCCACATCTGCAGCTGACTGATCGCAGCAGCACGGAATGTATCCGCTGCAGCCAATGTCACCCGGTATCCTTGTTCGCGATATCGGTGCGCCAGCTTGGCAATGGTGGTCGTCTTGCCCGAGCCGTTCACTCCCACTACCAGAACGATATTAAGCAGTCGATCGCGATTGATATTCAATTTATGGCTATTCTTAAGAAGATTAATCATTTCCTGACGCAGCACTTGTTCCACGTCACTGGCCCGTGTTAATCCTCGGCGCGTTACCGTCTCGTGCACTGTCTTGATCAGTAATTGGGTGGTCGCGACACCAACGTCTGCCTGGATGAGTAATGCCTCCAGGTCGTCCCACAATTCAGCGTTAATCTCATTGTTGCCAAAAAGACCCGTGATCTGCCCGAAGAAAGCGTTGCGGGTACGTTCCAGACTCTGCCACAGCTTGTTTGCCTCGAGTACCACTATTTTCTCCAAATGCGAGAAGCTCGTCTAAATGATGACAATGCTCATTATATGTGAGCGGGAAGACGTTGACAAAAGCGCATCATTCCTTGGAGAAGAAGCAATGTCTCAATGGAAATGAAAATGATGTAGCCGTCCTCCGTCTATGTCTCGCGCATCCTTCAGCTCGGCATGCGCTGCAAGCCATTCATTCATAGCTTGCTCAGAGGGGGATTGGTCTATCGGGTTGCTGTCGAAGAACCATGCTTCGCGATGATGCTGGGCAATCTGTTCCATAAGTGCCTGGGTACGTGCCACTACTGAATCGCCGGGCGGCGCATAGTCGTCCAACATGTAGAAAGTCAGCCGATCATGCAGAAAGGGGTATAACCAATCGTAAGTGCGATGATCATAGCTTCCGATGATTAGCGCCATGTTTTCTTGGCTTTCGGCACGCAGCACATCAATGGTGGCACGATAGGGTGATAATTGATAACGCACATCGAAGTAAGCACGGATGAAGCGCATGCCAGCCACAGCGCTGCTGATCAGCAGCACTATCCCCAACCCGATCAACAAGTGGCGCCAGACGTGTTGAATCCGTGCACTGAACCAGGAGGGGAACAGGATAAAGAGGCACTCGAGACCCACCATGACGAAGATCAACGTCCGTGTACCGACTGTCATAACCAGAAGCCAATGTTCATCGGGCACTATGATGAAAAAGACATTCGCTTCAATCAAGTTGGCTAAGCTGACAACTACTGCGTAGAACACGCCGCGCAAATTGGGCAACAGCAAAGCGATGAACACCAACATCCACCCCAACCACTGGGGGCTATACCCTTTGGAGTAGAGCATGAAAAGGCACACGGCAAAGCCGGCAAAAGCAACCATGCTGCGGGGTTGGTGCCACTCGATGGATCGCGTGTAGACGAAGAGAAAGACAGCGGCAAATGCCAGCGTGATGAGGGGCCAAGGCAAGTGCCCTGGTGCCGTTGTTGGCTGCCAGCTCAGATCACGCATGTCGAGGGGAATAGTGCCATAATCATACTTTCCTTCTAGTAACGCCCAAAGGGTCTCCCACGGCGCGCGTGTGTTGCTAATGACAAATGGTCCCCACACCAACCGAGGATTGAGCAGGTAGAAAGGCAACCCTATAAGGATGACGGTGAGAGCGAAGGAGCCTAAGTAAAGAAAGATGTGGAGCGGGTCAAGCGTAAGGTTCAGGCGTGGCAGTGTAATGAGAAGGCGTTTCTCCATGCGCGATGCGCACAGCCCAACAGGCAACAAGACCGCTGGAATGAGCTTAATCATAAAGCCAAATCCACATATCACCGCGCTCCATAGAGGACGGCCGCGGAGCAACAGATACAACCCCAGTAGAAAGAAGAAAATGGGATAACTCTCAAACCAGCCGGTCAGCGTATATACCGGTACGAACAACAATCCGTAGAACCACACAGTGCGCAGGGCATTGTGCGTGTCACTTATGCGGGTGGCGATGGCATAAAGCAACACCAAATTGCCGACCTCAAACAGGAGAAAGACACCACCTAGCAGCAGCGTGAACCACAGGTTAGGAAACTCCCACGGAGGCAACAACGTGCTGATCCGCCACACCCCAATCATCAAATAGGGGAACAAGGGAGGATATGTAGTCCACAAGTTGGCATATGGGTAGTAACCTTGTCGTGTCAGCTGAGCGAACTCGCGATACCAGTAAAAGTCAGAAAAATCGAGCACCAGACCACCTGGGCGAAAGGCAAACAGAGCCATGGCGCGAAATGCAGTGAAAAGCAACAACATCAGCCAGAAGTCGTGTCGAGATGGAATGTCTATTGGCTGGTGCTCATCCCATATCTTACCAGAGGTGAGCTGCATAGGAAATCGGAAAACCTGCCTGAAGAATTTCAAGGCTTCTCAGATCCCCGTGCCCGCCATGATTTCGCGCTGATACCAGCGCCACATCTCGGTCAGCCCATCCACTACTGTGATGTGTGGTTCATACCCTAACAATTGCCGCCCTTTGGTGATGTCGGCATAGTTGATTTTGGGTTCGCTAGGTGGTGCCGGTACTTCCTCTACGATCACCTCCTTGCCAACCAATTGGGCAATAATCTTCACAAAATCGGTCATCCATATTGGGTTCCCACGCCCGAGGTTAATAACAGTATAGCCAAGTGGACGCTCCAATGCGGCCACCACACCATGGATGATATCCTCCACATAGGTCCAATCGCGCCGCATGCGTCCTCCATCAAACAGCTGGATGGGTGTTCCATTCACGGCGCAGTTCATCACACGGAAAGGCATCATATCCGGTCGGCCGCGAGGTCCATATACACTGAAGAAACGCAGCGCGGTGAAATGGATCCCGTGCAGCTGCCAATAGGTATACCCTATGATCTCGCCCGCCTTCTTGCTGGCCGGATAGGGTGCTAGCGGATGGTTGCATGGATCACTCTCCACAAAGGGGACCTGTTCCGTCTCGCCATAAACAGAAGAGGTGGAAGCAAATACAAAATGGGATACGCCGTTCAAGCGCGCTGCTTCCAGCAGATTAACGGTCCCCCGGATGTTAACATCCGTGTACAATCTGGCACGCCCGACCGAGTAACGCACACCAGCCATCGCGGCAAGATGAGCGACGGCATCCGGCCGGTGGCGCGCTACAATCTGTTCCATGTAACCGGCATCACGGATATCGGCGTGGTAAAAAGTGAAACGAGGATGGTTTCGTACTGCATTCAGGTTAGCCTGCTTGCGACGCGGATCATAATAGTCGTTAAAGTTATCCAACCCGATCACCTGATCACCGCGACGCAGCAATGCCTCAACAAGGTGACTGCCGATAAATCCAGCGGCACCGGTCACCAATATTTCCATCGGTCTGCACTCCTTTTAGAGAGATACTTAGCAGGCGAACACGGTGGGAATGAGGCGCAATTGTCCTACCCCTGATTGTCTATACCACCAACGATGGTCACAGGGAATGCTTGTGCCCAACCTCCGTAAGCGACCACGATGGATCGTGGGCGGACAGGAACTCCACAGAACCTCGAAATGACCGTAGTTGAACTCACTGCTCTACTGACTCGGATGTCTCACGTACCTCACTTCCGGACAAGCCTTGTTGCTCCATTGCCATCAATGCACGTGCCACTTCCTCGATAGCGATGCGTTGCTTACGGTAAAAGTCTGACTCGCTCATAGCCAAGCGTTGCGCAACATCGCGCACGCGCAATCCCTGAATAAACTTGAGCTCCAGAATGTTATAAAGCAGCCACTCTGCCGTTGTCATCCGCCGTTCCCCATCAGGACGCAGGTTAGCGATAGCTTGTCCCAAAACAGCACGTAGAGCACGCACGGGATTGCCTTGATGTTGCGCCAAGGAATCTTGCACTACACGCAACCCCAGCAAGGGGCTATGTGCCAGCTGGGGACCGCCCCAGTAATGATTTAGGGCATCGCGCACCATTTGGGTAAACTCCGGCGAATGGATAGGGCTGCTCAGGGGTAGTGTTTCCAGTCCTGGTGAGCCAGTGTAGCGAGCAGTACCGCGCAGACGTTGCACTTGCTCTAGCTCGGGAATTATGCGCCGCAGAACGTTGAAGATATTGTGCTGTAGCGCACGGTCTTCCAGCACGCGCTCGGCTTGGGCGATTAGGGCGGCTGCTATCTCTTGCTCATGTTCGGTCAGCTCCGTGCAATCACCCGCCTCCAACGCCAACAACCCGAGGACAGCATCGCGCGACTGAGTGCGCAGCAAAGCAAACCAGAAGCCATCCTGTCGTATGAAAACGTCCCCCGAACGACCATCACGGGTGGCAGTAACTAGCGCATCCACCTTGACTGTGTGCAACGCCAATTCAATGGTTTCTTGGGGACCGTAATAAGTCTCCAGACGTGGTCCGGAGCGCGCTCCAACATTGGCGATGAATCCGGTGCGCACCCGTAACAGCTCACACAAAGCGGCTAGGATATTCTCCAGTGCCTGTTGTAAGTCGGTAGTGGTCAGAAGCCGCCGATCAAGCTCCTGTATCCATACCACCTCCTCACGATCCCGACGAAAGACCAACCGATCGATTATCGGCTTGCCCAGGTTGATGACTAACTGACCAGCTACTATCACAAATGCCACAGCCGCCACCAAGATAGCTTCTCGCGGCAAGTTAAGAATGTAGGCGACTTTTGGCATAGCTAGGAAGACGAAAATCACCACGGTGGCAAGCAAGGGACCACGCAGCAGGAAATGGATCAGATTGTGCTTCACCACGCGATCAGGTGTGAGAACGCCGAAATAAGCTACACTATATGCCATCACGGCAATCATCGCTGCAATGCCCAGATTACCGACCAACAATACACTGAAGAAAGCAGCTTGCGAAAGAAGAGTTGAGGGTGCACTAGCTATCAGAAGATAAGGGAAGACCCCCAATGCAGGTGCTGCGAATGAAACAGCTAAGTAAGTCATACGACGACGAGAAGTATGCGTCAGGCAGCGCCGCCGTGCTTGGATAGTGTTATAGGTTCCCCATACTACTGTGGCGAAGAAGTAAGCGCTAAAGAACCAAAACAGGGGACCAGCGCGAAATTGCGTCAGACCTGGACTGTGGATGCCATCATGTACCAGCAGAGGGGTCCAGAAGGCCAGAGGGACCAGTATGAAGCCAACAAGGTACCCACCGCGAACCGCCCAGCGACGTAGGACAGAAAGGGAATTGGTTGTGCGCAATAGTGAGTCCGAAAAGTGAAGGTAGGCTGCTGGCGTGAAAGCGATGCCAATCCATTGGAGCCTCAGCCATGGCATAGCGCTTTCCAGCGATGTGGTGGCGAAAAGCGCAGCATCTCCAGTGTACGTAATGCACACGCAGGCGATCAAGGCACTGAATGAACGTGCCACCGAGCTACGCAGGTTGTAGGTGAGGATGTAGATCAGCAACGAAAAGCTGAGAATGACAATAGCAATAGAGATTGCCCGATTGAGCGATGATAACAAAGAAATAAGATTAATTGCCAGAGGTTCCATCCAGCGACACACCACACCATGTCAGATTCGGAGAGAGAAGAAAACCGCAATGTCGCCGTTCGTGTAATAGCGATCGTTGTACCCGCAATAGACAAATCCGTGCTTTTGCCAAAAGCTGATGGCGGGATAGTTTTTCGTCTGAGCTTCCGCCATCATGCTGCCCAGCCCTCGTTCGCACGCCCAAGCACGTGCGGAGCGCCACAGGGTGCTGCCGATCCCCTGACGACGGTGTTCCTTGTGCACCACCAAATTGCGAATCCAAGCTGTGCTGTGCCATGCCTGCACCGTCATATCCAGGAACCCCAGCACCTTGTCCGTCTCATCCACCGCCACCAGAAAGCACTCCTCACGGCTCCAGTTGCCGAGCAGCTCGTCCGGATGACGTGGATACTCTACCTTCATGGGCCGTGGCAGGCGTATCAAATCAAATCGCGTCTCGACTGAGCGAGCGCTTCCATGCGAGTGCATCTGCCATACATAATCGGTGAGATACGATTTATCCATCTCATAACAAGCGTTCAGATCGGCTAACAGAGCTGCTCGCACTAACATAATTTAATTGTAGCATCGGGATCAATGACACGCAAAGGTTAGCCGAAGCTCTAAGAATAGGCAAACGTTTGGAAGAAAACGGGTGAAAACGAGCTTCCTTCGATTACAGTGTGACCCCCATACTCCTTTGAATGCGTTCAGGCATTGCAATACGCCTAGTTTCATCTTATACTCTGGAGAGGAAAAGTTCCATCCAGACATCTTGGGGGGAGAAATGGTGTCTGAGTCTCCGGAGAAGGTCATAAAGAGCCAACCCATCTATGAGGGACGTATCGTGCACTTCCGAGTGGACACGATCGAGCTGCCGGGTGGACGTACCACCATTCGCGAAATTGTAAACACACCTGGAGCTGTGACGATCGTCCCTCTCGTTGCTGACCATCAAGTACGTATGGTGCGCCAGTATCGCTCCGCCGTTGGAGAGTACCTACTTGAACTACCTGCCGGCACACTTCGGCCAGGGGAGCCGCCAGAAGAGGCAGCCTCGCGCGAGCTGGCTGAAGAAACGGGGGATCGTGCTGCACGTTGGAGGTACCTGACCAGCTTTTACACGATGCCTGGGGTATGCAATGAGATTATCCATTTATTCCTGGCCACTGAGCTGATTCCAGGCCCAACAAACTATGACCTGGACGAGTCGATTGAAGTCGTTACGTTGCCGTTGGAACAAGCGCTGGAGATGATCAAGTCAGGACAAATACGCGACGCCAAAACGATCGTGGGGTTACTGATGGCACGAACGCTGGAGCTGTGAGCCCCGAGATACCATACTCGCCACGCTGACTACAACCATTCGAGATCTGTAGTTGCGGCCCAGTGAAGAGAGGAAAAAGAACATTGGCACCCATAGATTTTGTGGATGTGCCAGGTATCTCGAATAAGAGCAACCTTACCATTGGAGTGCTGGCTGATACCCATTTGCCCTTTCGTCTAAAGCGATTGCCTGCACAATTGTTGGCAGTCTTCCGCGATGTCGATCTGATCCTCCACGCGGGAGATGTGGACCAGATGGAATATATCCGGCAACTCGAAATGATCGCCCCCCTGTATGCCGTGCGCGGTAATTTGCACTTTAAACCCAATGAGCTGAGTCATGGAGGGATCGAGCTGCCATTCGATCTCCACTTCTCCTTGCTCGGCTACCACTTAGTGCTTAACCATGGAGGTTGGCCACACTTTGGGGCCTTGGCAAGTGACTGGTTTTGGGAAAAGCTGTTAGAACCTAGTCGCAAAGGGGCAAACGCGCGCATTGTACGTCGTTTGCTGCGTATTTACCCGTATGCCGATGTGATTATCTTCGGTCACACCCACCAACCTTATCAGGCGCGGCATGGTAGGACCTTAGTGTTCAATCCTGGAGGTGTTGTCCCGTTTGATAGACTCAAGCCCTCCGTAGGGCGGTTGATTCTGAAGCCGCATGAAGTAATTGCGGAGCTGATCCCGCTGGATGAGGAAGTGTTAGAAGATACCTTTACATAAAAACTTCCGACATTCAGGATCAATTTCTACTCGCCTATTGCCATGTCAACGCTTCGATCGAATACTCGAACACACCACCCTGCGCGCCTCCCAAATACAACACGATGTTCCCATCTTCTTCCCGTCTCGTTATGAAGGCAGATACCTCACCTACCTCGAGGGGAGGCTGAAGCACGCGCCATGATGCGCCCCCATCGTGTGTACAGTAGAGTGATCGTTGTCGGCTTGGAAGATACGAAAACATAGGAGGTTCTATTTCTTCTGGTGGTGCTACCAGCAACACGCACACAATATTCGCTGAAGCCACCTCTAGATGGAATGTTCTGGTCGGTGGAACAGGTGTCGGTAATCCACGGCCGACAAACTGCCATGTGACGCCACCGTCGCTTGAACGGAACAATCCGGTATAGCCGGAGTAGAGATAAAGGGTGTGATCTTGAGCAAAGTTGGGCGAAAAGGCAATGGCACCAGCAGTGAGGGATGCACTGGACGGGTCATAGTCTTCCAACCGTGACGGAACTGTAATGGAGACAGTCTGCCACTTCGGCGCCGTCGCACTCCATATATGCAAGCCATGCGCAAAGCTGGCAACGATCTGCCCATTGACGACAGGGTGCTGCACCGTTCCGCCCTCGAAGTCGGGTGACAGTGCTATCGCCAAATCGTATGGGTTGGCGCCACCTGAGGGGTCTATCGAGCGACGATAAGGCAACTGCTGCCAGCTATCTCCTGCGTTATTCGAAAAATACACCCCGCGACGCCAGGTGACTGCTAGAATGGTCTGGTCGTCTGTGAATCGCGGCGATAACGCTACGTCCATCACGTAGGGATCATCCAGTCCTCTCAGGGCCTGTTGCCATGACTGGCCGCCGTCTGTAGAGCGTAGCAACCCCCATGGCTGGCCGCTGCCCAGAAGGGCATTACTAATGGGCACCGCGAAGATAGGAGTACCCGTCGCGGGGGTATAGAGTGAATATGGCACAGCTTCCTCGGGCCATGCCAGGCGTTGCCAGGAATCAGCGCGTCCGCGATAGAGCTGCCATGTCGGATTAGTCTCTGCATCGCCTATTGGACCGACTGCAGCCAACAACTCAGTCCCGGGCAGGAGTGTCATAGCCAGTACTGGACCAGGCGGCAGGCGACGAGCGGCTGGTGCCTCCACGGAAACAGAGGGAGTAACCGATGGAGATCCCGGGGTACCAGAAGAGAATTTCTCATAAAATGGAAAAGGTTGACAGGCAGCCGTGATCAGGGCGAGACATAGCCGCAGAAAAACACACCGCCTACCGTGGACACTTGCATCACTTAATCGTAAAAGTTGTCGTGGCAACGACCTGCCCATTTACTAGCAGCTGCACTTCATACGTTCCTGGCAAATAGCTGACCTCAGGGGTGTAATAGACCCAGGCACGCCCAGCGGAACCCCAGTTGGCAGGCCAATTTTCTTCCACGCGACTGAGCTCCTGACCCTCTCGCAACCAAATATGCCCCCAGGTGGCTTGAGGCGACATATTACGGTACTCGAAGAAAACGTAAAGCGGTCTTCGCGCTGCCGAGAAAGTGGTCCCGGGTGATACTGGCCGATTATTTGCGTCGATTCCGGCAGCGACAATCAAATTGCCAAAGGGAGCACCTGATGCCGGCGCAGACGCAGTAGGCGAAACTTGTACAGTGGGAGTACGAGGAGCACGGGTAGCCGTCGCTTCAATCGGCACAATTGTTGTTGTCGTTGCAGATATGATCCTCACAGGAGACGTGACACTAACAGATGTAGGCGCGAACGCAGCCGTAGCGGTGAACTGGGGTGTAATCGTCACAGCACCAGTAGGGGCAGCAAGAGGCGACTCGCTGATAGAGATCGGAGCTGGAGTAGGGGGTATCAGTGCGGATAGCCATGGGGACATCTGTTCTTTCACCCAACCGCCAACACCACTTAGGTTCCAAAGCAGTGCCATTGTCAGCACCACGATCGCGGCGAACACCACTATCGCCAGCAATCCTAGCGACTTGCGCGCCTCAGCTGATGGCTTAACACGCCCCGATATCTGAGGACCACGTCCCGGTGCAACGCCCTCTGCTGCAGCAGCAAAGGCGCGTACAAACTCGGTGGCTGTGCTATAGCGCAGCTCAGGACGTTTGGCGAGCACGCGAGAGATGGTAGCGTTCACAGCGGAGGAAATCCGATGATCCACCAAATGCACAGGCTGTGGTATCTCGTACACCTGGGCGGTCAAAACGTCTTCCGGTTCTCCTCGAAATGGTGGCGCACCCGTCAATAGCTGGTAAGCCACAACGCCCAATGCATAGATGTCAGCAGACCTGTTGGGGCCTTGGCCCTGCACACGTTCGGGTGCCAAATACTCACAAGCGCCAAGGCTATGCACGAGGCGGATACCGTGCATCCGGCCTCGCCCTAGATCACTGCCGGGCACTGATTGAACCAGGCCGAAATCGGCTAACTTGACACGTTCTTCAGTGTCTATGTAGATACACCGGTCGTTGATGTCTCCATGCATTACGCGCCGACTGTGGGCGTAATCCAGTGCTGACGCCAGCTGGCGTACAATGGAAACCACTTGCTCCAATGGCACAGGTCCTCGTTGTGCTAGCCATTCTGCCAGACAACTGGCATCCAGATACTCACGCACGACATATACCACGCCCCCACGCTCAGCAACCTCAAAAGTGCGTGCAATATTGGGGTGATCCAGCTTGATGGCACGGCTAGCTGCCTCGGTGAAACGACGCACAAAAGCGCGGTCGGTAACGAATTCCGGCAACACGATCTTAATAGAGACTAGGCGACCATCGGCTTTGCTACGAGCACGGTATATCTTGGTCAGATTGCCGCAGCCGATTTCCGCCTCAATCTCGTAATCGGGAATAGTATGCCGCAGGGAAGTTTCCATACTCAGTTTCGTGAGCGCAGGATTTGGAGGATAGCTTCGAGAACCAGGCCGTTGGTGCTTACTCCGTTGGCACCATGAATGGTGGCAGTGCCGCTCCAGTCAGTAAACGTGCCACCAGCTTCCTGTAGAATGGGCAGCAAAGGAGCAGCATCCCATACACTGAGCACCGGATCCAGCATCACCTCGGCACGGCCAGTCGCTACCAAGCAATGACCGTAACAATCGCCCCAGCTGCGTTGGGTATGAGTAGATACCTGCAGACGTTCCCAAATCTGCGCGTATCCGCGCTTGATGAAGTCGAGAGCGTCAGTGTATAATAGCAACGCTTGGTCCAGCGAGGCGGTATTTGAGACATGGACCAAACGCCCATTCCAGCGGCATCCTTCGCCCCGTGCTGCAGCTACCATCTCGTGCAGCGCGGGAAAATACACTGCACCAAGGACAGTGTCCCCACCGATCTCTAATCCAATGAGTACACCATAAAGAGGCACACCGCGTACAAAGGATCGCGTGCCATCAATGGGGTCGATAATCCAGCGATATTTTGAATCCCGAGTCGCTTCCCCAAATTCTTCACCTATTACAGCATGGTCGGGAAAACGTTTTTCGATCTGCCGACGCATCAGTTGCTCTGCCTCTCGATCAGCGGCAGTAACCGGCGAATTATCCCTTTTCCACTCCACATTAACATCGGTTTGAAAATGGGCGAGCGTTAGCTGTCCAGCTTGCCAAGCCACATCCATAGCGAAGTCTAGCAAAGCACACAGCGAGGTCAGCCCTGTCAACTTGTCTCTCCTCAGAACCCTTTTGATATATCAGATTGAGATGGCATTATATTCCTCTCTTCAGAATTATACCACAGGAGGTCGCTCGGAAAGCGAATGCACTGCTCAGTCTGCCTGGCCTGTCTCAAGCGATTCCACCACCAATGCGCCTCCAGGACAGGGTTGTGGTCGCAACAACCTCTCATCGAGTCCCTGTGCTGTGAAGTATACATATCCCGACTTCTCCATGGTAACGTTGCGCCCTTCAACCGCTCTGGCGTGCCAAATGAGCCGTATATGCTGAAAATCTTGCACCAGTTGTCCATCGACTAGCGAGGGCTCACTGATGGGAAAGCCAAAGCGCCTGATGCCGCCATAGAGGTCGAAGAAGTCCAGGAAAGCCCCGTTAAGACTATGACCCGTTTGAGGATAATAGCGCACGGAAGGTATTCCGGAAGGTGGTACAGTGTGTGCATCGAGAGGTGGTTGGCGGCGTCCTAGACGCTCGCCTAGCATGCTCAGTTTGACGATGGGACCCTCTGGATTATCAGGGTGATCCTCCAACCGGGCATACTCAAAATATTGGACAGTACGCCCTTCCTGGATGAGAGGTTCCGTAATAGGATATCCTAACGAACGCAACCCTCCCAGCGCATCGTAAGTACGGAGAAAGTCATCGCGTACTGTATGTCCTGTAGCAATATAACAGCGTACCTCTGACGTGAGCGCTGCCGCGTTGCAAGCAGAACAAACCAGCATGATAACTATTGCACCCAGCAGTCGCATTCGTTCCCCATGACGCAATACCGGTCTGCTGCGCTGCCACAATACACCTGTGCATCTCCTTTCCAGGATCATTATAGTCATGGCGTTCCATACAGCAAAAGTATGCTATAATGGAAATATGACCAGTTTAGCAGTGCAGCGTCGGCGCGAACTATCTGGACTACGCCCGGTGGACCCGCTCCGTGATTTGAGCGCCATTGCGGATCTGATACAGGCGTCTTTTCCTGACGATCTGGATCAGAGTGGCTACGCAATGCTACACGAGATGCGCACAATGGGCCGCCTGGGCGCTTTTCTGTGGTATCTCGGTAGCTGGAGCAGCAGCCTAAATCCGATGCTTTCCGGATTCGTCTGGGTGGAAGATGGGCGAATAGTGGGCAACGTTACTGTCAACCAATCACCCTACGCATCCGACCGCTGGACTATCAGTAACGTCGCTGTCGCTCATGAATATCGTGGGCGTGGCATTGCCCGTGGTCTGATGAACGCTGCTCTGGAGATGATTCGTGAGGCAGGTGGTCGTATAGCCGCCCTGCAGGTACGTGATGACAATGCAGTTGCACGACACATCTATGAAACGATGGGCTTTCGCGTCGTGTGTGGCACGGTATACCTACAAAATGACCAAATCCTTCGTTATGGAGAAGCTCAACCGTCAGACTTCCATTTGTATCGTCTGACCAGCGCTGATGCTGAGAGTGCCTATCGCCTAGCCCGAATAGCTACCCCTCTCATTGTGCAGGCCGAATGGCCTGTGCGGCGTGGACATTATCGCTTTGGTCTAGGCCGGCTCTTGGTTGATCAACTATACAAGCTGCTCGGCAAAGTGCCCACTCTGCGTCTGGCGGTTAGAGACATCGATAACTTGCGCGCCATGATGATCGTGCACTCAAACTCTCGAAACATTCCCCAGGTCGAAATAATTGTACATCCTGACGAGCGCGGACATTTTGAGCAGGTGTTAGTGGCACGTGCCCTGCAACATGTGCACCGATGGGGTGGTCACAGCGCCATAGCGCATCATCCCACGTATCACCCGGAAGGGATTGCTGCTTTTATCGCGGCTGGTTTTCGCATTAAACGTACATTATTACTGATGACCCGTGAGGTGTGAGCTCACTACCTTCGGTAAAAATAGTGCGAATGCCCCCGACGTTTTTCAACGCTCTCAATTCGAAGTTTTGACTGTTTGGGCATTTATCACTATACTGTGCGTCAATATTGGCAGAGGAGCTGACGGTGACAGCAAGCGCAGCTCCTTCTTTTTGCATATACAGCGTACCTGCATCCAATCAACTAAGTTTGACACCATTCTGGCAGATTGTCATGCTACAGAGAGCTCTCATACGATGTTTCGCTGTCTTCTTGCTGGGTGTGTTGGGTGGGCTGGCAGTGAGCAGCTTGCGCTATAATGCTCCCTTGGCCGGAGCGCAGAGCGACTTTCCGGATGTGTGCGTCGAAAATGCCAACAACCTGGTGCGGAACTGCCAGTTCAACGAAGGGATGGGCAACTGGAGCACTTTCGTGGAGAAAGGCAGCAACCCCACTTTTGGAGTGGAGAGCGAATTTCCGGCTTGTGACTCGCCCCAATGTCCCGCTTTGCGCATCCAGGCCATTGACTGGTTTATCGGTGGGATTTATCAGCAGATTCCCAACGTCATGCCAGGCGCGACTTATTGGGCCAATGTAATCTGGCTGGTCTATCATCCCGCCGGGAAGATTGATGGTACTGTGGGACGCCGTATTGGCATAGATCCTACAGGTGGTACCGATCCTGGTTCATCCGCCATCGTGTGGAGTCCTGAGATCTGGAACAAATTCGACAGCTGCCCTTACAAAATATGCCGCGAGCTCCAGGTGCAGGCGACGGCTCAGAACACCACTATTACTGTATTCATACGCATTGCCTCCACGTGGAAGAACCGCCGTGATGAGTTCTCATTTGTGCCAGCGCAGTTTTTCGGTGAGCCCGAGTCGTTCTGGATTGATGATGTCGGCCTCATCCCTGTTGGAGGTACGCCGCTTGCCTTGGCCACGTCGCAGCCGGAAGTGCCCACCGACACGCCGTCGCCCGTCGTGAGCGTTGAGTTAACTACTCCTGCGGAAGTCGCTGAAGCTACACCCACTTCGGTTGTATCCCAACCCACAGAGACGGCTACGCCGAGCCTTATCCCGTCTCCGACACCGACGCTCACATTGACGCGCCTGCCGACCATCACCCCTACATCCACACGGACACCCACATCCACACGTCCGCCACGCCTTCCAACAGATACACCACACCCTACCGCGACACCCACGCCGCAAGTCTTCCTCCTTGCCGGTGCGCTGCCGTTTGTGGGAGGGGGCATCCTATGCCTGGGAGGCGGAGTGTTGGCCCTGACAGTGCTGAGCGGTCTGATGTGGATGAGGGCACGTCGTGCAGGTATGGATTACGTACCGCGGAGGCGATCGTTAGGTGGCGAAGAAAGGGGAGATGAAGATGACAGCTCAGCTTGAGTGCCCTCGGTGTGGAGTATCTTATCCGCTGAGCGAAGTGCGTTACATATGTGATTGTGGAAGTCAGCTGGACGTAATCCACGATTTGCAGGCATTGCAAGCACAGATCACACGCGCCACCTTTGACGCGCGACAACGAGGGGTTCCTACGCCAGATGTCCGCCCGGAAATAGACAGTGGTGTCTGGCGTTATCGTGAACTCATTCTACCCGTGTCGCCTGAAATGATTGTCTCCCGACCGGAAGGGAATACACCGCTGTATCAGCATCCCCGTCTATCGGACTGGGTGGGTGTAGATTGTTTGCTGTTAAAACACGAAGGAGAAAATCCCAGTGGTTCTTTTAAGGACCGTGGTATGACTGTCGGCGTAACACAAGCACGCTGGTTAGGCGCGCGCGCCGTCGCTTGTGCCAGCACGGGTAACACCAGCGCTTCCTTGGCAGCGTATGCGGCATTAGCGGGCCTTCCCGCGATCGTGTTTATTCCCCAGGGCAAGATCGCAGCAGGAAAGCTGGCGCAGGCGCTCGCCTACGGCGCTCATACGCTGCAGGTGGCTGGAGACTTTGACGACGCCATGCGATTGGTGCAGCGCATTTGTGATGATATGGGTATCTACCTGCTTAATTCACTTAACCCTTTCCGATTGGAAGGACAAAAGAGCGTCATATTTGAGATCGTTCACGGCCTCAACTGGCAATCGCCGGATTGGATCGTGTTGCCGGCTGGCAACCTGGGCAATACAGCCGCTTTTGGCAAGGCACTGTACGAGCTCAAGCAGCTGGAGTTGGTAGAACGGCTACCACGTCTGGCTGCAGTCCAAGCGACGGGAGCTAATCCGTTCTATCAAAGCTATCGGATGGGTTTTCGCCAGGAAGTGAGAGTGCAGGCAGAGACGATTGCCACGGCAATTCGTATTGGCGCACCAATCAGCTATGAACGTGCTGTCCGTAGCTTGCGATGGACAAATGGCTTGGTTACCCAGGTGAGCGATGCAGAGATCATGGATGCCAAGGCGATGGTGGATCGTGTGGGTATTGGCTGCGAGCCTGCCTCGGCAGCTGCTGTAGCAGGAGTGCGCAAGATGGTCTCTGAAGGTATTATACGTCCGGATGAAAGAGTTGTAGCGGTGTTGACCGGTAATCTGCTAAAAGATCCAGGTGCTACGGTGAGTTATCATACCGGTGAGTGGGCTGAGGCACATTTCGCCAATCAACCGCGCCAGGTATCGGCGCGCCCGGAGGAAGTGCGCAGGGTGATTGAGCACATTTTGTAGGAGGGAAATGATGGCGCGAAGGATTCCGGTGGGAGTTCTTGGTGCAACAGGTGCTGTGGGACAGCGTTTCGTCGAGCTACTCGCTCATCATCCCTGGTTTGAGCTGACAGCACTGACTGCTTCCGGTGCTTCGGCAGGTAAAAGTTATGGAGATGCCTGTCGCTGGTTACTTTCGGCTGATATGCCGGAGGGGGTGGCTGATTTAATGGTGCAAGACACTGTCCCCGGTGTGGAATGTGAAATTGTCTTTTCTGCGCTCCCTGGTGACCGCGCCGGTGAGGTGGAAGAGGTATTTGCTGCTGCCGGTTATGGGGTATTCAGCAATGCCAGCGCGCATCGCCAAGACGTTGACGTGCCACTGCTCATCCCCGAAGTCAATCCGGATCATCTGGCATTGTTGGAAGTTCAACGTGCACAGCGTGGCTGGGAAAAGGGGTTCATTGTCACCAATCCCAATTGCACCGCCGTTATGTTGACGATGGCATTAGCACCGTTACATGCCGCTTTTGGCTTGCAAGCGGTGTTGGTGACCACAATGCAAGGGTTATCAGGGGCAGGATATCCTGGTGTGCCATCGTTAGATGCATTAGATAATGTGATCCCTTACATCGGTGGCGAAGAGGATAAGGTGGCCAGCGAGCCGCGTAAGATGCTGGGGCGTTTGGTGGATGGTGTTGTCCAATATGCTGATTTCGTTGTCAGCCCACATTGCAATCGTGTTTCGACACGCGAAGGACACTTGGAGACAGTTTCTGTATCCTTCCGGCGGAGAGCGACGCCAGAGGAGGTGATTGAGGCCTGGCGTGCGTGGAATCCACTGCCGCAACAATTAAACTTGCCTACAGCACCACATCCACCTCTGATCGTGCGCAGCGAGCCAGATCGTCCACAGACACGATTGGATCGCGATGCGGGTGGAGGCATGGCAGTAACGATCGGGCGCGTGCGTCCATGTGAAGTGTTGGACGTCAAATTCGTGCTGTTAGGCCATAATACCATTCGTGGTGCTGCCGGTGCGTCGATCTTGAACGCAGAACTGATGATGGCGCAGGGCTTGTTAAACCGGTAACAGCCTGGCGCCCCCGATGCAAGGAGCAAGAAACTATGTATCGTAGGGAAACACTTGCAGACCATTTGGGCGACCGCGTCGTCTACCGCAACCTGCGTCCTGCGGATCCCAGCCTACCGGGTTTAGAGGATATCTGGCAAGAGATCGGGTTGGAACACTGCCGGGTACCGCGCAAGACCGAGCCAGCCTATGCTGCCGTAGTGCTTCGGTTGCTGAGGGCAGCGCAAAGGCAACGAAGCAGCTTACCTCTGCACAATGTGATCTTCATTGGCGATATGCCGCTGAGCGATGTAGCTGCGGCGCGCCATTTAGCTTCCCATTTGCCACTGCGCGGCTTTATTGGTGCTGATCGGCTACATGAGCCAACAGAGGTAAAGGTGGAAGGCGATTTGACCTTCGGCAATCGTTGGGGACAGCTTCTTGACTGGCTCGATCGAATAGCGCAGGAGCGTTTCGAGATGGGAGAACAGACTGCTGTGCTGGTGGACATTGATAAGACCTACATTGGAGCACGCGGTCGTAATGATCACGTCATCGATCAGGCGCGGTTGGAAGCGGTGCGCTTGACCGCTGAGGAGGTACTCGCGGGTGCCTTCGATGAGGAGGCTTTTCGGGCGGTGTATAGGCAGCTCTATCAGCCTAAATATCACTTTCTTACAGCGGACAATCAAGATTATCTCGCCTATATTTCTTTAATGGTCATGGGCAACGTGATCCCGTCTGGAGAATTTTGGGTCGCATTGCAAGATGGTCAGCTGAAAAGCTTTGATGAGTTTGTGGCGCTGTGCGAACGTCGGCGCGCCTGCATGCCGGACGGGTTGGCAACGGTCCATCAAGAGGTATTGGGAAACTTGCAGCGCAATGATCCAACACCTTTCAAGAGTTTCCGTTATCGCGAGTTCTTGACCACTGTGGCGCGCATGGATTATCTCCCCGATGAAACACTCCGTGCCGAGCTCCTTGCCAACGAAATCGTCATCACGCAGGAGGTGAGTCAGGCAATGGACCTGTTAGCCAAACGCGGGGCGTTGCTGTTTGCCACGTCGGATAAGCCAGACGAAGCCTCCAATCCACCTGTCTCACTCTTCCCTGGGTTGCAAAAGTCGCGTCCAATTCACCGTCTGGCAATGAAAAGCGTGAGCGGTTAGCAAGAACCACAAATTTGGAAGCACTGAGTGCTCTCGAATTGGACAAAAGTATCATTTCGATGTATAGTGGAAACTCGTAACCGCACTTTCCACGAGAGAGCAAGGAGAGAGATTTGGCAAATACAAAGTCCGCTTTGAAACGAGCTCGTCAGAATGAAAGGCGTCGCTTGCACAATCGCGTTTATCGTTCAGCTGCACGCACCTATGTGAAGAAGGTGCGCCGCCTTATCGAAGAGGGCGATCTGGATAGTGCGCGCATAGCTATCGTTTCCGCCGTGAAGGCGTTAGACAAAGCGGCACAAAAGGGTGTGATACACAAGAACAACGCCGCGCGGCGCAAGTCACGCCTCTTCAAGCTGCTGAATCAGGCCCTGGCAAGCACACAGGCTTGATCACGCACCGTTTGAAAACTCCCTTGTTGTGCACAGCACAAAGAGCATGGCCGCGTATGTCAGGAGCTCTTTGTGCTATTTTGCGTTAAACGCTAACATGGCTCGCGCGGGTTGCCCCACGGCTCCTCCACATTGCTCAGACTGGCAAACTCCTCGGTGTGGCTGTCTTCTCGATAGTGGGCGCCACGTGATTGGTGGTTATGCCAAGCAGCACGTGTCACCACCCAGGCTGCCTGTGCCATATTGCGCAAACCGATCAGCTCGTCGGTGATACGTGTCATCCGATAAAATCCGTCTATTGTCTCCCACAAGTGGCTCAATTCGCGCAACGCGCGTGCCAGTCGATGGGTGTTGCGTGCCAGCCCCACGTATAGCCACATTACGTACTGAATAGAACGCTGGTCGCGGTAGATCAACACCGGATCAGCAGGGATGCCATCTTCTACGCTTTCCCAAGGGGGGATTTCGTCCGCTGTTGCCAGCCGCAAGTCGGTTCGGGCAGCAATGTCACTGCCGGCACGATATCCCCATACTAATCCCTCCAACAGCGAGGTGCTGGCCAGCCGATTGGCACCATGGACTCCAGTGCAGCTAACCTCTCCGACAGCGTAGAGCCCCTCAATAGTGCTTCGTCCCCATTCGTCCACCAGGATACCGCCGCAGAAGTAGTGTGCTGCTGGCACAACTGGCATGGGTTCCTTGGTTATATCGAGTCCAGCTTGCAAGCAGGTCGCATAAATGGTAGGAAAGCGTTCGCGAATGCGCGAAGCTTCCATGTGACTGGCTAGATCCAGCAGTACGTGGGGATATCCATGCGTGACCATTTCCTCGTGGATGGCGCGCGCAACAATATCACGTGGCGCCAGGTCACCCCAACGTGGTGCGTACTGATCCATGAAATGGCGGCCATCTGGTGTATAGAGACGACCACCTTCGCCGCGAACCGCCTCGGAAATCAAGAAGTTGTCAGCTCCCGGGATGGCCAACGTAGTAGGATGAAATTGAATGTACTCAGCATTAATCACACGCGCACCCGCACGATAGGCCATAGCGAGGCCATCACCACGTGCTCCCTCAGGATTAGTGGTATAGCGGTAAATGCGTCCCAGACCACCAGTCGCCAGTACAGTCGCCCGTGCTAGAATGCGATGCACATTTCCACTTTCGCGGTCGAGTACATACGCTCCGTGGCAGGTAATAGAACGATACACTGCCAGTGGATCGCGGGAATGATGGGAAGAAGTAATCAGATCCACCGCTGTGGTATTCGTACGCAGTGTAACGTTGGGGAGCTCTCGCAGACGGGCAATCAATGCCTCTTCAATCGCTCGGCCGGTGGCATCGCCCACGTGCAAAATACGCGGTACGGAGTGTCCTCCCTCTGATGTGTATGCGGTGGCACCGTCCACAGTACGGTCGAAAGGCACACCCAGTTCATCTACCAATAAGCGCTGCACCAATGGAGGACCCTCTCGGGCTAATAGGCGCACTGCTTGGGGCAGACTCAATCCGGCACCGGCAGCCAGAATATCGTCCGCCAATTGTTGCGCCGAGTCGCCGATCCCAAAGCTGACAATACCTCCCTGCGCATAGCGCGTGTTGGATTCCGTCGGGTTAGCAGCTCGGGTGATGACGAGAATCTGGCGTTGCTGGTCCTGTGCCAGGCGTAACGCAGCGGTGGCGCCCGCTATTCCACAACCAATGATCAATACATCGGTCTCTGTCGGCATCTTCTTTTCTCACCTGTTAGCTGCGCAAGGTATGAAGGAAAGATATAACGTTGTCCAGCTAGAGAGCCAGCATGCGTTCCAGTGCAATGCGCGCCCAATGTGCTGTCTCTCCGTCCACGGTGATGCGATTGAGCATCTCGCCCCGCTCCAACGCTGCGAGGAGCTGGAACAGTTTCTCCAATGTGGTCTGTCCCATTGTGCGACAGAACGGAGGAGCCTTGGCCAGCAGCATAATCTGCTGGTCAGGGTGCTGGCGCTGCAGGCGTTGCACCAGACGCGCTTCAGTGCCGATGGCCCATCGAGTACCTGGCGGCGCTGCCTGCACCTGCTCAATAATATATCGTGTTGAGCCAGCGTCATCGGCCAGCTCCACCACTTCCTGCTTACACTCGGGGTGCACCAGTATGCGCACATCCGAGAAGCGCTGACGCATCGCTAACACATCCTGCGGACGGAAGCGCTGGTGCACGTTACATGCCCCTGGCCAGAGCACCACCCTGGTCTTGCGGATAGCGTCGGCTGCAGGCGGATGTGTTCTATTCCACAGCACTATCTCTTCCAGCGCGATACCCATGCGTCGTGCAGTGTTACGTCCCAAGTGCTGGTCAGGGAAAAAGAAAACGCGTTCCCGTTGTTCCAACGCAGCACGCATGACACGTGGTGCGTTGCTGGAGGTACACACCAGCCCTCCATGTCGCCCACAGAACGCTTTCAACGCGGCTGCAGAATTGACATAAGTAACGGGTATGAACTCGCGTTCGGCATCTCCAAAGACCGCCTCTAATCGCTCCCAGGCGTCCTGCACAGCGTCAAGGGTGGCAGTATTGGCAAGATAACATCCGGCACCCGGGTCAGGCATTAACACGTATTGACCTGGACGTGCCAAAATAGCGGCTGCCTCGGCCATAAAATGGACACCGCAAAAAACGATAACTTCCGCCTCGGTGCGTGCTGCCTGGCGTGCCAGCTCGAGTGAATCGCCTATGAAGTCGGCACAAGCTACTATTTCATCGCGTTGGTAATGATGTGCTAAGATAAGTAGCTTTTTCCCCAGACGGTCTTTGATTTCCGCGATGCGTGCAGTGAGCTCGTGCCTCAGCGGCAGATGTTCTACATCTGCTAATTCCATACTAATGTCCAGCGCAGCTGCCGAGTGGGTGAGCGCGCCAACAGAAATATAATCCACCCCCGTCTCTGCAATCTCGATAGCACGCCCTAACGTGATCCCCCCTGAAGCCTCCAGCGGTACCTGACCTGCGGTGATCGAGACGGCTTGACGCATCTCCGTCAAGCTCATGTTGTCCAGCAGGATGCGATCGACAGGCGGAGTGACCGCCAGAGCTTCCTGGAGCTCCTCGAGATTGCGCACTTCCACCTCAATGGGCAGGTGGGGGTATGCCGCGCGGGCGCGCTCAATCGCCGGCCGGATGCCTCCTGCCGCAGCCACATGATTGTCCTTGATCAGGATCATGTCATAGAGTCCCATGCGGTGGTTGGTGCCGCCGCCTATCCGTACGGCATACTTATCCAGGATGCGCCAGCCGGGGATAGTTTTGCGTGTGTCCAGGATGGTAGTTGCAGTGCATGCTACAGCATCCACAAAACAGCGGGTAAGAGTGGCGACGCCCGACATACGCTGCAAGAAGTTGAGCGCGGTACGTTCTGCTGCCAATACTGCGCGTGCCGGTCCACTCACCTCGGCGATCAAGGTGCCGCCTGTCACTTCCTCGCCGTCCTCCACCCGGGCGATGAAGCGGATTGTAGGTGCCACGCGCCGGAACACCATCTCCGCAACGGGCAGCCCGGCGATGACTCCAGAGGTCTTAGCGATGATGTGCCCATGTACCTCACTTTCAGCGTCGAGAACCGCCTCGCTGGTGACATCTCCCGTGCCAATATCTTCGGCGAGGGCCAGTTCGATCAGTGGCGCTGCCGCACGCAGTAGTGTTTCCCTATCTGACGAGATTCTAGAGTTCATAAATTGTTCCACGCAATCGTAGTGTTACAATGTCAACTACTTGCACCACCTCGAAGAGAACGCCAACACCTCAACGGAGTGGATCAGCAGTCCAAGCATGACAGAATGAAGTATACCGGGTCGAGATGAGAACTCCAAACCGCGATCATATCAACGCTTAGGCCATGTCGTCGTATGACCAGAATGTTGCTATAATGTGTTCGTGTGGGGCCTGCCCATGGACGAATCAGGGATCTCGCCGCGATGATCAGCTCCGCCATAGTCGTGTTACTTTTGGTGGGGCGTCAGATTGGAGTCGGTTGGTAAGCTGTGGACCGCTATGACTTCGAGCGACTTGTTATTGAAGCGGTAGAGGCACTCCCGGAGGCAATTCGTGCGCAGCTGGAGAACGTTGAAATTGTGGTGGAGGAATGGCCTGACCCGGCTGTGTTGCGCCGTATGGGTCTGCGCAATCCCGCCAGCTTGTTGGGGTTCTATCATGGCATTCCTCGCACTCAGCGCACATCTCACTATGGTATGGTATTGCCGGACAAAATTTCCATCTACCGGGAGCCTATCTTGAGGCGCTGCCAAAACTGGAAGGAAGTGCGTGAACTTGTCTTTTCCGTGGTTCGCCACGAGATTGCGCATCATTTCGGCATCACAGACGAACGCCTGATGGAGCTCGGTGCGTATTGATACTTCCCAACTGTGGTTCACCACGTTAGTATTTCACGATAGTGTGACACATGAGAGATAGCACTGCGGAGCGATTTGCCGGTATCCTCTTGAATTGTTTCAGGATTATCCTACCCCTACTTCTGATCCCAGTGATGACGAGTTGCACTCTGGACCTCTGTAGCGGCACGCGCCCTATTCTCAAAATAGGATTGGCAGCACCTTTTGAGGGGGTGGGACGACCGCTCGGTTACGAAACTTTGCAAGGTGTCAGACTGGCAATATCTCAGTGGAACTCACGGGGTGGACCAGGAGGTTACATGGTTGAGCTGGTGGCGCTGAATGACTCGAACGATGCTCGTGAGGCGCGCTTGCAAGCGGAAGAATTTGCCGTGGATCCCGCTGTTCTGGGTGTTATTGCCGGCTGGAGCGCCGAGACAGCGGAAGCTATCGCGCCGATCTTGAGTCAAAAGGGTCTCGCAACAGTGTTGCCGTGGAGCGTCTCTCCTGCGCTGGCTGATCCTCAGCGCGGAATCGTGATGATAGCAGCACACGAAGGCCAGATTGCACAAGCTTTGATAGAACATCTGCCGGCCGCTATTTCTCATTGCAACGTTGCGTTAGTCGGCGATGAACAAGCCGTCACCCCTTATCTGGAAAAGCTCCCTCCATGTGCCCAAAAAGCAGCCCCTCCTGCGGCATTGCGCCACGATGCACTCCAAATGTGGGTTACTTCATTGCTCCAGGAACGCACCTCGCCCCCCGAAGTGCTGATTTTAGTTGCCGATCCGATTTCAGGGGGTGAGATCGTCAAGGCGGCAAGAGAGACTGGTTGGTCTGGATCGCTGTTCGGTGCTGTCGATATGGGTAGCACGCAGCTGTTAGATGTAGCGGGTGGATCGGCAGAGGGGGTGATCATTGCCAGCCCCGCTCCATCGGGAGAAGATTTGTCATTTCGCCCTAGTGAGATCCTAACATCGCTCACCTTTCTGACTCCACGTGCCGTGTTAGCTTATGATGCGGCGTTCGTGCTACTCACCGCGATTGAGAAGAGCATCGCACAAGAGGGTCTTCCATCACGCAAAGGGGTCATTGCTGCTTTGCCAAAGGTGCAGATAGACGGCCTGTCAGGCATAATCGCTTTTGACGCAAATGGCTGGCGACTACGTCCTTCGGTATGGTTATATCGGATAGAGGACAATCGTTACCCTGGGACGCTTATTAAGCAGGTTGAGATGTGAAGAAGCTACTCAAAGGTCAGCTTCTTATGACGCATTGCAACACTTTCCACCAGTCCTAGAGCAATCAGGAATGTCCATAAAGAGCTACCACCATAGCTCACAAATGGTAGCGGTAGGCCTGTCACCGGTAAGAGCCCCAGATTTACCCCAATGTTGATGGAAGCTTGGATAAAAACTATGGACGCCACGCCAACGCAGATGAGGCGACCGAAGGGATCACCGGTAATGGCCGCTACGCGCAGGATACGCCATATCAGCAGAGCGAACAGGCCGAGCAGTACAAATGCACCTAGCAGACCCAGCTCCTCGCCGATCACTGAAAAGATATAGTCTGTATGTCGCACGCGCAGAAAGCGCAATTGGCTCTGGGTACCGCTGGCGAACCCTTTGCCCAATAGACCACCCGAACCAATGCTGATCAAAGCCTGTTGCACATTGTAGAATGTATCCGGATTGTTTGCAGGATTCAGGAAGAGGAGTATACGATCCCGCATATACTCCTTCAAGGTTAGCCAAAAGAGTGGGCTAACAATAACTCCTCCCAACCCCAGAATGACCAAATGAAGCAACCGAGCTCCAGCCATCAGCACCATCATGCACCATATTAAGCCGATTGTGACAGCAGTGCTCAAGTTGGGTTGGAGGTATATTAATCCCATGGGCACTAAGACATAACCTAGCGAGATCAATACATTGCGCATGCGATCCATTTGCCCATCACGGTCCGCCAGCAGCTTGGCCAGTCCGATGATCACCACCACTTTGGCCAGCTCAGAGGGCTGAATGGCATTGGCACCAATCCACCGCTGAACGCCTTGGGTAACTTCTCCCAAAGCTAACAATATCAGCAGGGATGCCACGACTAGAATGTATAGCGGACGGTGGAGATTCTCATAGAACCGATAATCAAAAGCGGCTATCAGCATCATGAGGATCAGGCCAGAAACGGCATTGATCGCGTGTCGTTGCCAAAGATAGCGCAAATCCTCAGTACCTTGTGTTGCACTGCCAATCATAGCAGTGCCGTAGACAAGTAATAGCAATACAGTTGCCAAGAGGACGACATCAAAATTGCGCCAAGTGCGCTTCGAAAACAAACTCATCTTATCGCTTGGGCCGTGCGCTCAGGATTGGAATGTCCGCTGTCAGTCGACACTGCCGACCGTTTTGTGTCAGACTGACCTGCATACCTTCAGCGTCGATCTCAACATACTTGGAAATGGTGCTGATCAGCTCGTCCCTGAGCATCTGCATCTTCTGAGGGGAGAGGTCAACCCGGTCATGCACCAACACGAGTTGGAGGCGACTCTTAGCAACCTCGCGACTGGTTGGTCGCCGGCTGCCGAATAGATAGTTGAACAGGCCCATAGCAGCACTCCTATCTCATCTAGTACCCGCCCGAGCGAGGGTTGAAGCCTAGCTTTAACTGCGACGTATCAAGCCAGCGATCTTACTTAGCCATGAAGAAGATGGCTCTTCCAATTCCATTATCGGGACGTTCTCACCTAGCAAACGGGCAGCAATGTTGTAAAATGCCTGAGCAGCTCGCGATTTGTTCTCCATTACCACCGGAATTCCGCGGTTAGTGGACACGATGATGGTCTCGTCTTCCGGCACAATGCCCAGGAGCTCAATGGCTAACACATCCAGCACATCTGCTGTGTCGAGCATATCACCGCGTTGTATCATCTTGGGACGCAGCCGGTTTAATATTAACGAGGCAGGGCCTTTGCCCTCTGCCTCAATGAGACCCACTACTCGGTCCGCGTCGCGCACTGCAGAGACCTCCGGTGTGGTGATAATGCAGATGCGATCGGCAGGCGCGACTGCGTTGCGGAAGCCCTGTTCAATTCCTGCCGGCGAATCGATTAAAATGAAGTCGAACTCCGGGCGCAATTGATCACACACGTCTATCATGTCTTGAGGATGGATGGCGTTCTTATCGCGGCTTTGGGCAGCAGGAATCATGTAAAGGTTTTCTATTCGCTTGTCTTTGATCAAGGCTTGGCGTAAGCGGCAAGCTCCCTCTACCACATTTACCAAGTCGTAGACGATACGGTTTTCCAGTCCCATAACAACGTCCAGGTTGCGTAACCCGATATCAGCATCGATAGCAACAACTCTTTTGCCCTTCATCGCCAAGGCAGCGCTTAAATTGGCAGTCGCCGTTGTCTTACCAACACCTCCTTTCCCGGAGGTTATCGTAATAACCGTCGCGCCCATGGGAGCTTTACCTCCTCTTCTTACTTAAGGCCTCAGAACCAAGTGGACAAGGTGTTAGCAGCCCGGCGTAGCAAGTCGGTTCGCCAGTCCGGGTATAAACCCTCCATTGCTCTCCACGGCTCAGCGACTATCTGTCCATTGTGCACAAATGCTATTTCAGGCACCACGGATTGTTCGTATGCTTCGCTGTCCTCACGGCCGGGAGAACGGGCGACGTACCCGGCGATGCGCAATAACACTGGCGCCAACACAAGAGCACATACAATTGCTTGGTCATTCCCATTTGACCCCGCGTGGACATTACCGCGCAGTCGCCCCCAAACTACTACGTTACCTCCGGCTACAATCTCGGCGCCGGGGTTAACGTCGCCGATAATGATCACATGCCCAGTATGACAAATACTTTGTCCGGAACGCAAAATGCGCTGCAGCAAGATTGCCTGTTCGCCGTCGGCGATCACCCGTTCGGGCCCGCTGAGTTTCTCGCCCAACAGGCGCTCAGCGCGCGAAAGCGCCAGTGAGGTTTCCAAACCCATTTCGGCGGCGACTCGTTGCGTTTCAATCGAATCGCTCAAAACTGCCCACAAGCTTATCTGGAATTTGCTCAGCAAATTGCCAACCACTTCCAGCTGTGAAGCAGTTAACTGGCGAGGACCAACGTTCAACGCCACACGCCCACCTCTGAAGAAGGAAGGGGTTTGATCCAGCTTTTCCGCTAATGCGACGAGCAAGGTATTCCAGTCACCAGCACCGAGATGAATCACCAAACCATCACTGGTGCCTTTGATATTGACATATACTCTACTTGTTTTCTCTACCGCAGAATGTGTCATACCCCTGCTCCCGATCTATCTCATCCAATGATAGTTTCTTGGGGGTTGATTGGTGATTCCTGGTCCTTTCCCTGCCAATGTCTCTCACCATTCTCCCTGAAATTCCACCAGGTATCGATAACCTTCCTCGATCTCGAAGCTGAGTGGCGCTGTAACTGCGTAGTCAGACAGCTCAAGACGCCATCGTCGGGAGATAGTCCTGTCCAGATTAGTGAAGTCAAACTGACCGGTGGGGCCTGAGGTCGCTTTAGCGATCACCGGATCTTCCCAACTGACACCTTCTGTATCGGCAATTAAATTGACCGTGACATTGGGCACTGGCCTGCCCCGCCTATCCAGTACAAAGCCGGTCACTGCTGTGCCCGATTGTCCCCAGCGATCACTGCCCAAGAGGCGCCCTGTAAACGACGCGCCAGCTGGCGGAACGCTAACGGGAAGTGGAGTGGGAGTTGCTTCTAGCTGATCTTGCTCGTTTGGCTGACCGAAGTAAGCCCGCAAAATCTCAGCCACGATAGGCGCTGCCACGAGCGAACCTTCTCCGCCGCCATAAACAAACGCTATCACAGCGATCTCGGGGCTATCTGCCGGTGCGTAGGCAACAAACCACGCATGGGAAGTTTTCACCCGGCCATCCTTGTCCAAGCACTTAGGATAATTGTCACAAAACTGAGCAGTGCCGGTCTTGCCGGCCACCGGCACGCCCGGGACATCCAGATCCTGGGCCGTGCCACCTGGTGCCGTCACTGCTCGCAATCCTTGCTGCACCAAGGCTAGATTCTCCGGACTGACGTAGTCGAGAAGGTTGCGGATGACTTGCGGCTGATGTGTCTCAAGTACGCGACCATCTGCATCGAGTATTTCTTGTACCAGGTAGGGTTTGTAGAGCAACCCTCCGTTGGCGATAGCAGCATAGGCATTAAGGATCTGTAAGGGTGTCACTAACACAAACCCCTGCCCAATCCCCATATTGTACGTATCACCGGTTACCCAAGTTTCGGCATAGTTGAGCCGTTTCCACTTCGGGGTTGGCACCAATCCTGCCGCTTCACCAGGGAGATCCACCCCAGTTGGCTGCCCCATCCCAAACAGCTCTGCATAATATACCAGGCGGTCTATACCCAGACCTTGGAATCCGCTTGGCTCGTAGCCCCCCGAGATGTAGTAAAAATACACATCGCACGAAACAGCCAGCGCGCGTATAAAATTGACTCGACCATGTCCCTGCCGATACCAGCAATAGAATGGTTGAGCGAGCTCGGGATTGTCAGGAAAAAATTTGTTGGGCAACCACAAAACGCCCTCGTCAACAATGACAGTATTAGGAGTGACCACGCCTTCCTCAAGCGCACCGAGGGCCGGGATAATCTTGTAGATGGATCCAGGCGGGTATAAGCCTGCGATGGCATGGTTGACCAGCGGCCGTCTCTTATCCTGACTCAGAGCCATGTAGTCTCGGACAGAGATACCACTTATGAATAAGTTGTTATCGAACCCGGGTAATGATGCCATCGCCAAGATCTGGCCGTTGCGCGGGTCCATAGCAATCGCTACACCAGCACGCTGTTCTGTGTTGCGTATTCCCTTCTCCAGCGCTCTCACAACAATCTCTTGGAGCTCTGTATCGAGCGTGAGTTTAAGGTTATGTCCAGGTTGAGGCAATATAGGCTCGCCCACGGTGCGCAGCTTACGCCCGCTCACATCTACCTCGATCGTCTCGCGTCCCTTGAAGCTACGTAGTACATCCTCATATTGGAGTTCAAGGCCGGTAAGCCCCACGAGGTCGTTCGCAGAGTATCCTTTGGCTTTGTATTCTTCAATCAAAGCGGGGGGAATGGCACCAGTGTAACCGATCACATGGGCTGTTAGAGGGCCTGTGAGATAATCCCTCAGAGGTTGCACTTCAACCTGAACACCAGGCAGGTTGACATTTTCTTCTGCAATCTTCGCTGCCAATGTTGCGTCTAGATCTTCTTTGAGAACAATAGGCCTGTAGGGAGCAAAGAGACTGGCCTCTTCCACCATGTCGAGAATTCCGCTGGGAGGTGAGATGCCCGCCCCGCCTATTCCATCGCCTGCCGGACGGTCCCACGGAGCACCGCTGTGCCCACTGGGAAAGGGACCAGACACACGTAGAGTCATTGCGTCGCCTGGACCACGTCGGGCCGTGATCGGCACCTCCAGCCATTCCGCCAAACGTGCCAATACCCGTGCACGTTCTGTTCGATCTTCCGGTAGGTAAGCTGGGATTACCACCAGGTTGTAAGTGGGACGATTACGCACCAATAAGTTGCCTTTTCGGTCATACATCACGCCCCGGGGTGCTTCAAGGATTACCTCGCGAAACCGGTTTTGGTCGGCCAGCATGCGATACTCGTCTCCACGCGCAACCTGCAAATACCACGTTTGGAACGCGAGGATCAGGAACACTAAAACAACCAATCCTCTGAAGAGGAAAAGGCGTAACTTAACTTCGTACTGAGTCATTTGACATTATTATACACGATATCAGCCGAAAAATCAACCATGTTCACCCTACTAATTGTAGTATGTGAATATAAGCAGGAGTGCCATATACTGGATGGCATTTCTCGTCACCACTCGACGACCGCCAGCTGACACTTGGGGTTTTCGTAACACCGAAATTCTTGCGATGCCCTTCATCTCGTCACGTGCTCTGAGATGCAACAGCGATTGTCGGTGTTGTGCGTCGCCTTAACGTTTCTATATAATTATGGTGATAAGCTTCGAAACGTTGCATCAGATCGCTTGTTACATGCCCTACTTGACCGTTCCCCACTCGCATGCCGTCAATCTCCACAACCGGGATGATGTGCATGCTTGTGCTGGTAATGAAGAACTCTTCGTATCGATCCACTTCAGCAAGCCATAGGTTGCGCTCCCGCACCGTATAACCAGCTTCAGATGCCAGCCTCATGACAATATCACGGGTAATGCCCGGGAGAACCCAATTGCTTGGTGGGGTCAGCACTTCCCCTTTGCACACAGCAAAGATATTGCTACGCGAACCCTCTGTAAGCCTGCCATTTGAGCACAAAATGGCCTCATGCGCACCGAATCGCGCCGCGTGACGACGGGCTAACAGGTTGACCAGAGTATTCAGCGACTTGCAGGTTGGCATATGGCGACACCCCTCATACGTCACCAATCGAACACCGTCCTGATAGTATTGCGCCGGGTAGCGCGGCAAGAGCTGGGGCATCATTGCCATCAGCTTGTCCTCTTCTCCTTCTGAGAGATCTAATGCGATCACGCGCAGCAAGCAATCTCCCGAAAGATGCTCCAGCAGCTCGCCTGCCCACTTTGTAACCTCACCCAACGCCCACGGCAGATTTAAATCGATCATGTCAGCCGATTCGAATAGGCGCTTCAGATGCTCATTCAGGTAGAAAGGTATTCCATCGATGACCTCGATGGTATCGTATACTCCAAGGCCCTGCAACACAGCTGGACTGTATAAAGGGATTTGAGCTTGGTTTGCGGAGACGATCTTTCCGTTCAGGCTCACTTTGTAGCACGACATAGGCACTCCACGACCATACGCCAATAGGAATAGAAGATCCCTGACACGGATCTCTTAAGTCTCACAATTGTATGCATAGGCTGGGTTGTGGCAAACAAGTGAACGTAGCAAGACCGTTCCATCTTGGCGGTTGCCATCCCTGATGGGATCTGATCGACGGTGGAGTCTTTTTGCGATGTGCCTAAGGATGTGGGAAGTGCCACTCCATTTAGCTGTGCGTTTCGAGTTATGGTATGATGGACATCACATGGAATGGAGGCTCTCTTGAGTATCTATCGCGCTCATCTCGTTGTCTTTCTGCTTTATCTGGTACTGGCCTTAGTGCTTACATGGCCGTTAGCAATGCACCTCACCACCCACATTCCGGGCAGCCCTGCGTGGGCTTTCGACGAGTTCACTTTTACCTGGAATATGTGGTGGTTCAAGTTCAGCCTTCTCGACTTGCAGCGATCACCCTTGCACAGTGACTATATTTTCTATCCCTTAGGAATCGACCTGGTATTATATACTTTCAATTTCTTCAATGCTGTTTTCGGGTTGCCTTTGCAAGTGATGTGCCCATTACCGCTGGCCTCTAACCTGGTTATCTTGGCGGCGTATGTACTGAGTGGCTATGGAGGATATCTACTGCTCCGTTACCTCCTGGCATCGCAACGTATCGGGCAGATGAGCAATTGGCCACTACATGGCGCTGCTTTCGTTGCAGGTGCTGCCTATGCCTTTGCAGCCAGCCGGATGATCTATGCGGCGATCGGTCATTACGACATGGTTACCACGCAGTGGTTTCCTTTCTACGCCCTTTTCTTCCTAAAGACGTTGCGTGAACCAGGTTATAAAAACCCCACGCTGGCCGGTTTGTGTGCTGCCTTTGCACTATTGGCCGAGATGATCTTCGGCGTTTTTCTGCTCTTTTTGTCGCTTATCCTCCTCGCAGGCGAGCTGGTCACTCTCAGGCGTGCAACCGAAGCATCCTCGGCAGACTTAAGACATAATGGAAGACATCCAGCACTTCCGCAGAGACAAATGCCAACCCATTTGGGGCGCGCCATCGCCGTGTACACCGTTCTCAGACGCCTGCTGATATTGGTGTTGATTGCAGGCATAGTGTGGTCACCAGTGATGGTACCTGTGATCAGTGCTTTCATTCAGGGCGACTTTGCGCTACGTGGCTGGGGTGATGGTTTAAGGCTCTCTGCAGACTTGGTGGGCTGGTTCACGCCCACAGCGTTGCATCCGCTGTTTGGCGCATCTGACTGGTCTGTTTACCTGCGTACTGTGGTTGAGGGACGTGCGCCTACCCGAGATGTGAATACTGTCTTCTTGGGGTATGGTGTGTTGGCACTGGCACTGCTTGGGTGTGTCTTTGCTTGGCACCGAGTGCGCGCATGGGCATGGGGAGCGCTCCTCTTTGCGCTGTTGACGTTAGGGCCCTTGTTACAAATCAACGGTCGATATCTCTTCTCGTTTGACAATTTGCTGCGCGAACAGGGTCTGGAACACGGTGTTACTATCCCGTTGCCATTTGCCTTGTTACACTACCTCCCAATTGTGCGTGCCAATCGGGTGCCCAATCGATTTAGCGTGGTGCTTGTTCTAGCGCTAGCAGTATTGGTTGGCCACGGTGCAATGACGCTGTTCCACCGTTTGACACGCTTATCGAAATCAGGCATTGCAGTTACCACGATATTCTTGCTAGTCTTAGTGCTGTTCGATCAAGTATCGGCACCATTGCCATTGAGCGATGCGCGTGTGCCGGAGGTCTACCAAGAGATCGCGGCGCAAGAGGACGATTTCGCTATATTGGAATTGCCTTTGGGCTGGCGCAACAGCTTCGGCACACTAGGAGCGGAGGAGACACGTCTGCAATATTATCAGGCCCGGCACCGTAAACGCCTGTTGGCTGGCAACATCTCACGTGCGCCCTCCTTCAAATTCGACTATTTCAAGCGTATCCCTCTCTTCTACGCTGTGACCGAGGCTGAGATGTATCGCACCCCGGACGAGGATACTTTGGCGCGGGCACGTGCGCAGGCAGGTGAATTACTGAGACTTTACGACATACGCTATCTGGTCGTGCACGACGCCATTCCACTGCGTTATCCTTATGTGGATACCTTTCGGGCAACGCGCGAACTGGCGCTGACATTATTGCCGCATGAACCCACGCCGTTAGCGTGTGCCGATGGTGTGTGTATTTATCGTTTGATTCAGTCCCCGTTGCCCAATCTGCTTCGCGTGGACTTCGGAGAATGGCGCTCTTTCCCTTATCGTGGCGATGGATGGGGTGATGATGAAGAAGTGTTTGGGGCAACGGCCAACTGGGTGGTCGGAACGCAAGCGCGCCTCTTCTTTCCAGTGCGTGGGACAGGTGAGCGAAGACTTGCGCTGCGCCTGGTGCCTTTCTCATACCCTGGTGCAACGCAGCAAACACTCACTTTGACGCTCAACGACCAAGTGCTGGGGAGAGCCATTGAGCTGGATGAGAGTTGGCAGATCGTGAGTGTCCGAGTGCCTAATTCGACGTTGCGTCAGGGTCTGAATACGCTCACCCTGCACTTCGCGTATGCCGTTCCTCCTGCCACCGTGTTGGACGTTCCTGACAATCGCCCGCTCGCCGCAGCTGTGGATTGGCTGGAGGTAAGTGGCGAACCGTAATTGAAGTTTATCAGCCCTCTTCAAGCCACTGCCGGTTCTGCCTGTCCAGATCATCCAAGTGGCGCGCTGACGTGTGCGTCGGGTGCTCTTCCTGCTGGCTGTGTACGAGGTAAGAAGCACGCACAAGCTGCCGCGCCAAGCGCTACCAGTGCGATGGTTTGGAGCGAAACAGAGAGCCCCAACCAGTCTGCCAGCCAACCATTGATGACATTACCCACAGCGCCACTGGCGAACATAAAACCCATTGTGAAGCCTGAAGCAAGTCCTTTACCGCCCGGCAACAAGGATTGTGCTAATACCATAATGATGCTGAAGGAGAATCCAGAGGTCAGACCGCCTAGCACAATCAAGGGAAAAGGATATCCATATCGCACCAGGGGCAACACGAACATCACTGGTGCCATCATAATCAGGCTAAGTGACACGACCAGACGGCGACCGTAACGATCGGCCAATGGACCGCCGGCCACGTTGCCTATCGCTGTGCCTAGCGTCCACAGTGAGGCAACGATGCCATAGCTGGCTGGATCCCATCCTAAGTCCTGGTAAAACTTAGGCAGAAAAGTGGTGGTGCCGAAATTGGCCCAGGAGCGCAAAGCGATTAACCCAATCAGCGGAATTAGCGTTCCCGGTTTCGATGCCGCGCGAGTTAGTGTGCTGACGTTTCCGACGGAAGAACGAGATGGCTGTCCCTGCTCTGCTACGGGAACGCTGGTAGCAGTTAAGAGGACCACAGGCAGGCCGGTGAGGATTAAGAATGGGAATGTGTTAGGTCCAAAGCTTTTTAGGATCCATCCAGTGACCAGCGGTCCACTCATCAAGCCCAGATTGCCAAAGAAAAAGAATATAGAAGCGCTGGTCGTGCGCAATTTCTCCTCGACTTGTGTGGCATTCATAGCGCCCTGAGGATGGAATGCTGCTGATCCCAACGCTGCCATACTCAACACACCAAGCAAAAGCAAATAATTGCCCCACTGGCCGAGTATCACCACTCCGGAGATGAACACCATTGTCCATAACAAGCTGATTGTTCCAACCCAGCGACTTCCCAAGTGGTCGGTGAGCCAACCGAAAGCAGGTTGTAGCAGGGAAGAAACAAAGTTATACAAGCTGGCTGCTGTGGCTAGTTGTGCGTTGCTCAATCCCATAGGAATGCTGAAAAACGCGAGCAATACGGGCACCACACTGCTGAAAAAATCCAGGAACATGTGACCTAGTGAGAGGATGATGAGAGAACGATTGCGGAGCAGATGCATTGATTCTCTTCCGGGTATGGGGATCAGCTTACGTTATTATAGGTCTGAGATGCCCTTTGTGCAAACAGCAATGTCCAGAGGGTGTTGAAAAACGTTCTGGTTACCTGCTTTATTGGCCTATTTTTCTAATAAAATCTGGGCAGCCAGGGGACTTTTGCGGCACCCTCAATGTCCAGATGGACTAGGGGTATTAGGTTCCCTGTTAGAGTGGCTCGTTTCCTAGCGAAGGTATCGGGGGTTGGCAGCTTTTCAATGCCCTCGGTATCCCAGATAGCAATGCCACTTCGGTCGGTGGTGAACGGCTGGCTTGACGTATGGGCAGCGGCGTTCATAATGAAGCAGATGTACTTTGCCACCCCTATGGACTCCGGAGAGGGCAGCATTGGAGTATCACGATCGCATCTATGGAAAGGCTGAAATCGACGAGCCTGTAGTGCTGGATGTGTTGCGTGCGCGCGCGTTACAGAGGCTCCATGGTGTATTGCAGCATGGCATCAGTGGGCTGATAGGGGTGACACGTGCTACGACCCGCTTCGAGCACAGCTTAGGGGTGATGTTACTGGTGCGTCGCCTGGATGCCTCTCTCTCGGAGCAGCTGGCCGCTTTGTTGCACGATGTCAGCCATACAGCTTTCAGCCATGTGATTGACTATGTATACGGTGGGCACGACAGCCAGTGCTATCACGAGGTGATGAAAGAAGAGTATGTGGCGCGCAGCGATCTACCGGAAGTGTTGGCACGTTATGGATACAACTGGCGAGCGCTATTGGACGAGCGCCAATACCCTCTGTTGGAGCAGCAAGCACCGGCACTATGTGCTGATCGGCTCGATTACTTCTTCCGAGACAGCTTCGACTTAGGCCTGGCAAGTTGGGAGGATATTCAACGGGCGTTGAAAGGGTTGGTGGTGTATCAACGACAAATCGCCGTCGCAGATAAGGCTACGGCGCGCTGGATTGCGGATACCTACATGGCTGCGGACCATGCCAGCTGGGCGAGCTTCCATGAGGTGGGTTTGTATGAGCTGTGCGCGCAAGCGATCCGACATGGCCTGCAAATAGGCGCTATCGACCCGGAGGACCTGTGGGGCACCGATGCACAGGTCTGGCAGAAGCTGTGCGCTTGCCCCGATAAGCGATTGCAGGAGCTGTTGACGCTCGTATCGCCCCAAACGCGCTTCGAATGGGATGAGCAACATCCCTCATTTTGTGTGAGCACCAAGCTGCGCACCGTGGATCCATATGTCCTATGGGATGGCCAATTGCGGTTGCTATCTGAGATTGATCCGAGCTATGGCGCGCGTCGCACTGCCTATTTGCGCAGCAAACAGGGCAGGTGGCCAATGCGTGTCGTACCGCCGTGCGAAAGGAGTGGTAAGAGAACGGACTAGAGTTGTTTAGTGTTTTTCTCTCATTTGAACACCATTTCATAAAGTAATTGTGACAGGTTTTTTTTCTCCTTTTTCTGTTCCTCATATAATGAGGTTCTGATGAGAAATTTAAGTACCACTATGCTAGATGGAGCTGGTTATGCACACAGCAAATTTGGCCGAGCAGATTGATCGGCTGACAGCACCTGGCGAGCTATATGAAAGGCTAGAAGGAGACAAAGTACGCTGCTTTGCTTGTGCGCACCGCTGCTTGATTCGCGACGGTCAGCGTGGAATCTGCCAGGTGCGTTTCAATCGTGCGGGTACACTGTATGTGCCGTACGGCTATACAGTCGGCCTCAACCCAGATCCTATCGAGAAGAAACCCCTCTACCATGTGTTACCCGGCGCGACCGCTTTGACGTTTGGCATGCTAGGTTGTAACTTTCACTGTCCTTTCTGTCAAAACTGGCTGACCACGCAAGCGCTGCGCGATGAAGCAGCTGGGGTGCCACCGCGTCCCATCACTGCCGAGCAGGTGATAGATCTGGCACGTCAGAGCGGATCGCAAGCGGTGATCAGCTCCTATAATGAGCCGCTGATTACGGCGGAGTGGGCGGTAGCCATTTTTAAGCTGGCCAAACAGGCGGGGCTGCTCACTGGTTTTGTCTCCAATGGTCACGCTACCCCCGAGGTACTCGACTACTTGCGCCCAGTCACGGACTGTTACAAAGTGGACTTGAAGAGCATGCGCCAGGAAAACTATCGTCGCATGGGCGGTCAGCTGCGTCACGTGTTGGCGACGATCGAGGGATTATACCAGCGCGGCTTTTGGGTGGAAGTGGTGACGTTAGTAATCCCTGGTTTCAACGATTCGGACGCCGAGCTGCGTGAGGCAGCTGCTTTTATTGCTAGCGTCTCGTCTGACATCCCGTGGCACGTCACTGCCTTCCATCGCGACTACAAAATGCAAGATGCAGAGAACACCTCACTGCGTGCTCTGTTGCGCGCTGCGGAAATCGGCGTACAAGCTGGACTGCACTTCGTGTATGTGGGCAACGTCGCTGGATACTTACCTCAATGGGAGACCACTTGGTGCCCTCAGTGTCGGACCGCGCTGGTAGTGCGTCGCGGTTACTGGATCGAGTCCTATAAAATTACCCCTGATGGACGCTGTCCAAAGTGCCAGATGGCTATTCCAGGACGTTGGTGGACGCAAAAACGGCACTGACAGTGGCACGATCACTCGGAATTATCGTTCGGCTCAGCGTAACCATGCGCACCGATAAGGGGGACAAAAGCCACCGGTGTAAGGTACTCGGTGTGCAGGTGAGGTCCGTGACGAGTGATGCGCATTAAATCTTGGTACCCGGTCGGGCCAATCGGGATCACGAGATGCGCTCCGTCTGCCAGCTGTTCAATGAGTGGTGGGGGTGGCTCAGGTGCCGCTGCAGTCACAATGATGGCATCAAAGGGCGCCTCCTCAGGCCAACCTTGGCTGCCGTCACCTACACGATATTCAATGTTGTCATAACCCAATTCTTCCAGTACTCGTCGTGCCCGCTCAGAAAGCTCCGGTAAGCGCTCGATGGTGTATACGCGCTGTGCTAAACAACTGAGAATCGCCGCCTGATAACCAGAACCCGTACCTATTTCCAACACACGATCGTGCGGTTGGAGCTCCAGTTGCTCAGTCATATAGGCTACGATGTAAGGTTGGGAAATAGTCTGTCCAAGCCCGATGGGCAACGGGTGATCCTGGTAGGCCATGCTCCACATATTGGGGGGCACGAAACGGTGGCGGGGAACTTCGCGCATCACTTGCAACACGCGCTCATCCTTGATGCCGCGCCGCACCAGCTGCTGCTCGACCATGCGCTCGCGCGCCTCTGCGAAGCCAAAGCTATCCGCCACTGCTGGCAATCTCCAGGGGCTCATGTAACCTCATGTAATCACATAATTCCAAACCCAGCAAGCTGTGCTGCAAGGCGGAACACATCATCCAATAGCTAAGTGTTTGGGATAATTTGGGATAGTTTGGGATATCTCTTTGGGATAACACAATCCTGGCTCAAATCCTATCTGTATTCCGAGCGAACGGCGAGGGTAGCTGAAAGGAGGGTGTGTTGAAAAAGTCCTTTGGCCGATCAGATTTTTGTAGGAAAATGGGCCAATAAAGCGGGTAACTAAAGACTTTTTCAACACCCTCTGAAAGGGGCTTGAGATCATACTCGGTTGGTCACTAAGCCAGTCTATTTCAGTATATAATAGGTACCACGTTTGTCACCGATCTTGAGCAGGAGATTCTTTTCCACTAGATCGGCAAGATCCAAGCGTAACGTCTCTGGCGATACCGATGGACATAGGTCGCGGTACTCACGGTTTGTAATGCGCCCGAACTCGCGCACATAAGCCAATGCGCGCATCTGGCGTTCGTTCATATTGCGCTCCCACGCATGCATAGGGGGACGTTCGCGCGTGTTGCGCAATGTGACTGTAAATGAGTAAGGGGTCGCATTGAATTCGGGCGCAGGATGCCCGTGTTGCAGCATTTCCTCGATCATGCGATCAATACCCAGCCCCAGCTCCTCGATGTAACCCCATTGAAAGAGGCCAGCCACAATGCGCGGATTACGCGAGAAGTGCTCCTCGACAATGTTGTCCACAGTAATGTAGCCAGGTAGTCCACCAGGGCTGATGACCTCTAGCCGGTCCTCGAACATACGAATTTCCACACGCCGTCCAGTGAGGCGATAATCACGGTGAGCGATGGCATTTACCAATGCCTCACGCACTGCAAACGGTGGATACTCAGGCAACTCTTCACGTTTCAGGCCGACCACCACGGCGCCCACACGCATTTCCTGCCAGGTGATGTTCCAAGCCGCTTCCACGAGCCGCGCCAAGGGACCTTCCAGCTCTGCACGTCGGCCGTATCCGGCCAAACCGTTCTTCCCACGCGGCTCACTCCCTTCAAAGCGCACAAACACGATCCCGCTTTGAGGTAGAAACTCTTGAGGGCATTTGCCGAACAGTAATAATCCTGAAATAGTGGGAATGCCCGCTTCGGTCAGGGCACCGATACCAATCAAGTGCTCATCAATAGAGCCTCTAATAGGATGACGACCGCGCTCACGACGCTTGTTAAGGTACTCTTCAATGATAGCCTCATCCAGATCAGCACGTGTGGCCCCTTGTACTGGCTCCGCCTCGAAATCACCGGTTGATTTGGTAGCTGCCAGTTGGCGGATGGCGTCTCCGCCTAAGGGCATATTTAGAGCTCCATGGCGCACCAGAACACGCCCATCGGCCAAGCTGTGTAATTCGGAACTGCGCGGCACTGTGATATGCACAATAGTACCCTGTGCCAGCTCATCTTGACCCCACTGGGTGATCACAGGTGGACGACACATACCCAGTGCGCGCGCCAATATCGCCTCGGCCTCTTCTGGTGACAGCGAGGTGTGCACAGCTCCGTGCGCATCCACACCTAACAATACCGTGCCACCATCAGCGTTGGCAAAGGCAACCAGCGTCTCGGCCAAGTTTTCCGCATCAGGCACGGGCAGGAAAGCTGTGGTTTGGTTAGCACCGCGCGCTAACAGATTGCTCAGAGTCGTGCGCATTGCTTACCAGATCTCGTTCCAGCTTACGCACCATTTTACGCAGAGCATCGATGCTGCAGCGTTCGCCGCTTTTCACGTCCTCATAATACCAGTGTTCCCATCCATTACAGGGAGCTCCTTTGAGCCGCGAAGCGACCTGATGGATGGAGCCGGTCAGCTCGCCGCATTGCAACGACCCATCTGCCAATACAGTAGCGCTTATCCGTCCTTCTAGACCCAGGTATAGGCGCTGTCCAGGGCGGATCAAGCCGCATTCCACCAGTGTCCCGAAGGGCACACGTTTTGGGCGCTGCGTGCTGGGAAGCATCAGGCTCTCGAGCGGAGCAGGTTGCACCTTCTCGATGCGGGCACGCGCCATTTCCACGTAAGCACCATCACGCTCGATACCAATCCAGTGGCGTCCCAGCCGCTTGGCTACGGCGCCCGTGGTACCACTCCCAAAGAAGGGATCAAGCACCACATCATCTGGATTGGAACACGCCAGGATGATGCGGTACAAGAGCGCTTCGGGCTTTTGAGTGGCGTGAGCTTTCTGTCCGTTAATCCGCACGCGCTCATCACCTGTGCAGATAGGTATCTCCCAATCGCTGCGCATCTGCCGTTCATCATTCAGGTGTTTCATTGCATGATAGTTAAAGGTGTAACGTGCACCACGTTTCTTCTGGGCCCAAATAAGTGTCTCGTGTGCATTGGTGAAGCGCACACCGCGAAAATTGGGCATCGGGTTGGCTTTCACCCAAATGATATCGTTGAGAATCCAGAAGCCAAGGTCTTGCATAAGACGACCGATACGGAAGATATTGTGGTAGGTACCAATGACCCAAATGGTGCCGGTGCCCCTGAGCACGCGTCGACAAGCGCGCAGCCAAGCTTCGGTGAACGTATCGTAGGCAGCAAAGTCAGCAAATCGGTCCCATTCATCGTCCACCGCGTCCACGCGGGTCAAATTCGGCCGCCACAGCTCCTGTCGCAGCTGAAGGTTGTAAGGCGGGTCGGCGAAGATCAGGTCGATGCTGCTGGGCGGCAGCCGCTCGAGCACCTCGACACAGTCGCCCAACACGATTTGATCCAATGGTAGCCGTATCATCAAATCTCCTCGCTGGCCTTCACATGCCCCCCAATCCTCTGTCCACAGTTGCCCTGTTGACATCCCACAAGCTCAATTGATATGGCGGTCGGCGCCCATTAAGCAGAATGAATGGTGCTGCACGGCCTATTGATATACCCAGCGCACACAAATCGGACAGATCGCACAATCTGCCACGGCGACGCGCTTCCAAAATGGCATCCGCGGCACGGGGACCGATACCCGGCACACGCAGTAGCTGTTGACGGCTGCAACGGTTGATCTCCACCGGCTGGTGTGCCAAATGGCAGCGTGCCCATGCCAGTTTTGGATCCACATCCATGGGCAGTTCACCACTGGCATTGAAAGGTAGCTCCTCTACCGTGAATCCATAGAAGCGCAACAACCAATCGGCCTGATATAAACGATGCTCGCGTCGCAATGGCGTAGGGGGCACATTTTCTAGAGGCGTTCCCGGCACCGGGTCAAAAGCGGAGTAGTAAGCGCGCGACAATCCTATCTCTCGATACAGGCGGCTAGCTGTGCTTAACAACTCGCGGTCACTCTCACCCGCAGGGCCCACCACAAACTGAGTCACCAGGCTGGGTGAGCGCTGACCTGGTTGTGCTTCCTGTACTGAACGGTGTACCCGCTGCAATGCTGCCAACAGCTCCATTTCGAAGTTCTTTTGCGGCGCGATGATTTCCAAGCGCGTTGAGTCAGGTCCTTCCAGGTTGACCGAGACTCGGTCTGCCAAGCGTACCGCCTGTTCGATCTGGGCATCCTCCGCACCAGGCATAATCTTCAGGTGGATGTAGCCATGATACATGTACTTGCGACGCAAGAGCTCCACCGTGTTCAGCATAGGCTCCATCGTGCGTGCGCCCCCGCCGACCAGTCCGCTGGTAAGAAACAGACCGCGCACAATACCTGCCCGTTGCATTGCGTCAAAGGCATGTGCCAGCTCTTCTGGTTTCAGCTTGAGACGAGGCACGCCATCATGTCCGGCGCGAAATGCACAGTAATGACAGTTGCGTTCACAGACACTGCTTTGCATCGTGCGCAACACGGCTATCGGGCCATCCGGCCGTTGCACTTTCACCACGCTGGCACTCAGAAAGTCAGCTTTGGTGTGTCTTACCGGCTTCGCACACCGTTCGCCATCGCAATCCAGCGTGGCCAGCTGACTGAGCATTCCGATCTTTTCTCGCGTATCAGGCACATGCACGATCTGCATACTCCTATCATAGCACATTCGTTCTAATTGTCAAGGCCCTACCTGAGGGTGTTGAAAAAGTCTTTAGTTACCCGCTTTATCGGCCCATTTTCCTACAAAAATCTGAGCGGCCAAGGGACTTTTTCAACACCCTCTACCTGATAGCTTTTTCCCAGATGATTTGACTCTGCATGGAAATCGGATAAAATGGGAAGTGTCTGTTGTGGCCCATTCGTCTAGAGGCCTAGGACGCGGCCCTCTCAAGGCTGAAACAGGGGTTCGAATCCCCTATGGGCCATAGGAAACAGGTAAGTGCTGTCGGCGCTCTCGCTGGACAGCACGTCTCTTTTCTGGGGCTACTCCGACCGACGCGGCGGTGGTACTTCGTGGCAGCGACGACAACGCGCTTGATAGACTTCGCTGGCACCAACCAGGATTTGGGGATCATCGTAGTTCGCTGGAACTCCGTTGATGAGGCGCTGCGTGCGGCTGGCTGGCGCCCCACATACAGCACAAATGGCTTGTAGTTTGTCCACCGTCTCTGCCTGAGCCATCAACACTGGCATGGGGCCGAAGGGCTCACCGCGGAAATCCATGTCGAGGCCGGCCACTATGACGCGTTTGCCTTGCTGCGCCAGCTGTTCACACACGTCCACAATAGCCCAATCGAAAAACTGCGCTTCGTCAATAGCTACCACATCGGTGGTGTCCCGCACCAGGTCCAAGATCTCAGCGGCAGAGCTGACTGCCACAGCGTCCCATTGCAAGCCATCGTGTGAGCTAACTCTCTCGGTCGAGAAGCGATTGTCAAGGAGGGGTTTGAAAACTTGCACCCGCTGGCGCGCGATAACAGCACGTTTCACCCGTCGGATCAACTCTTCTGTCTTTCCGCTGAACATGCTGCCACAGATAACTTCAATCCAGCCGCCTTCATAGCGATGATACATATTTCCTTCCTCCAAGCACAAAAGGCAGATATTCCTATCTGCCCTTTGAGATACTTGCTTATTCCATTCCGCCCGATACGCCGCTTATTCGGTGATAAGCCCGAGCATCTGCAAGCGCTCCTTGATCTCGCGGATGGCGCGGGCACCCAACCCCTCAATAGATTGTAATGCGGCTTCGCCCTCTTCCATCTTTTCCAGCAGGTCACCGATGCTAACCATGCCGGCGTCCACCAGCAACTTATGGACGCGATCGCCCAGATCCAATGCCTCAATTTGTTGCTTGAGCAATGCCTCGCGCCGCTTGCGCAGAGCGAGCTCGACACGCGCCTTTTCTTCTGCCTCATGCAAATCGCGTTGTTTGACCCGCTTATGATAACGATCTACCTGTCCGGCGGTGTCAATAATGCGTTGCTCTCCTGTGAAAAAGGGATGACAGTTGGAGCAAACGTCGGTGCGAATCAGCTCCACAGTGGAACCTGTTGTCCACGTCGCACCACAGCTACAAACCACTTTAGCATCCGGATAGTACTTGGGATGAATGCCTTCCTTCATAAGAGTTTATCAAGCCTTTCACATTACTTGCTCGCAGCAAAATGGGCTGAAAGAGTTGGATCGTTGTCATTTGCGAAACCGCTTCTCAACCCTCATTGCAGAGGGTAAACATTTACGCGCTTCCTGTCACCGCGTACGGTCTCGAAGCGGACAATGCCATCAATGGTGGCAAACAGGGTATGGTCCCTGCCTACACCTACATTGGCACCAGGTTGGAACCTGGTACCACGTTGCCGCACCAGAATGTTGCCAGCACGCACCCGTTGTCCACCGAACATCTTCACGCCTAATCGCTTCGAGGCACTGTCGCGACCATTGCGGCTGGAACCACCACCTTTCTTATGTGCCATTCACCACACCTCCTCTGCCTTCGCCTATGATATGCCACTTGCTCAATGCACGATCTTCTCAATGCGCAGTCGCAAGAAGAGCTGCCGGTGCCCTTGACGGCGGCGGTAGCGCTGTTTAGGGCGGTATTTCCATACCAACAGCTTTTCCCCTCTTTCGAGCGCTTCCACACGAGCAACCACCTTTGCACCCTCTACTAACGGGCGCCCCACCTTTACGCCCGAGCCATTTGCCAAGAGTAACACCCCCTCAATTTCGAGCTGGGTACCAACAGGCTGGGGTACTAAGTCAACCCGAATGACATCTCCCTCGCTGACGCGATATTGTTTGCTGCCACTCTCGATAATCGCGTACATCAATACCTCCAAAGATTACTCCGTACGCGGGAACATGTCGGATGAATTCTCACGAAAAGCTATTATAGCTCGAGGTAGAAAAAGTGTCAAATTTTGCTTGATTAGCTTTGGGATGCGTTGAAATGGACTCCAATGTGTCAGAGAAATCTTTCTAATGGCTCAGTGGCCAGAAGATGGGAAGAAGCAACAGAATTGCACCGAACAAGAACACAGTCATTGGCAGCCCCGTCTTGAGATAATCGCGAACTTGGTAACCGCCTGGTCCCATCACAAGGATGTTCACCGGATGACCAAATGGGGTCAGAAAGGTCATGGAGGAGGCCAGTACCACACCCATCGTCATGGCGCGTGGATCAGCACCCACCGATTGCGCGACGTGAATGGCTATGGGGGTTAGAACGGTGACGACTGCTGCCGCATTAATTATCTGTGCCATGAGCAGCGCCAAGAGGGCCAGACCAGCCAACATTGCCAACAACCCGGCCGTACCCAGCAAGCTGATCAGCTGGTGTGCCACAGACGCTGCGATGCCCGTTTTGGTGATGGCGATGCCGAGCGGAAGTAAGCCAGCTACCAGAAAGATGGTTTTCCATTCGATCGCTTCATAAACAGTGTCCATATTGATGATGCCGATGAGAACCATAACCAATGCGCCGCCCAGCATAATTTCACCTACCAGCGGGGGAAAGATGGCAGCCAGCGTCAATGTAATGGCCAGAACACCCAGTGCCAACCGACGCTTCCCGGTTGGAGGAGGTGCCTCGCGCCCGTTAGCTAGCAAGATGACATCGGTCTCGTCCTGCAGCAATCGCAATCGGTTGCGCGGCCCCTGCAAGAGCAAAGCGTCTCCAAACTGTAGGGGCAGATCGGCCAGATCACTGCAGATGTACTGGCTACCGCGTAGGATAGCCAACACGGTCATACTGTACTTCTCACGAAAGTTTGTTTCGCGCAGGGTACGCCCAATGAGCGATGAGCGTGGTGCTAGCACTGCCTCGACGATCGCCACCGATGCAGATTGGAGATCGTGCTCACGCCATCCACCAGCCGGGAATGGTTCCAATAACAGGCTGCTGTTACTTTCCTGAAAACTCTCCGGTGTGCCGGAGAAGACAAGCACGTCGCCTCGCCTCAGCATCTCCTGCGGCGAGGGAGCCAGCAGTGCCCGACCACCACGCTCAATGCCGATTACGGTCAAACCGTAACGTTCACGCAAGGAGCTCTGGGCCAAGGATACATCGACCAGGGGTGAATCGTCCGGGATCCGTGCTCGGAAGAGATGCTCATCCAAGCGGTATACATCCACCAAGTCTACCCGCTCCTGCTCGCGGACGAACGGCAGGCGTTCGGCCGGAGATTGAGAGGGTAACAGACGACGACCCAGCAGAGCCATATACAACAACGCCAATGCGATGATAGGCAATCCCAATGGAGCAAAGTCCAACAAGCCATAGCCGGCCACCCCGCGGTCGCGCAGTAGGTTGCTCGCAATGATATTGACCGTGGTGAGCAAGGTGGCCATTCCGCCTACAATTGTGCCAAAAGCGAGCGGCATCAGTAGACGCGAAGGACTCACCTGGGCGCGCTGGCCAGCACTTGCCACGGCCGGCAGGAGCACAGCAGCTGCAGCGATATTATTCATGAAGAGCGACAGCAGGGCACCGGCCAGCATGGTTAACACAACCAGCCACGACTCGCGCGAGCGGGACAGTCGCAGGAGAAAGTTAGCCAGATGCTCAGCGACACCGGTGCGCTGCAGCGCATCCGCCAGGATAAAAACTGCCAGAATGGTGATGACGGCCGAGCGGCTGAATCCAGAGAAAGCTTCCTGAGGAGTGAGAACACCGCTGAGACCCAACGCGACCACACTGAGCAGGGCCACCAAGTCGGCACGCAACCAGCCGCTCACCAACAGGCCAACCATCACCCCTAAGATCACCAGGGTGATAAGCGCTGGATCCAGAATGGACATATGGATAGCTATTGTGCTTCAGACGAGCAGTGTAGACAAATTAGCACAGTTTTGACCGAGAGATCTCCCCCTATCACTCCCTCGCGGTGCCATCTAGTCCCAATTCCGGGGCGATCTCCTGCATCGCACGCAGCACCATTTCCACATGCTCCCAGAGTTCCATTCCGATCGCTGTGGCACCTGCCTCGATTTCCGCGCGGTTGACGCCAGCGGCAAATGCGCGATCCTTCCACTTGTTTTTGACAGACTTGACCGTGACATCGCGAATGTCTTTGGACGGACGTACTAGAGCTACTGCAGTGATCAGGCCGGTCAGCTCGTCCACGGCATACAACGTGTGTTCCATAAGATTCTCGCGGTGCACCCTGGTGACCTCGGTGGCGTGTGAGAGAATGGCGTGAACAATGGCCTCATCATATCCGTGCGCCCGCAATATGGGTGCACCTGCATTGGGATGGCCATCCGTAGCAACGTTGGGATGTTGCTCGTAATCGAAATCGTGGAGCAATCCCACCACTCCCCATAAGGTCTCATCCGCACCGAAGCGTCGGGCATAGGCACGCATAGCTGCTTCGACTGCTAACATATGGCGGCGCAGGTTCACGTTGCGTGTGTAGGCACAGACCAATTCCCAAGCTTTTTGTCGTTCATTCATGATAAAGCCCCCCTTAATCATCTGGATCACAGAAATTCGAGCAAAAGCTCTCCAATCGCAGCGTTTGTCCACATTTGTTATAGGTGCGGATCCAGGCACTCAGCTGTCTGAAGGTGCCAGCACCGTGAGCTGTCCCAAATTGGCACCCGCTGAAGGAGCACCTGGTAGCCACGCACCGGATATGCCACGCCAGCCAATATTGAGGGTGTACAGGCCAGGAGATAGTAACGCAGGTACCGTGAGGTCGAATCGGTCGCGTACCCATTGGCCAGCCTGCCATAAATCGGTAGGGTAGTCACCTTCCAAAGGTTCCCTCCTTCTCAGCACAGTGGACTTGTCGTGTTCCGAGGTAAGCCACAGCTCCAGCTGGTACCTTTCGCCAGGCGCCTTGGAGACCTGCCAAAATAGAGAAACGTGAGTCGCTTCTCCAGCGTGAAGGATGCGTTTCGAAACGGAATAACCGCGCAGCCTGAGAACACCGCCGAAGTCGATATAGCATGCATTGGGGATACGAAACTTTTCTGGGTCGAGAGGGATTGCAGCGATATCGGTGTGTATCACTTCCAGAGTGAGTGCATGTATCTCCGGCTCCCCTTCCAGGGACAAGTTGCGATTGGCAGAACGTTCCTGTAAGCCGACCCGAAGTGTATACTCCAGAGGGGGAAGGTCAGGTGGCAGAGAGAGGTTGAACCATTGCAGCACACGCACTCCGGGCTGCCAGTCCACCGCATCATACCCGATGGTGTCCACTTGCGCCCATACATAGCCGTGTTTATCCACCAGATGAGCATAGAAAGCATAATCAGGATTGCCTGGTACATCCATCAGTGCCTCCCAATCCAACAACAAGTGAAGCGATCCCCCTGCGCGCGCATCACCAGAGAGTTCGTAACCCCGCAGCGCCACGATGGGTTGCGGTGGGACTATAGCGTCCAGTTGATGATCCTCTACAAAAGTGGCTCGTAATGGATGGGTCAGCAATGGGATATCCCCTGCCCGGAGACGGTACACGCGCATATCTTGTCCCTGCGTTTCGAGCTGTAAATACTTCAACCAGCGCGGATGTGGTGGAGCACTGCGGGTAAAAATATAGATGGGGTTCACGCCGGGCGGAGGGAATAGCATTGCCTGAGGACCATGAAACCATACAACGAATGGGGGATGATGTCGCATATGCAGATCGAGGCGAAAGCGATCCCAATCTCGAAAGTAGGCTGCTGAAAGCGCAACCGGACCGGGCAGATCCGCGGAGCGTAGATAGCGTGCTACTTCGCTGAACTCAGCTCCGTAAATGGAGCGCGCTTCTGCGTCGGAAGCCCAACGTACAAAATAGTCGTAGCATGTTGATCCAGCGTGGAGGAGCAAGCACAACACTATGCCTATCACGAAGGCTTGTACTAGTGGCTGCTTGTGTTTGGACATAGAAGCCCAAGTCCTCACATCCTCGATCCGACGTGCTTTCCAATGTCCTACTTGTCCCAGCAGCCATTTGCCCGAGGTTATTAAGCCCAGTGCCCAGAGGATGAATGTGGGGGGCAAAGCGCCCACAGTGCGTAAATAGTGGGGGCTTTCACCGGTGACGAAGCCAGGCATTAACATAACCAGCCACCAAATAAGGAGCAATGCATATGGCGCCCCTTGGTGATCTCGGCGGCGCAAGCATATCACCGCAGTGACAAGCCCCACGAAAAACCAGACAGCTCCAAGAGGATCAAGGATAGGTTTTCCAGCAAGACCATAGCGACTTGAATCGGGTCCGATTAGACCGAACATGCCCAATGTGCGTGTCACCGAGGTGAACAACGGCTGCAGGTCGCCAGCCAGGGCATGCGGAAGGTTGAGCACCTGATCAGCCCGCCGGGTGAAAATATCGGGGTGAGCGATGTAGAAATAGGCAAGCGGGGCGAAAACCAGACCCCACACTGTCATGTACAATGCCATTCCGTGCCACTGGCGCCGCGTCGTTTGCCCTCGCACAATCCAGTAGATGAAGAATATCAAGGGCACAAATGGGAGAAAACGACTGGAAAGATAGGTGTACATTCCGATCCCGAGCCAAAAGCCACCCAATGCGAAGAATATCATCTGTCGCTGCACTCTCTCAGTAGGAGCGGCCATAAGCCCACGCCACAGAAAATAGAAGGCCAGCAGCTCCATCAGAGGCAATGTGACGGCACGCAGCGCCAAACGACTGATGAAGACCGCCCAGAAGGCGCTGCTGATCCCCCATGTTGCCAATACAGCAACCATCTCGCCTGAAAGGGATCGTTGAAAGGCAAAGAGGCGCCGCGTCAACGCATACGTGAGAGAGATGGTCAGCAAGCCCGCGGTCACATTGACCAATCGCATCACGTAAGGTGCAATGCCGAACAAGTGGAAGTAAAGCGCCTCCCAATAGATGATCAGTGGCTCAATGCCGTTATAGATGTCGAAGAAAATCTCCCTTCGGCCTGATAACAACACTTCGATAGCAGTGACACCATTGTATGCTTCATCATGTGAGAGGCCAGGTGGAATCTGTTCCAGCGAAACGAGACGCAGGAGAGCTCCCCACCACACCGCCCCGACTACAATGGTTATGAGCAAGGTTTTGTATGGCAGATGCCCTGCTGTATGGCTCCCGTTCGTCTCGCTAAAATGCTCCATTTCATACTGAGCAGTGATCGGGATGGCGGTACATCTTCTTCGTGCAATGTGGAGGTACCGTAATTTTGGATGCAGTGAACGGTAAGCTATTGGCTTATTCATTCATCGCGATTTGCTGGAAACACCGCCATTCCTCCGGGGTGTTCACGTTGAGAAAGGAGCGTAATAGAGGGTCGAAACGCTCCAGGCGATTTTGCTCTACAACGCATAAGCGCACAGATTCAAAGAAGTTGCACACGCGCAGTTGATCCTGTTTCAGGCATTGTTCGATCGGATGCAGACAACGTTTGCTATAAACGGCGTGGAGGGTCTCCCATCTTCCAGATATCCTTGGAACTACTACATCGCACTGACAGGCGCTTGCTAGACGAGCCAAATACCTCAGCAATCGCGTGCTAAGGAAAGGCATATCACAGGCGACAATGAGACAGTACGGATAACGTGCTGCCACGAGCGCAGTATGGATACCTCCAAGAGGACCTTTTCCGGGGCAGATATCACCTATGATACGGCAGTTCGTGTAAGGTGCATACTTGTCAGGCACATTGGTGACTAAGATGACATCCTCACTGAGGGGGATGACATGCTCTAACACGCGTTGGATGGCCGGCTTTCCCCCTACGGGCAGGAAAGCTTTATCACATCCCATCCGTCGGCTCTGACCGCCTGCTAAGATTGCAACGCTGACCTTCATCCGCCTACCCGTGGACAGATGAAAAGAGAGGTTACGATACTATGCCCCAGAAGGATAATTCTCTTGGGGCAGTTATCGTAACCTCATGGGGGTAGTGGATATTTCTGGTAGAAAAGGCCCCACCCCGGGTTACTTTCCCAGTGCCGGCACTGCGCCTTAGTCTGCTCGAGATCAAGAAGCCGGCTGACGAGAATTGCCAGGTGCTACATGTTGTTTTTCAGATATTCCACAGCTTCGCGCACAGTGGTGATCTTTTGAGCCTCTTCATCGGAAATCTCACCGCCGAATTCCTCTTCGAAGGCCATGATCAGCTCTACCAGATCGAGGGAGTCAGCCTCCAGGTCCTCGCGAAAGCTGGCATCCATAGTGACCCGCGACTCGTCAACACCCAGCTGTTCAACGATGATGGCTTTTACCTTGTTAAAGATTTCCTCTGTTGTTGCCATTTACGAATTTGCCTCCCTCATGAATGGAAATAGTGCCCCTGTATACAGGTAATGATGATTTTACCAGCTCTTGAGCTCCCTGTCAATGTTTCGTGATCACTTGGGCACATTTCATTTTGGGGGACATAGCGTAAGGGATCGGCCAAGCCGAGTTCGGAGCAGGTAGGGCTGAAAGACGCGCGAGCAGCTAACCAACTCGTCCCTAAAGCGAAATGCACCTCGTCTCGCCGGCATTGACAATAGGGACTACAATATGTACAATCAAAATATGACGATATATGCCCCTGTAGCTCAGAAGGATAGAGCAGCGGTTTCCTAAACCGCGTGTCGTCGGTTCAAGTCCGGCCAGGGGCGTTGAGAATAGCCAGTTCACGGTTGAGAGAGCACACTAGCCAAGTGAAAACTTACAACGTATGGGGGTGGAAGTGTCCCGGTGGGCACCCCGGTCTTCAAAATCGGTGAGCGGTCGCGAGCAGCGAGCGCTGGTGGGTTCGACTCCCATCCACTCCCGTTATCCGGTCGCAGAAATCTGCGCAGCTTCGCCCGAAGAAATTGCCACAGGAGAGCCGTTCCTCCACCCTTTGTGGGCCTGTCATTAAGATGCTGAGTGGAACTTTTGATGATAAACCGGAATATCCTAACTCGATTGGTCGATCCATCCTCGATCTCTTAATCTACCCGCTGGTAAGAATCTTTTGAGGCGCCCGCCATCGTCACAGCGATTGGGCAGGCAAGCATATTACAACCGGGGTAGGGGAAGTGCCGATGAGCAAAGAAGAGGTGCCACAACATCGACCCCAGAGCAATATGTCCGAAACAGGCCACTTCACAGAAACATCTGACGTACCGCCTGTTATGGTCAGCGGAGAGCATGACCTGCTGCGTACTTTGATTGACCACCTCCCTGATCTTATTTACATCAAGGATCGCGATGGACGTTTTATTGCCTGCAACCTGGCCAATGCACAAATCAAGGGCTATGCCTCGCCGCAAGAGCTGGTGGGCAAAAGCACCTTTGATACCGATCCGCCCGAGCTGGCAGAGCGCTATCGCGCCCACGACCTCCAAGTGATGCGATCTGGTCAGCCGCTACTCAACCACGAAGAACCCGTCGTAGACGCTAGAGGTGTCACGCGCTGGTTCTCGACTACCAAGGTGCCGTGGCGCGACGCACGAGGTAACATTGTCGGCGTGATCGGCATCAGCCGCGACATCACCGAGTGGAAGCGCATGGAAGCAGCCCTGCGCGAGAGCGAAGAACATTTCCGCCTGTTGGTGGAAAACCTGGTTGATGCGGCGTGGATTCGGACGCGCCAACCGGACGGCTCGTTGCCCGTCACATATGTCAACCCGGCGTATGAGCGCATTTTTGGCATCAGCGCGCACGAAGCGTGTTGGTCCGACGATACCTGGTCGAGCCTGATTCATCCGGATGATCGGCCACGCGTGCTTGAAGCATTACATGCTTTTCTCGAAGGCCGGTCGCCACTCTACAACGTGGAATATCGTATCCGACGACGAGATGGTAGCGAGCTTTGGATTTGGGCACGTGCAGTTCCATTGCACGATGTTCAGAGTCGCTTGGTCCGGGTGGTGGGCATCACTCAGGACATCACCGAGCGCAAACATGCCGTTGAAGCATTGGCTACCGAGCGCAATTTGCTGCGCGCGCTGATTGATCATATGCCTGACGCAGTTTTCATCAAGGATCCTGAGGGACGTTATCTCTTGAACAACCTCGCCTCCGCTCGTCTCCACGGGCTTGCCTCACCAGACGAAGCGATCGGCAAGAGCACCTTTGACTTGAATCCCCCTGAGCTGGCGGAACGCTATCGCGCCGATGATCTATGGGTCATACAATCCGGTCAACCCATCTTCGATCGCGAAGAGCCCATTATGTATGCAGACGGCAGCGTGCATTGGCATGCCACCACCAAGGTGCCATGGCGTGATGCCCAAGGCAACATTGTCGGTATCATCGGTATTGGTCGTGACATTACGCTGTGGAAGGAGACCCTCGCCGCGCGTGAAGAACAACTGCACTTCGAGCATCTCTTAGCAGACATCTTCGCGCGGTTTGTTGCCCCACCACAACATGACTTCGATCAGCAAATCTGCCAGATGCTGGGGTTCGTAGGCGACCATATGCAGGTAGATTGCATCACACTGCTCGAATTCTCTTCGGATTCGCAATTGAGCATGGTCTATCGCTGGACGGCAACGGATGTGGCGCCTCCACCCTTCAATCCCAGTCCGGAACGATATCCCTATACGTTCGAGCGATTGCAACGCGGTGAGGTGGTGCGCTTCTCACATCCGGATCAGCTGCCCGATGAAGCTGCTATTGACCGCGAGAATTTCTGTGCAGCGGGTGATCGTTCTTTTTTGGCGGTGCCATTCTGCAGTGGAGGGAAGCTCTTAGGGAGCATTTCGCTAAGTTGCTCGCACAGCGAACGAACCTGGTCAGATGAGCTGGTGCAGCGCCTGACTTTGTTGGGCCAGGTGTTTCTCACAGCGCTGGCACGCTGGCGTGCCGATAGGGCGCTCCGCGAGAGCGAACGACGCTTCCGTCTAATGGCCGATCTCACCTACGACTGGGAGCTGTGGGTTGCACCGGACGGAAGCATAGTGTACACATCACCTTCGTGTCAACGCATTACCGGCTACACGCCTGCCGAGATCATTCAGGATCCTGATCTGGTAAACCGCATCATTCACCCCGAAGACCGAGAAAGGTTTGCAGCGCATTTGGAGCGTGCGCCAGTGCCCGGCGATGTTCAATCAGTTGAATTGCGCATTATACGGCGCGATGGTGAGGTGCGCTGGCTTGGCCGCGTCTGCCAGCCCATCTATGCGGAGGATGGCAGCTGGTTGGGTTGGCGTGTCAGCAACCGCGACATCACCGAGCGCAAGCGAGCAGAGGCAGCGCAGGAAGAGCTCCAAGCCCAGCTGTTGCAAGCACAAAAGATGGAGGCCATTGGCCGGTTGACCGCGGGCATCGCCCATGACTTCAACAACCTGCTGACAGTTATGAATGGCTTTGCTGAGCTGCTCAAGACCAGCTTGTCGCCAGATCAACCTTCTCGTGCTTATGCGGACAGGATTCTCTCCGCCGGTCGGCGGGCTGCCGAGCTGGTGAGTAAGCTGACTGCTTTCAGCCGCAGGCAAGCTATGCAGATGCGCGTACTCAACCTGAATGACATACTTGCGAATAACGAAGCGATGTTGCGTCAA
>Ga0123519_10000631_pt1 | contig 61720 bp, 45 predicted proteins | sample YelNatPaOPRAMG02_FD_87396 | JGI IMG/M metagenome (GOLD analysis project Ga0123519, IMG submission 87396) | Hot spring microbial communities from Yellowstone National Park - Yellowstone National Park OP-RAMG-02 (version 2) | ecosystem: Environmental > Aquatic > Thermal springs > Hot (42-90C) ...
CGGAAAGGCCGCCCTTGCGCGATCACCTCGAGCTAAGATGCAGGCAGCAAAGTATCGAGAATCTGCGCGCCCTCGAGTATTGTTTCCCAGTCCCGAGCCCCAGCCACGGCCAACACAGGTACCGCAACATCGCCAAGAACGGGGGTAAGATCAGTCTGCCGTAGAATTGAAAGCCGCGCGTTCAGGGTGGCACGATCGACGGCCCCCTTATTGCGCACCAGATACATAAGCGGGTCCGTATCATTCTCCTGGGCAGCCTTACCACCGAAAAGCCTCTTGCGCAGCCGCTCCCAGAAGGTCTCTTGCTCTATCTCGCCCGGTGAAAAGCGCGATAATAATTCCTCATCAACCACTCCCGCAAACGATGGAGCAGCCGATATGGTGATAACGGAGAGCGATCTTCCGGGATGAGTGACAGCAAAACGCAGGGCAATCGCCGCGCCGAGCGCATGCCCCGCCACAACGGCTTCGTAAACTTTCAAGGCATCGAGGAACCGCGCGAGGTCGTTTACGAGGAGATCGAGAGAATAATCCGCACGCCCGCGAGCGGAACGAAGATCACAACTGATCACCCGGTAGCGATCGGAGAGCCCCGATGTTTGATACCGAAACCACTCCGCCGTCCCGAAAAGCCCGGGGACAAAGACGAGAGGCAGGCCCGTACCGGCATCCGTATAGTTAACTCGCAGGCCATCAGTATCAATAGTCGGCACCCAGCGCCACCTCAGAACCGTAGTCAACCCTTCGTCAAGTGTATAATACTCAAGTAACCACTCAAGTGTCAACGAAATATCGGATTCGAAACACTTAAACTCCTCCGAAAATGGCGCTTTTACCATTTTCGTTCCCTTCGTGGCGAACACGATAGTCCTTGACCGGCAGCGGCCCGCAGGGCTGCGGGATATGTGCTGCGCAGCAGTCACGAAAGTGTTCGCCACGATTAATTACAAAGGGTTAAAACTGACGATTCCGATCGTCCGGGGAATCTGTTCTTTCAGCGACAGCACAATGATCAATCCGATGCTTTCGCCAGTCCTATCACTGCATAACCATTGGCAGGAATGCTTATACCGATGCGGAGCTTGTCGTTTGTCGATTCGATCCGAACCGGCTTGCCGCTGATCCACTCGACGGCGCATATGTTCCGGGGCAAGTGAAGGTCGGCGCGTGAGAGGTTCATGGTAATATTTTGCAGCTTTTCGGATGGGTTATGCAGCGTGAATGCCAGGTTTCCACTCTCCCACTTACCGTAACACTCGGTTCGGATCACGCCTGGCTGCACATCGGCATAGGGTACAGGCTCCCAGCCGGCAAGATCGAACCTCCGAATCAGTGGAATGTATTTCCTGAAAAGCTCTCGATCACGATTGTACCAACCGGGATTGTAGAAGTAGGCAACTTCGTTGATCTTACTGTGACCGTGGAACATGCTGGGATAAACAGCGTAGAACAAGCTGCGCTGGAAATATTCCTCCATACGGCTTCCATCGTCGTAATCGTTGTTCATCAGCATTACGTAAGGCTTGCGGGACGACATCGACCGGAAAAAGAGGTAGTAATCGTCCAGAACCGGCGTAAACTTGCCATTTTCGATCCAGCGATATTCACGACCGGGAATATCGACATAGGGAGCAAGGAACCAGTAGCGGTAGAAGGCATCGTTACCCATCAGATTTATGCCCTTCGCATGCAGCTTTTGGGAAAGATCCTTAATAAAAGCGTATGTGCCCCAGAAGTTCAGAAGCGTCACCTTGAATGTGGTGGGGTCGAATGTGAGCGGATAATGCGTAACCCGCCAGGCCGCACAGCTGAAGTTGTGGATCTCCCCACATCCCTCCATCGAGTCGATATACACTCCCGAGAGCCCGACCGGCGGCTGATTTCCCCAGCCAAGCGGACCTGCAAGCATACCTTGCTCGTATTGGCTTTTATTCGGCCACTTACCCCACTCCTCGGTAGATAGATCGGGGTCGCAGTTGACGCCGAACGGTGCGGATTTGGTGTAAGCGACCGGCGACAGGTAAAGATCATATCTTCCGTCTTCCAGCTTTATTCCGCTCGTGAGCGTGGCTTGAGCCTTTTTATCGCCCTTGAGCGCGTCTTCCCAGAGCTGTGACATAAAACCGGCATACGTGTGCTCTCCGCCCTCACGCAGCTCGCGCCAGTTCGTCTGCGGCTCCACATAGACATAGCTCTCAACGCCATGGCACACGTCAAACTTAACGCTGTCCCAGTCGCCATAGGCTACCTCGTGGAAGGCAAACCCGAAGTCACCGGAGTTTTTCACTGCGCTGAGCGGGGCGAACGGCAGCCAAATGCCACCGCTCTTCGTCCTGCGTGTAAACGCATTCGGATACAGGTCATGGTAGCGAGCGAGAGCGTGCCGGAACGCCCACTTCGCCGGCACTTCATAGGCGATTACAGTGGCATCGGCACGTGAAGGGAAATGCGAAGCGATGGAGGAAAGACCAAAATCGAACTCAGCGCGCAGTTCTTTCCTGACAGGATCGTAGATGAACCGGACCATTCGAGGGGCTGAGGAAAGCAGTGCCTGCCGTGGCATCGCGCACGCGCCACTCGGCGTCGGCAAGCCCCCTGGCAAATACGGAGTTTCCAAGCGAGTGCACGGGAGATACCATTCCAATAAGCAATGCGGACGCAAGCATGCAGAAGATCCAGTCGGTCTTCAATTTTACCTCACTTCAACTCGTCTATTGACACCAACGAGCCTACTACCGCTTTCTAAGCTCGCAGGCAAGGCTGTCCGTGAGCCGGCCATTGACAACATTTCTCATCTGCGGCACGATACAGGGCATGCCATAGATCAGGGTGGGATCGCCATACCAGTTTATCTGCCGCGTATCAAGATTAAGATCGGCAAAAACTACTCCATCACCGTGAGTTTCCGCGATAATCGCACCCGATGAATCAATAATCATGCTCGGTGGAACGATTGCTGATGAGACAAAGTAGATACCGTTGTCGAGTGCCCTGGTGCGCCAGGTGATAGGCTTACCGCCTGCGACGGGCAGGAATAAAATCTCGGCTCCCTTGTGAGCGTACAGCCGCGCCACCTCGGGAAACCACTCGTCATAACAGATATGGACTGCAATGCGCCCGAAGTCGACATCAAATACCGGATAGTCTTCGCCGCAGGAGATTCCGTCCCTGAGCTCACCGAATGTAAGGTGCGTCTTTCGATAGCAGCCGACGCAAGCGCCATCTCTGCCCAAGAGAACAGCGGTGTTGAATATGTGGCAACCATCTCGCTCAATGATACCGCACAGCACATACATATTATGCTGCCGGGCTTTTTTCGAGAGCACCTTGCATAGAGGAGCATCGGGGAGCGTGACGGCGACTTCGGCGTAGCTTCCGTATTGCTCTTGCGGCACCCCTATAATAGAGCAAAACTCCGGCAAGCAGACAACATCCGGCTTTAGCGCCCCTGCCTGATCGAGCTTTTCGCTAATCCTGATCAATTGATCATCAAGCGTGAGCGGTGTGCGCGTTTCGCCGAAACGAACGGTAGCGGCCCGGGCAATGCGATGGACAGGTTTCGGAATCAATTCTACCGATGGTGCGAACCACTCCAACTGCCCTCTCTCCGCGGCCCGCATATACAACTCGATGCGATTCCCGTTCTCTGCCCTATGCAGAAATGTCTGTTCCAGAACGGTATCACCGGACCAATCGGACTTTGGAACAAGGAAGTGCTCCGCCACCTGCGCAAGAACAGATAACGAATGATCCTCGATATCTCTGGCTCTGACATGAACCCTGGCCAAATACCACTGCCCGTCTTCCAGATCGACTTCGCCCTGCCAGCAGCCAAAGGCGTGTGGATCACCGGTAGCCGATATGGTAAGCCGCCGGCAGCCGGCGGCTCCGGTTACCCCGAAATCAAGCGCCAGTTCCGGCCTCGGCATCACCCTCCGCCAGCCCGTGGGGTCGCCCGGGCCGTCAAAATGCGGATTTACTACCAGATTAGATCCCCGGCTCACGCTCACACCGTCAGCTCCATGTAATGGTCGCTCGGGAGGAAAATCCCGCCGCTGCAATCATAAAAATCAGCACCGAGCCGGAACAGCCCCTCACCACCGGTCCACAAAGCTCCGCTGCAGGGGTGGTATGACTTCATCGCTTCCCAATTCCGGTAGTTCTGATGACCGTTGGTCTCCAGCACGCCGACATTCACCCCCGGCAGGGGCGCAAGTCGCGCCGCAACGTTCTTGTTCCAGTCGACAAGTATCGGGTTTACGGTCAGATCAGCGCAGAAACACGGCACCCCGCGCTCGTGGGCGATACGAGCGATCTTGAGGCTCATACTCATAGTTTTAGCAATCGGTTTAAGGGCAATCGCGCCATAGCCCATCTCGATACGAGCGAGCGCGTCCTTGTCCGAATGCGCGCTTTCATCAGCGGCAAGCCTTACAGGGAAGCCGCTTACGTCTATCTCCATATCCTCGGGGAAAGGCTCCTCGAGCAGGATGATCCTCTCAAGCGCCCCGATCTTTTCAGCGTGGTCCAGGAGTCGCATCAGCCGATCCCCGGTGTCATAACGGCCGTTTGCATCGAGGTAGTATGGAATACGGCCGCTTGAAGTATAGGGCGTTTCACGGTCCTTAACGGCTACGTGGATTTCGGAAAGGCGCGCTTTGTCCCATTCGAGCATCTTCTCCGGATCACCGTCCTTATCGGGATCCGAGCCGATCTTGATCTTGAGGAGAAAGTAACCGTCATCGACCGCCTTCGCAATATCTTCGACAGGGACTCCGTATGACATCAGCGGGATACAGGCCAGTTCCGAATGGTGATGCGAGAGCGCCGGACGGACTTGTTCGGGAATCATTTCATCGAAGCGATCTATGCCATTATCCGCGCAGTGCAGAAGCCAGGCAGCGTTATCCACAGCGACTAATGCGTTCAAGGCGAACGTGAGCCGCAGATCAGCCAGCCCCGTGATCCGCTTGCCGTAATCATAGGTCATTGGAAGCAGCTCATCGAGAAGCTCGATGGGACTATTAAAGTTCATCCCCTGGGCGATGTTTAGCGCGTGGGCGGTGAGTAGATACATCAGAGCATTGCCGGCAGATTCGGAATTACCTGTGAACACTTTCGCATCCGACCATAACACGCTCTGTGTTCCAAGTCCGATCTTCCGGCAGCCGGTGTCGCTCTGCATCGAGGCGACACTCTGCCAGAGCTCGCTGAGATATCCACCTTTGAATCCGAACGGCGAGATCAATTGCTCGCGTTCGAAGTTACATCCGGTTTTGGTGATCCTGGTCATTTACGCGTTCAAACACCTCATTGCAAGTATATCTTAGAAGCGGACGCCGCATAGCCGCGCTCGAACTCATCACCATTATAACCCGGATCATCTTCGGGAATATCAGCGAGCAGAACTTCGCCGCCACCGGTTTGCCGTGAGATCCGACCGGCAAGCATAATTTTGACCGACTCCGTCAATTCCGGCATAGCAGCCATCTTCTTTCCGGTTTCCATGAAGTCGCATATCCTGTCCAGCATAGCCGCATACAGCTTCGAAGAATCGATACCGATATGGTATGTGGATCTGGTAGTCATTATCACCAGCTCGAACGGCTGCCAGATACCCAGGAACGTATTATATGTGGCAGTCATGCCGTTTTCGTAGCGAACGAAGAACGTCTCGGTTTTCTTGCCGTCGACTTCACCCCGTCCTACGAACCTGCACGATGCCGCTCCAGTGCCGAACAGCGCGCCGATACCTTCGACAATATGAACACCGTAGTTGAACTCATCAAGGCCGGATGTGCCGAAAACATTGACGATCTTCCCACGCTCCTCTTCCGGTCGTGCAACAAATTCAGTGATCTCGTTGCAGTAGCGGACCGATGAACTGCCCAGGATTACAGCCCCATTTGCAGCCAATTCTTCGAGCCGTTTACAATCAGCAAGCGAGCCGGCTACGGGTTTATCGATGAATACGGGCTTACCTCTTTCGATAAACGGCATCGCCTGCTCGATGTGGTTGTTCCAGTTGCAGCTCTGGACGAAGCCGATATCGACGCTATCGGCCATCTCTTCGATGCTGCCACAGCGTTTCTCGATCCCGAACCGCTGCATAAATGCTTCGACTTCGTCGTCGCCCCGAAATCCGTCATTATAAATGGCTGCATAGCGGGCTCGCTCGCCCTGAGCCAGATATGTGGCAAACGCAAGCGGATGGGATACATCTATATTGACTACACCTATTCGAAACACTGGGCACAGTTCCTTTCACTTAGCTAAAATGTATAATCTGCCTCACAGACAGGAATCGGCTTACCGCTGGCGATAGATTCATTCACGGCGTAGCTGATAACCGCCGCTCTAGCGGCTTTGACCGGACCATTCGGGCTTTCAGTATCGTTGAGAACGGCATCAGCGAACTTGTCCAACTCCACAGCCAGTCCCTTATCGACAGCCGAAAGCTCTACGTTTCCAGGCTCTTTTTCAAAACCAAAGTAGCTCAGTTTTATAAAGTTATCGATGTATATAGCTTTATTATTGCAGTATATCTCAGTGGCTTCCTTTGGAAATTCGGCACAACCCGCACTGGCTATCAGCGTTGTCCCTACCGAACCATCGGCGAAGCCTATAGTAACGATGCCGCTGTCTGGTATTTTAACATTTTCCGGGTTCAGGAACGTTCCGCCCGAAGCGTAAACCGATACCGGAGGCGCCTGCGCTAGCTCGCATAACAGATCGAAGATATGGCAGCCTTCACCGATAAACCGCCCGCCACCTATCAGCGGGTTGTGTGTCCAGTCATCCTCAGGAAACGGAGCCTGGATGCGGTGGTAGATCAACTTTTTACCATGGGTGCTTTCGAGCAGCTCACGAGCCCTGACAACCAGAGGAGCCATGCCTCTATTATAGCCCACCGTATATTTAACATTCTTACGTTTGACAGCCTCAGCTACCGCCTTGCATTCATCTCTGTTCATGCCCATCGGTTTCTCACATATTACGTGCTTTCCGGCTTCGGCAGATTTTACCGACAGTTCCGCATGGAAGTCATGGCGGGTCGCGATCAGCACGGCATCGACAGCCTTATCAGACAGCAACTGGTCGGGGTTGGTCGTCCAGCGCTCTATGTGGGCATCGTTTGCGGTATCTCTGGCTGCGGTTTCGTTGATATCCGCTACCGCGTAGAGGTTGAACTTCGGATTATTGATCATGTTGGGGATGTGTATGCCTCTGGCGAAGCCGCCACACCCTATCACGCCGACATTAAGAGCTTGCATTTTGTCCTCCTGTTTATTTCATCAGCCCACGAGCTATTGCGACCCAGCCAACTCTTCAGAGACGCCGGATTATGACGCCAAATACACCATAAGGTCCGACAACGCTTCATTAATTCAGAACGCACCGATGCACGAGCCACAGCCGTGGGCTCACGCATAATTCCGTGCCCCAAAGTTCAGCAGGTCTACTGCCGGAAGACGTAACGCGCCCGAAATTCGCAACAATGCATGGTGGTAGGCTTATTAAGCTCAGATAAATGGGCAGTATAATACGATGTAACTGGTAATCTACAGACCTGGCAGCCTCCACAGACAGACAGCCGCCAGGTCTTACTTCCCATACTGTAATCCGGCCATATTAGCAGGGAAGCAGCTAACCCGGCATTTTTATGGACGAATCGTCCTAAAACGATGGAGCCGGCGTCGGGTAATAATCAGCCGCTATAGCCTGGGTACGCGTCAGCCCCTGCACGTGACCATCGGCAAAAACATGTAGAATGCTATTCATTCCGTGGCGATAGTCCGGTCCAAATCCTTTGTATCCACTCACGTATTGATCCGTATACCATGGCCACCACTCCGCAAATGCCGCTTTCTTGGACGGAGACGTGAGCGCCGACATTTTCATGCCTCCGAAGTATCTCGGCCAATAGCTCTTATCTATGCCCGTGTTCCACATCCAGTTATCGTAGCTGGTGCCACGTATCTGGAACATAGTTCCGACATTCGGCAGTGGCTCTCGCGGATTCGAGTTAGAGAGATCCAATTTGGTTGCATCAGCTCCGCACTTCCACGCGAGGTCACTTTTCATATATTTCTTGAAAATGCGCACCGGGTTCCACACCGGATAGCCCGGCGCATATTTGCCCGGTCCATCCGGAGGTCCAAACTGATATTTCCAGCCTCCGAGGCTGGGATACGTCGAGCCGTTATCATCTACATACATTATCAGCGCTGTCGCAATCTGCTTCAGATTATTGACACACTGCGCCCGTTTGGCTGCCGCTTTCGCATGCAGAAATACAGGGAACAGGATCGCTGCCAAGATTGCGATTATTGCGATAACGACCAAGAGCTCAATAAGCGTGAAGCCTCTATTTACACGTTTACCTCGACTCTTTTTAGTCTGCATACCGCCATCCTCCTTCGAAAATGGTGTTTTTTGCCATTTTCGTTCCATTCGTGGCGAACACGACAGTCCTTGACCGGCAGCGGCCCGCAGGGCTGCGAGAGGTGCTGCGTAGCAGCCACGAGAGTGTTCATGCCACGATTCCTGACCGACTCATCTCCGCTCCTGGCAGGTCCGTGGGTCTTCTCTCATACCGTGTATTCTTTCCAAATTTAACTCTCAAGCGCCGGAATACTGTTGGGTGAGCAAAAAGCCATCAACAGATCCAGTTTTCTAATCAATCGGTAATGGGTCCGACGGTTAAGCCGTCGGACCCAAGGCTCCAACGGAGACTACAGAGCGACCATATCGTCGGTTGGAGGCACGAAAGACGGGTTATCCGTCCAGCAGATCACATCGACCAACGCATTGGTTGGCGCCGCTTCACGTTCGTATAAGCGGAAAGTAACGTTACCACCGTAGACACGGAAGTTACGAGCCTGCCTTGTAGAATTGCTCTGCGAGCCCCACCATGTGAACGTGTAGGGTGAGAACGTCCAGTAGGACGGCGTGTCACTGATGTGGTTGAGAATAGTATGGCCGTTTGCTCCAGTACTGCTAGTATTAAAGACATTCCACCAGTCAGCATCCACCGGATCAGCCATATTAAGGTCGTTTGCGGAGTCGCCGTTGACCATTACATAATCGGATTCCGCGGTGCTCGAAGCCGACTGCGCCGTTCGTATCCACAGATACCATGTCTTACCGGCACCGTTGTTATCCAGGCTGAACGGAGCCTGAGATGCCGGAATGGCATACTCAGCCCACCAGTTCAAGCTGGGTGGCCAGACGGCAGGCGCAACCGACGAGCTGTAGAAGTAGTAAGCGCTGCCGCTCAACGCACCCGCCATCGCTTTGGGATCGGGGACGAAATTAGGCGCCCCACCGTCCTTGCTGCGATTCTGGAAAGCGCTGCCGGCTACCCAGATATAGTTGTAACCACCGCTCTGGGAGAACCCGATGAGATTCTCCATGAAGCGAGACGCGCTCATAACGTCTATGCTGATAGCCTTCACCAGACGGCTCGTGCTGCTTCCTGCCTGTTCGCAGGAGCTGATGCCGGTAACCGCCACATAAGCGCCGGATAACGGAATGTCTTTTCCGGCGGGAACCAAGACGTGGACACTGACACCTGAACCATCGCCAAGGTAGAAATCATTAAGTCCGGGAGTGTATACTTTGCCGTAGACCTTTACCAGCAAGCCGATGTTGTTCATGCCTGTAGCATCGGTAATGCCGGGCTGCACGCTGTTTGAGCTGCCGCCCAGAGAACGGTTGCTCATACCCAGTGGTGTGACCTTATCGGTCGTAGTCGCCGTGCTGACGCTGGTGGCAACGATGTACTTTTCACCGTTGGCTTGACCGGTTCGTCCTACGAGCGCGGTGACCATATCACCTACATTGACAGTCGCAGGACTGGAAACCATGATTCCCGAAGTCCGGTCGAATTCCTCGATGTAGAACGACTTATCGAACACCGCCGTCACGATCTGACCGCCGAAGGACACTGCCGTACCATTAGCCGCGGCTTTCGCTGCGTTGATACCAGCCACTGCCTGCGGAGCGATCTTGCCACCGCCGGTGAGCGTGAAGTTATCGTATACCACACCAGACGCCCATCTGGTCAAACCGACATATCCGCCAATGACTTTCTGACCATCGATCTTGTCCTGGACCAGAACACCATCTATATAGAGCTGATGATGAGCTCCAATAGCAACTATTCTGATCTTGTGCGGCTTGCTCCAGTCGATCGGAGTGGACAGAGTGACACCACCGGTCCCGCTGCCAACACCCTGGTTGAAGTAGTAGATTCCAGCCCAAGTACCGAAGGAATCGAACATCGCTACGTAACCGTTCCATATCTCTCCACCATTGTCCTGGCGATATGGAATGGCGAACCAGTCACCGTCACTCTTGGCAACAACAGTTGCATCGACCGTAAGGTCGATATCCCTGGGCACGAAGCTGCCGGGAAGGCTGACGACAAAGGAAGCAGGCCCCTGCGTGAAGTTGAGCGCCTGGTCCTGGATCGAAGCGCCCGGATCCCCGATGTAGCCCCACGCAAAGTGGTTCGGGTCTTCGGTAGCGCCGAAGCTGCTGCTATTGGGTCGACTGAAGGTATCGAAGACAGCCACACCCGGGCCCGACGGCGAGAGCGCGATGTCCTGCGTAACCGTTCCACCGGCAATCGGATTGATTTCGATAGAACCGGCGTTGCTAAACCCATCAGCCACCGCGGTGTTTATGTAGAACCTGCCGCCCGGGAACGGCACAGCGGCTGTGTAGACTCCGGATGAGTTTGTCGTAGCAACCGTGCCGTCGCTGAATACAACGTTGGCTCCGGCGATTGTGGCAGATGGATTACCGGTCTGATACACGGTACCAGTGACGGTCGTGTTAGGCGTCGTGTATGCCGACAGGTTGAAGTTGTCGATGTAGCCATCGGTCGTATCTCTGTAGAGGGTTACGAAGCCTCCGGTCGTCTTGCCGGTGTCGATAGCATCGATAACCTTGGCGCCATCGACGTATACCTGATGATGGGCGCCAATGGCAGTAACGCGCAGCTGGTGCGCCGGATTAGTAGCGGTCCAGCTGAAACCGGCGGGTAAAGCGCCTGTGGCGATCACGCTGCCTCGGATAAGCTGCACACCGGCGCCGTCATCCTTGCAGCGAACCATATAACCGGTGTTATCCCAGGTGCTGGCTGCGCCGTTGCGATATGCGAATCCAACGTAGGAAGGGTCCCATCCGGTCGCCTGGGTTATAGTAATGTCCATCGTCGCGTCGATGTCGGCAGGTTTGAAGCTGCTATCCAGGCTGGCCCCACCGGTACCCCACAGAGGCATGTAGAGCTGATTGCCGGAGATCTGCAGACCCTGCGTATCGTTTGTGATCCACGGCAGATGCAGCGGATCGGTGGTCGTGCCCAGATTACTGCTGTTCGGGCGGTTGAAGTCATCGGTTACGACGCTGGAAGGTGTGCCAAGCGGCGCCAGAGCCATATCCTGAACGATGCTGCTGTTCGAACTAGGAAGCACGACGTTGTTAAGAGCCCTTGCGTAGTAGCCATCAGCCACCACCGAGAGAGTGTAAGTTCCGGCCGATAGCCTCGTAAATGCATAGCGTCCGTTGATGTCCGTAGTAGTGACATATCCGGACAGATTCACAGTGGCTCCGGCCACTCTGTGCAGCGGGTTACCGCTCTCACTCACCATGCCGCTGATCTGACCGGTGTCGCTGGTGTATCTGGTAGCTTTGAAGTTATCAAAGGTAGTTGGAGTGTTATACTTGGTCAGCGAGATATAACCTCCGGTAAGCTTTTGGTAATCGTAGACATCGATGATCGGAGTGTCGCCATTATCCAGCCAGACGGTGTGCCTGGAACCCACGACCCTTATGCGAATGTGGTGAAAAACCGACCAATCGATAACCACAGGCGGGGTGTAGGTAGCGAACACACCCTCTCCATTCCCAGCCGGAAGCGATGTAAAGAGGTTTATCGACGTTCCGTCATATGGGCAGTAGAGAACATAGCCATCGGGGGAGAATATTCCCGGAGTACTGGAGCGGTATGCTATTCCACCCCAGCTGCCCGAGTATCCCATGGACATATCACATTCGACCTCGAAATCAGCCGGCTGGAAGCCATCGCCGACGGCAATGCCGTAGTGATCCGGGTTGGCGCCTATCACGAGCATGTTGTCGCTGTTGATGGACACATCCTCACCGGTCTGTGTGAGTACCCACGGATAATGATTCGGATCCTCCGTGTTGCCAATGCTCGTAGTGGGACCTCGCTCGAAGTCGTCATAGACAACATCCGCCGAACTGGGAGTCGGCAAGGGCGACAGAGCGATGTTGACTGTCGCAGTCTGCCCGGGAACCGCTATGACCCCACTGACTGACGCAGAATAATAGTCTACCTGCGACACGCTCAGATTGACTGTCGCGTTGGCGTTGCAGGAGAGTGAGTAGTTCCCGTTTGCATCCGTGGTTGTAGACTGGCCCGAGCTTGCCTTGACGGTGGCGTTAGGCACGCCGGCGCTCGTCTCGATGTTGTAGACTCGGCCTGCCACGGTGCCGGTCGGCGGTACGATCTGGCCGATGCTCAGGTTGTCGAAGCGTGTCTGCGCCGACCACCTGCCAAGCCCGAAGTAACCGCCATTCTGCCTACCCCAACTGATCGTATCGACGACCTTTCTGTCATCGACCCAGACCTGATGGTGCGGGCCTACCGCCCTGATTCTTATTGCGTGTGGTATGGTCCAGTCAATCTTCGGTGAGATCGTCCAAGTCTGCCCGTTCGTAGGATTGGCGCTAACCCAATCGCAGAGGTTCACCCAGCCACCATTGACATCGAACATGGCGACGTAGCCATTCCAGATGTCTCCGGGGTAGTTCTGGCGATACGTGACGAAAAACCAGTCGCCGACCGGGAAAGACTCGACCGAGGCATTCACCGTCGCGTCGAGATCGGCGGGCGCATAGGTATTATTGAGGCTGGCTCCGTAACCGGCGCCGGTTCCGGTAAACAAGAGTGAATTATTATCGATAGTCGCCGCGCTCGCACCCACAATCCACGGAATATGCAGGCTGTCCTCAGTGGTTCCGAGGCTTGAACTGTTATCTCTCGTAAACGTATCCGTTACGGGAGTGGCAGGCGTCGGGATCGCAACAAGAATGAAATTGTTTACAGCAGGAGTTCCCGGTGTGACCGTTACGGTCATCTTCCGCACGTAGTGGTCGTTATCCATGGCGGTCAGGGTGTAGGTCCCCGGGAAAACCATGATCGTATAGTCGCCGTTGCTGTCGGTGGTGGTGGTGTCGCCGGTGTTGAGAGTCAGCGTCACATTTGGTATCCCATCCGCCGGAGTAGCCGCGTCACTCACTTTTCCTGTGATCGGCTGCATGCTTGCGCCCGTGCCGGCAAGCCCGACGATCTCTGCCTGCGTAAGAGCAGAATTATAGATCCGGACATCGCTCATATAGCCGGTAAAGCTCGATTCGGCTCCGGGATATCCGCGCTGACCAAGGTGCAGCGATTGGCTGTTGGTATTGATCGGACCGCTCCAGTTCGCCTTCTCCAACAGTTGACCATCGAAGTAGATCGATGCTTTGCCGGTGGCGGCATCATAGGTACCGGCGATGTGATGCCAGTTACCATCATTAATCTGAGCCGCGCTCACCTGCTTCACAGCAGTCGCGTTGTCACCAACATAGATCTGGCTCGAAGTCCCCATCAACCTGAGCGCCAGAACACCGTTGCCGTCCAAAATAAACTCATAAGCGCCAGGGTAGGAATCATATTTCCCAAGCAGCACCTGACCCGCGACGGCGGGCCCTTTGACCCAGAACGCCACAGTCATGGAAGCCGGCGACAGCGCCGGGCTTGTGCCCAGGTCGATGAAGTCGCCCGAGTTTCCTCCGAATTTAACGCATTTGCTTGGGCTTAACCCCGCGGCTGCCGGAGAGTCGTTCTGCCACGTAACATTCCCGTGGAGCGTGCCGTTATAGCTGTCGATCGAGTCGCGAGCTGAGGCGCCGGAGCCATCGTTGAGTTTCCACTCAGCGCACGGCGTAGTCGCGCACGCTTGACCAACCACGAGGGCCAGAAGCATAACCGCAAGGAAAGCCCCTAAAAAACCGCGCTTTCTCATATCTTATCTCCTTTCTCTCTTCTCTCTGCTTCACTTACTGATAATTTTGCATAGCGTTTGGTGGCCAGTTAAACCACACACGCCAGCTGCAATTTTGCGCTTGTCCTGGCAAGCAATCGATTGCATTACCTGCCAGAAAATTTTCACCTGTCGAGCCAGGCCGATTTATGACCCAGCATATCAATTCAAAACGACAGGTATCATCGCTACAGCATCACACAGGGCAGCGGTCAGCCCCTCTGCTTTCTCATCCTCCTTTCATCAGCCCACTAATTTCCCAGGTGCGGGCTGATTTTCTACTTTGCCGAGCCAGGCACTTATTAAATTTCATCCTGCCCTTATGTATGCCTGCCAGCTCCATTTTACTGCAAATAACAATACAGTAATCGATTGCAAGGCGCTGATGCAACGTTCACCCGCTTGATGGGGGGTTTCGGGAACACAAAAACGGTGAGCCGCCACAAACCAGCGCCTGGTGATAGAGATATATTGCTGTATACCGTACTATTACGGATAGTGTCAAGGGGACTATGAAAAAAAATAACAGATTTATCGTTTCACATTCGGCAACACACGTCCACAGCAAAAAATTTTTGCCAGATATCAGCCGGCACAAGGACTTCAATGTCTGCATGGTTATACCAAGCGCCGGCTTGCAATCCAGGACTGGAGTAAATAAAGCGGCGTACACATTATTCTTCGGACTAGTAATTAACGATCAAGCGTAACAACCGGCGCGGACGAGACTCCACACCGGTCCGGCCTGCGATATTTACTACAGTATTTTCGGTTGACAGCAGCCGGACAGTGAGGTATGATGTGAATACGCAATGGATTACGGATAACCCATTACAGGGAGCTGACAAGTATGGGCGTGACAATCTACGATATCGCTAAAGAGCTTGATATATCAGCCGCTACGGTCTCCAGGGCGCTGAACGGACGCAATGACTCGCTCATCTCTGAAGCGACACGGCGCCGCGTGGCGGAAACCGCAAAGAAGCTGGGCTACAGACCTAACGTACTGGCTCGTGCGCTCATCACCGGAAAGACGAACAACATCGGCATGTATGTCATGGGCACGCAGGAGAGAACAGGCCAACACTTCGCGCGTATGCTCGAGGCGGTAGAAACCCGCGCTCGCATACTTGGCTACAGGATCCTGGTATGCGGTGAAATCGAGGGAATCCTGGGAAACGGCCGCGTGGATGGGATCGTGATGTTGGTCGAACCGGATGAAGATACCTATGGCAACATCCTGAATGGCACCCCCCACATGTTCGTTTGGAGCGCGCTCGAGCCATCGCTTAACTGCGTATCCTGGAGCGATGCGAGCGGCGCTTATAGAGGAACGAAGCACCTTACGGACCTTGGCCACCGCAAGATTGTCGGGTTATTCAGCGATTTCGTCGATCAAGACCCTCCGCTCCCGAAAGTCGAGGGGTTCCGGCGGGCTATAGCCGAAGCCGGCGCGGAGTCAATAGAGTACTTCGGCGAGCTCAGCCCGGATCAGTTCTGGAACGGCTATCTGCAGACAAAGCATCTGCTTGAAAAGCACGACGATTTCACGGGAGTGCTGGCGCGCAACGATCAAGTCGCCCTGGGAGCGATGAAGGCACTCAGGCAGGCGGGAAAATCAGTGCCGCGCGACGTATCAGTCGTCGGCTATAACGATACCGTCCTGGCGCACTGCGCGGATCCGGCGCTGACATCCGTACACACACCCATCGCCGAGGCTGGAGAACTGGCAATCGAGCAATTAGTGAAAGTTATCGAGGGCGGAGCACCGGAATTCCCGGGAATGTCACTGGCGGTGTCTATTACGCGAAGGGATTCCTGCGCTCCCCCACGCAAATGACCCGATCTGCCGCTGCCTCAGTAACAATCTCCGGGGTTCTAACGTAAGCCTGATGTAATCTCACATAAATACAAATATTCTCCTGCTGTCGCGGACGCCATTCGATCTCGGGCATATAGCCGGACAGTGGGATCAGAGAAGGTGCAATAGATGTTGGACCCGTTTGTTGAGATCGCCGGTGATCGGCTTCGCGGACAAGAATCGCTTGCGCGGATGGCTTTGGCGCTTACGATTGATGGGGAACACTATCCGGGAGGCACAAGGTACTCTCTGCAACTGGAAAACCACGGGAATCAGACCCTTACGCTGGACCGGGTAGGCCTCTGTTTACCGTTTATCAGCAGCGGCGAAAAACGGCAGTGGCGGGTATACCTCGACCAGGGCGCATGCGGATGGTGCGGCGTGAAGCCTCTGGAGTGCCTCGACCCCAATCCCCACATGCAGCCGGTACGAGAACAGAGACTCACCGATGATGGCATGCAGGAACTGCCTTTCCACCGCAGCGACCTGCAGACAGTGGTTTGGGACGCAATGAGCGGTGAGACTGTGCTGGCAGGTTTCCTCCGGCAGCGCTACGGTCTCAATAGAGTCGACGTGATCCCCAATGCCGGCGCGGATGATATAGATCGCCTCGAAGCATCGCAAGATTTTGGCATCGAGTTCGCCCCGGGAGCCGTGCAGCCGCTGGATATCTTTATTTTAGCTCGTGGTAATGACCCTTACGGCATGATGGAGGAATTCGCAACGGCAGTCGCCGAGCACCATGGCCACAAGCTCGATGCTCCCCCGGTTGTCGGCATGATGACGTGGTATGGTTACCGCACCGCCATCGATCAAGATATCGTCGCCGCGAATTCCCGGATCGTAGGAGACCTTTTCGGCGGATACCCACAGCCCATGCAGAAGGTGATGCTGCTCGACCATGGGTGGGAGGAAGATGCCAACTGGGGTTATTGGAAGCCGGATTCGAGGCGGTTTTCACGCGGGATGGAATGGGTACGCGATGAACTGGCCAAAGATGACCTAAAGATGGGGCTATGGTACACCCCGTTCTGCATCACCCAAAACGCCCCGGACTATCAACAGCTGCTTCCGTTACAGGCATTCGACTTGCAGGGAAAACCGCTTGGAGGCGAAGCCTGCGTGTGGGGTGACCTCCCCGGACACAAGCGCGGGCTCTGGCCGATCACGTTCTTCGATGCGGGCAAGGATATCGTTCAGGCCAAGTGGCAGGATGAGCTCGCAGCTATGAAGAAATGGGGAACGCATTACTGGAAGCTCGATTTCTTCGCGCTCCTCACCGGCCACGCTCAAAGAAAGAAGCTCGGCATCGGCGACCTTTGGGCACAGACCTGGGAAAACTGGCGTAAGGTGGTCGGATACGATGCTCACTTAGCACCGTGTTCATGTTATACCAACCTGCAGATCGGTTACTGCGACTCCGTAAGGATCGGCTCGGATATCGGCAATGCCGGTCACTGGCCTGGAGCGAATGAGTTCCGTTATGGAATGGCAACCATCATCGATCTCTGGTATAAGAACCGCAAGTTTTGGGTCAACGATCCGGACTCCATCCAGATCGCAAAGGGGTGCTCGCTGGCGGAAGCGCGAGTGCGCGCAACGGTGGTCGCCCTGAGCGGTGGGCATCTTATGCTGAGCGAGGATCTGCGTGGGGTGGGTGGTGAGCGCATCGAGATGATCCGCCGTCTGATCCCCCCTTACCCGCAGGCAGCGCGGCCACTAGATATGTTCGAGAATCCGTTCCCGGAGGGTTATCCGAGGTTCTGGTCGCTCTCCCTTGACACGGGTTTCGGCCCGATGAAGATGCTCGCGGTCTTCAACCTCACCGGCAAGACCCAGACCTATGAAATTACCCCAGAAATGCTGGGAATCGAGCGGGGTGCGGAGTTCCTGGCGCTGGAATGGTGGCAATATAAGTGGCTGGGACGCTTCAACGGCAAGTTCACCATAGATGTGCCCGCTGAGGATGTATTCATAATCCACGCCCAACCAGTGAAAGATGTGCCCTCGATGATCTCCTGCTCGCACCACATCACCGGCGGATACATAGTCGAGGATGTCTCGTTCGATGAGGAGTCCGGCATTCTTCGAGGGGTGCTGGTCACCAAGGCAGGGATTCCGGCAGTGCTGTTTGGGCACGCGCCGGCAGAGTGGCAGCTATCGCGGGAAGCCGGATACCATACGACAATCAGCTCCATCGGCGGCTGGCAGAGCGAGATCACAACCACATCGACTCATACGAAGTTCGAGATCGAATTTGAGAAGACGGAGAAGGCATTATGATTCAGACAGTGAGTGCTCCGAGGCAGCCCGACGGTAAGACGGTCGAGGTCCGGCTCGATTCGGGCAAGACCAGCCTGATCTTCGGGAACGACGCCGGCGCGATGGAAGTCGGCATCAGCCAGCAGTGGTCGCTTGTAAAAGGCACTGACGAATGCGCCCTGGAAGGAATGAACGTTCGCGATGAGCGGCATTACCCACTGCCCCATCCCGGAATCACCTGGACCGAGGAATCGAAATCCGCGCACATCCTGTTTGAATATTATGTCGAGACCGCAGACGCGGTCTCTTTCCTCGTTCGCGTCACTAATTTCTCTACGGAACCGGCTGCGCTGCGCTGGTGGCAAGAAATCATCGGTCTCCCGATGAGCGACAGAATGTTCGCGCCTTCCGGACGCGATTTCTATCCCCTGGCGGAACGAAAAGTAGATGTCGGTTATCGCGACGGCGCCGAAGGGCTTTCGATCCCAATCGTCACATTCTTCGATGAACGTAAAGATACCGGGGTCACCATTGCGGCTAACATCGAGACCCCCCTGCCCCCATTCAAGGTCCAGACCAGCCCTGATTCGAATGCTGTACAGCTAACCCGCACGGTGCTGAGGCTGGCGCCGGGTGAATCGCGAACCGTACGGCACTTCCTGCTCCATCACGCCGGCTGCTGGCGGCCAGGGCTCAGTTGGGTCAGGGACAGGTTCCACCGCTTCTTCATGCTCCCAACTCCGCAGTTGCATGATACACACGGCTGCTTCACCTACTCTAACTTAGGCGCCCCCGAGCTCTGCGAGGAGTTTGCAAGGGAGGGCGTGAAGAACCTGGAGGTCCACTTCAACTACGTTCACCTCGGCAAGTACCTGCCGGAAGAAGAGCCATGGATCAAGGCGGTCGATGACAAGTGGTCCGCGGTCAAACGCACCACTGATCCCGCAGCTCCGCCCGAAGATGCTCCTTACGAGGAGATCAAGCGCTATATGTCACAGGTAGTGCATCCAAACGGCACAACCGATGCCGTGCGCGAATTCATTCGCAGGCTTCGGGCGCTGGGTATAAGGTCGTTCGGCTACTTCCAGCCCACCGAAGCATGGGAGTTCTTTGCAAACCCCAAGTTCCCCGAGGTCATTCTCCATCGTCCCGACGACGCTCCCGAGCTGACCTGGTACGACCATGTAGTGGTGGACTGCCGCCCCGAAACAAGGTGGGGGCAGTATCTCTGCCAGCAGCTCGAGGGGGTTCTGGACACATATCCCGAACTCGATGGCATATTCATGGACCAGGCCGCCGGCGATGGCGAGAACTACGCAGTCAGCCGCGTAACGGATCGGCTGGCACGGATCGCCAAAGACCGCGGCAAGCTGGTCTATTGGAACGGGCCTTATATGGTGGAGCTGATCGAGCACACTATGGGACTGCTTGCGGAAGGAGGTTCGATCCAGGGTGAGCAGCTCAAGTTCCTGACCATCGGCGATAAGGTCTGCTGTGGAATGGGTCATTCCGAGCGCCAGTATCAGCGCAATCTGCTTAACGGTTTATGGCCGTCCGCGCCGAGCCTGCGGTTCGAGTCCCGGTTCAGATACAGCGACGGTCCGGCGGAGTTCGTGCCCGTTCCCGACGAAGTAATGGAGCTCCACAGGCGTTACATGAATCTCTTCGAGCTCTATGTGGGCAAGACATGGGTGCTGGAGCCGCATGCGATCAAGACCCCCGCCGGTGTTCAAGGCAACATATTCCGTAGGCCCGACGGTGACTACCTGGTGCCGCTGATCGCCCCCGCGCGCAGTTCGGAAGGCGGCGGATTCGAAGAAAACGTGCAGGTCACGGTTCATGCCTCGGGCGCGGAACAGGTCCGCGGCGTGTATGTGCGCACACCGGATGCGCCGATGGCGCAGTTCGCCGCTGAATGGACCAGAGATGGCAATGAGATCAGGATCACCATTCCGTGGCTCGGTTCGGCATGCCTGCTGTGGCTTGCATCCGAGGAGCAGACAGCCGGAGAAGCGCCAACACCGCCCGAGGCCAAGGCAGAATCCGGTAAACCATCTACACCCAAGGCAATGGCTGCCTATATCACTCTCGAAGGCGCAATTCCCACGGGAAGCCCACACGGTCCGATGGGTGGACTGGTCACCACAGCCCCGCTGCCACCGATACCTGAGCGAAAGGTTCGGCTTAACGGCTGCATGGTAGGTCCGCTTCACTCGCGCAACTACCGCAGCTGGCACCCCCTGCTCGGAATCGGGCTGCCGGAGGATATACTGGGTCACCTCGGGACTGAAAATGAGCTGGTGATAGAGCCCGACGGACCGGAGGACTTTTTTAAGATCCGCAACATTCAGATGACGGTGATGCTGCCGGATGGGCGCATAATGATGTCCGAGAGGGTAACGGATACCTTCTCGAGCTGCGAACACCCAATGGCCGAAGGCGCCATTGGGTCACCGATGAAGATCAAGCTGCGAATGCCTGATATGGACAAATGAGGTCAAAATGAACACAGAACCACTGAGGTTCATAGAAAACGGCGGAATCGATGAGAATACGGCCGCGAGGATAGTCGAAGCGGGAGTGCGGGTCCTTAAACGGGTCGGGCTCACGGTGGATGGCAACGATGAGTTCTTCGATTACCTCAGAGCCTATGGGTGCGGCATCGATGGTAAACACGTGAGCTTCCCCGATGCCGTAATAGATAAAGTTATGGCGCGGATTGCGGAGGGGCGTAAACACAGCGATGGGCAACCATTTATGCCCACTGAGCGAATCACCCTTTACTCCTCCGGCCAGGGCAGCCTGTGGAACGCACCGGAGGACGATCGCCCGCGCTCGGCTAACCGCAGTGACCTGGGAGCATATTGCAGGATGCTCGATGCGCTGGAGATGCCCAGATTGCATCCCGGTATTATCCCGGAGGATGTGCCACGACCGACGGCTGATCTTCACGCGTTCGCTACCATCGCGCTGAACAGCCGTGCACCCAGCCGTGTATCGCCCTATTCCGCGTCGATTTTACCTTATTTCATTGATATCATGACCATCGTCACCGGATCGAGAGAGGAGGCGGTGAATCAGGCCCCGTTTTCATGTAAGCTGTGGATCAACACCCCTCTCATGATCAGCCGCGAGGTGATAGAGATGGCTCTCCTGAGCCGCCGCCTGCTGAGGCACAAGCTCGCGGTGACGATCATGCCGGTGAGTGGAGTCTCTTCGCCAGTGTCCGTGGCAGGCGCCATCGTGCAGGAAGTCGCCGAGGTTCTTGCCTCCAACACGATAACTCTGGCGATAGATGACAACCTGGTCGGCTATTGCTCCTCTACCATGGCTTTCGATATGACCTCCAACCACACCTGCGAGGCAGGGCCGGACAGCGACATCAGGCGCATCGCGGGCGCGCAGGTTGCGAAACACTGGTTCGGATATCCATTCATACCGAGCGGCATCGCTCCGCGAACATCGGCTTCCGTGCCGGGAGTGCAGTCGATGATGGAAAAGGGCATCGATATGACTCTTGAGGTGATGCGTGGGACCCGCGACTTCGCCTCCGCGGGCACGCTCTCACAGGGCGATACACTCAGCGCCGTTCAGCTGCTGCTGGATATAGAGCTTAGAGACTACCTTCAGCGGCTGATATCTCCGATAGATGTGTCGGATGAAGCACTGGCTGAAGAGATCATCTCTGAGGTAGCTCCGCAAGGCGCGCGATACCTGGAGACCGAGCACACGCTATTGCGCTACCGGCAGGAACTGTGGTTCCCCAGGCTAATGGACCGGCGCAGTATCAAGGCATGGCCGGATAACCCTGTCACGATGCTGGACAAGGCTCGAACTAGAGCGTTGGAACTCCTTGCAAACGCACCGAACCAGTGCTCTTTGGACCAATCACAGCGGCGGGAGATCGAGCGCATCTGCGCCGCGGCGGACAGAGATTTGGCTTGACATCATGAAGAGCGAAGTTGTTACCCAAAACGATATTGAAGAAGCAATGAGGAAAATCGGCGTGCGCGCCGGTGACTGCATCCTCGTCCATTCCTCGTTGAGCAGCATGGGTTTCGTGGAGGGTGGAGCCGATACCGTGATCGATGCACTGCTCGGGGTCCTCGGTAAAAACGGCACCCTTGTAATGCCCACTTTCTGCCAGAAAGAAAAAGAAAGGCGCTTCGATACCTGGGATATCGAAAGATCACTTTCCGATGTCGGCAAGATAACTGAAATATTCCGTCTGCGACCCGGCAGCATCCGCAGCAACCATGCCACTCATTCGGTAGCTGCGGAGGGCAGGCTCGCTTGCGCGATCACAGAAGGCCACGTTCACGCATGGGGCAGGCCCGGACCATGGGGAGACGCCGCTATGGGCATTGGGTCGTCATGGCAGATGCTCTACGAGCTCAACGCTGAGATCATCCTTATCGGCGTAGATTTCCATGTCAACTCCATGGTCCACCTGATCGAGCATCATATAACGGAGCGGGCTCTTTCGGGGCTGGAAGATGTAAGGCGCTTCGGCCTGATTAGCCGGCTTCACGGATGGAACAAGCCGGGGGTATGGGCGGGCTTCGACAGAATGAAACTGCAAAATATCCTGGATGAGATGGGGCTTCTATCACACGGGCGCTGCGGCAATGCGCCCCTGCTGATGGTGCGCGCCGGGAGCATGGTCGATACCGCGATAGAGCTGATGGAAAGAGCTCCGCGAGAATGGTTCGACGATGATTTCTGCAATTGGCTGGATGAGTCGCAGGTTTCGGAGGGCGAAAGATGACCTCAACCGAGCGCGTAATGGCCGCTGTGAATTTCCGGAAGCCCGATCGCATTCCCATCTGGGACGGCTATTGGGGTCATTTTATCGATTCCTGGCAGCGATATAAAGGGTTCACCGGCAGCGAAGATCCGAGAAATTATTATGGCATCGACCTCTCTATCTGCGTAGCTGATGAGACATTCTTCCCATCGCAGAGGGGTGTAGTCTCCGATGATGGCGATTACACCATCGAGCGCGACGGCTGGGGCCGCACTATCCGCACAGGCAAAAATGACGCGTATTTCATGGAGACGCTGGACACGGTCCTGCGCGAACCGTCGGACCTGGACAGGCTGGCCTGCGAACCGGCAGACAGCGAGATCCGGTTCCGGGGGTTTCCCGAATATGTAGCCGCGGAGCGAGCGGCGGGCAGGTGCATCTTCGCCAAGGTGGGAGGGTTGTATATCCGCAGCCATTTCCTGCGCGGTGAAGACAAGCTTCTGCTGGACATGGCCCTGGACCTCGGGTTCTGCGATGCTCTCTTCGACTGGACCATCGAGCACCTGACCGCGATGGCGCTGGAGACTCTCCGGCGAACGGATGCATGGAAGACCGGCTTGTGGGTCTACGATGACATGGCGAACATCAACTCCACAATGTTCAGCCCAGCCATGTTCGAGAGATTTCTCCTCCCGCGTTACGCAAAGCTGATCGATACCTGCCGCGCCGCCGGATGCGAGCATTTCTTCCTGCACAGCGATGGCAACATCGGTCCCGTGCTGGACATGCTGCTCGCTGCCGGTTTTGAGGGGTTTAACCCACTCGAACCACGGTGTGGCCTCGATCTACTGGAACTGCGTGAGAAATACGGTAAGCGATGTGTTTTCTTCGGCGGCATGTGCAATACGCGGATACTGCCAAGAGGCGACCGTGCGGAGATCGAACGTTTCGTAAAGCCCCTGATTGAGTTGGGACGCGAAGGTGGGCTCGTTCTCGGCAGCGCGTCGATAGGCGATGATATAGCTCCGGAGACGTACGATTATTACATGTCATTGGTAAAACGCCTGGGCATTCATCCATAGAAGGAGGATGATAATTTGCAAGACGAGAGAGCACCGACATCTTCATGTTTCTATCATTTCACCGATCTGATACTGCCGAAAGCCACGCCGCACCCGCTCGACGACCATACCTTGAAGTGCCTGGTTGGTCACTGGACAGGTGGAGGACAGATGGACGCTCTAGCGTTCAGAACCGACTACTGGGGCGTGTGGTTCGGCTTCGAAATAGATGACGACCCGCTGGTATTGGCCCACAACGGCAGCTGCATCCATAATATGGGCTTGGTCGGCGCGGCGGGCGCAGGCATGCCATATTACCTGCCATATTTCAACAGCCCGGAGGACCTTGCCATCGCCTGCCGATTACCGCTGCGGTTCAATCGCTCATTCAAGCTGTGGATGGGCAACTCGCACCCAGACGAGGACAAGCGATGCTCCGGCTTGCACGTATATGTCACCGGGTGGGATATCGAACCCGCGGAAGGCAATATGCTCGACTGGACCGTTGTGCTCGGCAAGCGACACCCGCACACGCGAATCTCTGGCGAAACGATCCGGCTCGAGAAGTATACATAAGGAGAACAACAACTTGCACGAAGATAGAGTCCCTATGCCGTCGTGCTTCTACCACTTTGGGGAATTCATCGTTCCAAAGAGCACGCCGAACCCGTTCACCGAACCGACCGAGAAGTGCCTGGTTGGCTGCTGGACCGGTACCGGGCAGGTTGATGCCCTTTGCTATAGAACAGACTATTACGGCGTGTGGTTCGGTTTTGAAATAGACGATTACCCGCTGGTAGTCGCCCACAACGGTCACTGTCTGCAGAATATGGGCCTTATCGGCGCCGCAGCCGCCGGAATGCCCTACTACCTGCCATATTTCAACAGCCCGGAGGACCTTTCCGTCGCCTGTCGAAACCCGCTGCGTTTTAATCGCTCATTCAAGCTGTGGATGGGCAACTCGCACCCAGACGAGGACAAGCGCTGCATCGGGTTGCACGTCTATGTAACTGGCTGGGATATCGAGCCCACAGAGGGCAATATGCTCGACTGGGATGTCGCGCTCGGTAAGCGCCACCCAAACACGCGCGTATCCTCCGAGACAATCCTGCTCACACAGTTCGAGCAGAAGGGGTAATTGTATGACACACCGGGAACGCATACTTATGGTATTGAATGGTAAAACGCCGGATGTGGTTCCGAGCCTGATGGAATGCGCCATGGATGTGACCTGCCTTGTGGGACTGCTTCCACAACCCACCGGCTCGCCCATCATTGACGGCATTCGAATGGCTGAATTCTATGACAACTCGTGCGTGAGCGTCGGTGTCGGCCCTGGCTCCGAAACCATCAGCCGCAACTCCGACCACCACACCTATCGCTACGAAACCGGCGCGGTCTGGCGCGAGAGCTACGTTCCCGTATTCTGCCGCGAAGCGCTGCAATATCCGATAAACGATATCTCCGACATCAACGGCTTTACGATGCCTAATGCCGCCGACCCCCGGCATTACAAAGGCATGAAGGAGCTCGTCAGCGCGTGGAAAGACGCCGGATACTTTGTGCAGGGAGATACATGGGGCGCTTGGCAGTCCATATACTATCTGCTTACAAGCTTCGAGAACATTCTCATCTGGATGGCTGTCGAGCCTGAGGCCGCACATCGTCTCTTCGACCTGACCGCCGGATATTCAATCCAGGCCGCGAAGGGCATGCTCGATGCCGGAGTGGACGCGATATTCGTTCCCTCCGATCTCGGCTCCGGCCAGGGGCTGCTGTTTTCGAAGGAGATGTTCTACGAATATGTCTTCCCGTGGCTCAAGAAACTTGCAGACCTGTGCCACAGCCACGGCGCAATCCTGCACCTGCATTCGCACGGACACATAGAGGACTTGATGGACGGCATCGTCGAGAGCGGGGTCGACCTGCTCAACCCCGTTGGTCCTTCCGATCACAATGACCTGGGCATGTTCAAGCAAAAATGGGGAAACAAGATCACCTTTATGGGCGGGATAAGCACAACCATCGCGCAGATGAGCATAGAGGAGATGGAGGCGCATGTATCCGAGGTAATGCGTATCGGCTGCCGCGGTGGGCGCTTCATCCCGAGAACTGAAAGCGGTATACCGTTCATGCCCGCCGAGAGGGTGCTTGCATACATCGAAATCCTGAAAAAATACCGGCAAATGCATGGCGCCGCGTCGGGCGTCGACAGAACAAGATAACAATGAAAAGATTTATGCTGCTTCTCTTGCTGATGAGCATTACCGCGACGGTATGCTATGCCGCCGACACCGTGCTGCTGAGTTCGCTCGATCTCAGCAGCATCCGCTCTACTACCGGCATCTCGCGCGCGAATAAGTCCTGCTCAGGGGCTCCGCTGTCTATCGCAGGCCGCAAGTTCGATCATGGGGTAGGATCCACGGGAGGCAGCGAACTCCGTATCGACCTGAATGGCAATGCCGCCGGTTTCCAGGCCTGGGTCGGTATCGATGACGATGTACAGAAGGGCATAGGCTGCGATGGCAGCGTTATCTTTAAGCTTATAGCCGATAACAAGACCATTTATGAAAGCCCGCTGATGACGGTCGGCAATGCAGCCCAGCGTATCGATGTTTCTCTAAAGGGAGTGAAAACGCTGCAGGTGATCTCGGACATGGGTCCCGATGGCCCTTACTGCGACCACGCCGATTGGTGTGACGCGCAATTCACAGGAGTCACCGGCGAATTGAAGACGCTCCCGTTCCCGAAGGAGGAATGGACCGTTCTAACCCCCAAGCCCTCCCCAAAGCCGAGAATAAACGGCGCAAGGGTATTTGGAGTCCGTCCAGGCCATCCTGTTCTCTACCGAATTGCGGCGACCGGCGACCGCCCGATGATCTTCAACGCATCAGGCCTCCCCGTGGGGCTCAAGCTCGACTCCTCGACAGGCCGCATCTCCGGTTCCATAGCCGAAAAGGGCGCCTATACCGTGACTATCACCGTCCGGAATTCGCTCGGAACCGCGTCACGCGATCTTAAGATTATGGTTGGTGACGAGATAGCTCTCACACCGCCGATGGGCTGGAACAGCGCCTACTGCCTCTCTATTGGCATCACGGATAAGTCAATCCGCGACGCAACCGATGCGCTGGTGGCGAGCGGATTGGCCGATCATGGCTACTCCTATGTCGGCATCGACGACGGCTGGTCCGCCAGGCGCGGCGATCCTGATCCTAAAGTGAATATCGAACCTCGCGATGCACAGGGTAACATTCTACCGGACGGGAAATTCCCTGATATGAAAGCGCTTGTGGATTACATTCACTCCAAAGGCCTGCTGGCTCAGATATACACATCTCCGGGGCCGACAACCTGCATGGGGTATGAGGGCAGCTACCAGCACGAGGCACAGGACGCGAAGCAGTTCGCCGACCGGGGCTTCGATCTTCTTAAATACGACTTCTGCTCCTACGGCCAGATCTGGAAAGGGAATACACGCGAAGAGATGATCCGCCCGTATAAGCTGATGGGCGATCTTCTTAAACAGCAGGATCGCGACATCGTCTTCAATCTGTGCGAATATGGTGTGCAGAACGTTTGGGAATGGGGCAGAGAGATTGGCGGCAACAGTTGGCGGACCAGCGGCGACAGCGGGAGCAGAGGCTGGGCATCTATGATGGCCGCCGCCATAGCTCAAGCCAATTCCGGCTCGGATAAATACGCCGGTCCGGGTCATTGGAACGATCCCGATTACCTGACCTTTGATACGCTGACCCCCAACGAGCAATACACCCACATGTCCTTGTGGTGCCTGCTCGCCGCGCCGCTTATCTATAGCAACGACGTCACCACTATCGATTTCAAAGACCAGATCAATGCATTCAGGAAGGGGCTGTTGACAAATGACGAGGTAATAGAGGTCGACCAGGACCCGCTCGGGAAGCAGGCCCGAATCATGACGCAGGACAGCCAGACCCAGGTCTGGGCGAAGGATATGGAGGACGGGTCGAAGGCAGTTGGGCTCGTCAATCTTGCGCAGTTTCCGGCTGAGGGCAAGGTGATAGCCCGGTGGTCCGATCTCGGGATCATGGGACCGCAGCGAGTCCGCGATCTTTGGCGCCAGCAGAACCTTGGCGTATTCAAAGATGAGATCGTTCGGGAAGTCCCCTGCCACGGCTGTCTGCTGCTGCGGTTATGGCCGCAGGGTCAAACGGTAAAAGACGCGGCTAATGGAAAGAGATAAGAACAACTACGGAGAAACACAAATGAAAAGAGCAAGAGTAGGATTCATAGGGGCAGGAACATTCGTGAGTGCGCATCACCTGCTGACCGTACGCGACAGCGAGATAATGGACATCCACGCCATAGCGGATCTCGATGAGGAGCGCCTGGCGTCGCATGCCGCAAAAATGAAGGTAGGTTATACAACCACGAACTATAAGCAGATCCTCGCCGACCCGGATGTCGATATCGTAGTCGTCGGAACAAAACAGGACCTGCATGCGCGCATGATCGTGGAAAGCCTTGACGCGGGCAAGTGGATCTTCTGCGAGAAGCCGATGGCGGAGACCACCGAGGAAACCGAGGCAGTCCTCGCAGCCGAAAATCGCAACCCCGGCAGGCTTGCCGTCGGCTTTAACAGGCGTTTCGCTCCCGCATACGCTGAAGCCAAGCGCCTGATGAAAAGCGTGCCCCGGCCCTGGTTTGTCCACTACCGCCTGATGTATCCCAACCCGGATAAGTCCGCTGGAACTAGCTTCTACGCCACCCACGAGCGCATTCTCTATGAAGGCTGCCATATCCTGGACCTGATATCATGGCTGATGGAAACACCTCCGGAGCGGGTATTTATGACAGGCGACAGGCTGCTGAATAACAGCTGCATCCTCGAGTATGCAGATGGTTCGCAGGTATCATTCATGTGCGGATCGATGGGCTCGTATTGCCTATGGAAAGAATACATCGAGCTGTTCGGTTATTATACCGCTATTACGGTCAGTGACTTTGTCGACATGCGCGTGCGCGGCTTCGAGGGTGAGTTCGACCGGGTCTTTCCGCCGCACCTGGGAGAGCATGCCGATGAAGTGATGAAATATGGCTTCGACTTCTACGAGGCATACAAGGTGCAGCAGATGCTGCCGGGCGATGGTCTGCGCGATGAGTTCGGAATGGTTATCGAGCAGATAAAACGGCCTGTGCCGCCTGCTTTCGATATAACTAAATACGGACCGGTGCACCCGGACCTGTGGGGATTTATACCGGATAAAGGCTGGATACAGTCTCTCGAGCACTTCGCGCAAAGCTTCCTTAACGGCACAGAACCGATGAATGCCGATGGGAAAGCAGGCGCACTGAGCACCAGGATCGCCCTAGCCCTGCTTGATTCTCTGAAGACCGGGCAAGTGGTCGACTTCGGCAAATAAGTAACGACCTCAGATAGAGGAGATGAATCTTGACAAGACGCGAACGCCTGATGGCAACTCTACGCGGCGAACCAGTGGACAGGCCCGCTGTCAATTTATACGAACTCGGGGGATACATTCCTCATTACAGGAACTCGGACCCGTTCAATGTATACAACGATCCATCTTGGACACCACTCCTGGACCTTGCATGGGAGCAAACCGACCTGATCCAGTTAGTCGGTCTCCTGGCAGGACATGCGTGCCCGGAATGCGTCAGCGAATACGTCAAAAGGGAGGAGTATCTTGAGAATGGGTCCAAATTTACCAGGACTACGGTAGAGGTCGCGGGGCGCAGCCTGACTTCCCTTACGCGCCGCGACCCCGATATCGATACTATATGGACCCTGGAGCATCTTCTCAAGGACACTTCGGACCTGGAGGCGTATATACAACTTCCCGATGAGGCATTTACTTTCATAACAGACATCCCCGCAATGGCTGCAATGGATGAGAAAATGGGCGACCGTGGGATCGTGATGGTCGATACACCCGATCCCCTGTGTGTAGCAGCAGGGCTCTTCTCCATGGAAGACTACACAATTATTGCACTCACAGAGCAGGAGCTGTTCCACAGGCTGCTTGTAAGAATATCCGAAGGCTTATATCCGGCTGTCAGAACGGTGGCGGAGGGATTTCCGGGTCATCTCTGGCGAATCTACGGACCCGAATACGCCACCGAACCCTATCTCCCGCCGTATCTATTCGAGGAATACGTCGTGAGATACACCGGACACATAGTGGATTTGATAAGAAGCCATTCGGGCTTCGCGCGGATCCACTGCCACGGGCGAATCAAAAAAGCTCTTCCCTACATCGTAGCCATGGGCACGAGCGCGATAGACCCCGTAGAGCCGCCTCCGCAGGGTGATGTGGAGCTCGCGGACGTGCGGCGCGAATATGGCCGCGACCTGATCCTCTTCGGCAACATCGAGGTCTCCGATATCGAGAACATGGAGCCCGCTGAGTTCAGGAAGGTAGTGGAGAAGTCACTTAGAAATGGGACCATCGGAGATGGCAGAGGCTTCGTCCTGATGCCGACATCCGCTCCATACGGCCGGACCATCTCCAGCACGACAATCACTAACTACCAAACAATGGTCGAGCTCGCCTTGAACTTCAGCACATAGCAAATCACATCGAACCGACAGGGGCATACCGGATCTGTGGCGATAAAAGACGGGAATAGGCATGGGTGGTAGTCTGTACTTATTCCCTGTTACCTATTACCATCCTTTCTATATATTCGGGCTTTCGCGTCAAAGAAGACTATCAATGCTGATGGGCCGGAGAATCTGTCTCCGGTCCGACCTTTGCGAGAAATCTGTTCCCGCTTCACGCTTGCAGAGAGCTTTGGCGGAACAGATTTCCCCGCCGATCACAACTCCGGCCGCTTCCTGACTTTCGACAGCATTGATTCGGAGATCCCTACCCATCAATGACCTGGTGTATGCATGAACCGATGGTCAGCTATTGCGCCAATTCCGCCAGCACGGGCCATGCCGGCTTGAGGGTCTTCACGGTCTCACGCGCGCCCAGGCTGAGCAGATTCATAGCTTTAACGGTAACTCCATCTCTTATGATCTTCACATCCACCATCTTGGTGGACAGGTTGACTATGTTCACAACAGTTTTCCCTTTCACCTCAGCCGTCAGCCACTCCACGCCATAGATGGGATTGCCCATAGCGGCATCGACCACGCGCACATTCGGAATCGCGCCCGACCTATTCAGCTGTTCCCGCAGCACGGGCCAGATATCCTTCGGATCAACTTTGGCGTCGAAAAGGGTCGCACGACTCCGCAGAGCGTCGATCTGGCTCGCGGGGAAAGCGTTGTTATATGGGTCCTTCGAAAGGCTCTGCCCCAGGGCCACGATTCGAGTGGTGCTGGGAATGCTCAAAGCCGCATCGAGCACGGACTTTGGAACGTTCGTCGCGTCAGGAAACACAATCATTTTATACCGGGAACCCTGCCCGGCCGCGAGCTGCTTCTCGGATATAAAACCGACTCTGACCCCACAGAAATCGAGGGCGGTATACACCCGTCTGAGAGCCCCAAGATAATCAGGATTGCGCATAATCGATGTATTCGAGAAGAGAATCGCCACCGGCGCGGGCACGTTCTCCAGGGCTGTAACCTCGTCCGCGAACCGGTTCAGGTCCAGGCACGTCCGGCTGACCTGTTCAACGCATCCCGGGCGGTCCATCACATTGCAATAGAAGTCACCAGTCCACTGGTTACTTGGATCCGCAGTGCGCTCCCACACCCATAGGGCTGTCGCCCCCTGCCCGTGCACGGCTCCCTGCCAAAGGCAGGTGCGGAAATGCTCGGGCGCTACATAGCCCGTATACCTGTCGAGGGTAGGATGGTTTTCCGAGTTGAAAACAGGCTTGTTCACCAGTGAGCGCTGGATATCATAACTGATGTTCTGCGTCAGCCAGGGAACACAGAAACCTTCACTGCTGCCGACGAAGATACAGTCGTTGCCGTTAAGGTCGGTGACCTCGCCGAAGCGCTCGGGATCGACGCCCCAGCAGATGCTCTGTCGATCCAGCACCTGGTGCATCCTGATCTTCGCATGGACCGAAATTCCAGGCGCCAGCTTCCGCACCTCATCGCCGAACCACTTGTGCCAGCTGGCGAAACGATCCATAAGGTATGCGCTGTAGTCATAAAACTGCGGAGCGTCGAAGGCATCATTTGCCGGTACGGGCACATCAGCGAACGAGGCATAATTAGTGCCGTAGAGCTTGTTCATAACTGAAACGCTGCCGTGGACATCCTGCAGATACTCAGCAAACCACTTTCGGGTGTTCTCGCAGTTTTTGGCATGTTCAAGGGCGCCTTCGTTACTCAGGCAGAAGCTGTTCAGAGCAGGCTTGTCCTTAATCAGAGGAAGGACCACCTCGAGGAAATGCTGCAGCACCTGCTTCGCCTCCGGCTCATCCGGGCAGAAGCCCATGAACCCGACGCCGCCATTCCGGAGATGCGGCCACTTTATATACGCCCATTCAGGGAGGCTCGGTGAGAGGTGAAAATCCACCTTCACATTATACTTGGCGGCATCGTCCAGGGTCTTTATGAGCATATTGACATAGCTCATATCCACCTTGTCTTCCGCCGGGAAGAGCTCACGCGCACCGAACTCAGCGGTCTGGATCAGATTCACTCCGTAACCGGGCCAGAGCGGCATATCTTTCCTGACCTGGTGGAAAGCCCCATACCCAACCAGAAAAACCGGTCCACGGCTCCTGCGCCCCTTATCATCTTTCCGATCGGCGATGAAGCTCACACCATCAACGCTCGTTTTACTCGTCACATACCGCACCGCATCCGGCGCCAAGCTCGGGTCCGCCAGGTATGCCTTCATCTCGGCAATGGAGCTATCGAGGATGTTGTTCATATCCTTCGCGGCAAATTCAGCCCTCCAAAGCAGAGCATCGTTACGGGCGTCACCACGTTCAAGCGGTATGAATTGCTCCAGCAGCGTTTTAGCGGTAGTCGGATAGTCGAGAGGAATACCTTTGGCACGGCACTGCTCATAAATACTGTCAAATTCGGGCATCCGCGCCGCCACGCGATCGATAGCTGCCATCTGCGGTGGATTAACGTATTCCGTGGTCTGCTCGGCGCTCGCCAGTATCTTGTTAGCAGCCCCAACTACTTTGATCGTGGTCACGATCGGACCGAACGGCGCATTTCCAGAGTTCCAAGTCCAACTGAACTCGCTGTCCCCTCGCGGTACGCTTATTCGCTTCTTGAAAATCACATTCTTGCCCGCATTCACAGTAACCACCGCAGATACAGCATTCGCACCGGAGTTACTGATTGCGAACTCGATACCGCCATCAGCGTCGTGTCCGATTATTTTACGCGAAACCACAAATGATCCGTCGAACCCGTCTTCCTTAAGAGCAGCCCCGACAGGCCTCAGCGTCAGGTCGTCCAGGGCTAACACTTTACAGCGCCCACTGATGTTCAAGCCAAGGTCGAGAGAGCTCTGGTCCGGCTTCGTGTGGAATCGAGTCGAGATCCTTTTCCAGCCGTAGGTACCGGTCGGGATGCCGAGGAAGTAGCTGTTCCAGTCGGTAAAATGGCCGGTATTGGAATCAACGGCGATACCTTCGCCGCGGACCCACACGCTCAGCTCATACTCGGTATCGGGAAGCACCTGAACGCTGGTCCTTAGACGTCCGTAGACATTTGGCCCGGCGGGGGTGTTGTTGGTGCAAACAAGGCACATCTTCCCTGAATGAGGATTCGAAGCGGATGTGCTGTATGTAGCATCTACACCACCCGACGCGGACCATGTAAACGGTACTCCGTTTTCGAAGTCCGCTTTAAAAATGCCCGGCTCGGCGGCTATGGCTCCCGCCGTGAATACGAACAGGCTTATAAGAGCAAATACAGCGATACGCATAATTCCTCCCGGAGAGCAGGCAGCCCTGGGGCTGCTGCCCGCTCGGTTCATACATAAACTACTTGACCTCTGCCAATATCGGACTTAATGTCCTGGCTGTGCTCACTTTATCGCGTGCGCCGAGGCTGAGAAGGTCCTTCGCTTCGACAGGGATACCTTTATGAAGGACCTTGATCTCGAACGGCGTGCCACGAAGGTTCGTAATGCTGATGACAGTCCTTCCGCCAATTCTTGCAGGCAGCCATTCCACCCCCCAGGCAGGAACGTTTGTCTTTGCATCGACAACCGTATACTCCGGCAGAGCGCCCACAGATTCCAGTTCTTTATGTAGAGCCGGATAAAGCACCGACATCGGGTCTCCGTCAGGGAAGCTTGCCCCTCGCTGAACGAGCTCCTTCACTGCCTGCTCGTCGCGCTTCTTTCCGTATGGATCCATAGAGGGGCTATCGCCAGTAAACAGCAAGCGGGTCGAAGACGGAAGACGGCGGATCCCGTCAAATGCGGAATCGGTGAGGTATTGCGCAGCAGGCACGATGATCAGCTTGTACTGCGCGCCCTTGCCCGCGGCAAGCTGTCTTTCGGAGATGAAGTCGATCTTGATCCCGCAAGGATTCATAGCCTGATAAGCGCGCATAATCGCATCGGCATGCGCTTTGCCATTTCGGATCATCGATGACAGGGAATATACGATGGCTATAGACGCCTTCACGTTCTGCAGCGCAGTGATCTCCTCCGCGTAGCGATTGAGATCGAGGCACGTGTCGCCGACTGCTTCGACACAAGCCGGACGGTCCATGATGCTTCCCAACAGCCCCATCGCGTTATCCATTGCATGCTCCCAGACCCATATGGTAGTCGCACTCTGACCGTGAATCGCGCCCAGCCACAGGGTCCCCCGGAATCTCTCGGGACCCATATAATAGGTAGAACCATCAGGAGCGATGTGATTTTCGGAGTTGAATATCGGTTTACAAGCAAACGATCGCTGCATATCATAAGCTGTATCCAGCAGCCAGTGGTTCTGCGGCCAGTCGTCGTTTCCGGATGGGAACATAGCGCAGTCGTTGCCGTTCAGGTCCAGATACTGCCCGAAGAGTTCGTGGTCGTCACCTGCAGAGACAAAGTCCGTGTTCAGCTCGGTGGACATGATCTTCGCGTGCACCGGCACGTTCGGGGCGAGTTCGTGGCAGATATCAGCCATCCACTTATGCCAACCAGCGAATCTTTCGTTATTGAAGATGCAGTAGTCGTAGAATTGCGGGTCCTTTGCGCATCCACCTACGGGCACCTCGTCGAAGCTCTTGTAGCTGGTACCATATCTGTGGTTCAAGGCGCTAATGTCGCCGAAGACCTTAGCCAGGTAAGCGTTCCACAGCGACCGGGTGTTGTCACAGTTTACCGTGTTGTTGAACATCGGCTCGTTGGTGAGGCAGATGCTGTTGAGCGCGGGCTTGTCCTTGATCATTGGAATGACAAGCCGCATATACTTCTCAACGATCGCCTTTGCCTCGGGGGCATCGATGCAGTAGTTCAGGAACCCACCGCCACCTTTAGCCAGATCCGGCCACTTCAGCAGAGCCCACTGAGGGAAGAAATGCACCGAGAGCAGAAAATCGACGCGCACATTGTTCTTAGCCGCGTCATCTAATGTCTTTATGAGCATCTTGACCGGCGCAAGATCGACTTTATCCTCCGATGGAAACACCTCAGCCGGACCAAACTCCGCACTTTGGATAAGGTTTATCCCATAGCCCGGCCAGCGGGACATATCTCTTCTTACCTGCTGGAAATGTCCGTAACCGTAGAGGAATACCGGCCCGCGATCCTGATGGCCGTATGAGTCGACACGGCTGCCGGTGAAGCTCAAGCCGTCCACCGTGACCTTACTGGTGCGATAACGCTTCGTGACCGGCGCGAGTGATGGATCCGCCAGATACTGCTTCATTACAGCAAGAGCATTATCGATACTGTGGTCAAAATCAGTTACCGACCATTTTGCCCGATAGTCCAGCCCGGAGCGGACATCTTTTTGGGCGAGGGGGATGAATTGTTCAAGCGTGGTCTTGGCGACAGTCGGGTAGTCCAGTCTTATTCCTCTGGCACGGCATTGATCATAGAGCTTATTAAACTCCTGCATGCGCGCCTGCACCCGATCGAGGTCCGCCAGGATCGGAGAATCCGCGACCTCGAAGCTCGTGCTTCCGCTCGCAATCGGTTTTCCATTCGAGTCTATCACGCGTATTGTCAGATCATACTTGCCGAACGGCGAACGACCGGTGTTCCAGTCCCATTCGATCTTGTTTTCACCCGGCTTGAGGGCGCTTTGCTTGCGGCCGTATTGCTTCCCATTGATAGCAACGCTGCTAACAACACTGGCTGCATTGCGGTTGGATGATTCAAGGAGACAGCAGGTTTCCACTACTGAATCGTGACCGATGACCTTTGGTGTAGCCAGGATGACACCCGTAACGCCGTCACTCTGCAGCTGGCCTCCGAGCGGCCGGAGCGATATATCATCGATTGCAAGTCTCTTGCACTTATTAGCAATGTTAATCCCGAGATTCAGAGTCCATTGATCCGGTTTGGTTGTAAAAACCGTCGATACTCTCTGCCAATTGAAAGTACCAGTCGGAAGGTTCAGGGAATAACTGATCCAATCTGTCAGGTGGCAGGGCATGCTGTCACCGTTCACGTCTTCACCACGGGCCCAGCAGCTCAATTCGTATTTTGTCGATGGTAGAACGCTAACTGTGGTGGAGAGCCTCCCGTAAACGTTGGGGGCCACGCCCGAATTATCCTTAAACAAAGCGCAGTACTTGCCTGAATGCGGATTTGAAGTACTTAATTCATAGAAAGCCTGTACACCATTATACGCCTGCCAGCCCCATCCGGCAGCTCCATTCTCGAAACCAGGATCTGTGACAGTGGGGACAATGGCGGCTGTTGCAGCAGGTCCAAGCAGGACAGTTAAGGCGAGTAAGACAAAAACTGTTCTCATCGGAGGCTCCTCCACATACTTAGTGAGTTTCGCATAATGATGTGACGTACTGGCGGGTCGGATCGAGCACGAAACCTTCTGCCAGGTTGCCACTACATTACCTGAAACTCAGTAATGAGTTTCTGATAATTAAGACGCTCTGGCAGATCAGATTGTGTAAGATACATTCTGCCAAACCGTCACTACTCTACTTGAAACTCAGTAATGCTCGATAATGCAGATGCCGCAGCCCGCCTCATTTAACGGATTGCGTGCAAACAACCCCTGCAATCGATTACATACCAGACTACCTCAACCTATCGTTGCTGTCAAGGTATTTGTAGAGTTTATGTTAGCAAAGCGATTATGTCCCCTGTAACTACCGAGCGAAAATGGCCTCATGTCCATGGATAATGAGACGGGGTGAGTACTTGCTACATTCGCGGAAGTTGGAATCGATTGCACAAGGGTGCGTGCGCCAGACCGGTATGCTCCCGGCTAAGCTACCTGTCTTTCCGCCCTCTTCAATACGAACACAAGCGGTATGAGAGCAAGCATAAGAACTCCGGCAAGATAGAAAGTATCTACAAACGACATCAGAGTCGCCTGCGTTTGAACTGTCCCATACGCAATTCCCAGGGCTTTGGCTTGCGCGGCCATTCTGGGCTGGCCGTCAGCCATCAATTGCGCTACCGTCGCATGGTACCAGCTCAGATAACCAGGGTTGAGTGGTGTCACGTTTCCCACGAGCCTGGCCTGATGGAACTGCGAGCGGGTCGCAAGTATAGTTGTCGCGGCTGCAATCCCAAAGCTTCCGCCTATGTTGCGCATGAGATTATAGATGCCCGTGGCTGTCCCGGTCTTTTCTCCGGGCACGAATGCAAAGGTGGCTGTCGTAAGCGGCACGAACAGGAATGCAAGACCGATCCCGAGGTAAATGCGTGGATAAGCCGCTTGCCAGAAACTGATATCGAGAGTAAAACGCGCCATCATAAACAGTGATACAGCAGCCAGCACAAAGCCGAACGCGATCAGATAGCGGGGACTCCATCTCGTAACCAGTCTTCCTACTATCGGCATGAAGATAAGCGTGCCAATACCTCCGGGCGATAATACCAGCCCGCTCAACATTGCCGTATAGCCAAGCAGCACCTGCACGAACAACGGCTGCAGCACGCCGGAGGAATAAAGAGCTACACCGACCATGAATATGAGAAAAACCCCTGCCGGGAAGTTTCTGATACGGAAGACCCTCAAATCGATAACCGGATTCGGGGAATACCATTCCCAAATCAGAAGCACGATAAGGCTAACAGCGGATACCACGGCGAGTTCGAACACCCAGGTAGTCCCGAACCAGTCGTGCTGTTGGCCGGTATCGAGCACTACCTGCAGAGTGCCAATGCCAAGCGCCAGAAGCCCCAGACCGATGTAATCCATCTTCACGACACCACGACGCAGGTAAGGTGGATCCACAACATAGATATGCGACATAACAAGAGCGAGAAAGCCGATCGGCACATTGATGTAGAATATCCAGCGCCAGCTGTAATTGTCAGTTAGCCAGCCGCCCAGGGTAGGACCTATAATTGGCGCAAATACCACACCGATACCAAACACCGCCATCCCGATTCCCCGCTGCCTGCGTGGGTAACACTCGAGAAGGATTGCCTGCGATATCGGCTGAAGAGCCCCGCCACCAAATCCCTGAAGTACCCTGAATGCAATAAGTAATGTGAGCGAGGGAGCAAGTCCGCAGAGAAATGACGAGGCTACAAAAATAACTACCGAGGCCATGTAATAGCGTTTGCGTCCGAAGATCGAACTGAGCCAGCCGGTAGCCGGAAGCACAATTGCGTTCGATACCAGGTATGAGGTCAACACCCATGTGCTTTCATCGACGCTTGCAGCGAGACTCCCCGCAATGTGAGGCAGAGACACGTTTACGACAGTGCTGTCCAACACCTCCATAAATGTCGCGAGCATAACAGCCATCGCGACAATTCCTGGTGTGCCGATGGGACACCATCCCTCTTCCGACATTTCAGTGATCGGTGCTTCCACTCGTTTACCTCACGTGTACAGTCACCACTACATTCTGACCGGGACGTAAGACTACTCCCTTCGGGATCGGTTGATCGAAAACGATCCTTACGGGAATTCTCTGCACAACCTTAACAAAGTTACCGGTCGCGTTCTGCGGTGGCAGCAAACTGAGCAGCTCACCACTTGCCGCTCCAATGCCTTTTACCCTTCCGCGGAAGCACATACCTGAGTAAGTATCGACATGAATGTCAGCGACCTGTCCCGGCTTCATATGGCGTATCTGCGTTTCCTTAAAATTGGCTGTTACCCAGACATCATTCAGCCGTACAACAGCCATCAGCGCCTGTCCCGGCTCCACATATTGCCCCGGATTGACATTTCTGCCTGCAATTTCACCAGCCACGGGCGCAGTGATCGTCGTATAGGATAATTGTAATCTGGCAGCGCGAACATCAGCGTAGGATTGAGCTATTTTTGCTGCCGCCGCTCTTCTTTGCGATTCGCTGATATGCACCTGCTGAGGGACCGTCTCTGTGCCGTATTGGGCTGCCTGCGCCTGCCGGAGCCGTGAGCGAGCCTGGTTCAACCCAACCTGAGCCGACCGGACACCTGCCCTCGCCTGTCTCAACGCCGCCATCGAAGATGTTACCTGGCTGTTAGCGCGCGCAAGCAGCGCCTCCGCACCCGCCCGGCGTGCTACGGCTTGCGCAACGGCAGTCTGGGCTACCGCGAGCCGGCCGCGGGCGGATCTTAGTGATGCCTGAGCCGCTATGTTAGTATTTACTATGTTCTGATACTGCTGTCTCGACACGGCGCCTAAGTTATACATGTAGCGATATCTCTGTTCCTCCTGCGCCTGCGTGGTCGCATTCGACTCGGCGGCGGTAACATCCGCCCTCGCTATGGTCAGACCTTCCTGCGCCGATCGTATCTGCGCTTGCGCCGCCGCCACATCGGTCCGAGCGCTTTGTGCCGTGTCACGAGCGGCTCGCACAGATGCTTCCGCGGATGCAACTTGTGATTCAGCCGATGAAAGCTGGGCTTCAGATGCGGCTATTCCCTGACTCGCAATCATGGTCGCGGCCATAGCCTGACCCGCGCTGGAGGGAGCAGTGTGTTGAGTGATGGATATCTGGCTGGTCGCAGCCGCGGTTTGAGCCTTTTGTGATGCAAGATCGGCTTCAGCCTTTCGCAGGGTTTGCAACAGGTCGCGGCGGTCGAGTTGAACAAGCAGCTGACCCGCCTTGACGCGGTCCGTATCATCCACGGCAACATATCGCACATGGCTAGCTACGCGAGCGGTCACCATCACAAGATGACCGTTGATCTGGGCATCATCGGTTGATTCCTTTCCCCGGGTCAAGAGCCAGTAGATTAATCCTGCCACAAGAAGAGCCACTACCGCACCCGCTATGATAAGAATCCTGCGGCGCCTCCGCATGAACGCAACTATTCGAGATGGTGCTCGCGGCTCGTTCAAAGTGGCTGTTTCCTTTCTCTGGTAAGGTATACCTATTATGCGGGTAAAAAAACACCTGTAACAGGCATGCTCTGTTGCGTGTCCTGAGAAGCCGGTACACCACACGCATACGCCACCTCCGAATGTACCAATTAAACAGCGATATGTACAAATTACGCACCCTCCGCGCACAGCATGCACGATATAAGATAGAGTGGTTATAAATCGACTGGACATAAATTACGTCTCCGCTCGATTTCGTTAATACGGTGTCTGACCGGACTTTTGGTATAATGCAGATATGGCTGCCTGTCGTGACAGCCAGGGAACAGCAGATAGAAAAGAAACGCGCGCCACTTTTGCCAGGCTGTACGCCGGAATGTCGCAGATACGCAATAACCAGTTTATCTTACAGAATGGGCTGCTATACTTCGCTTGTGCGCACTCGAAAGCAGGATCTGAACCAAACAAGCGAAGGAGGCAAATGAAATGAAGAAGACACTACTCATCGGTTTTGTTGTTGCACTGCTCGCGCTGGGCGTAAGCCAGGCGTTCGCTCTGCAAACCGGCACTTGGACGTGCATGGGCTATACCATCACTGTAACTCCGGACGATCCGACAAATCCAAACCTGTCCGGCAAAATACAGATCGTTAAATCCGACGACTATGCCGATGTCAATGTCGCCGGCACTTACTACAAATCAACTGGGAAGAAGCCCGCGACCATCGTCGATGTCTCCGGTACGATCACCACTCCGGACGGTGATTACCAGGTAGCCCGCAAGTTCACGTTCGAGCCTGGTCCGCAAAATACAATCTGGAAAACGGTCATCTCGTGGCTGGAGAGCCAGATAGTCAGCTAAGCACTCGACTTCCTGGAAAGCGGGGCCAAGTGGTGTATATCGCTGGGCCCCGCTTCATTTCCATGGAGGGAATAGCGGTAGAAAGACAGGTGAGCGCTAGCGGTGGGACCGCAGCATCCGTATGGCATACGCTGATCTTCTGATATCACTGGAGAAGATATGCATGCTGGTGACGATAACATATATCGCCAGCAGAACGGACGCATTCGCCCGCTTGCTGCTCCAAAACACCAGAAGACGAGACAGGCTGTTCAGTTACCTGTTCTTCAGCTGCCTGTCACTAGCAGAGGTAGTACTTGCTCCACACAACCCGCTAATGGATGCCCGCATAGTGTCCGCCACGGCAGCCGGGCTGCTTGGTGGAGTAGCGATGGGAGCCGGCGTAGGTCTGACAACAGGCATCATGAGCATGCTCCATTCACCATGGAGCGCTCAGGATTGTGCGCCGGCTGTCATCGCCGGTGCGTTGGGCGGGTTGTTCTTCAAATACAGGCCCGCTTTTGCACCTAAAGTGTTAGCGGGATTCCTGGTTGGGATGCTGGGCCATGGCCTCTGGCTGACTATCAGACTCCAAAGAGACTTTCTCGTGGGATCCTGGGACAGTGTGGTGCTCCAGTATGTGCTGCCGATGCTCGTGAGCGGCACCGGCGTAGCAGTGTTCCTTGTTATTATTGGAGATATGCGCGCGCAGAGACGGCGTGTTGAACGCAGCGAGCTCGCCAAGGCAATCAGCCTTGCAAACCGAGTCCTGCCCAGCCTGCGAACCGGCCTTGATGAAGCTGCCGCCGAGCATATTGCCACGATGGTGCTCCGGCTCACCGGGGTACCGGCAGTAGCTATCGCGGTGGAGAGAAAGCTTCTTGCGCATGTCGGAGAAGCGGCTGATTATCACCTCAAGTCCGGTATTATTCCGGATGTTGCATTACAGGCGATGGCTGATGGCGAACGTCATGCAACGGAAAAGCGCTCGACCTGGTGTGACCATCCCGGCTGCCCATTTGGATGTGCCGTGGCTGCGCCGTTGAGATATCGCGGGCGGGTGATAGGCAGCGTGATCCTCTTTGAGACTCGCTACATGAAGTTTCCGCCCGAGGTAGTGCATCTGGGGGCGGAAGTTGCCCAATTCCTTTTGAACTTTCAATTGCAGACCACTGAGATTGCGAGCCAGGCCCAGGCGGTTTCGAAGGCAGAACTCAAGGCGCTGCAGGCCCAGGTGCATCCGCATTTTCTGTTCAACGCGCTCAATACCCTGGCGGGGATGTGCGTGATCGACCCAAGCCAGGCGGCCGAGCTGACGGTGAAGCTGGGTGAATTCTTCAGAAGTTCATTTCGCTCCGACCGGGAGCTTGTTACATCGGTAAGCGACGAGATGACGACGGTTCGGAGCTACCTCGATATTGAAAAAGCGCGGTTTGGAGGTCGGCTGCAGGTTGTGGAGGAGACTGACCCTGAGACGAGTGAATGTGCGGTTCCATCATTCTCACTGCAGCCTCTGGTGGAGAATTCGATAGTTCATGGTGTATCAAAGAAGCCGGGCCAGGGCATCGTAAAGATAAAGACCCGGCTCAGGAGCGGTTATCTCTACTGCTGCGTTTCAGACAACGGCCGGGGCTTTGATGCTACTTCCGGCGCCTGGAGAAACAGCGGCACACATGCTCTCTCGATGCTCGATGGACGCCTGGAGAGGATATATGGTCAGGACTACCGCCTGATTATCAGAAGCAAGAAAGATCAGGGTACTCTAGTATGCATACGGATACCAGAAGACAAAGCAACATAGCCGCCATTCGTGCCGTTGTCGTCGACGATGAGCCGATGGCCAGGGAATATCTCAAGCTCATGCTCGAGCGCGTGGGCGGAGTTGAAGTTGCAGGCGAAGCCGAGGCGGCTGCCGAGTGTCTTGAGAAGGTGCGGACTACCGACCCGGATGTTGTATTCCTGGATATCCATCTGCCGGATGAAAGTGGCATCGAAGCGGCAAAAGCACTATCGGAACTTACAAAGCCGCCGCTGATCATATTCGTCACTGGTTACGAGGAATATGCCCTGCCGGCATTCGAAGTCGCGGCAATCGACTATATTACCAAGCCCTTCAGCCAGGAGAGGGTTGCAAAGACGCTGGACCGGGTGAGATCACACCTCGGGAACGGACGCGATTCAGACACGGCTAAAGCCGCGGTGATTGGCCGGATAGCCATAAGAGACCGCGACGGCGCCAAACTGATACCCATTGAAGATATATGTCATATAAGCACAAAAGGGCGCAAGGTGGTGCTCTACACCACTTCGCAGACCTACTCCACCCACTATACTCTCTCCGAGCTCGAACATAAGCTTCAGGGCTTCAGGTTTTTCAGAGCCAATGAGGGCTGTATCGTGAACATGGATAAAGTCAAGGAAGTCGTCTATGAGGGCGCGAGGACCTACGAACTACTGATCGGCTGCGAGCAGAAGGAGATATTTATTCCACTCTCTCGCTCGAGGACCCAAAAACTGCGTGAACTGCTCGACTTCTGACGCGAAAGGCTCCAGCGATGGTCGGACGCACAGGACAATCAAATAGGCGCTCTCAAGATAGGCGATCAGGATTCGGTCTCGTCGAACTACTTGTTGTCGTAGCCCTGATCACCGTGCTCGTCGGTATCATCCTGCCGGTGACCGTGCAATCTCGCAACCGGGCGCGTTCCGCCGCCTGCGTCTCAAACCTGCGGCAGATCAGCGGCGCTCTGATGGCCTATAACCAGGACTGGGATGATAAACTGCCATCGCTGAACGGTACACCTTTCGCCGGCAGCAGTTCAAGCAGCCAGTATCCAGACGGGTCGTCCGCAACCGAACTCGCTCTAGTCTTATCCGGATATGTAAAGAGCCATGGAATCTACAGATGCGGAAACGATATCGGCGCAGCCGAATATGGATTCGCATCTTCCGATGGCTCCGTTTTCTCCCACACAGGCTCAAGCTACCTCCCCTGGAGTTCCGCCAGAACGGGGCTTTATGGTGTTGCCTTGAACGGCGTCAGGCCCTCATCGCTTACAATGGCTTCGGGCTACTGCCTTGTAAGAGACTACGGGAGTGACTGGCATGGTTACCGCATCCGCTCCGGGCTCGATGTCGAGTCAACTACCGTGGCCAACGCAGCTTTCGCTGATAGTCATACCGCGGCGGTGCGCATGCTTTGCATTCGCATCTCCGACCGGGAATATGCGTGCTGCGCCTCCGAACGGACCGACGCTGTCTTTATTTCAGGAGGCTCCGGTGATGTTCAAGCCGAGTTAAGCGGCCGGCGGCGAATTGAAACCGCCACATCGGGCCAGCAGCGACTGCTGCTTTCGCTCAGCGGAACGATAAGCGGCGGCGGCGTCACAAACAGAGTTGACCATATGTTCACATTCGGATCTGAGACAAAGATGGACGCCGCTTTGCGGCAGGTGGTCGCCTGGATTGATGGGTTTGCTGCCCGGTAGCTAACCGGAAACAGAGGGTGAACTATGAAACCTGCTTTAAAGACATTCACATGCTCACTGACTTTGGCGCTTAGCGTGCTGGCGGCAATGGGTGGAGCGTATGCGCAAGCCGTCTGGCAGACCAACGGAGCGCCGGTATGTACCGTAACTGCATCGCAAGAATCCCCTTATGTAATAGGTGTGGGGTCCGGCGAGACCATTATTACCTGGGCCGATGCGCGCAATTCTGACTACGATATCTATATCCAAAAGCTGGATTCAGACGGACAGCCTCTCTGGACCGCGGGCGGCGTAAAGGTGTGTGGATCGCTTTACGATCAGCAGTTCCCGGCTGTGGTTGGCGATGGCGCCGGCGGAGCGATCGTTGTATGGCAGGATGGCAGGCTTGGTGACGACGGCCTGGACATCTACGCACAGCGTGTGCTCGCAAACGGAACCATGGCCTGGCAGGTGAATGGTGTGCCCGTCTGCTCTCATGTGAGCGGAATTACAGATCCTCCAATGGCTTTCTCGCATGTGGTCGTCGCGGATGGCAGCGGCGGCGTAATTGTTGCCTGGAGAGACACCAGAAATGACCCGGTAAACGGCAACACCGAAATCTACACCCAAAAGATCAGCGGAAGCGGCGCCGCAGCCTGGACTGCCAATGGTGTCAAGGTGCTGGGCTTTGGCACGACGAAGTGGTCGACACGCAACCCGGTCATCGCCTCCGATGGCTCAGGTGGCGCAGTGATTGCCTGGCAGGACACAAGAAACTTGGCAGCGAGCGGAAACGATCTCTATATCCAGCGCGTAACTTCTACCGGCAGCCCTGCATGGACGGTAAATGGAGTAATCGTCTGCAATGCCGCCGGCGACCAGGGATATCCGGATATCGTGGATATGGCCTCGGGATCGACAGCGATCACCTGGGAAGATAAACGCTCGGGCGAGTATGACATCTATGCACAGCGCTTTAATGCCTCAGGCATCTCGCAATGGGGAGCAAACGGCAGGCTCATCTGCGGCAGCGCAAACGATCAGCGAACGCCACGGGTCTGCTCTGATGGAGGAAGCGGCGTAGTTATTGCCTGGACGGATAAACGCAGCAGCACCCTCAATACCGATGTCTATGCGCAGAGGCTCGACGCATCCGGGTCTGCTCTGTGGGTGGGCCAGGGAGCCGCTATCTGCACGGCAGCAGGGTCTCAAACGCGCATACGAATGGCTCCATCGGTTTCAGGACTAACTATCCTCACGTGGATGGACACGCGGAACGAGACGCTCTCAGGCGTATATGATCTCTACGGGCAGATGATCGATTCATCGGCGGCTCTTAAATGGGACCCGGCAGGAATAAGCATCGCCGCGATCACAGGCAACAACCAGAGGCTGCACACCGGAGCAAGTGACATCGCCGGCAGCTTGTGCGTAGCCTGGGAAGATGACCGCAACTCCGGCGACTGGGATATTTATGCGCAGAAGCTGAGCCCCTGGATATCCACAGCCACCATTGCTGAGGTGAAACAGCATCCGGCAGACGCTCCCATATCGGTAACGGCTCATGTCGTGACAGGGTCGTACTCAGGATTTTTCTATATCCAGGAGCCCGGCCGCTTTGCAGGCATCCGTGTCGAATATCCACAGACCTTTGCCCCGGGAACGCTGGTCAGCGTGGCTGGAACGCTCGGGTCTGGGATCGAACCATTCATCAAGGCATCCCTTGTGAAGCCTGTGGGCAGTGGAGATATGCCCGGAGCGCTTGGGATCAGTGCAAGCATGCTGGGCAGTTCGTCGATAGGACAGGTTCCGGGGTTAACCACCGTGGGACTGCTGGTGCGCTCCTGGGGACGAGTGACCGCAAAACCCACTCCCGAAGAACCATATATTGTCTTTTCCGATGGAGCCAGAGAAGTTCACGCTTATGGCTCTGCCGATGTGGAGATCGGCGATACGGTTGTTGTGACCGGTATCTGTTCAAGCGAAACAACTCCTTCCGGCACTATGGCGACCATCCTTACAAGGGAGCCATCCGACATACACAAAATCAGCCCTTAGGCGCAAGCATTTAATGGAGATTGGGAAGCAGCACATAATAAACAGAGCAAAAGTGACAACTCGAAAACTGGAAGTCATAGCTGACGGAACCAAAGTCGGTGAGATTATTCACGACACCGACTCATGCTTCATCGATTGGGAGGCGATCGGCAAGAGAACTCTGCGGATGGTTTGCAAAGGCATCTGCCTTATCGAGCTTTTACGGTAATGGTGTATCGTGCTGCTTATCTGATGCGAAGCCACCTTATCCTCACATGTAGCTGACAAACCCCGGCAGGCATCGCACCTGCCGGGGTAAGTTCAAGTTCCATTACTCTCTCGCAAGCATCGCTTTCGCTTTAGGCGGCGCATAGGGTTCCCAGTCGGGTTTTGAGTCCCTGATGTCAAGATTGATGATTCCGCGGCAGTCCAGGGAATCAGATGAATATGACGGTGATTATGCCGGATAAGATGCGTTCTTAGCCGCCGGAATCACCAAACACTTCGTTTTCAGCCATTAAGCAGATGCAGTGGTAGATAGGCAGATGGTATTCCTGAACCCTGTAGGTCTGCTCTGACGGAGCCTTCACAACAATGTCGCAAAGCCCATCGAGCTTACAAGGCCGGCTTCCGGTAAGAGCCGCTGTAACCAGGCCCTTTACCCGGGCAACTTTCGCCGCATTACATACATTACCGGCGTTTCCAGATGTGCTTAGAGCTATAAGCAAGTCTTTTGGATTGCCATAAACATAGACCTGCTGAGCAAAAGCCATGCAAGGATCGGTATCATTAAGCACGGCAGTCGATAGCGCAACATGACCTGTAAGGGCGATAGCTGGTATACCCTGCTGGAGATGATTAACAAGATACTCCCAATCGGCAATACCCGATGATCGGAACCGGTCGACATCGGCATCCGGGATACCTCTGCTGATAACGAAGTTCTTCATAAGCTCGCCGACGATATGTTCGCTATCAGCCGCGCTGCCTCCGTTGCCACAGATAAGGATCTTCCCGCCAGCATTATATGCGGCAATAATTGCCTCAACGATGCCTGTGATTGCATCCTGGGTTCCGGCCAGTTCCGGGAAACGTTCCATCAACTCATGCAGATACTTCTGAGACGATTGCTTCATACTACCTTCCTCACACGACATTCCAGCGCCACTGACAGGCACGCGTAATCTCCTATCGAATCACCTAACTGAGCAGGGACGACCCTGCACACACTTCGGTTCAGCGGCAAAGCTTCAGCTTCAAACACGGGCTGGGCCGCGGGCCATAAAAGATCGTGAGCCCGTGCAAATACGCTGCCGATCACTATCACATCCGGGTTCAGGATATCCACAAGCATGGAGAGCCCGAGCCCAAGATAACAGCCGGAAGTCATAAAGACATCCAGAGCGGGCTTATCACCGTTCCTGGCTTTTTCGGCTAAATCAGGCAGTGACGCATCCAGCAGCCTCGATTCCGCCAGACGGCTGATTCCGCCGCCGCTGCAGAAACCTTCAAACGATCCGTGTTTACCGTAACCTATTGGACCGTCTTCGGCTAATCTGATATGGCCCACTTCTCCAGCCTGATCGTTTGCGCCGGTATACAGTTTACCATCCAATATCAATCCTGCTCCGAGACCAGTTCCGAATGTGAGGAACACCATATTGCGGCTGCCCCGGCCAGCTCCCCATCTCCATTCAGCAAGCGCACATGCGTTGGCATCGTTCTGCAATTGCACATCCAGCCCCAATCGCTCGTGGAAGTGATCGGTGATGTGCACTTCGTCCCATCCCGGCAGGTTCGGGGGCGATAAAATCACGCCCCGTTCACTGTCCAACGGACCGCCACAGCTTATGCCCAGTCCTCTGATCGATTCGACCCCCACCCGGTTATTGCGGATGATGGAATCTATGCGCTCATCGAGCATAATCAAAGCGGCTTCCGGACCGCCATCAATTGGCGTAGCGAACGCCAGGCGATCGATGACAGTAATGTTCTCTCCGTCGGATGATCCCAGCACAACGGCGCATTTTGTGCCACCTATATCGATCCCAAGGATATGATAAGCCATATTACTCCTTAGCTTTAACTTAACGATCCTATAGCACGGAAATGCCACTCCAAAAGGGGATGCCGTAATGGTCGAGCATAACAATCAATCCGTTGTTCACTTCGCGCCGTTGTAAGCATAGGCGGGATGTGCTGCGCTTTTGTTGTTTGCGGAGATAATCGGAGAGCTCAGGACCCGGCTGTCGCGGACGACCTTGAACGGTTCAATAAACGCATTCAGTATACTATCCAAATCGGAATCCCTCAAGCCCTGCCGCTTCACAAATCTCAGCTTGAACTCGTGCTCGCCCAGATCAGTGTGGTTGGTGGGAGCATTCTGGTCTACAGTCCAGCCCATGTCATATCCGTAGATATTCGAACGGGCAAGCGTCATTCGGAGCTTGCTTCCACGGCGATCGATTGCAAACGCGCCATCCTGCATAATTCCAAGTTCACCCGCTAAAATCCACTCATACAGAGGCTCTTCCACGGAATCGGTCGTTTTTTCAATAGCCGCGCCCAGTCCCTGGACAAAGAACGAACCGAAATCACAACTCGGCTCGATCTCCAGTTTGAGTATGCTTCTCTCCTGCTCCCAGCGGACTTTTATGAACAGATCGACAAACGGCAGGTCTTTATAAACCTTAAACTTGAGCTCCGCAACTGAGTTCTCGCATCTTTGCCGTGAAATGAGGAACGACGCGATGCTGCCTTCACATATCGACGAGGTTTCCTCGACAAGTAACTGCCCGCAGCGCCAAAGCCCTTTATTCCATGACCCCAGGTGTCGCTTTCGTCCTCGATCACCCCAAGCATGAGAGGAGACTTGAGGAAACTCAAACCTGCCGCTTGTATCACCTGACCAGGGCTTTCCACAACGAAATCGCCCAGAGCGATGCGGCTTCCATTCTTATAACGGATCCCGTCGGTCTGCTCGATAATGACCGCAGCCTCCGAATCGAAGTAATATGACTTCATTCCACAGGCGGGGATGGTGTCCACCTGTGATTCTGGCAGCTAACCGATGCGTTGATCTCCTGGATTGCGATCCTGTTACCGTCCGAATCCCTGAAGGGAGCGTCTTCAGCGCCTTGTATGAGAGCACATCCGATCACTTGAGGCACGCGCCACTTTTGAAAGCACTTCACGCTCGTCATCAGTCACCGCACGAAGTGGATCCTTGTGAATATAAGACATTGACCTCGATTACTCTCCTACAGTAGATGATAACCATTCATCCGGCCATACATAGGAGATTACGAGAACATGGCAGATAACGTTGCAACTGACCCACTAGGACTAAAATAGGCGCCAACAACCTTGCCCACTTGTAAAACACTCGTCATAGCACAAAATAAGAGCCTTGGTTTGCGGTGCATAAGTGATATAAGCGGGCTACATGTAAGCGTATAACCAATATGGTAGTTATATGGTTAGAATAGCTTATAATGTAGATGCAAGATTATGAGGATAATGGTTTGGAAGCGCAGCTTTTCCGGTATTCGGTAGGCGTCTGCCGAGTAAAACGCCTGAACACTGTCGCGAAGTGCTGCGAAGATGAGAATCCCAACGCTAAAGCTATCTCGGTTACCGTCATCTCGCCCGTCTGCAGCATTTCCTTTGCGCGGTCGATGCGGCGGCGAAGGATATATTCCGCTGGAGGAAAACCGGTGACCTGCGCAAACTTTACTTTGAAACGCGATGTGGAGAGACCGGCTGTTTTTGCCAGCGCATCCACGGGGATGCTTGCGTTCGGATGTCTCTCGATGTAGTTCAAAACTCGCCGAATATCCCGCGGCAGGATGGGATGCAGGTGCAACGACGCGCAATTGATAATTTCGAGGAGAAGTTCCACGATCTTGTTCGTGACCGCCACCGCCCGCGTCGGCTCCGGGGACCGAAGCCATGCCATAATGGCATCCTCGAAGATCTGCCTGCAGCGGGGTGTGCCGCGGAAATGCGGTCTATCCAGAGCGCACAGCTGCCGCACCAAAGGCGCCGCATATTCAGGTGAAAGGGTGAGAAACGGCTCATTCTTCTCCGGCAGTTTGACCTGCAGCCAATAAATCATGCTCTTCTCCTGCGGCAGCCCCCCGGTGTGATGCTCCTCGCCCGGCGGAGTGATAAAGATATCATTGCCCCGGAGCATATAGCGTTCACCACCCTGCGCATATGTCTGCATGCCCTTCACCAGATAAACGATTTCCATCATCTCGTGCTTGTGCGGGTTGAGGCCGACCATCGCGTGCGCGGATTGGAATCGCCCGAGACCCAGCTTGCCATAGAAGCCGATGTCCTCGAACTCCAGGAAAAAATAGGTTTGAGACAGTATAGGGTGGTTACGCATGTATAAGATTGTACTGTAGAGCTAACGTGAAAGCAATGCTTACAGTTACGGGCTAAACTGGAGGCACTTCAGAATTGAGAGCAGGAGGTTTCAATGACTAACGATCACATTAACCGCCTTAAAGCAATGAGATGGCAAAAGCCCGAGTATATACCTATTGGTGTGGGAATACTTCCTTCCGCCTGGGCAAAATATCGTGCCGATCTCGACGAGATAGTGCAGCGGCATCCCATTATATTCGGCGACCAGTCCGCTCAGCGCGATTATGATGCAGTAAGCGGCCACTACGTTGAAGGCATCCATGTAGACGCATGGGGATGCGTGTGGCACAACGTGCACGCCGGCCGCGATGCTATCGTCAAAGAGCATCCGGTTCCCACCCGCGAGGATGTTCATAAACTCAAAGCGCCCACCGAGGACATAGGATTTCCGCACGGATTTATGTATCTGCGCCTGGGTGATCTGCGTGGTTTTGAGGAGATAATGCTCGATTTCGGCGAGGAAGCGCCAGAGTTGCAGATGCTTATCGATATCGTTTGCGATTATAATGTCCGCCAGGCCAATATCCGGGCTGCCACTCTAGAGCAGGGCGATGATACTCAAATCGTCTATTTCGGTGATGACCTGGGGATGCAGCATGCGCTCCCAATCAGCCCCGTTAAGTGGCGCAAGTACCTTAAACCATGCTATGCGAAGATATACGCGCCCGTTAAGGCTAAGGGAGCAGCGATATATATGCATACTGATGGACACATCTTCGAGATCATCCCGGACCTGGTGGATGTGGGTGTGGATGTCGTAAACCCGCAAATAGGAGCCAACGGCCTGAATAACCTGGTCGAAGTCTGCAAAGGGAAGGTGTGCGTAGACCTCGATCTCGACCGGCAGATGTTCCCATTCTGCGCTCCATCGGATATCGACGAACACGTCCACGAAGCCGTAGATAAACTCGGTTCCCCGGAAGGCGGTCTGTGGCTCAAAGCTGAGATCGGTGATGATTACCCACTCGAGAATATTGAGGCGATATTCAGTGCTCTGGAGAAATATCGGCTTTACTACAGCTGATAATCGTCAGAGCTTTGGAAGCTGAGTATAAACGGCTTTATGTAAATTCAATCCTAAGGTCTCGTGATAGCGGAAGACTTCTCTGTTGAAGTCTTCCGCCATCAAGCTAATAAAACAATCATTCGCAGGAAAGGTCTTCTTCGGAGTCGGCAACCACGATAATATCGATATCTCTGGTCTTCCTCATTATTCTGTTGATGGTTGAACCTTTGAGTATCTCTTCGATCCGGCTGCGGGCGGATTGGCCCATGACGATAACAGTAGCGCAGGCTTGGTCGGCGTACCGGATTATCTCGCCTGAGACTGAATCTCCTTCAAGCTCGACTACCTTACCGCCAAAGTTCCTGGCGAGCTCATAGACGGAACTCAACTGCTCCTGCTCTTTTTTTGTCAGGCTTGCTCCCGGCGGGCGCACAAATACAACATCGAATGTACCCTGCATACGTTTCGCTATTCGGTAACCGCGCCGAACCAGTCTCTGCGCCATCGGACGTGGCGCAACGCATACCAGGACATGCTCCCGAGCCAGTTTGCCCTGAATCATATCGTGCGATTCCATGTATGCATGGAGCTGCTCATCGACCTCTTCGGCCGTTCTCTGCAAGGCGAGTTCACGAAGCGCGACGATGTTGCCTTTTCGGAAGAAATTGGCTAGCGCCTGCGGTATCTTTTCCTCATTATAGATGTCACCCCGCCTCAAGCGGTTGATAAGCGCATCCGGTGTCAGGTCGACGAGCTCTATCTCATCAGCGGTATCGAGCACCCAGTCCGGCACGGTCTCGCGCACGCGCACGCCCGTGATTTCATGGACTACATCGTTCAAGCTCTCAACATGCTGAATATTCAGTGTGGTGATGACGTTTATGCCCGCGTCTCTTATCTCCTCGATGCTCTGCCATCGCTTTGCGTGCACCGTGCCGGGAATGTTGGTATGCGCGAGTTCGTCGATCATGACCCCCTCGGGGCGACGGGCAATAACGGCGGCCGTATCGACTTCAAAGAACTCAGAGCCGCGATACTCTATCTTCTTCAGAGGAATTTGCTCAAAACCTTGCATCAATTCGGCTGTAGCAGGCCGGCCATGGGTCTCGATCAACCCGATGACTATATCTTCACCCCGGCTGAGACGCCTGGGAGCTTCGGAAAGCATCTTATATGTCTTTCCTACCCCAGCTACCGCCCCAAGGAATATTTTGAACTTTCCTCTCGTATCAATCATTTGAGACTTCCACTCAATGCGTCCAGCGCCATGTTAATTTTCAACACATTTACCCGCGATTCACCCAGGAAGCCAAATGTGCGGCCGGTAGTATTCCGATCAACAAGCTGCCTGACCTTTGCCTCGGATATACCACGCACCTTTGCCACTCTTGGAACCTGCGCGTAAGCGTTTGCCACGCTTATGTCGGGGTCAAGCCCACTGCCGGATGATGTTACCATATCCACGGGCACCTGGCCCTTGTGCAGCCCGGGATCCTGCCGAACCGCAAGATCCACACGGTCTTTCACATTGTTTATCAGTATATGATTGGTAGGTCCCAGGTTCGATCCACCTGAAGCGGTGGCATCGTATCCCTTACCCGCGGCGGATGGTCGCGGATGGAAATAGCCCGTTAAAGTGAACTGCTGTCCGATAAGCTCAGAGCCAATAATTTTACCATGCTCCCTGATCAGGCTTCCATTCGCCTGATGCGAAAATCCGACTTGCGCGATGCCGGTCATCGCCAGCGGATAGATAATTCCAAATATAATTATTGTAACGATTGCCATGCGAACGGCAATGGCTGTGTGTCTTCCCATTATCCGGCCTCCTACCCAGTCAGTCTCAGGGCAACCAGTATCAGATCGATTATTTTAAGTCCTACAAAGGGAACCAGGACACCGCCCACGCCATAAATCAACAGGTTTCTCTGCAGCAGCGCCGCAGCCCCCAGCGGGCGATATTTAACCCCTCGCAAAGCGAGCGGTATTAGCGCGACTATCACCAGCGCATTAAAGATAATCGCGGACAAGATCGCGCTGTGAGGTGAATGCAGGTGCATTATATTGAGCTTATCAAGCAGCGGGTAGTTCGACGCGAATATAGCAGGAATGATGGCAAAATATTTAGCGACATCATTCGCGATGCTGAACGTGGTCAGCGCCCCCCGGGTCATGAGAAGCTGCTTGCCTATTTCGACAATCTCAATCAGCTTTGTGGGGTTGGAGTCCAGATCCACCATATTTCCGGCTTCTTTCGCCGCCATTGTCCCGGTATTCATCGCCACCCCGACATCGGCTTGCGCGAGAGCCGGAGCATCATTTGTGCCATCGCCGGTCATTGCGACAAGCTTACCGACCGATTGTTCTTTTTTAATGAGCTCCATTTTATTTTCTGGGGTAGCCTGAGCCAGGAAATCATCTACCCCGGCTTCTCTGGCGATGGCAGCCGCCGTGAGCGGATTGTCTCCGGTGATCATCACCGTGCGTATGCCCATCGCCCGAAGCTGATCGAACCTTTCCTTAATACCGCCTTTCACCACGTCTTTCAGGTGGATAACACCTACAATGCTGCCATTCCGCGCGACAACTAACGGAGTTCCACCAGAGTTGGAGATCGAGTCAACAATCGGGCGCAATCGCTCCGGTATTGTTCCCCCCTGCTGCTGCACCCAGTTTACAACGGCATCGGTGGCTCCTTTGCGTATTTTATAGCCATCAACGTCGATGCCACTCATGCGGGTTTGCGCCGAAAACTCCACGAACTCAGCGTCCGGATCGATATGCCGGTCCCGGAACCCGAATTTCTTGGCAAGCACTACTATCGACCGGCCTTCGGGCGTCTCATCACTAAACGATGCAAGCTGCGCGATATCGGCAACCTCGCTCTCGGTAAATCCACCCACAGGCACGAACTCCGCCGCCTGGCGGTTGCCGAGGGTGATGGTGCCGGTCTTATCGAGAAGGAGCGTATTGACATCACCGGCGGCCTCGACGGCTCTCCCCGACATAGCAAGCACGTTATGCTGGACGAGCCTGTCCATTCCCGCGATACCGATAGCGGAGAGAAGACCTCCGATCGTAGTCGGTATCAGGCACACAAGCAGCGCAATCAATACCGATATCGCCACGGCGCCGCCGGAATAGACAGCGTAACATTCAAGGGTAATGACAACCAGCATAAAGATGATTGTCAGCCCGGCGAGAAGTATATCCAGCGCAATCTCATTCGGAGTTTTTTGCCGTGACGCGCCCTCGACCAGTGATATCATCCTGTCCAAAAAGCTCTGGCCAGGCTCCGACATAATCCTCACTTTTATCTGGTCGGAGAGGACTCTCGTTCCGCCCGTAACCGCACTGCGATCGCCGCCGCTCTCACGGATCACGGGAGCCGATTCTCCGGTGATAGCTGACTCATCGACCGATGCGATTCCTTCGACGACTTCCCCGTCACCGGGTATGATCTCTCCTGCCGAAATGAGGACGAAATCGCCTCGCTTCAGCTGTGTCGCGGAAACATGCCTCACTTCACCATCGACCAGCAGATTAGCCATTGTCTCGGTCTTCATCCTGCGGAGCGTATCGGCTTGCGCTTTTCCCCTGCCCTCGGCCATAGCCTCCGCGAAATTGGCAAATATCACGGTAAACCATAGCCATGCGGCTATCGCTCCGAGGAAACTCGCATCCGAACCCCCGCTCACAGCCGATGCTATCGCATAATAGCTGCTGATCGCGCTTCCCACTTCGACCACGAACATCACCGGGTTGTGGACCATCTTTCGAGGGTCGAGTTTCTTCAGCGCATCGACAGATGCATACGGGATGAGCTGCATCATCGATGCCCGTTTCCGATGTTTGCCCATTGCCACCTCATTAGTGGGCATCATGACATCAGCTTTATCTCTTTCATCAATATCCATCTGACCGTATTTCGGCATTTATTTACCTTCCTCAGAACAGCCTTCCCGCGTTCATCAACAGGTGTTCGACAATAGGACCAAGAGCATAAGCAGGGAAGAATGTCAGCGCCCCAACTATAAGAATCACTCCTATCAGCAGGACGACGAAAAGTCCTCCCGTGGTAGGAAAAGTTCCGCTCGATTCAGGCACCCGTTTCTTCTTAACAATCGATCCCGCGATTGCCATAACCGGGACAAAGAACAGGAACCTGCCGATTAGCATCGCAACGCCAAGCACGGTATTATAGAAAGGTGTATTGGCATTCAAGCCGGCAAATGCGCTGCCGTTGTTACCTGTGGCGGAGGTTGCGGCATAAAGCATTTCACTGAGACCGTGCGGTCCCATATTGAGACGGCCGGCAAGCCCCCATGAAGTGACCGATGCCACGGCGCTGAAACCCAGAATGCCGGCGGCAATCACCAGTATAGCCAGCATCGCCATTTTCATTTCCTTCGGTTCAATTTTCTTGCCGAGGTATTCGGGGGTGCGTCCTACCATAAGTCCAGCGATGAATACCGCGAGGATAGCGTAGATAAGCATCCCCATCAGCCCCGAACCGACCCCACCGAAGATAATTTCACCCAGCGCAATATTGAGCATGGCGAAACCGCCCCCGAGAGGGGTATAGCTATCATGCATTGAATCGACCGCTCCGCAGGAAGCATCGGTTGTTGCAGTGGCAAAGAGAGCCGACCCCGCTATACCGAAGCGCACCTCCTTGCCCACCATATTGCCCCCCGGCTGTAAAGAACTCATCGTCTGATTCACACCGATGTGCGACAATATAGGGTTGCCTTTTTGCTCAGCCCAGAAGATACCGCTTACCCCAGCCAGGAACAGGATCATCATCGCGGCAAACAGAGCCCAGCCCTGTTTCTGATTTTCAACAAACTTGCCGAACGTGTAGGTGAGCCCGGCCGGAATAACAAAAATGACAAGCGCTTCGAGGAAGTTGGTTAAAGGGTTCGGGTTCTCGTAGGGATGGGCGGAATTGGCATTAAAGAAGCCACCGCCGTTAATGCCGATCATTTTAATCGCTTCCTGCGAAGCCACCGGACCTTGCGGAATTATCTGCCTGGCGCCTTGTATGGTGGTTGCATGGACATAAGGGGACAGGTTCTGAATCACACCCTGCGACATAAGGATCAGCGCGAACACAACCGAGAGCGGCAGCAGCACCCACAGGCACCCTCGGGTAAGATCGACCCAGAAGTTGCCGATCTCTTCTACCGACTGCCGTGCAAACGCGCGAACAAATGCTACAGCCAGAGCAAGGCCCACCCCAGCTGAGATGAAATTCTGCCAGGTAAGCCCGAACATCTGCGTGAAATAACTGGCCGCGCTCTCACCCGAATATGCCTGCCAGTTTGTGTTGGTAACGAAGCTCACGGCGGTATTAAAGGCCAGGAACGGATTCATCGAAGGCGCATGGGCGGCGTTCCATGGATGTATACCCTGCAGCCTCAGGATCGCATAAAGAAACAGCACACATACCATGCTGAATATTAGCATTGTGGATGTGTATGTAGTCCATTTCATCTCGCGGTCCGGGTCGACTCCGCATATCTTGTAAATCATGCTCTCGACTGGCCGCAGGAAAGGGTCGAGCAGCGTCTTCTCACGCCGAAACACCCGAGCCATATAAGCGCCCAGGGGCTTAGTTATAAGCAATATAACAGCTATAAACAGCGCTATCTCAGCAACTCCTAACCACACCATATATCACCACGCATTTCCTGAATTTTAGAGCTTTTCCGGTTTTAGAAGGCAGAAAAGGAGATAAACCAGCAGTGCTGCTGAGATAGTACCTACCGAAATATAGTTAAAATCCATATCAAGCCCCTTATAATTTTTCGGACGCCGTTACATAAAGCAGGCTTATCCAAAAGAATACGAGCGTAGATGCAATATAAGCAAAATCGAGCATTATGTTACCTCTTATAATCCTTAGGCATGCGGCGTTTTTCCATAGCCTTAATCTGCTTCTTCTGCATATAATTTTTGTATTCCGAGCTATACCAATATTGCGTTTGAGCATAAGCATAATATTTTATGACTATTAATATAACAAACACCGCAACCAGACCATGCCAGATATCCATATTGACCTCCCATGCTCGGTCAAGAGGTATTTTTCTGTCCATGATTAGTCTACCGACAAAGGCATAAATGAGGTGTAAACACAGAGGTGTGCAGTGTTAAGATTTTGTATACGTAATTTCAGAAGTTGATATCCAGCTGGATCGTCATTTTAGTGGAACCATTGATTCGCTTATCATTGAACCAAACTGGGCCGGTAAGGATGGCAATATCCTTGGTAAAGTAGTAATACACTCCTATCGCACCACCACCAATGGCGTTTTTTCCACTGGCGTAATCACCGGCCAGAACCCATTTACCAGCAAAGAGCTGATGATCGAATGCCACCATCCAGCCAGTATTATTCTTCTCACCGGTGCCGCTTCTGAGTGCACTTGAACTTCCCACATAATAAGATGCGCTCATGCGAGTTTTTCCATCAGGCAGTGTTTTGCCAGTGATCAGTTGCAGTACATCCAGTCTGTTATCTACAGTACCACGCTGCGTCCCGATTCCAAAAAAACCTAATTCGAGCGCGGGAGCATTTCTCGAGATTGTGCCTTCTCTAAATCCAATCTTTGCATTCACCGAAAATGGGGTTAAGGAAGGAGATCCTATTATATCGAATCCGTATTCCGCCGCCAGCTTGTGAGTTATTTGCGCTCCCCAAAGTAGTCCGAAATCCGTGCCGAATTCATCATTTGGACCATTTGACCCAAAGCTGAAATAATTATCCACATCCAGGTGGGTAACACCAGCGGGTTGAATATCTATCGTGCAATTCGTCCATACAGTACTTGATGGCGTCGCAAACGCAGGACATACCATTAAAATACTCATGAATAGGGTGATAACAGAGCATGTCCGCATCGGATTATAACCTTCCCTGGTTCATATCGTATATGATACCTGGCAGGCATGCTATTTAATCCTACGATGCGGCGAAGCGGAAACCGACGCCGGTTTCAGTGAGGATGTAACGTGGTGAAGATGGTTTGGGCTCTATCTTCTTACGCAGGTGGCTGATGTGGACTCGAAGCGTCTGGGCGTCCTCTACATATTCCGGCCCCCAAACTCTTTCGAGCAGTATCTTCGAGGTAACGACACGATCGGCGTTTTGAGCCAGATAAGCAAGTATATCGAACTCCATTTTCGTAAGCTCAATCACCTCGCCGGAGCGCTTCACGATGCGTTTAGCGATATCGATTTCGAGCTCCCCTGTCTGGATGACAGGCGGAGGAACAACACGAGCAGTCGAGCGTCTGAGTAAAGCTCGGATGCGCGCCAGTAGTTCGGTTGTGGAGAATGGTTTTGTGAGGTAATCATCCGCTCCAATATCGAGCGCGGCGGCTTTCTCGGTGTCGCTGCCGATAACCGAGAGCATAAGGATCGGTCCCTCATACCAGTTGCGAAGCTCCCGGCAAACGTCGGTCCCTTTAAGACCCGGCATAGCCATATCGAGAATCACGAGGTCGGGCGGATTGTCAATCGCAAGGTCGATAGCCTCATCACCATTCGATGCGAGCACAACATCGTATTTGCGGGCGGTGAGTATCGATTTTAGAGCTCTGCGGATCTGTTCTTCATCATCAACGACAAGTATCTTCGGGTTTCTCTCGGGAGCGCTCATCGGGTTCCTCCCTCATCCCAACTCTCTCCCGCAGGGGAAGAGTGGGCTTCAAGCGGAAGCGAGATTACGAATCGCGCTCCATGCGGAATGACATCTTCGACCCATATCCTGCCGCCATGGAAGCGGATAATTTCGCGAGCAACCGCAAGACCCAAACCCGTGCCAGAGGTCGAACGCGAAGAAGATGCGCCGCGATAGAACTTCTCGAATATCTTCTCGCGCTCATCGGGCCGAATGCCCTGGCCCTCATCCTCGACCCATATCGCAACCGTGCCGGCATCTAACGATACACCCATTTTGACAGGGGAATCCTGGGGGCTATAGGTAAGAGCATTGGTAAGCAGGTTCTCCACAGCTCTCGCCATCTGGACGAAATCTACGCAGACCATTGGCAGGGAGTCAGGTAGAGAAACCTCGATTCTGGGTTTCTGCTTCTGCGGAATTTTGGATACGGCGCTCCAGAGCACATCCGCCAGCTCGAACCACTCTTTCTTAGGTTCCCATGCCGCCGATTCGAGCCTGGAAAGATCGAGGAGCGCGTTTATGCTGCCGGTAAGGCGTTCAAGGTCTTCCTGTATTCCCGCCAGCTCGGGCGCGGCCTTTTCTCGATCCCATTCAACATCTTCCGCGACAAGATTTCCAATTGTAGCGGCAATGGAAGCGATGGGTGTTTTTAACTCGTGCGAGACGGAGGACATCAGTGTCGACTTCATCTTATCCGCCTCCCGGAGCGCATCAGCCTGTATAGCCTCCGATTGCAGGCGTTTTCGTTCAAGGAACGCCGCAGCCTGATTCGCGGCGGCTACCAGTGGGCGAGTGTTATTAAGAGTATACGGCAAACCATCGGAACGAGAACCGACATAAAGAATGCCTTCCTGTCTTGCGGCTGTCTGCAGCGGTAGAAAAATATCGCCGCGTTCCGCATCAGCACCGGCTTGCACATAGTCTACCGAAATCGGCCAGCCATCGACTGCGGGATCGGAACGCTTTCCAATCTTCGGCAGCCCAACCGCCTTCGACTGCGTATATGCCCATTGCGCAATCCGAGAAACCATTGAATCCGGCGGACAATCATTCTTTGATATGGAAGTAAATTCATACAAATTATCTGCCTGATCGGCAAGGAACAACGCAGCACAGCGGGCTCCCGTGGTTAAAACCACTTCATGCATCAAAAGCTCCGCCACATCTGAAATCGAGGTGTCAGATACAAGGCGGGCGCTGAACTGATTGATCATGGTCATTTCGCGTTCGCGCGCAAGAGCTTGCGCCTCGCGTTCCCGCATCCGGCCCGTCTGCATCCCCGTAGCCGCCGCAACGATCAGGAAAACGATCAGAGACAGCCAGTCTTTGGGATCGTGCACAATGAACGTGTTATATGGAGGCAGGAAGAAAAAGTTCCAGCATAAAAACGCCAATAATGCCGTAATTAGAGCTGGTCTGACTCCACTGAGCCCAGCCACCAGTCCCACTATAAGCAGATAAAGCAATGCCCATTGCCCTTTGGCAAAATAAGCTCGCCCGGGTAAAAAAACCGCCGTTGCAATCGGGACACACGCAACCGCGAAGACATAACCATGCTGTTTTGCAAAAGACTGAAGAATGCGCATTTGACTTGTTATCGCGAATTATTTATCCGAAAACATGATAACCGCGCAATCGAAATCTAACAAGCACTGACGCAAGCCTCATCGATTAACCACACCAATATATTAAAGGCCAGTTTCCCTGGGCCAAAGGTTATACCGCCCCGAGACAGGCGAAAGAGCATCCATCATCGACTTGCCGGATTCCAGCGAGCCGATCTCATCGAACTGCTCAATCTCCCTGCCGACCTCGGCGGGCTCGAAGTAGGTGATGTCGGTCAG
>Ga0123519_10000637_pt1 | contig 61570 bp, 54 predicted proteins | sample YelNatPaOPRAMG02_FD_87396 | JGI IMG/M metagenome (GOLD analysis project Ga0123519, IMG submission 87396) | Hot spring microbial communities from Yellowstone National Park - Yellowstone National Park OP-RAMG-02 (version 2) | ecosystem: Environmental > Aquatic > Thermal springs > Hot (42-90C) ...
AATTAAAAGGACATCTCAAAAAGCTTTGATTTAAGCTCACTTCCGACAACAATGCCAGATCCTATTCTAAATCTAACTTAAAAATAATCAATTGGGTTGTTTACAAATTTTAAAAAGAAATTCGATTTCAAGGAATTGGCTAAAATCTTAGGATTACAAGAAGTACCTTTTCACCACAAAAAATCATCTTTGATTTTGTTTTCCGAAAAGGCTCAATGTTCTTGCCACCCACTTTGTACCTTGAATGAAAATGTCCAAGCGAAGATTCTCATCCGGTGCGTGTGCTCTTTCGAAGGCATGTGTGCAGCCTATGCATATGCTTGGAGTTTTGAGCCTTTTTGTGAAAAGGTACATCGGTCCGGAGCCAGCAGATGATAGTTTAATTATGGCGTCTCTTCCATATGTCTGCTTCGCAGCTTCAGCAGCGCAATGGACTATCTCTTCATCTAATCTCGTTCTGCCAGCTTCCTCCTTGGCTAGCACGCACACCTCGATGTCCCCGAAGCCGTGAAAAGCAAGGTGAGACTCGAGTGCCTTCAGAAGTTTTTCAGGTTTTTGATCCGGAACGAGCCTGAAGTCGATTTTCGCCAAAGCTGTGGAAGGCAGGACGGTCTTAGATCCGGGGCCCGTGTAACCTGACTGAAATCCACATATCGTGGCTGTTGGGCTTCCAACCAAAGCCCTCTTCAACTTCATTCCAGAGATGCCGGGCAGAAATTCCTTCACTCCAAGGTCTGCCTTTATGAGCTCCTCTTCTAAAGGCATCTCCTCAAGAGCTTTCAGTTCCTCGTCCGTAAGTTCCTTCACGTCTTCATACCAACCTGGAATTAGTATCTTTTCATCCTCACCCTTTATCTTGCTCAGGGCCCATACTAGCCTCCACGCAGGATTTGCTACAGCAGCGCCTAGTGAAGAGTGTGCATCTCGTGTTGCAACTTGAGACCGAAGCTCAACATAGAGAATGCCCTTCATGCCAAGTGTGATCTCTGGCCGTTCCTTCTCGTCCAATCCGCCTGATTCCCAGATGCACGCATCCGCCCTCAGCCTTTCAGCGTTCCTTTCAGCCAAGACTGGAAGGTGGGGGCTCCCTATCTCCTCCTCACCTTCGACGATGAACTTGACATTGCATGGCAGGTCGCCCAACTCCAAAAAGGCCTTTACAAGGTTTATGCGCGATATTATGTCTGCCTTGTTATCTGAAACACCCCGCCCAAACATCTTTCCTTCGCGTATCTCTGCCGCAAACGGATCTGAACTCCAAAGTTCGACCGGATCAGGAGGTTGAACATCGTAATGGTTGTAGAAAATGATCGTCTTAGCATCATGCCTCTTGCTCTTTACTTCGCCAAAAACAAATGGTGGCGCACCTTCGATATCTATGAACTCTGATTTGATACCCGCTTCTTCCATCATCTCCCTTACGAGTGATGCACATTCTACTAAACCAACTCCTTTCGCTGAGATGCTGGGTTGCTTAACTAGCTTGCTAAGGCTTTGTACTAGATCTGGAGCTTTCTTGTCTATTAATCTGCATAACTCCTCTATGTTCATATCATTTGCTAAGTGTTCAAATAATTAATTAAGCTTTTTCAGATCGGCGATTATAGCGTGGTTGATAGGAAGCACATCAACCGATGTTTTAAACAGGAAATTCAATATGGCGAGCGTTAATAACCATGCAGCCTCCTAAGAGGCGATTGGAAGTACAAAGTCGATAATACTGCATGAATAGAAAATGGATGGAAACCTATTGCTATTCTGCTTGTTATGAGCTAAAAGTTAGAATTCGATCGGTTTCGATCTAAGCCTCTTAACAATGAAGTACACCACAATGGCTCCAACTCCTATCAGGATCATCCAGAGCCTAAATCCGTAGAAGTTGAACTGGTACCATGGCTCTGGCTCGAATCTTGTTATATCGAAGTTCGCTTCCCGAATTACAAGTATCTCCCTGTACCTCTCGTAGAACTGTAGATTTCCAAATTTACCTCTGTATTGCCTTAGGTCGCTCTTAAGCACAATGCCACTCACGATATCGCACCACCTGTCCCATGTTTGGTTCTGGGAGGCATCTCCACTCTTCCCAAGAAGGTGGTATGCTCTCCTGACTCCCCAAGGTGTCTCAACCTCCTCGATACCAAGATTCGTGTATTCCATGTCTCCTATTTTGAAAGTTGGATTTTGGCTCAGGTAAGTCGGATCGAATCCAATGAAGAGATCAGGATATGAACCATCCACCTCATGTTGCCAAGTCGCGTTCTTTGTCTCGAAACGGGCGATCTCGACCGTGTCTGAGTAGGTCCTAACCTCATGTGTATAGCTCCTTACGACGACGAGAATGTCGTGAAGTTCCGTTACGCGCCAGGTTGCCGAGAAGGCAACCCTCTGAACCATCTGGATCACAAGGCGAGCATTCGAGTAGTATGGCTCGACAAGTACTGGATAGTTTGGATCCCGATCGATATTGATGAACCAGCGCTGGTTCGCTTCGCTGACCGTTGAGGTGGTTACCCAATCGACCTGCGAATCGTACACAACATAGGTGCCGACATCGTACCACGTTGGAAGTGCCGATGCAGCTTGAATCCAAGGGAAGACAAGAAGCGATGCCATTGCCAGAAGGCAAGCTAACTGCCAGATCGGTCGACCTTGGCGTCCTCGTAACCGGTTCATGGTTAACCAATGCCCCCAACTGGATAAATGGTTTCCGCCTTCAAACCTGCTGGCGCCCTTCCATTTGGCTCAAAGTTTTTTCTGCAAACTCGACTATCAAAGACTCCTTGTCTGGCGGAGGCTTGCCAGGCTCGAAGGAGAACCTCATCTTATATTCTCCGCATACTTGGTGGTCATCCTCTTTGCACTTGGCCAAAAGTTCTTTAACCTCTATAGCGAGTTTTCTAACCAAAGGTGCGCTTTCCTCAGTTTTCCTTGTCTTAAGCAAAAACAGCAGACGGACGGTCCTTTGACCAAGTGCAGACAGCAATTCCAGTTTGACCAAGTACGGCATTATGTCTGCAAGGAGTTTCTTGTTCTTGAGCGTCGAGGATAATCTCCCTCTGAGTGAGTGAAGTTTTACAAGGTAGGAATCTAGTGATGCGATCGATTTCCTCCAATTTCTTTCCTCCAAGGCGCCCTCGATTAGAGCTTTGAGCCTTGTAGACTCCTCTTCTTGGAGGAAGGAACTCCTTGACTGCTCCGCGAACAACTTTAAATAACTGTAGGCATTTTTCCCACCAATTCTCCTCAGGGCCGATCTCCAAGACCTTTCGGGATCGTAGGCATTTGGATTCCGGAGGTAATCGGCTATGGTGAGCAGTGGGATTTTCGAAGCTTCAGCCTCGTTCATCGGATTTGAAACGATTCCAGAGATGTGGAGCGGAAGTTCCTTCTCCCTTCCCATGTAAGGACCCAGGAAGAGCCTGTTCCTGTTGTAATCGTTTACGGGATAGTTGTCCCAGACGAAAGGCTTCCTTTTGATCGAGGAGGCATAGGTATCGGCGTCCTTGCAGGTCAGCTCCTTCGAACAAACTCCCCTTCCAGTCCACATTATGAGAACTGATGGTGATGTCTTCTCACCCAAAATTTGCAAATAAGGCGTCGGTTCTACAAGGTAGTATTGTGTTGGACAGATGACAAGTCTTGAGCCCTCGTCCCTCGATCTCAAAAATTCCTCAAGTCTATTTGTAAGGTGAGCTTGGGCTTCCGCAAGGCTTCCGAAAGCTTTTCTATCTTCATCGTGCTTAAGTTCCTCAGGTATGTCATCGAAGAAGAGGCCGAACCACCTCACCCCCATCGACCTCACAGCCTCCACCTTCTGGGTAAGCTTCTCGAAGTCGTCATCGCTCGAGTACCTTAAGGAAAGGCCGGGGCTGATGGCGAAACAGAATTCGATGCCAAATTCCTTGCAAGTCCTGACGAGCTCACTAAGATTTCCAATCTGGTTTGAAGGATATGGTTCCATCCACCTTTCCCTGTGGAATGGATCGTCCTTGGGTGCGTAGATGTAAATGTTGAAACCACACTCCCTACCGAAAAATTTGATCATTTCGAGTCTCTGTTCATGGGACCATGGCGGACCATAGAAACCTTCGACAACTCCACTTAGAGCAAAAGCCCTTTTCTTCACTTTGACCATTAAGGCAAGCAAACCAATGATACTTAAGAGATTTATGCCATAATCAACCATATGCCTAAAAAGGTAAATGATCTGAATCCCTTCAGCCTACCAGGAAGGGCCTTTTTTCTTCAGATGATCTGTTTGCCAAGATCGTGACCTTCAGCGTCTCAAGGGCATCGTGGTACGGTGATCTTATACCAGAAGTATTTCCGGTTCTTACCGCTTCGACAAAAACCCTATCCTCCTCCAGGTATGGGTCGACCTTAGCGTTCACTTCTTCGACTCTATCGTTCCAATATATCTTTGCATAGCCTGCATGACCTCCAAGCTCTGCAACCACGTTCTTCGCTAAGAAACTTATCTTCGTTCCCGTGAAAGTTTTCCTGCTTGCACAGGTGCTTGTTACTACTCCCACCGCTCCACTTTTGAATTTCATGCATACGATGGAAACGTCCTCGACATTGAAGCCAGGGACATCTTTCAGAAGCAAGGTATCAAGTTCGCCATAAACCCTAGAAACTTCTCCAGCTACATACCTTGCAAGGTCGAAGATATGCGTGCTTTGCTCCACAACCTGCCCTCCGCTCTTTGCTTTCTCTATCCACCAATGATTTGGGGGGAACCAGTATGGGTCGTGGTATTGCCCTATGACCATTCCAATTGGACCGTTCTTCTCAAGCGTCTGGATAGCTAGTTCAGTTGTATCTAGATACCTCCACATATATCCAACGCTATTAACTACACCTGCCTTCGTTATTGCTGAATCGATATCTTTTGCCAGTTCAAGCGTTAGGGCTATGGGTTTCTCTACGAAGATGTTCACGTCCTTCTCTACAATGAGTTTCTCAAACCCATGGGCGAAGGGCGGAACGCAGACATAGACAGCATCGAGTTTCTCAGCTCTGAGCATCTCAGATATGTCTTGGTATGCCCTTGATCCTTGAATTGATGAAGCTGCCATTTTGGCTCTATTGATATCTATGTCGCAGAAAGCTACTATCTTGGCTTCGGGTATTTGCCGCAAACAGCTCATGTGTTGCTGAGCTATGCCTCCACAGCCAATAAAACCGATCGAAACAACCATATAAAATGCCCTCCAGTCATGCGTTTAAATCAAGGCTTATAAAGTTTAGTCGATTGGGATCGATTTCGAAATCAAAATGGTAACGCTTGTAATTTTAGTTCACTCCGTATGGCTCCTTCATTCATTTGCCTTTCTTCACTTCCAATGCTATTCCAAACGCATCAATAATAATACGATAAGCATTTTCTGAGTACTACCTACAAAGAAGAACCTTTTTTTATATAGTGGCTGAATGAATGGCAATGTATTAAATGCTAGTTTTACAGGAATGGTTGATGAAAATTGGGCTGTTCGAATCTAGCCTTCAGCATGTTTCATTTGGCTAAAGGTAACGCTTAAGGCGGGGCCATCCAGTTTTCGCGTACTTGAAGCGTTTTGGATTTCGCTTGACCCACCGTAGCATGTGGAAAAAGCTCTTCGCCCTATGTTTCTCGTGCTCCGGGATAGGCTGATAGCCCAATTTTAGGAGCTCTTTAACGTACGCATTCTCAACAAGCTCTTGAGCCTCTCCCTTTATCGCCAGTACTTTTACCCTTTCATCTCCAATTTTTTTACGAAGTTTTCGTACAGCGTCCTCGAAGATATAGCTTGGGCAGATTTCAACAGACTCCTCACAACCAAGCTTCATCCGTTCCAGCAACTGGAAAACCAACTCAGATGCCTTCTCGATGTATGTTTTTTTGGAGAAATTTGGGGGCTGGAACATCGAAACATCGATCATGGCATAGTCGAACTCTTTGGTCTCTGGGCGGTAAGCTCCGATAATGACGCCCAATAGGAGGTCGCCGGCTCCAGCGTCATCTATTTGCACCGTCATTATATTTCGCCTATCCTTGCTTGCCGAAGCTTGTTCATAATCTGCAACTTTAACGCGCTTTAATGACTGGCCAAGTTAATAGGTTTGCCTCGTAACTAGTGTGTATTTTGGTCCTCAGTATGTAAATGGCCAAACCTATAAGCTACCTTTGACAGAACGTGCGCGCAGGAAATGAGTATACCAAAGCCCACACAGGGAGACATAGCTTACTATGACGAATTCCCAGTCGAACGAAAGGATGTCGTTGATGTCCACCATCACTACAGTTCTGAGAAAGGATTTGTCGAAAAGCTGCTAAAAGAAATGGAGTCAGCAGGCGTAAGGCTGGTTTGCCTTATCTCAAGCGGTCCAAATTTTAACGAAAAGGAGGATTCCGATTGGAGGATTATCTTCAAAGATTTCGGAGACAGGATTTTTGGACTAGGACTTTTCAAGCCAGGTAGATGCGATTACGAAGTTGTTGACCGATATTATTCAAAGGGATTCAGAGGCTTAAAGGCTATCGAGCCCAATAGACCATATGATGATGACAACTATCTCAGATATTATGAAAGAGCTGAAGAATATGGAATGCCGATCCTTTTCCATACAGGTGTCGTCGCGAGAAGTTCGACGCAAGAAAGAGAGGACGTCTCATCTGGGTATATGAGGCCCATTCATCTGGATAGGATAGCAAGATGGTGCCCAAGGCTCAAGATCATAGCTGCACACATGGGAGATCCTTGGTTCTCCGAGGCATATAACACATCCCAGAAGAATCCGAACATGTGGCTCGACATTTCAGGCAAAGGGATATGGTTGAAGGCTTCTGCAATCAGAGAACACCTCTGGATCAGATTAAGACCGGAGAAGCTTTTGTTCGGTCTGGATGAACCACCCACACAGTATAGAAGGATCATACATGCCTGGGAAACGATACTTTATGAGATGGGGATTTCGCAGGAGCAACGTGACATGATATTTACCGGCACCGCAAGGCGAATCCTTTCAATTTAAAAAAGCGAAGGAAGCTAAGACTGTGAAGGCAGGACCTGACTGTTATCTGTGCATAAGGAAGCTGATACTTAGAACCTCGAGCCTTAGCACAGATGATGAAAAGGTCCTTAGGCGTTCGAGAAAGGAAGCGTTAGACTTGCTGCGCAAGGAGTTCTCTGACGAAACAGTCCCAGCACAACTATCTACTAAACTCTTAAGGTTTCTAAAGTATGCCACAGGTTGTCCCAATCCTTTCGAAGAGATTAAGCGCCAAGAGATCGATTTTGCAAAAAAGCTCGTCAGAGATATTAGAAAACCGCCTCAAGATTTCAGATCTCTTGTTGAGTACTCTGCAATTGGAAATACGCTCGACTTCTTCAAGAAACCAGAGTCCCTCTTGGAAACTGTTGGAAGATTTCCTGGGTTTGCGAAGGATGAAATAAGCAAGGTCGCTGGAAAACTCTCTTCGGTAAAGAGAATCCTGTTTCTTGCCGATAATGCTGGCGAATGTTTCTTCGACATACCTCTTGTTTCATTCTTGTCCAAGAGAGCTGAAGTCACGTATGTAGTGAAAGGATCGGCTGTACAGAATGACATTACTTATGATGACCTCACATACGCTGGCCTGGCCAATCGGATAGGACGGGTTATTTCGACAGGAGATGATGCCGTAGGCATAGATATCAAGACAGCTTCAAAAGAGCTGCTCCAAGAGCTGATCTTTTCCGACCTTATCATAGCTAAAGGTATGGGCAACTATGAAACTCTTTCGGAACTGCCAGCCTGCGGAAGAACTTTTCACATATTGATGGCTAAATGCAGACCCGTTGCTTCGAGCCTTCAGACCAACATTAATAGCTACATAGCGATCTTGAGGTAATATAATCTGGTCATTAGTGCTCTTTACCACGTGGGCATCTCTTGAAAGCTATTCCCATCGAGTTCAAGGCCGTATTTCTTGCTCAATTGTGCCAGTTTTCTGTCTATTCGAATTATCCTAGTTTGGCAAGTTTTTCGTTTCATGAGTAGGCGCTCTGCAACGACCTTCGCCCTTTGCCTGCCAACTTCTTCTGTTGCTGGAAATTCTTGAACCAAAGATCTCGACCTTTGTTTTGCGATAGATCCATTTTTGCAAAAAAGCTTGTTGTTCTGCGATGGTAGAGTCAAAGAAAGCTTATTTCAAACTCAAGCAGGATAAAAGGTTGCTCTTTTGATTTTTCTTCGGAAAGTTTGCAATTCATTGGGTTTTTTATAACTCTGCTCACAAAGCGTGTATAGATCAAGAGCCTTCCCTTAGTGAAAACAAGATTCACATGCCTTTTTGCAAAACAAATATAACGATAGGCAATGTTCATTATCTTGGCCACGCTACGTAGATCGGCTAGAGATGAATGCATGCTTGAGAGAAAAAACGGAAGGGTCTTTAGAAGAGATTCAAAAGAAAGAGCAGAAAAAGCTAAAGCTTGCCATTATTACGACAGGTAGCTTGGTGGTCCTTGAGGTTTTCGGGGGCATCATTTCCAACAGCTTGGCTCTTCTGAGCGATGCTTGGCACATGTTCGTGGACGCCTCCGCGCTCGCCACATGTTTTCTCGCAGGAGAACTTTCTTCGAAGAACCCGACATCGGATAAGACATTTGGCTATCACAGGGTTGAGATTCTTTCTGCCCTTGCAAACGGCGTGTTGTTGGTGGTCCTGTCCGCATATATATTCTACGAGGCAATTCAGAGGCTGTTCCTGCCAGCCCAAGTCAAGGGGCTTGAGATGCTGGTCATAACCACTATCGGCCTAGTAGGAAACGCCCTTTCTATGGGTATCCTTTCAGGAGGCGTACGTGGTTTAAACGTAAAGGCAGCACTTCTCCATGTCACAAGCGATGCTCTTTCCTCAGTTGGAGCGATAGTCGCCGGATTGGTCATTATTTTCACAAATTGGTACCCAGTGGACCCGATCGTAAGCATCATGACCGGATCGTTCATCGTCTATGGTTCCGTGAAGATGCTCAGAGAAGTTTTACACATACTACTAGAGGGGGTTCCAATAAGCATCAACCTTAACGATGTTGTTGGCACGATGATGAGCGTTTCTGGAGTCAAGGAAGTACATGATGTCCACATATGGAGCATCACCTCATATCGGCATTACCTGAGCGCCCATTTGGTTTTAAGAAATGATGTGCTGAGCAATGTGGGAGAGGTGCTGAACGAAACGAAGCGCTTGATCGATGAAAAATATGGAATCAGACACACTACGATTCAAGTGGAACCTGAATCCTACGAAGAGGTCGGTGAGGTCCACAGGCAGTATTGAGCTGATTGCTCATTTTTGTTAAAAAGTTTTACTCCGACATAGGAAAACAATAATTTTTTACAGGTTTATCGAAAAGACATGCACTTTGTTTCTACATTGCATTTAAGTGCTTATGCTCCTTCATTGTCGCTTCCAATCCAATAGGATTGCAAGTACCGAATCTTTGGATTCCATCAGCATATTATATGCTTTTCTTGCTTCCTCAAAGGGCATTTTTACAGTGATTAGATCTTTGATATCGAGCTTTCCTTGGCTCAGCAACCTGAAAGCTAGTGCCCGCTCCTCTGCAGGTGCCCACAGTCCAGGGCTCGAATCGCTATGTGGCCTGGTGCGGATGTGTGCTCCAATCATCGATATACCCTCTAGATGGACGGAGTAGAAGTTGAAATTTGTCTCGCCCCTAGTGCTCCCCAGTAGTATGATCCTGCCAAATCTTCGAGTTAGTTGAACAGCAGTCTGAGGAGCTAGCGGGCTGCCTGTCGCATCTATGACTACGTTTGCCCCTTTACCATCTGTGACCTCCTTAACCATTTTCACAGTATCTACTTTCTTGGCATTGAAGGCATGGTCAGCTCCCAGTTTCTTTGCAAGCGCTACGCGATTCTCAAAAAAGTCTACGCCCATGACAGGTATAGCGCCACTTATCTTAGCTATCTGCAGGGCAAGTTGTCCAACCAAACCGAGCCCCATCACCACCACTGCCTCTCCCAACTCTATGCGAGCCTTCCTAACCCCTTGAAGGGCTATCTCAACCAAGTATGTGAAGGATGCTTCATCGAAGGAGAGATTCTCCGGAAACTTGCAAACCTCTCCTTCCTCTCCAAGAACATGTGTAGCATGGGGCAGTGTGGAAAAAACCCTGTCACCAGCCCGAACCTTGGTTACATCCTTCCCAATAGCTAAGATTTTGCCTGCATTTGAGTAGCCCGGGTATTGGGGGAAAGTCATAGGTGTATTTGGCAAAGCATTGAGCCAAGCTGTCTCAGTTCCAGGACTTATTAGACTGCTCACAGTTTCAATTAAAACCTGGTGAGATTGTGGCTGCGGCACTTCAAATTCCTCTATATCAACCTCGCTTGCCCTAGGAAAAACTACTCGCTTGCCTGTGATTTTTCCCCACGACAAACACATCACTGCGGAGCTGTTGAGATGTGCCTATATCTCTTTTCACTCCCGGCATCAGCATTCAATCGTCGCAATTATTATTTGCAGTCCAACCTTTTAAATCTGTTGTAAATTAGATAGAAAACTCCATACGGTGCACTGTTCTTGGGCTTTAGTACTTTCAGAATGGTGCGGTTGCAATTAGGCTTTCAATCGAAGATCCAATTTCATTGATGAACGCATGGGCTCGAGGTAGAAAATCTATTGCACCGAGTTGCGTTTCACAACGATACCGCCATTCCACTCTTTGAAGATTCGTATACTGCATAAGCCATCTGAACAGCCCTCAAACCATCATAACCATCTCCGAGTGGTCGTCTCTTCTCCTTTATGGCTTTGATAAATTCTGTAAGTTCGAGCTTCCATGATTCATCCCGCATGCCACTATAGTCGTAGACAGCCTGTTGCCCGCCCTTCTCTCCGAATATCGTTTTGTTGCAATTTCGGTTGTCTATGTAAATGTATCCTTTGTCACCATAGAGCTCCAGATACATATAGCCAAACCATTCAGTCCAAGAGGAGTGCACGAAAGCCACTTTACCATCAACGGTCTTAAAAAGTCCAAATCCATTATCCTCGATCTCTATTGGCCAGAAGAGTGTTGCTGCATATCCCTTTGCCTCCTTGACCTCCCCCATAAACCACCTTACCAAGTCGAGCACATGCACGCCGTTGTCGAGAAATGTTCCTCCTCCAGCCATATCCTTGTTCCAGAACCAGGACTTGAGGAGTTGTTCACCACCGCCATGTCCAGTCCTAGCCCTTAGGAAGGTCGTCTTTCCAATTCCACCAGAATCGATAATTTCCTTAGCCTTTAAGACATTCGCGAAGTGCCTGTGATTGAATCCCGTCTTCAATACCTTACCGTTCTTTTTGGAAGCTTCGACCATCTTTTCTGCTTCCACCGGATTTCTGGCCAATGGTTTCTCGCACAGGACGTGTTTTCCAGAATTGAGGGCAGCTATCGATATGGGAGCATGAAACTTGTTCGGCGTTGATACGACGATGCAATCCACATCCTCCCTTCCCACCACCCTTTCGTAATCGGTTGCGTATTCACATCCAAACTCTGACGCCATTTTTTTGGCCAAATCCTCGACGATGTCGCATACCGCTACAAGCTTTGATTCTGGATCGAGCGAGATGGTCTTCATCCTCAATCTGCCTATGCCTCCGCAGCCGATGACGGCAAACCCCATCTTTCCAGCCATTCTCTTTGCCTCTCCCAGTCCTTCATATCAGAGCCTTATGAATATTGTTGGCAGCCCTCGCCTTTCCATTTGCCAATTTACGTTCTGCCTTACTCTATTGTAGTCTATGTGTTATGTGCGCTATTAGATGCTGTAGCTACATGCAAAGAAAAGAACCACAAAGGCGTATGAAGCCTTTGAGCTTCCCAAGCCTACAATGAAAAGGTTCTTGCCATCTGTCTTTTTCCAGTGATATAAATGTCAAGCTCCCTTTACCGGGTGTAGAGTTGATAAGATTCAAAATTCCTGTAAAAGTGACTTCCATGCCCCAATATGCTTAAGCATTAATTAATGAGCCTCTCCGAGTTGAGTTAGATGTCAAGCTCCATTCCATCGTATGCTGCAACGATCCCCTCTTCTGCAAGTTTAGGAGCCACAATGTCGTGTGGAGGTGAGAAGTGTGGGCAGAAGTGTGTGGCACAGAAGATTCCTCCTTTCTTCAGAAGGCTGTCTTCTTCGAAAAGCCTTCGGGCCTTTCTCAGTAATTGGAAGTTGAAGTGCCCATTCGATACTCTTCCATCGCCGAACGTGGCCTCCAAAACGACCAAGTCATATTCGTGCTTGCTGATCGCCTTATACGTCTCAGGAAGAAACCAGCCAGTATCCAAACCATAAAGTATCGTCTTGCCACCTCTCTGGATGATGAAATTAAGGGCCTCTTCATCCTGCCCATGGTTTGCCCTCAATGTTTCGATCTCAATGTCTCCAAGCCTTATGATTTCAAATGGCCCAATTGGCCGAAGCTCGACCATATAACCCTCTATGTCCGAGTCACCAAGTTCTGCCAATATCAAACTGCAGACTTTTCTGTTTCCACAGACGACAAGCTTCTCGATCTCAGAAAACCTTGGGCCTGCCATGTCCAATGAGGGCGGAAACTGAGTTCCAGGTGCCATATACCTCCACTTGAGCAGATAAGGGTAGAAGTGGTCCTTGTCTGAGTGCGTAACGAGCAAATACTTGGTTTGAGTCAAACTAACATTGCAGCGCTCGGCCTGCACGAAGATCTCAGCTGGTAGGTCGATCAGGCAGTCAGGCATAAGGTAGGCGGCCGAGTTCTTCCTCAAGTTCTTCCCCCCAAAATTCCTGCTCTGTTGGCAGTTTTGGCATCTGCACCAAAATCCAGGATATTGCTCCCCAGCGGAAGTACCTAGGAACTTGAACTTTACCATGAAACATCATGAACTCTTTTGGCCCTTATGTCCCTTTTGTAGCGAATCTGTTTAGATTCAGATGACTTGGTCTCCAATCCGATATTGGGAGATGCCCTGCATCACGAACTCGATAGCTATCGCTGCTATGAAGATCGCCATCACTCTAGCAAAGACGTTAGATCCAACTTGACCGAGTAGGCGGTATATCCTCTCTGAGAGAACGAGGCATGCTACAGTTATACCGAACACTGCCAAGATCGCTATGAGCGTTATCTCGAAACCAAAGGCTTGTATCGTCACGATGGTCGTCGTTATGGCACCAGGACCGACCAAAAGTGGAAAACCAAGCGGCACAGCACCACTATCCCCTGAGTCCCGAGTTTGCCAGCCACCCTCCAAAAGAATTCTTAAAGATATCAAAAGTAACAGAACGCCTCCAGCAACTTTAAAGCTGCTCAGAGATATGTTGAACAGGTTCATGAACTGGATGCCGAAGACTGCGAACACCATGAGTAAAACCAATCCTGTAATCGATGCGACCTTGATTACGTTCCTCCTTTTCTCCTTCGTCATACCCTCCGTAAGGCTTATGAATATTGGGATATTTCCAATCGGGTCTATTATAACGAAAAGAGCTATCGTGGCCCTAAGGATTTGGATGATTAGCTCATCAAACATAGTTCGCGTTCTGGACAGAGAACCTTATATTTCTTCGTCATCTTTGCCCAAAAGCATGCTGAACCTGGGTAATGGTGGTAGATGTTTTCCAAGGCTAAACCATTTTTATTTTATTGTGAAATCTTGAAGGGGAGATCAGCGTGATGCTTGTATTGACCTTTTCGAATCTTTTAGCCCTATGCGCCACTTGCAACTTTAACCCTATTGACCCTTATCGAAGGCGATATCTGTCCACTCTCATCCAGTAACTCCCTGCTGACCATGTCGACATTCTTAAGGAAATCGAATACAGTTGTGCCAAGCATCGTGTTCTTCACGGGGTGCTTAATTTCTCCATTATCTATAAGGAAACCAAAATCAACCATGCTCGAAATGACTGTTGTTCCGGCCATCGGTCCTATTCCGCTATCATATATGTATAGCCCCTTCCTAGTCTCCCGAACGAGTTCCTCCAAACTTGAATCACCAGGGCCTATCTGCGTGTTCGTCAAATCTGGATGGGGCTTAGACCTTAGGTCTGGCCTTGAGGCGTGGCCCGTATTCCTTATCTTCAGCTTGTTCGCTGTGTAAGAGTCGGAGAAGAATGTTTTCAAAATTCCCTTCTCGACTATAGGAGTCATCTGCCTGGGAGTACCTTCTGCATCGAAAATTCCAGAAGCTATGCCACCTGGATGGAGAGGATTGTCGATCATCGTGATAAGCTCCGCTCCAATCAGGTGGTTCAATTTGTCCTTGAAGTATGATGTGCCCAACATAACTGTGTAAGCATCCGCCCCAAATCCTATTATCGAAGAGAGGGTTTTACCCGTAGTCCTCTGGTCCAAGACAATCGAGTACTCGCCAGATTCGATCTTTTTAGAGCCGAGGTTCCTCTCCGCCTTGTTTGCTGCCTCCGAACCGATTCGGACGAAATCTGCTTTTGAAAGGCTTCTCACGCCAAAATAGTCCGACCCTATACCTGCATCGTCTCCAGCCGAGATCTTGACTTCCAATACGCCGAATATGCCCGTTGTCTCCTGAAATGCCCTTATTCCATTTGAATTTACTATTGCTTCTTCTTCCATCGCGAGGCCAGCACCTCCAGAAACATTGGTATCGGGCCTGGAGCTTGCTGCTCTAACTCCCTCGAGCACCATCTCGATTAGCTTCGAGGCCTCCAAGTTTGCGAGCTCACGGTCATACAGCCCCTCTACACTCTGGTAAGGTCCAGGTTCTGGAAGCCTTTCGTAGTTCGGATCCTGCTGGTTGGAACGGGCAAGCGAAACGGCCAAATCAACAACCTCCTCAATCGCTTCTCGGTCCCCTCTAGTTGTAAAGGCCAATCCCATCGCTTTCCCAACGTATGCTCTGAGAGCAAGCTGGATTCCTTCACCACCACTGCTCGACTTGATGGCAGATCTTTCGACATCGACAGAAGCTTGCCTTCCCTTCCTTGCTACAGCCTCAGCCTCTGTTGCGCCAGCCCTTTCCGCAACCTTTACAGTGTATGCACATAGCTCAAGGATGTCCTCTATCAAGCTCCCCTGCCTCCAACGACGATGTCCCTGACGGCGAGGTTTGGTCCCCCGCTACTTACAGCAACGCTCTGCCCTCCCTTGCCACAAATTCCTGGAAACTCGATCTCAACCTTTTTACCAACTCCGATAGTCTTCTCCAAAACCTCAAGCGTCATGCCAGACATTGAAACGTTCTGGATACTCTCACCCAATCTCCCATTCCTTATCATATATCCTCCTTGCGCCGAGAAGAGGAATTGCCCCCTGGCTGGATCCACGTAACCACCGTAGGATTTTATCAGGTAAACTCCATCCTTCACAAGCTCAAACATCTCTTCTAACTCCATATCTCCAGAAGCCACGAATGTATTCGACATCCTGACTATGGGGATTGAGGAGAAGTCCATGGCTCGGGCTGCTCCATTCGGCTCAGCCTTAAGCCAGGCGGCTGTTTCCAAGGAATTGAGGTATCCTTCCAAGATGCCTCCTTTTACTATCGTTCGCTTTATGGCTCTTGTTCCCTCCGAGTCGAACTTAAAAGACCCAGCAGCTCCAGGTATCGTAGGATCGTCGTAGACGCTTATCATTTCAGAGCCAACCTTTTTTCCAAGCTTTCCAGCAAGCACAGACATTCCAGCCTTGACAGCATCAGCCTCAGCTGCATGACCGAAAGCCTCGTGAATATAAACTCCGACAAGGCTCGGGTCCATCACGACATTCATCTTGCCACTTGGCGGTGGAGAGGCAGATAGCAGGTCCCTTGCCCTCGTGCCAAGCTGGACACCTTTCTCGGTCGTGTCGAACTTTTCGATCGCCTCCCATCCGCCCGTAGAAGCGATACCATCGCTCACATTCTGCGTCAAGGTACCTTCGCTTGATGTTGCAGAACCAAAGATTGAGACATAGAAGCTTTCGGAATGAACCTCAGAACCAAGTGTATTGATAACAGCCTCTATCTTCGAGCTGTCTCGGACAGAGACAGATGATGACACGATTCTTTTGTCAACCGATCGTATATTCCTCTCAAAGTCGGCAGCTACCTTGATCTTTTCCTCTATGTGCACTTGCCTTGGGTCCACTCCCACCCTAGCATGAACGGTTTCTCTGAAAGTTCGGTCTCTCAAAACTTCCGCTTTTTCTCTTATGCCTCGGCTGGCCGCCTTTGCCATCTTTACTGCTAGCTTCAGGGCTGACATTGCAGACTCTGCCCTGACATCGCTGGTGCTGTAGAAACCCCACGCTCCATCGACCAGAACTCTTGCAGCTATTCCACGCGTAAGCGTGCGGCTTGTCTGCTCTACAACACCATTCCTTACCAAAACCGAGGTTGACCTGGCCTCCACATACCGCAAGTCTGCAAACTCGTTATAGAGTTCCGCTGAATCAAGAGCTTTTCTCAAATCTTCGATCATTAAGCCACCAGCTATCTCATCAAACCATCCTTTTCCCTAGCATCGCTGAATTTTCAAACTTCTAAATCTATCGCTACTAGATGCTCTCGATCTTCTTCAGCTGCGAACGGTACATCCCAACAATTTCCTCAACCGTCGTGGCATCTTCGGCTGCTCTATCCCTTCGCCACTTTACCAAGCGCGGAAAACGGATCGCAAGGCCAGTTCCTTCCTTTATCAAGCCGTAAGCTGCGGTGTGAACTGGTGATAAACTGAGTTCGTCTCCCAATACCTCTGCAACGATTCTTGGCACGAACCAGTAGTCAGCCTTCATAATTGAATTGACCCTCGGATGCTGGTGCTCTATCCTGTCAAACATCTTGGGCAGCTGCTCTAGATCTTCGTCGGTGAAGCCACTCCCAAGCTTGCAAACGGTCTCAAACTGGTCAGACTTTGGATTGTATGCCGCCATCAGAAGCGCACCATACGTTCCAGCCCTTTTTCCTCGGCCACTGAAACCTCCAACGACAACCAAGTCAACGGTATCTCGCATCTCCGAACGGTAGCTCCTCTTCCACTTTATCCACTGGAAACCCCTGTGCCCTGCTTCATAGAAAGAATCTGGTCCGATCGATTTCAAGACAAGGCCTTCCGTCCCCTCCTGTATCGATCTCTCGAAGAATTTCTCAATCTCCTTCGGGTCTGATGAAACTATCCTAGGAGTTAGCTTGACCCTTTCCGTTTCCTTTACAACTCCCTCAAGTGCTTTTCTTCTTTCTGGATAAGGAACTCTTGTCAGGTCCTTTCCGTTCAGATATAGGAGGTCGAATACAAAGTATGCCACAGGTACCTCCTTTGTCATCCTATCGATCTCATGTTTTCTCCCTCTCCTCTGAGAAACAACCTGAAATGGGAGAAGATCTCCGGTGTATGGATCAAGGGGCACGCACTCGCCGTCAAGTATCGCCTCGTTGGCAACCAGAGATTCTTTTATCGCCTCGATGAGATCTGGGAATTGATTTGTAACGTTCTCCTCCCTTCTGCTGAATAACTGAACATTTCCTCTTGAAAAATGGGCCTCGATTCGTATCCCATCGAGCTTGTACTCGGCCGCGGCTATTCCACCAAGCTTTGAGAGTATTTCATCCAGCGATGCCATTCTCTCGGCAAGCTGGGACCTTATCGGCTTCCCAATATTGGCCCTAAATTTCTTTATCGCATCGATCCCGCCCTCTGTAAGGGTTTTTGCAACATACCCTATGTCAGAAGATAGGTTGTATGCCCTCTCAATATCCTCCCTTGCCTCCTTTCCTCCACCAAATGCTATTGAAAGAGCATCGAGAAGGGTCATATCGGCAACGCCTAGCCTCAACTTGCCAAGAGCTATCCTCGTTATGTAGGAAGCCTCCTTCGGAGTTGCCTCGGCCAGCAGGCTTGACATCAGGTTTATCTTTGCTTCTTGGGAGCCTGCACCTGTGCTGCGGCAGATCTTCTCAAAGGTCTCGTAGACCTTCCTAACAGTCAGTGGCTTCCTGCTGAGAGTTGTACGAGCCTTCTTTGAAAGAAGCTTCTCTGCTGTTTTTCCAAGGTCACCGCTCTTCCTGTAGTCTGCCTGAACGACTTCAGGCTTCAGGCCTGAAACATCTGCCAAAGCTCTCATTACAAGTTTGTCGGCCAATCCGAGCTCGATTCCAACGAATGGAGGATATATCTCTCCAAGGCATAGATGCGCAACTATACCGACCTCATCCTTCGGTGTTTGCTTAAATAGATTGACCAGTATGTCTGTCATCTCTAGCCTCTTTGTAGTCTGCTCCAAGGAATTGAAGGCATCTGCCAGGATGGAGAAGTTCAATCTGCCAAACCTTGGAGATCGACTCTGTTCGGTACCAATTATGCTTTTCGATTTGGGCTAGGTCACAATGAGACAGATTGCCTGCAAAGCTTCATCTGGCTGAAATGTTGAACGATGCTTTCAGCAAACACCATCTTTTTGCTAAACATCGGTCTTCCGATCGTGAGCTCAAATTTGAAGCGATATGCGGATGAATGCCAGATTTACCAAGGTGACTATAACGGAGATCTTGCTTCTTTCCTTCAGTTGAATCCTGTCCCTGTACCAGGCCTCGCTCAGCTCTGCCCTCTTCTTTTGGTTGTTCCTCTTGAGCCTCACCAATTGGTTGCGCAGGTGCATGTACTCCTTGTCCAGCTCTGCAATGGCATCGTAGCTGCGGGCTTCGTTCTTTTTCTTGAGAGTGAGATCGCATTGCCTTTGTAAACAGGCTTCCTGCTCTCGCAATGCGTCGTCAGCATGGGAATAGTACTCATTGATGCTCGTCCCTTCTTTACGGCATTGGATTTGGCATTTTCCTTCAATCGTTTCGATCCACTTCCTTATCCTGAGCTGAAGAGCTTCAAGAGCACGTTGGTAGAGGCTCTCTAAGCGCTCACGGTCGATCTTCACATCTTCAGCAAGATTTTTTCCTTCTAACCACAGAACTTCATCATGCTGCAAAATCGAGCCGCCATTCAAACTTAAGGTTATGGGCACTAGTTGTTCGTCCGAGACCAAACTGTTTACCGAGACCTTGAAATTGAAGTTCAGGAATTCCTTACCATTCAGATCTTCATATCTGGGATCGTGCTTGAGGAAAATTTCCTTTTTCGCGCACCTCCCCCTGCTCCTGCTCGCTTCTATGGCGTTGGAAAGCAAGTCGCTGCCAAAGCTGATCAACTCAAGGGAAGTGTTCTTCTGCGCAATGGATGCTTCGAATGTTGCAGCGACAACACCATTCCCCATTAATCTAGAAGAGAATTCCATCACTTCCGGCAGACGGAAGGAAAAAATGTCCTTGTCGAAAAATTCTGGAACTGAGCCATGCACCTCGAGGAACTTGAGGAAGAAAGATCTGATCTTTTCCCTTTCAACCTTCGCGAGCTGTTCCAACTCCGATCCCATGACCTCGCGCCAAACCGAAAGATCCATGTTAGACCAGACACTCCTGTTGATCTGCCTGATCCCATTTTCGAATGCCTTCCTTGCAGCCGCTATCTTCGAAGCAAGCTGCCTGAACCTCTTACCCCCTTCCTCTTTCTCCATCGTCACAGCCTGGGCGTGTATCTGCATGATCATCTGCTGGAATGACTTGCCCTCAGCCCTCACTAAATTCCCGAGGATGATGTCTACATCTCCTATCGCCTTGCGGAAAAGGCCTATCTTCTCGTCCAAAAGATTAAGAACATGCTCCTCAACAGTTCCAACAGTTGAGAGGTTGAATATTCTGACTGTGTGCTGTTGCCCTATCCTGTCAAGCCTTCCGATCCTCTGCTCCACCCTCATTGGATTCCATGGCAGGTCATAGTTGAACAGGATGTGGCAGAACTGGAAGTCTTTTCCTTCCCCCCCAACCTCGGTTGATACCATTATCCTCTTGGAAGCATCATCCCTCCATGCCAAGCAAGCAGCGTCCTTCTCTTCCCTTGTGAGGGAGCCATTGAGGCAAACCACACCATGACCTGCACTTTCTAGGAGTCCGGCTATATACTCCTGCGTTGACCTGAATTCCGTAAAGATTAGGATTTTAGCATCTGGTTCTTCATCAACCAATTTTCTTATCGCTTGGAGCAGTTTCTCCCCCTTCGAGTTGATCGAGATCGACCGAGCGAGCCTGTAAAGGTACTCGAGCTCCCTGAGCTCAGCATCAATGCTTTCGCGTGGTTGTGTAGTACAACCTTCGACCTCTTCCAGCAATGTCTCCTGCACTTCTTCATCTGGCATCGAATTAAATGACTCATCAATCTCATCGATCCGGTCGAAAAGAGAGTTTCTGTTCAAGCATCCTTTCCCCACTTCAGTTGGGCTATGATCGTCTTGAAGAATCCACCTGAGCCTCTCTATTCTGCGCCAAAGAAAGTCGCGAATTGCAAAGCTGCTGCTGCACACCATCCTCTGCATCAGAATTAGAAGGAAGCCCCTGCCTTGGTCGTTCGCCTTCATAGCTTTGAGGTATTCGCCCGAAGCATACCTGCTTACTTGATCGTAGAGTTCCCGTTCTTGGGATGTCAGATCGAAGCGCAGTGTTTGGCCAACTCTGCCTGTGAGCTTTTGGCCCATCCCAAGATAGACGTTCTTTTTCAGGTTCCTTATCATGACAGCCTGCAATCTTTGCCTCATCTCCTTTGAGTTCTTCAACGAAAGATTTCCAGATGTTCCGACGAAACGCATCTTGAAATATTCCGGGCTTCCTAAAACTCCACGATCTATTAGGGAGACAAGGTTGTATAGCTCCATTATAGAGTTCTGCATCGGAGTTGCGGTCAGAAGAAGAGTCATCTTTCTGTGCAATGTTTGAAGCAACTTGTGGTTTTCGGTGGAGGCGTTCCTAAGTCGGTGAGCCTCATCAACCACAACCAAATCCCAATCGACCTTTCCGATCTCGTTCCTGTACCGGGGCTGCTTCGCTGTGTCGATAGAGCAAACGATCCTAGGGTTGGCTTCCCATATGTTTCCGTACCTCTTTCGCAGATCCGACCTGACCTTTGCATCGTAAATCACAAACCTCTCTCCAAACCTGCTCTCCATCTCCTGTACCCATTTGTTGAGCAGTGCCGATGGTGCCAAAATCAGGACCCTCCTCGCCCTTCGTCTGCAAGCAAGTTCCTTCAACACCATCCCGGCCTCTATGGTCTTGCCAAGCCCCACCTCATCGGCCAAAAGGGCGCCCCTTTTACACTCAGCTAAAACTTTACAAACTACGCCTACTTGGTGCGGATAAAGTGTCGCCCTAGAAGCGAGAACCGAGTAAGCGTACTCGGCACCCCTAGAGAGCGAAAGATACTCCGCCTGGATCCGGAGAGTAAAAAGGCAGGTATCTTCAAACTCCTCATTCGCGAACTTTTCGAGGATTTCCCCTGCGGGAGAGAAGAGGAACTTTGGGGTCCATAGATTGTCCTCAAGTTTTTGTTGCGAATCAAGGCCTGATGATGTCTCTTCCTGCAGCATGGAGCCCGAACCTTTGTTGCTCCTTCCCTAATGCTGCGCCAACCTAATTATGTACTCCTAAGAAGAAATCGTTAGCAAGCTACTGAGCGCTGGGGTTGTATTATTCCGGGAGCGCTACTGTATTCCAAAGATGATCAAAAACATTACCAAGCAACCGATTCGATCCTGAAGTGTACTGTGTACCTGCAGCCGCCAGGATCATTACCGTTTGAGGGAAATGGTTATGCCCGCCCTAGCAGGCCATTGGTGGGAAGGGCGCTTGAGGATAATAGCCGGACCTACTTCCACTGCATTGAGCAGGAGAGTGGCCGAGCTTCTCCATTTGAGGATCGTCGATGTGGTCCAAAAGACATTTCCCGACGGGGAGAGTTACGTCAGGCTAGCAGCTCCAGTTGGCGGAGACGAAGCGATGATAATTCAAACTCTGTCCAGACCCCAAGATACGTCGATCATCCAGCTTTTGCAGATCATATCTGCTGCAAAGCGATATGGAGCAACAAAGGTGATAGCGGTCGTTCCCTACTTTGCATATGCAAGGCAAGATAAGAGCTTCCTCGAAGGCGAGGCTGTAACTTGCATGTTGCTTTCAAACCTCATAGAGGTGGCAGGTGCGCAATCTTTTCTCACAGTCGAGGCTCACAGCTGTGATTCGATGAGTTATTTCACAATTCCAACTAAAAATATAGGTGCAGCGCCCATCATCTCTGAGAAGTTGAGAGAGATGGGGCTTGAAGGTGCTTCCGTAATCGCGCCAGATCAGGGAGCGCTCGAAAGGACCCGTTCATTGGCAAATTTCCTCTGTGGGGAAAGTTTTTCGGTCAAGAAGCAGAGGGACAGAGTGACCGGAAAGGTCACAGTTACCGAAAGCGATTTTGATGTCTCAGGCAAGAACGTTGTCATATTCGACGACATAATAAGCACTGGTGGAACGGTCATTGAGACCATAAAGGCGGTAAGGAAGCAGAATCCCGCTAGGTTGGTTGTCGCTTGCGTCCATGCACTTTTGGTGGGAGATGCTTTTGAAAGAATATTGGAAGCTGGAGCTGAGAGGATCGTTTCAACCGACACCCTGCCATCCAAAGCTGACACTGTTTCAGTGGCGCCTCTGATTGCGGAGGAGCTGTCCCGTTCTGCCTGAGGAACTTTTTATTTTACTCGCTGGCGAAAACGTGCCACTATCGCTGTCCGAGTTTAGGGCTTCTTGCGAGGCCGAGGGTGCTGAGCATGAGATTGTCGATCATTATAAAAAGCTCTTAAGGATTCGAGGCGACCCAGAAAAAGTTGTAAGATCTGCTCAAAGGTGTTCCTTCTCAAAGTATGTCTGCAAAGAAGTTGCAAGGCTTCCTTGTTCGCCTGCAGATGCATTGCCTGAGCTTGAAGGGATTCCAATCGAGGTTCGGCCTGATGAAACTTTTCTTGTGCGTGCGCAAAGGATCGACATGGCTGGAAATAGCTTAGATGTTCCAGTTTGGGAGAGGATTTTGGGACAGCAAATCCATACGGTAACAGGTGCAGGGGTTGATGTTAAAAATCCTAGGAGGGAGTTTCAGCTCGTTGTCTGTCCTACTGGGGCCTACCTAGGAGAGGTTATCTGGAGGGCAAGAAAGGGGAGGTTTCTGCGCAGGTCTCCGAAGAATAGGCCATTCTTCTATGCCGCAACTTTAACCCCCAGACTTGCTGCTTGTATGCTCAACCTTGCAAGGATAAGGAGTGGGCAGATGGTCCTCGATCCTTTCTGCGGATCTGGAGCAGTTCTCATCGAGTGCTCCTTGATGGGCGCACTTCCGCTTGGTGTTGACATAGCTAGAAGGATGGTTAGAGGTGCGATGAGAAACTTGAAGTGGGCAGGTGGCTGCTGGCTCGGGCTGATCGTAGGGGACGCAAGGAAGCTTCCATTTAGGCAGGTCGATGCGATAGTGACAGATCCCCCCTACGGCAAGCTCTCTTCGACATGGGGTGAAAGGCCCGAGGCATTGTTTTCAGCCCTCCTGATGACCGCTTCCGATGTGCTGCGAAGCAAAGGTTTTCTCGTGACCCTTTCTCCATTGAAGGTTGGCATCGAAGAGATGGCAAGGAAAGCAGGGCTCGAGTATGTAGAGTCTTACCCAATACGCATTAACAGACGAATGATTAGGGAGCTTGCTGTCTTCAGGAGCTGAGCGAGCGATTGAAAGGAAGACTTGTTTTCCTAGGAACATCGGCAGGGATTCCAACCCAACAGAGAGGATTGCCTTCGATAGCGCTCAGGTGGGGCAGGGACCTGCTCCTTTTCGACTGTGGAGAAGGAACCCAGAGGCAGATGGTGATCGCCGGCATTGGGTTCGGCAGGACGGTAAGAATCTTCGTCACCCACATGCACGGTGACCATGTGCTAGGCTTGCCAGGTCTTCTCATGACGATGAGCCTCATGAACAGGAAAGAGAAGGTGGAGCTTTTCGGTCCCCCAGGTCTCGATAGGTTCGTCAAGTCTATGTTGCCCTCCGTGAGGCTTGGACTTACTTTCGATGTCATCGTCACTGAGATAGAAGGTGAAGGAAGGGTCTTAGGTGGAAGTGGCTACTCGATTTTCTCGGAAAGGGCGGACCACCACGCTAACAGCCAGGCGTACGCATTCGTGGAAGACCCCCGAAGAGGCAAGTTTGATGCAGAGAAGGCGAAAAGCCTTGGCATTGGAGAAGGGCCATCAAGGTCGGTCCTAATCAAAGGATTAGATTTGAAACTCCCCAATGGGAGGGTGGTAAAGCCTTCAGATGTTATTGGACCTCCAAGACAGGGATTCAAGATGGTTTACACAGGGGACACAAGGTACTGCGAGCGCATAGTCAAGCTTTCCCAGGGAGCGGACATGCTGATCCATGACTCAACATTCGACGAGTCCCGTAGCGACGAGGCTGAAAAAACATACCACTCAACTTGCGTCGATGCCGCCAAGACAGCATATGAAGCAAAAGTGAAAAGACTGTTCCTCTTTCATATAAGCGCAAGGTATCGGGATCCAACCTTACTCCGTATGCAGGCCAAGAAGCACTTTCCGAACGTAGAGGTCGCGGTAGATCTTGCTTCCTTTGAGATACGCTAGGCGATGCTTCGAACTATCTTCTCGATATTGGCATCTAGATCGTTGATTTTACCATCGTTGATGAGCATAAAATCGGCAAGCGCAAATATTGTACCTAGTCCAACGCTAAGCTCAACCTCATCTCTCAGCTCAAGAGCCCTGATATCCTTAGGAGCATCCTTCCTTGGCCTCCTTCGAAGCCTTTCGAATCTAAGTTTCCTTGGGCAGAAAATTCCAACCAATATCACGTGGCCAAGCTTCCTGAACCTTCTAACCTCGGCAGGGCTTCTCACACCATCTATAACGACGACTTTTGATCCAGTCTCGAGCACCAATGGAATGCAAAGATCTGCCACAACAGCATCCCCCCTCTCCCTTCTTAGTTGGAGCATCAACCTCCTCATGTTCCCTATGCTGGGCTTGATTCCTCGGAACTCCGCCTCCCTTCTGACAACATCACCCATAACGATGATGGGAAAACCGAAGCTGTGCAGCTTCGAGGCTACAGTCGATTTGCCCGATCCTGGAAGGCCGACAAGCCCTATAATGCTAAGTTCTCTCTTGCCTCGAATCCTTTGGCAATAGCTTGCTATTTTCGAAGGCATTCCTCGATGACCGTTAGAGCTCTTCGAAATGCCTTATAAGCAATCCTTGGCCTTAAATAGAAGCTAGGCAATATGTGTGGGGGGTTTCGGCTTTGTCGATAAGATGCTTCGTCTCGTTCGATATCGAAGATCCGATGGTAAGGACAAAAGTTGAATTTTTGCAAAAAGAGCTGCTGTTGACACACGCGGACTTGAGGCTTGTGAATCCAAAGGCGATACACCTGACTCTCCTTTTCCTTGGCGATGTTGAGGAGCCACTTACGAAAGAGATCTGCAAGGTCTTGAGGGGAAGGGAACTTGCTTCTAAAAAGATCAGGCTGGAGGGGCTCGGGCTGTTCCCATCAGCCAGCAGACCAAGCGTTGTATGGCTTGGGATAACTTATGGCACTGAGGAATTGAACGCTGCTGCAGACAGGGTGGCGTCCCTGCTAAAGCCATTTGGTTTCGCTCCAGATGAGAGGGGGTTCCAAGCCCATGTTACGATCGCGAGGGTGAAATCTGGAAGAAACAGGGAGAGGCTCGTGGAAAAGGTGAGAGAGCTGAGCAAGGAGCCTATAGGAGAGGTTACGACCTCGCCTGCCAGGCTCAAAAAAAGCATCCTGACTCCAAAGGGTCCAGTATACGAAACACTCTGCGAGGCGGAACAATGAAGTCGCTTCCGGAATTACTGGAAGAGGTCAAAGTTCGCGTAGTCCCGACTGAAAGGGAAAAGGAAAAAGTACTAACAAAAGTGGAAAAAGTAAGATTGAGATTGGAAAGAGCCTTCTCAAAACTTCCTTATCCTGTCGAGGTCCTTTTGCAAGGATCTGTAGCAAAGGACACATGGCTCAAGGGGGAGATGGACGTTGACATATTTGTCAGATTTAGCCCTGAGCTCGACAAGGAAGAGATAGCTTCTATGACGCTCTCAACGGTCAAGAAGTTATTTGGTGAAAGAAGGTGCGTCGAGAGATATGCAGAACACCCGTTCGTAACCGTTCGATTGTTGGAAATGAATGTTGATGTGGTGCCTTGCTATCGGTCCGAAAAGGGCGAATGGAAATCTGCAACCGACAGGACGCCTTACCACACCGATTTCGTCCTTTCGAAACTATCGAAGGAAGAGAAAAACGAAGCGAGGCTTATCAAACGGTTTGCAAAAGGGATCGGGGTCTATGGTGCCGAGATAAAGGTAGGTGGATTCAGTGGCCTGCTTTGTGAACTTATGGCTCACCACTTTGGATCTTTCCTGAAGATGGCAGAGGCAATGGCTCGACTCAGGTTGCCACTCCTTATAGATCCAATGAAATATTATGAGGGAAGGGAGGATGAAGCGCGAGATGCATTCGGTACAGGTTTTATAGTTGTAGATCCGATCGATAGGAAAAGGAACGTCGCAGCAGCCGTCACACAGACGAAGCTGAACGAGATGGTAGTAGCGTCAGCGGCTTTCCTAAATGGTCCGAGCATCAGGTTCTTTTTCCCAAAGGTTAAAGATCTATCATTGGGGCAACTGAAGCGCAAAATTTTGGCTGAGAAGAGACAACTTCTGGCAATTCAGATTCCAAAGATAGAGGCTCCTCCAGACATACTCTGGGGGCAGCTATACAGCGCAAGGGACAAGGTCCTTACCATAATGAAGAATGGCGATTTTGATGTGATGAGGATCGCCGCTTGGACCGATGAGAAGAGAATCTCGCTCATAGTGATGGAACTTGGAACCACCATTCTGCCACACCTGAAACTGAAGACAGGACCACCCGTGACCTCGCCCCACACACTCAGATACTTGGACCTTTACGCCGGTGGGGGAGCTGCAGCCGGTCCCTGGATCCAGGAAGACAGGTTGTTCATTCTGGCCCGAAGAAGGTATACAGAAGCAGCCACTTACCTGAAGAAGGCCATCAAGGAGTATGTGAAGGCTGGAGCAATTCCTTCACTTGTGGCGAAGGAACTTGAAAGCGGTGCCAAAATACTCGTTGGCGGGGAGATACCTGCATCGTTAAAAGGAAAGGATGCTGGGGCCTTTTTGTCCGGATTCATTGATGGAAGGCCAGAATGGATGAGAAGCGTCTGGGCCGAAAGTGTAAGGAAAAAGCGGACCTAATACCCTTAAATGTTTATCCAATACCAATCCGTAACTATGATTATTAAAAGGTGGGGACGGCGAGATTTGTTCTTTTGCCATTTGAACTCGCGATTTCTGGCACCTTTGCGTCTCCAGCGCCCCAGGTTCCCCGCGCGCAGCTCTGGGATCCTTTTGGCGGGATGCGGCCCAGGACCATACTAGACTACGTCCCCACGCGCCGATCGAACTTCGTTCCCAATAAATGCATCTATTAACTCTAGGTTGGCAACATTATAGCGCTCAACCAATGCTTATAAGGTTCAAGCGCAACGCTACAGCCGAAATGCCTGCCGTCTATTGCCCTGAGTGTGGCGGAGAGATGTTCTACGACCCTCCTGCTAGGAGCTACATCTGCAGGAGCTGTGGAGTGCTTTATACGAGGGAGCGATTGGCTGAGATAAGGGAGAAGCAGTTCCATGCCACGGATGATGAAAAAAGCCAGGCAAAGAGGAAGAGAAGAGAAGTTCTCAAGTGGTGGCTGTCTGACAAAACCCATGAAGATTAAGCAGGGATTTGGAAGGCCTTGCACGTGCATTTCAGCTGATAGATTTATTCCTAAGGCTAAATTTTTGCCATCGAGCTTGATGGGTACGACATCTTTATCTCCAGCAGAAAGTTAGGAGCTAGGGAGCTATTCTTGCAGGACGAGTACCAGCATGTAAACGAGCTCGCGCAGAAGGCAGCGGCGCTGCAGAAAGTTTTGGCTGCAGCAAAGGATGAGATCAGAAACCTGATGGACAAAAAAGGGGACCTATTGGATAAAGCTGCCAAGATGAAGGCAGAGATGGAAGTGGTTGTTAACCAGAGGGACTCTGTGAACAAGCAGATCCAAGAATTGAAAGAGAAGATAAGCAGCCTTATGAAAGCAAAATCCGAAGCAAGATCGGAGATCGAAGAGAAGAAGAATGAACTCCGAGAGGCGAAGTCCAAGCTTGAAGGTAGCGAAGAATATCTTAACAGAAAGCTAAAGGAGCTTGAGTGGAGGCTCGTCACGACTGGCGTTTCGGTCGAGGAGGAGTCGGCAATCGTTTCTTCCATCGCCGAGCTTCACCGCAGACTGGCTCCTTATGAAAAGACAAAAAGAATCTCAGAGGAACTTGGAAAGATGAGGGAAAGGACTTCAAAGCTGAATGATGAACTGGTTAAACTTCTTGAGGAGAAGCGAAGGCTTGTTGAAGAATCGCAAAGGTACCATGAATCATTCCTTCAAATCAAGGAGAGTAGGATGAAGATTTTGGAGGAGGTTGAAAACTTGAGGGAAAAAGCAGCAAAGTTAAAGGTTGAGATGGACAAGCGGTTTATGGAGCTTGTATCGATAAATGCCGAGATAACCCTGCATGAGTCGAGGATGAGGAAATCGATGGAAGATGAGAGGAATGAGAAGCAGCGATTGGAACGAGCGACAAAGGCTCAGGTGGCACAGACTACTGCTGAAAAGCTTAGGAGGGGCGAATCGGTAAGTTTGGAAGAGTTCAGGATTTATATGGAAGGAAGTTCAGAGGTTTAAAGCTCCTTAAAGTGGCGCAAAGACTTTAAGCACACGGTACCTCATGCCGATCAAACAATATATGCTCAAACGAAGAGATAACGGCAGTGGAGACTGAGCCTCTTGAGCGAAGAAAAGCAAGACGAGAGGAAGGTACTCGTCCTGTGCATCGACAGGGACAACGACATAGGACAGAAGACAGGCATCTCCACGCCAATCGTTGGAAAGCTTGGGGTTCTGGAGGCTGCAACCAGGTTGGCAATAGCCGATCCCGAAGAGTCAGACTCAAACGCGATGTTTGAGGCGGTAAGGATTTCGGATTCTCTGGAAAAGGAGGGTACAGATCATAGGGTTGCGGTCGTGACTGGGGAGGTTAGGCGGACGCTTGACTCGGACAGGAAGATACTAAAAGAAATAGCTGAAGTGGTAAACGAGTTTCAGCCAACCGAGACTGTATTGGTGACAGATGGCTTTGGCGACGAGGATGTAATTCCAGTTATCAAGTCAAACCTCCCCCTGACCTCGGTCAGGAGGGTCGTGGTCAAGCACAGCAGGTCCGTCGAGGAGTCGTACATCATACTTGGGCGCTACATCAAGATGCTCGTGACAGATCCGAGGTTTAAGAAGTGGTTTCTAGGAGCACCTGGGATCGCGATAGTGCTCCTGGCTTTGGCCCCAAGCTGGGCTCTCCCCGTGTTTTTGGCCATCATTGGACTTGCTGCCATAATAAAGGGTTTCGATATTGACAAGAATTTGGTAGCGCAAATAAGGAGGCTTTCGACATCTACATTGCCAGCACCAATATTCGTGATAGAGGTTTTCTCAGCAATATCGGCAGTGACATTAATCCTTGTCGGGGGCTATATCGGAGCCTTCAGAGTTTGGGTTCACTATCCCGACAAGGTGACAAATTTGGCGACGATCTTTGCCAACTTCTCTCTACTGCTTGGGGAGTGGACTAGACAGACGATAGATGCCGCAACTGTTGGGCTTCTAGTTTATATTATTGGAAAGTTTGTACCAGCCGCATATCTGAGGAGCGAGGAAGCATGGCGCTATATGCTTGGAATAGTCCTAATAGCTTCTCTATATAGTCTCTTCAAGACAATAGCTGAAGCGCTGATATCTGTTGAAGCTGATACGCTCGCAAAACTTTTAGATGCGTCTGTTCAGGCCCTGCTGACACTTGTGGTTGCAAGTTCCATTCTCTACGTATTGCGCCGGGCTGTTTTGATCAAAATGGACAGGAAAGACGAGAGGAAAAAACAAGAGGAAGCGAAAATCGAAAACAACTTCGGGAGAACTGTAGATTGATGTCGGCCATCTACAGATTAGTTTCCAAGCTTGTATACAACCGCCTAACTATCAAGTTCTATGAATGGTACTTGGGCAGGCAGATAGCAAATGGACCGAAACCCTCACACGTTGGCCTCATACTTGATGGCAACAGGAGGTGGGCGAACCAACTTGGCTTGGATCACGCTGCAGGCCACATGGCAGGAGCGATCAAGGCAAGGCAGCTTCTTGAGTGGTGCCTCGATCTGGGCATAAAGACTCTTACGATCTACGCATTTTCAACTGAAAATTTCAAGAGACCTAAAGAGGAGGTGGACGCTATAACGAAGATCTTCAAGGAAAACATCGAAGAGGCTCTTAACAAAAACGTCATCGAAGAGAATCAGGTGAGGGTGACCGTCATGGGTCGAATGGATCTTCTTCCCCCAGACATAACCCAACTCGTACGCAAGATCGAGGCTGCATCGGCAAAGTATGACAAGTTCTTCCTGAACATAGCATTCGCGTATGGTGGTAGAGCTGAGATTATCGATGCTGTAAAGAAAATAGCAACGGATGTTCAGAGTCACAAGCTTGAAATAAAGGACATAGACGAAAAAGAAATAGAGAAAAGGCTATACACAGCGCATCTGCCAAAATCTGATGCAGACCTCATAATTAGGACATCTGGAGAAGAGAGGTTGAGCAACTTCCTGCTGTGGCAAAGTGCGTACAGCGAACTCGTCTTCACCGACATATTCTGGCCAGACTTTAGGAAGTATGACCTCCTGAGGGCCATAAGGATTTTTCAGAAGAGGGAAAGGCGACTTGGCGCCTAGTCTAGGATAGTTTAGGCTCATAAAGCCCAATCTCTTAGACTTAACATCACTTCGGACCGCCTTGGAGCTAGCAATACATTTAACCTCCAGCAAGTTTTTCATATACGTGCGTTGCCGATCGAAAGGATTGATAGTTCTTATTCTTGTTCTCACACTAAATATGGTAACTCTTCGCTCTCTGGCAATGTCAGCCTTGGAATCTTCTTTCGAGAATATGGAGTTAAAGGTCGTCCTGGTGGCCAATGCCAGTACGGCGGTCGTTGGGGAAGCGATACAACTTTCCGTTACCGTGACCCCACACAACGACAGCCTGAATGTTCGCATCTACCTGTTGGTTGGCAAAAGTTGGCAGGAATTGGCACCAGCTCGGCTCTCAAATGGTTCGTTCACCTATGCCTTCAAGGCAAACTCTCAGGGGATATATGAGCTGAGGGCTGCGGTTTTAATTGGAAATGCACGGTACTGGTCAGAGGCGATTGCAATTAGATTCTTTGCAGGAAGTATTTTCTCTAGACTCTTGATAGAGGATGGAAATCACGAGGAGCTAGCCAAGCTCAGGTCTTTCAGGGAGTCACTAAGGAATGGCTCAATTGCAGACAAAGGTGTTTACCTAGCCTTCGTCGCTGTCAACTCGGTCCTAGGCCCTATGGTTGAAAGCCCGATCTGGCCAAGCTTGAGGTGGGGCTTGTATCCTGAGCTGTGGATCCTTAAGGCGTCTCGAGATGCTTTCTTGATATCTGGGAATTCCTTTGCCTCGCTCATCCTCCACAGTATCCTTTTTGGGTTTGTCTATTTAACAGGACCCATTTTACTGATAGGTTACCGGGCAAGGATCGGTTTAACACCAACTAGGTGGAAGAAGGTTTTAGGTATTCCAGCTCTGATGCTCGCGCTTTCAATTGCAGTGCTCGAAGCCTCACCTTTTCCTGAATTGGGAGCTGCCGCCGCCCTCGTTGCGTTTTCCAACGCCTCGATTTTACCAGGCATATTTTTGGCAAAAGTGCTAAACCTTTGAGGCCTTTGGAATAGGTATTAATCTCCTAAGCGTGGTTCGATGTCGGCGGATCTGGTTGAGTACGCACGATCTTGGTGTTCTTTTGGTCATTCTTGATGGTCTTGGGGATATCGGCTCAGCTGAACTTGGAGGAAAAACTCCGCTGGAGAGCATAGAGCAGAGAAACTTGCAGAGGTTCAAGCGAATGGGAGCTGTTGGTCTTATCGATCCCATATCGCCAGGAATACCCCCAGGAAGCGACACCTCCCACCTCTCCCTGTTTGGATATGACATCTCGACCGAATACCCTGGAAGGGGACCGTTCGAAGCTACTGGAAATGGTATTGATCTCCGCGAGGGTGAGATAGCTTTCAGAGCCAACTTTGCCACAGTTGAACTGAAGGAAGGAAGGGCATACGTCGTCGACAGGCGGGCTGGGCGCCTGCCAACGGAAGTAACAGCAAGGCTCGTCAAGATTCTAAATGATGAATGCTGGCAGGTTGGTGACGCCAGCTTCAGGCTTTATCCTGCTCTCGAACATAGGGCTGTTTTGGTTGTCTCCGGGGCTGGATTGTCCCACCAAGTAACTGACAACGATCCACACGCTACTGGAATTCCATTGCTCGAGTGCCTTCCATTGGAAGAAGCTTCTGACAAGAAAGGAGCTGAAAGGTTAAGCAATTTGATAAATTCTTGGGAGTGCAAATGCATTAAGGTCCTTGAACGAGCAGAAGAGAATGCGGAGCGCAGAGAGGCTGGATTGCTTCCTGGAAATGCTGTGCTCCTGAGGAGCCCAGGGGTGATGAGGAGGATGCAGCCTTTCAAAGAAAGGTGGGGATTTGACGCAGCTTGTGTCGCTGGGGGAAAACTGTACAAGGGAGTGGCAAAGATGTTGGGAATGGACATCGTAGAAGTTCCAGGTGCAAACGGAATGCCCGACACAGATATCTTAGCAAAGATAAAGGCATCAATCAAGCTCTTCGATGACCATGACTTTGTATACCTGCACCTGAAGGGAACCGATGTATGCAGCCACAAGGGGGATGCAAAGGGAAAGGCAGATTTCCTGAGACGTTTCGATGATTCACTCGAAGCTATCGACTCAGATTTCCTTTCAGCCAATGTTTTGGCTGTTACGGGAGATCATTCGACTCCTTGTAACAGGGCGATGCACTCTGGAGATCCTGTTCCTCTTCTCTTAGCTGGAAAGAATGTGAGAATTGATAGAGTGAAGACCTTTAGCGAGCTGGCTTCATTGGGTGGGGGCATAGGGCGGATCCTCGGAAAAGATCTCATGCCCCTTCTGCTCGATGCATCTGGGCGAACTGTTGAACTTGGAACCCGCCCAACACCAAGAAAGCTCAACTTCGTACCAAAGGATCTTTTCCCTTTAGATATGCGAAAATATACCTAGATCTTGGATACCAAAATTTACTTATGACTCACCAATCTTGATCTTGCCATAAACGCCGTCGTAACCAGGTTCAACCACAAGCCTGTCCTCTCTAACCTTTATTATTGCTTCTGCCAATTTCTTGTCGCTCAACCTCTCTATCTTTTCAGGATCGGCTTCGAGCATGACAGTGAACTCAGATCCAAGGCCCTTGATCAACTTGTAATATGTTTGCCAAACCTTAGCGGAGTTAACATACTCAATCCCATAGACGGCGGCAATTACCTCTGATAAAGGCAGGAGGTGGACGAATCCAGCAGCGCCAGGAGGACGGAAGCCCTTCTTCCTGTCGGCCAGCTCTTCAACGCGTTGTTCAACCCCCTTCGTGAGCCTTTTGCCGCACTTGGGGCACAGGTCCCCCTTTGCCTTCGTTTCCTCAGGTGAAAATCTAATGCCACAGTTTCTATGTCCGCTCCAATGGTATTTCCCATACTCAGGGTGTGTCTCTATCGTGCCAAGAAGCTTGCTCTCACCCTCCCTCCTCAACGCCAGTATCAGCTCCCTGTAGCTCTCCTCCTTTAGGTCGACGATGTTCGCCTCGCGCCCAAGTCTCCAGGGCCAAGGAGAATGGGAATCAGAATTTGAAACCAGAACATACTTATCGAGTGAGGAAAGCCTCCAATTCATCGGAGGATCGGAGGAAAGGCCAGTCTCTATGGAGTGGATCTTGTTCGCGCAGTCCTCGTAGCAATCTTGAATTCTGTCAAATCCATGAAGCCCAAATATGCTGAAGTGCGGAGTCCAAGCATGAGCTGGGAATACCTCTATCCATTCCGATACTTCGGAAACAAATTCCACCAGCTCTACCGAGGAGCAGTTCAGAACAGGTCTTCCATCTGAAGCCAGATCACCAAAGTTGCAAAGAAGATCATTAACCTGCTCCATGCATTCCAAATCTGGTTGAAGCAGTACATGGTGGATCCTCTTGGAGGAACCATTATGTTGGTAAATGGTGCTGACCTCGCAGCTCAAGACGAAAAGTATGCCATCTTCCGAACCCTTGAGCCTCAAGAATCCATTTCCTTCTTGCACGAGGTTTTCTTTTATCTCCTCAACCCATTTTGGATGGGTTGAATCACCAGTGCCAACGATGCCTAACCCCTTCAGAGCGGCGCAGCGAGATATCTCTGGAAATGTCATCATCTCGCTCGTGGCTCTGCTGTAGCGGGAATGGAGGTGCAGATCACAGAATTTTCGCAACACCATCCAACGCCCAAAGCTCCATTTCATAACTATATTTGCCTATTTCATTGCCTCTGGATGTGCTATAAGCTTTAGAGTTTTTTCCAAACGCTATCCATCAATTGCTAACATATTGCCTCAAATTTCGAGACTCTAGCAACTATCTCCACGAATGAGCATGGTAACGCTCTCGGAAAAACTCAAATAACCTCAAGATGAATATCGATCCGAGCTGGTCGTTGCAAATAATTGAATCGATAAAAGAAAAAGCACGTCAGGGGCAGAAAAGAATCGTCCTACCGGAGAGCGGTGAAGAAAGGATCTTGAGGGCAGCTTCGCAAGCTTTAGCCGAGGGAGTCGCAAAACCGATCTTGCTGGGGAGTGAGTGCGAGATCTATAGCTTTTCCAAAAAGTTGAGTATTTCCCTGAGTGGAATCGAAATTGTGGACCCTTCCTCCACGGACAGACTAGAAAGATACGTTGAAGAATACCTTAAGATTAGGAGCGGAAAGGAGGTAACAGATGTTTTAGCAAGAAGGATCCTTCTCAAAAATTTGTATTTCGGGGCGATGATGGTTAGGGTTGGAGATGCCGATGGTATGGTGGCTGGAGCTGCAACCTTGACCGCAAGCGTCATAAAAGCTGGACATCTCATAATCGGCTTCCAGAAGGGCATAGAAACTCCTTCGAGCTTCTTCCTGATGGAAACGAATAATCACGAGGTCGGGGAGGGAGGCGTGCTCATTTATGCTGACGCGGCCGTGAATCCGGACCCAAGTCCAGAGCAGCTCGCGGACATAGCAATTTCTTCAGCAAGGAGCGCGCGAGCCCTTCTTGGTTGGGAGCCAAGGGTTGCGATCCTCTCATTTTCCACAAAAGGGAGCGCGAGCCACCCATTAGTCGACAAGGTAATTAGGGCCACTGAAATAGCAAAAAGGAAAGCTCCATCGGTTTTGATCGATGGGGAGCTTCAGGCCGATGCAGCTCTAAAAGCTGATGTTGCCAAAAAGAAGATGAAAGATACTGGACCCGTTGCTGGTAGAGCTAACGTTTTGATATTTCCAGACCTTAATTCTGGAAACATATCGTACAAGCTAACTCAACATATCTGTGGCGCTAAGGCTTACGGGCCGATACTGCAGGGATTTGCGAAGCCCGTGAGCGATCTCTCAAGGGGAGCTAGAACCGAGGAGATCGTGGGTGTAATTGCCATAGTTTCTGTGCTGGCCCAATCGACCGGTTGAGAAAAAATGGCTCTAAGACGATGGGTGCCATTGCAATCGCCATAAACAGATCTTGAGTACGAAGGAGTTATGGGAACTAGATATATGGAGATGATAGTAACTCAAGAGGGTTGGACATGAGGCCTAGCAAAATCCTCGTGGTCAATTGCGGTAGCTCCTCGATAAAGTATAGGGTTTACGATGCTGAAAGTTTGGAGGATGTTGCTGGGGGAATCGTCGAGAGGGTTGGAAGCAAGCCCGCGGTGCTTAAACACTCGGTTGGTTCATATTCGGTCACGATCGATATAGAGGCTTCCGATCATAAGCAGGGGCTCAGCAAGGTTTTGGAGTGGCTGTGTAGCGGAGATGTGAAAGCGGTCGAATCTCTAGACGAGATCGCAGCCATTGGACACAGGGTCGTGCATGGAGGTGATGCGTTCGTCGACTCTACGATTATAGATGATCGCGTCCTGGAAACGATTAAGGATTGGGCCGAGCTGGCGCCTCTCCACAATCCTCCTAACATAGCTGGAATAGAGGCTGCGAAGAGCCTCCTTCCAGAAATACCGCAGGTGGCTGTTTTCGATACATCATTTCACCAGACTATGCCTGAGAGAGCATACATTTACCCAATACCATACGAGCTATACAAAAAACACAGGATCAGGAGGTATGGCTTTCACGGAACGAGCCACGGGTATGTGGCTCGGAAGGCCGCGGAGATTCTCGGGAAACCTTTTGAGAAACTGAAGATCGTGACCTGCCACCTCGGTAACGGATGCAGTGTTACAGCGGTAAGGAATGGCAGGTCTATAGATACGAGCATGGGTTTCACTCCACTTGAGGGTCTTGTTATGGGAACGAGGAGCGGGGACATAGATCCATCCATAATATTCTACATGATGAGCAGGGAGAAGCTTCAATCTGAGGAAGTTGAGGACATGCTTAACAGGAAAAGTGGCTTGTTGGGAATATCGGGTATTAGCAACGACATAAGGGATATTGAAAAAGAGGAAATGAATGGCAACAGGAGAGCTAGGCTCGCTCTTGAAATCTTCACCTACAGGGTCAGGAAATACATCGGTGCTTATGCTGCAGCTATGGGAGGGCTTGATTCTGTCGTGTTTACAGGGGGTATAGGGGAGAATGATCCAAAGATCAGGTCGATGATATGCGAGGACCTCGGTTTTCTTGGAATAGAGCTTGATGAAAACCTCAACGTAAAAGCCTCGAGGGAAGCGAGGATCATCAGTTCCGGAGGTTCTCCTGTAAAGGTGCTTGTCATACCCACAGATGAGGAGCGCGTCATAGCTATTGAGACCCTGAAGTTGGTCAGGGGGAAGGTTTACAAGAACCTAGACTCGTAATTCACTCGAAAAGATTTCGATTGGCCTTGCAATGATTTATTTATCAGTACCTGGGGCGTAGGGGTTCCGGCTGCGTGGTGGTTTGAAGCTCTGCATATTCGAGGATGGGAAATACGGGAATCTTTACCCCCTAGCGTATACCAGGCCGGTCTTCGACCTTAGATGTGGCAGGACGAGAATTTACGAGAAGATCAAGAGAAGCTATCCAGATGCAAACGTCGTTTATTTCATGAGGAGCTACCTCGAACCTGTTTTCAAGGCAAGGCTCGATGGAGAGATCAACAAGATGGAAGCTCTCAAAGGAGATGATGTGTTGTTTGTGAATGGAAGGCTTCTAGCCTGGGCTGGAACACTAAAGCCGTTGGGCGATGAATTCGTGGCAGTAAAGGGAGAGGATGTGGTTTATGCGAGGGCAAAGCGCGAAAGCGTTGAAGGGGCTGCTTCCAGAAGCTTGGAGGAGGTTCTCCAGAAGTTAAGGGCTAGATTAGGCTCGGTTGAAATCGAGGCCGATCTTGTCGAATACCCTTGGCACCTTGTTAAGCACAACGCGAGGGCAATTAATGACGATTTTCAGTTCTTAACCAGGAAGGGAGTTTTTGGAAGGATGAGCGCAAAGGCAGAGATATGTGGAGGGGAGGACAGGGTATACATCGCCGATACGGCCGAAATCCACCCTTTCGTAGTTCTGGATGCCAGTGGCGGACCTATAATAATCGATGGGCAAGTGAAGGTTTTCCCATTCAGCAGGATCGAGGGACCGTGTAGCATAGGTAGCGGCACAATGATATTGAGGGGAAACATAAGGGAGGAGGTATCGATAGGCCCTGTGTGCAGGGTTGGAGGGGAAGTTGAGGCAAGCATAATCCATGGCTACAGCAACAAGTACCATACTGGGTTTCTGGGGCACGCATATGTGGGAGAGTGGGTCAACATAGGCGCTTTGTCTACAAACAGCGACCTCAAGAACGACTACAGCAATGTGGAGGTCTATGTCAACGGCAAGATGGTCGACAGCGGCGACAGCAAGGTTGGATGCTTCGTCGGGGATCACACAAAGTTCGGCATAGGCTGCCTCCTAAATACGGGAACGGTAGTAGGTGTATGTTGCAGCCTGCTTGGTGGAGATGTTCCTCCAAAGTACATTCCAAGCTTCACGTGGTTCGTGAGAGGAAGGATCAGTAGGGGATCTGGCTTTAGGAGGACGATGCAAGCGGAGAAAAGGGTGATGAACAGGAGGGGAGTTGAGATGTCCCAATCCTATTTTGAGATGATGCAGCATGTTTACGATGAGACGAAAAAAGAGCGGGAAGATATAATAACCAGAGCCAAAGGTATGGCCGCGACTGAGGCTTAGATGTATGAGTGTAGAAGAAAGGGTCAAGAAAATAATCGCTGAGCAATTCCGCATCAAACCTGAAGACCTTAAGCCTGAGACATCATTCACAAAGGACCTGATGGCCGAGTCGATCGATACGGTCGAGCTCTTGGCGGCGCTGGAGGAAGAGTTTGGCTTTGAAATACCCGACGAAGATGCGGAGAGGAACCAAACGGTAGGGCAGGCCATCGAATATATGAAGAGAAAGGTTGCGGAGAAGGAAAAGCTGAAACTTTAGGAAAGCGCTTAACTGATTGGAAATGCCTTTACGCATCGGCGTGGATGTACTTTCCATCGAAAGAATCCGAATGGCTACTGAAAGAAGAGGAGAAAGATTTCTGCAAAGAGCTTTCACTGTAAATGAGGTCCGGGAGTGCCTTTCCTCGAGCAACCCTTACCCTTGTCTTGCTGGAAAATTTGCGGCAAAGGAGGCGGTGTATAAGGCGCTCCAACGTGCCCCTGTTTCAGGGCTCAGGTGGAGGGAGATAGAGATCTTGACTGAAGAGGAAAGGCCAAATGTAAAGCTGAATGGTAAAATGGCAGAAGATTCGTTTAAAAAAGGAATTGGGGAAATATGCGTGTCCATAACCCACGACATGAGGAGCGGGACCGCCATCGCGGTTGCTCTTGCCGAGCATCCAGAAGATCGGAACCTTGGCTTGTCCATTGGTAAGAGAGGTGGTGTTTATTGAAAAAGTTGCTAAGCGATTCGTTGTGGGTTTGGGAAGGTCCATATATCGATCCGCTACTTGGTCCATCGATCTATGGTCTAGGCGAAGCTTCGAATTACTTCCATGCCTGCAATGTCATCTACCTTTATGGGCCAAATGATGATGTCGCGCTTACAAAGCTGAAGCCTTTCAAGAAGGTTGTCTGCGATATATCGAAATGGAAGTTCAGGAAAGGTAAGGACCTCTCAGATCTTTGCGGATCTTACCACGATACCTCTCCAGGTGTCTCGCGCGATGAAGCGCTGAATCTGAGCAAAATTTCTCTGAAATATGGCAATATAGATGGGGGAATTATCGACGACCTTAGCTCAACTTACATATCGCAAGGCAAAATGGGTCCAGAACAGCTAGCTGAGGTCCATCGCTCGCTGAAGGCACATAATCCGCGCCTTAAGCTCTACTCGGTCATATACTCTGCAAACCTCGATCTTGATCTTGCCCCATATGCACCTTACATGGACATCTTGACACTTTGGGTCTGGGAAAATACTCGAGACCTTTTGGAACTCGAGAACTACGTTAGGAGGTGCAGGAAAAAGTTCCCAGGAAAGCCGATCCTTGTCGGCCTTTACCTCAGAGATTATCCTACGTCGCAAGCGATGCCGATGGACCTTCTCAAATTTGAATTCGAGAAATCGGCAGAGCTCTTGGATAGAGGCGAGATAGATGGGTTCGTGATCCTTGGCGGCTTTCTCTTGGACAAACACCCAGAGCAAGCAAAATGGGTCCGAGAGTTCCTAGAGGAAAGATATCTGGTAAAGGGGCATTCTTCATAACCCGAGAAGAACTGCAGGTTTAGGCTTTCGAAAACACACTTGGATTGGCCACATAATTTGGTCTTTCTCCCCTAATGACCGCAGCAAGGTCTTTCGCTAAAATCACATCTCCTCGCGAAAGCGCTTCCTTGGTGAAGGCAGCTATGTGTGGAGTAAGGAGGACATTGGGTTCTTTCAGAAACGGATGGTCTGGAGGCAGTGGCTCGTTCTGGAAAACATCTAGAGCTGCTCCCGCTATCTTCCTTTCAGCCAATGCTTGGATCAGCGCTTCCTCATCTATCAAAGGTCCTCTGGCGGTGTTCACTATAACCGCTGTGGGCTTGAGTAGACCAAGTTCCCTTCTAGATAGGATGTGCTTCGACCTGTCTGTAAGAGACGCATGGAGGCTTACCACATCGGAACATTTGAGAAGTGAGTCCAGGTCGACAAGCTTGACACCAAGTGAAGATGCCTTCTCGAGATCGACATATGGATCGTAGGCAACGACCTGCATCTCGAAAGCGATCGCCCTCCTTGCAACCCTCGAGCCTATTGCGCCGAGGCCGATTATGCCCAAAGTCTTGCCGGCCAGCTCAATTCCTTCTAACTCCAACCCCTTCCACTCACCTTCCCTGACCGACCTGTCCGCAAGCGTCAACTTCCTGATGAGCCCAAGCAAAAGCGCGAAGGTGTGTTCAGCTACCGAAATGGCATTCGCACCAGGTGTGTACGTAACTACGATGCCCCTTGCGGTTGCAGCCTCCAAGTCTACATTGTCAACGCCAACTCCATGTCTTGAGATGACCTTAAGCCGCTCAGATTTCTCGATCATATCCCTTCCAAATTTGTTTCCACCCAAGATGATTCCAGTGCAATCTTTGACGAGTTCTGCAAGTTCATCGTCTTTTATGAACCTTGGTGCTACCGATATCTCCCCGACATTGGCCAAGATCTGCAATGATTCTGGGCAAAGCCTATGGCGCAGCACAACGAGGATCTTTGGTTTCATCTTATCTTTCTCCTTCCGCCTAATCGCTTCTTTAATAAGATAGAGTTATCGATGGTCCAATTTATGACCATTATCGCCTTTCGCAAGGTTGGAACTACTTGTCAACGATTGGTATGCTGGTGCCGCAGGAAGGACATCTTTTGTCTTCGGTGATGTTCCACTTGATAACTGAAAACCCCCACCGCTCTATTAGAAGCTCGCCGCAACTTGGGCAGTATGTATTCTCGGCCGAATGGCCAGGAACATTTCCACCATATACATACTTCAAGCCAGCATCCCTTGCAACCTTTACGATGCTCTCTATCGACTTTATGGGCGTGGAAGGAAGATCGAGTAACTTGTAATCTGGATGGAACCTTAGGACGTGGAAAGGAGTTTCCTGCCCCAAGTTTTCCACGACCCAGCCTGCTAGCTTCTTGGCATCCTCGATCGAATCACCATACTTGGGCACGATCAAGTCTGTGATCTCCAAGTGGATTTTTTTCCTCTTCATCTCCTTGAGCGATTCGAAGATCGGTTCAACGCTTGGAGCCTGAGCAAATTTTCTGTAGAACTCTTCGTTGGCATTCCCCTTGAAATCGACTGTAGCAGCATCCAGGTGAGGGGCTATGGTATCTACCGCCTCGGGTGTCATGTAACCATTCGTAACGAATGTGTTCTTCAGTCCCTTGTCATGCGCTATGCGCGAGATATCGAAAGCCCATTCGAAGAAGATTGTTGGCTCTGTGTATGTGTAACTTATTGCAGAGCAGCCATGGCTCAGAGCTTCCTGGACCACTCTCTCTGGAGGAAGATACCTGCCAACTATCTCTTTCTCTTGACTTATCGACCAGTTCAGGCAGTAGCTGCAAGCCAAATTGCATCCGATCGTTGCGACCGAGTATGTGGTTCTTCTTGGAAGGAAGTGGTAGAGCGGCTTTTTCTCCATTGGGTCGGCGTTGGCCGCTATTGCCTTTGCGTAGTTGAGCGAGTAAAGTTTGCCATCGATGTTTTTCCTCACCCTGCAGAAACCAGTATTGCCACTTTTGATGTGGCACCTTCTGGCGCAGAGGTTGCACTTTACCACATTATCTCCAAGTGGGGTGAATAGCATTGCTTCGTGAAGACTATCCTGCATATTGTCTTATCCGACCCTTTATTGAGTGAAAGGGTTGCCCTTAACTTTATCTTCTCCATGGTGCGAGGCAAGGCCAACTTTCCCGCTATCTTAGGCCCATACTTAAACGCGAGTGGGCGATCTGGCAGGCTAAAAGCAATGCACGCTTTGGATAAATGCTTTTAGATTTCATATGACACCTTAGAATCGATGTGGGCCCTGAGACCTAGCGCACTGGCGGTCTGGAGAAACAAGGAAGTAAGGAAAAGGCTCGATTGGTACTACAGGGTCATGGTGGATGCCATGCCAGCAAAATTCCTAATCTGCAGGAAACTTCCAGCCGAATATGTTCCGTGGTCGGATGAGGAGGAGCTCTGGAGTGAGCACGAACGCCTGGTTCCTGAGTTTACGAAGCTACATACTTCGATCTTGAAAGGCGATACCAAGCTCGAGGAGTTACAGACACCTGAAAAGAATTTCATGAGTTTGAAGGCAGAGATATTGAAGAGGATTTTAAGGAGCTGCCACCTTTGCGAGAGAAGATGCGGAGCTAACAGGACTGGAGGCGGGAGGGGGTATTGCAGACTCGATCACCATGCTCGGGTTTCAACTTGGTTCCATCACTTCGGCGAAGAACCCCCGCTCGTTGGTAATGGAGGAAGCGGAACCATTTTTTTCACATCTTGCACCTTCTCTTGCGTCTCATGCCAGAACCACGACATCTCGACGAACCCAGAAAACGGTGTAGTCGTTGACAGCAGAAGGCTGGCGTCGATCATGAAATCCCTCAGAATCCAGGGGGCATCAAACATAAACGTAGTTGGAGGGGAACCAACGATGCATGCTGCCACAATAATCGAGGCTCTGAATTACCTTGACATCAATGTGCCCTTTCTTTGGAACAGTAACATGTACTGCAGCCTCGAGTTGATGAAAATACTTTCGGAAATAGTGGACATATGGCTCCCGGATTTCAAGTACGGGAATGACGATTACGCCCAACGCATCTCCAACGTTAAAAACTACTTCTCGATCGTTTCTAGAAACCATGAGATCGCGAGCAGGAATGGCGACATGATCATAAGGCATCTCGTTTTGCCTGGACACATTGAGTGCTGCACTAAACCAGTTCTCGACTGGATCGCTGGAAAAATTGGCGGGCGCGTCCTCGTAAACATTATGGAACAGTACCGACCAGAGCATCTTGTGGCGCTTCACCCTGAAAAGTACCCAGACATAGCAAGGAGGTTGACACGCGAAGAGATCGAGAGGGCCTATGGCTACGCCAGAGAACTCAACCTTGTCTTCGAGCCCGTCTCTTAGGTGCTATCTGTCAGGAAGGTCGATGAATAATCTAAATAGACCCAGCATATTCGGTGCGCTTGACCAGCATTGGTCATAGCAGGAAAGGTGTTCAGAACGAGAGAGTACGTACCATTGACCGAACTAGCCAGAAGATTGAAAGGGTACAGAAGGGAGGTTCCATTGAAGGAAAACGAAAACGAGCTTCTTGTCACAGAGATAGGGGATCTGAGGATCCAGGGTGATAGGCTTGATGGAGTTCTATTCAGAGATGTTCCTTTCGTAATTAAGCGCAGGGGAAAGGCCGTAACGGCCGTGAGGACTGTTGAGATCTACTTCGTCTTTTTCGAATCTGAAAGGCAGACGTTCCTTCTCGTCGTTGAGAAAAAGGCAACTGCAAACTGGGCTGCGAACCTCTTGAGCGAGATCATATTCGTTAGCCTCGGTGGAATAGTTGAGGCAAGGATCGCGCCAAAGCTTCTCAAGAGTTACCACGAGCAGAACTCCGAGGGAACGAAGGTTGTGTTCTTCGACGATGTCGACCTGCCAAACATCAACAAACTTTCTCTTTACGGACCTTCACTTTCCAACACTTCTCTGTACTCGGAGTACCTGTCCCACGGTAACCTTTGGTATGTCGTCATCACATCTAGGAAGAGAGATGTGGTCGTGGGAGTCACCAGAGATGCTGTCGTGACCGTTTTCAGCAAGATGGATCTTCCGGCATTCGTCGATTATGTCCTGGATGAAATAGTAGATTTGATCAAGAGATCTGGTTCGGGGGACAGGAGCGCCTAGGTCCGGCTTTCTCCCAAAATCCTCTCCAAGATCGACTCGTAATCCTCCTGCTCTATGGCATCCATCTCCCTCATTTTTTCAACTACGTCGCGTATCGATACCAGAGCATGCAGGCGCACGCCATTACTTTCAAGAAACTCCTTACCTCCCTCAAGCCTGTCAAGTAGCACGACGGCATGCTCGACCAGCCCGCCCTCAAGTCTGATGGCTCTCGATGCATCAACGAGGCTGTGTCCAGTTGTCACGAGGTCGTCTATCAGGACAACCCTGTCACCAGGCATGAGGATCCCCTCAACCATCTTCTGTGTCCCATGTTTCTTTGTATCCTTTCGCACGTAAAGGAATGGTTTTTTCATCTTGTAAGATAATGCTCCTGCATATGGGATGCCAGCGGTCGGCACAGCTCCGATCCTTTCAAACTCGATCCGAGAAACTATCTCCTCAAGCATATCAACCGCTGATGCAAAGGAAAGGGGCTCACCTGGAATCAGCCTCAGATCTAAGTAGTAAGGACTTATTGCCCCGCTTGCAAGCTCGAAAACTCCAAACTTCAGTGCGCCCGTTCTAACTATCATCTTTGCAAGCTTCTCAACCGCACTTTGCTTTTCCATTTTTAAGCTCACGCTACCCGTAGATGTATGGCACCATCTTCTTTAGTGTCACTACCTTCTGTTCGGGCAACTCCCGCTTTATAATATTCTCGAAATCGGAGAAGGAGTCTCCATGGTAAGGTATCGCCACCTTTGCCTTGATAAGCTTCGCAATCTCCACACCCGTTCTTGGTGTCAGTCCAGCTCCACCAGAGATTGCGCACAGGACGATGTCCGGTTTCTCATTCAGGCCTATCCTCTCCATCGCAGGAAATGGAAGGCTGTCACTTGCATGGAAAATCTTAACGCCATTTTCAAGCGTAATCATGTATGTTACGGGTGTGGCTGCAGCTGGGTGGTTGCTTGGCAGCGCCTCTATCACAAGGTCGTCAAGCGTTACCTCCATATCTGCCTGTATTACCTTCATCTTGTTCTTGGGTATGAAGTCCCTCAGGCTCTCAGAAGAGGTTCTGTCAGCTATGACGGTGCAACCGGTAATCTGCTGTATCTGGGAGACAAGTATTTCGTCAAGGTGGTCGGTGTGCTCGTGTGTGATCAACAGGAAATCCACCTTCTGAAAGGAGGAGGCATCGATCTGCGTAGGATCAAGGACAACAGATCTCAAAGGCGACATGATTGCGATGCCTGAGAAATCGTTGAACAGCACGATGGCTACCTGACCTTTCGAGACCTTTGTCTCGTATAACTTCGCAAGTGACAACATCTTTCCTTTTTTCATAAGCGCTCTTGTCTTAAAGTTGTTTCTGTTGGAAAGGCGCTTGGCTTTGGCTTGATTTTTCCGGGAATTGCTGGCTCTTTGGCTCATTTTTAGGTTTTTTAGCCATTTCGAAGGCTGAGAGCTCTTAAAAGGGACTGGGCTGGGTGTGTTTTGGGCTGGGTGGAAGCTTAGGCAATGCATTAATCGAGCCACATGGCAGAAGTGGCCCAGTAACTTGGTCGAGCTTTGGATACCATATGGAGAGGTCGAGGTTTCGGTAAGGTTATCTGATGATAACCTAGCTTGGTTGGCAGATCCAGGCACGGAGGGCGGGAAGCAGAGCCTCGAAGTTGTAAGGTCCGCCCTTCAATCACCAATCGATACTAAAAACCTGAAGGAGCTAATCAAGCCAGGTTCCAAGGTTGTAATTGCAATTGAAAAAGCTCCTGGCAGGACTGACAAGGCTAGGCTCCTTCAACTTGTTTTGGAAGAGGTTTTCTCGGCCGGAATTCCCCCAAGCGGGGTAGAGGTCATATTGTCTTCGGGCACTCAACCGATAGGAAACGAAACGCTCTCAGATCTTAATCAGCTTCTGAAGGGCGGAAAACTTGCCTCAAACGATCCAAGGGAAGGGGATTTTTCAGAGGTTGGTGTTACTAGCTTTGGCACGAAGGTAGAGCTCAACAGGTCTTTTGTCAATGCGGATGTAAGGATTGTGATCGGAGAGATCTGCGCAAATTGGTTCTATGGGTTCGGTGGTCCTTGGAGCGTTGCGCTGGGCATGTGCAGCCAATCAACCATTGCACAGAATGGAAGGCTCGCCCTTAAGAAGGATGCCAAGAGGCGAGATCAAGGCGCGGTGCATCTCGATTTGAAGGAGACAGCATCGATGGCCAAAATCGATTTGGCTCTGGCGGTTGTGCCAAGCAGAGGCGGAACGATCCATGATGCATTCGCGGGCACGCTGGAAAAGGTCTACGAAAGGTCTGTTGATTTAGCTCGCAAGCTCTTCCTTTTCCGTGCTCCGAAGAAAGCCGACATTCTCCTTGTGGGCTCTGGTGGTCTGCCGTTCGATTCGACCCTCTTAAGAGCTTGCGACGCGCTCTTCAATTTCGTGGAAGTTATCGAAAAGGATGGGAGGATCGTCCTAGTGGCCGAGTGCAGGGATGGCCCTGGAGGAGGCACGTTCTTCAACCTGCTTTACCGCTTCAAGGAAGCGGGGGATGTTCTGAGCGAGATACGTAAAAACTTCTCCTTAGAAGGGTACAAAGCGATGAAGCTTCTAGAGCTTAGGGAGAAACATGGAATCTCGATCGTTTCCGCAATGCCTACATATTTTTCTGAGAAAGTTTTCGCCTTCAGGACAGCGGATACAGCTAACGAGGGGCTCCAGAACGCTTTCCGTTACATGGGAAGGGAGAGCAAGATCGGGATTGCTGTCGATGGCTCGTCATCTCTGGCTGAAGTGGAACAAGGACCCTGAAGTATTAAATACCTTGTACCAGGAGCTTGCCAAGACGGCTGTCCTTGGTGCTATCCGTAGGGCTCGTGATAAGGCCAGCAAAGAAGACAGACCTCGAGAAGATCGTGGCCCTGAACAGGTCCTGCCTTCCAGAAAATTACTCCATCGAGTTCTTTGAGAACCTTCTTGACAACTACGGGGAGTTTTTCCTTGTTGCAGAGGAAGAAGATCGCCTGGTTGGGTACGTGATGTGCAGGTTGGAGCTGGGCATGTCGATGACAAGAGCCTTCGGTGTTGTGAGAAAAGGCCATGTCGTAAGTTTGGCGGTCGACAAGCTGAGGAGGAGGCAGGGGATAGGTTATGAGCTTATGCAGGAGGTTTTGAGGAGGATGAAGGCTGCCGAACTCAAGGAGTGTTTTCTAGAGGTTAGGGTAAACAACGAACCAGCCATCAAGCTCTATGAGAAGCTTGGTTTTAAGGTTGCTCGAAGGGCTTCAGCCTACTACTCTGACGGAACAGACGGATATATCATGGTCCTGCCCCTCTAGTGTTCTATGGTCAGCATCCGAAAGGTTCTTTTGACCTAGAGTAAGGGCCATAAAACAGTGCTTGTCCTACATGGCGGGCATTTGCCAATTTGGGAGTTAGAAAAGATTTTGGCTGTAGTACACTCTCCTTATGTGTGCACTCTCCTAATCGGTCTTTCCCAGAACTATGTCTATCGTTGATACGTTTCTTTCCCTGAAGCCTTCCTTTGGTGGCATCGTTTCAGTATCGATCCTGATCTCAAGCACCTGAAGCCTGTCACCAAGGAACCTCCGCTTAAGTATCTCAACCACATCGCAAGCCCTCGATATGGCTCTTCCTCGCGCTTTAAGGCTCACTTCCTTTTCTCCGCTGTTAAGTTGCATAAGCGTAGCAACCGCATAAACAAGGGCCGACCGCTTTCCGATGAAGATTACATTGGAACTGGGCTGTTTCTCAGGTTGCGATGTTTCGCTTGCCATTTAGGTCGCCTCTTGACCTGACTTTTAAGAGCTCGCCTTGGTTAAAAACCTTTGCAATGGCAGCTTTAGTCGCGAAATAAATTAGCTTTTCCTACTCCTTGCGCTTGCCAACAGCCCACATCCTCGACATGCTCTTCCTCTCAGCTTCTACGATCAATTCTACGAGATCTTTGCCAAACTTTTCCTTTTCCTCTAGGATCTTCTCCGCCATCCTAATGGTTATGCCACGACCAGCGAGCACCATCGCTGCATCCTGTCCATATTTCGAGAGAAGTGTGCAGCTCCTTATGGCTTTGTTCATCATGGCGCGCGAACGTCTCAGGCCAGGCCTATACCTTATCGTGCGCGCATCCTCCTCAGATGGCAAAACGCCCACCTGGTTTGAGCCGCAATCCAAGCACTTCAGGGGAATTTTGATTTCCCTAACGGGTAGGCGTACCACGAATTTCTTGCAGTTTGTGCAGAACAGGACGATCTCCTCATTCAGGAGCCTCGCCCTTGCGAAGCCCAGTAATGTTCTCTGAGCTTTCTCTGGTGGGATCAGGTCGATCTTTCTCCCAACTTCGAGAATGGCGGGTCGCGCCAGGGGCGTCGGCTCCGACCTTTCGCCAACGATTTCCACGCTGATTGAGCCAGAGGAGATCATCCCCAAGACCTCTTTTGTCTTATCTACGTCGTAATCCATATAGATCAATTCCTTTAGAGCTTCCTCGTAAACGATTGTCCCCTCTAGAGCTTTTGCAGTTTGGGTGATTGAGGTAGAGGACAGGTCTGCATCCTTTGCTATCACGCCAAACCTCTTGGCAACGTGCAGGAGACGGCGCCTGAAAAGGCCCAGGTTCTCAACTCCTATGCGTAGAGCTGAGCCTATGTCAATGTTTGCAAGTTTGATGAGATGGCTTGCAGCAGCGCCGGCTGGCATCCTGCATCTTGCCACTATCCTGTAAGGGTCGTGGTCGACCTGTATTGTGGCCCCAAGCTCGCTGGACATCGACGAACCTATCAAACGGGCCAGCGTCCTGTTCACCTTGTCTCCAAAGCAGCACTGGAAGATCACGAACTCGCCCCAGGACTCGACCGTTACGAGCTTGTCGCTTGGAACTGGTAGGCCCGATGCAACAGTTTCGAAAAGCTCTGAAAGCGCCATCTCAAGCGCTTCGGCGGAAACACCATATTTTGAGCTCAGGATGTCGGAGGTTTCCCTCAAGCTCTTGCCTTCTTTAAGTAGCGAGGATGCAGAAGACCTGAGTGCTCCGACCTGCTGCGCGACCTCAAATGGAACGGGTATCTCCTCCCCAACCCAGAATGGAACAGCTCCTATCGCGTCATCAGCTGGCTTGACGAGGACCCTTCCCTCGTAAACCTGTATCAGGTTCCATACTCTTCCTGCCATCACGAACTTGATGCCAGCAACGCCTTTCTCTGCAACGAATTCCTCATCCAGCGTTCCTACTATCTCGGAACTATCTTCGTTTACGACAGCGTACTGCTTTACCTCTGGAATCGTGGAGAGGTTGTTGAAGTAATATTCGTAAAGCTGTCTTATGCCCCTCGGGCGCGTGAAAATCCTGGAGGTTCGCTGGTTGTTAACAACTGGTGGGACAAGCTTGGAGGACAGGAACTCCAGAACTTCCTGGAGCTCCTCCTCCTGGAGGCTGGCGTAGGCAGAAGAGCTTCGAAGGAAGCTTAGGGCATCCTCGTAGCTCCACCTTCCCCTCTCCAATAGTAGGCCAGCTAGTTGGTGGGCAAGCACATCGTAGGGCTTTGGAGGTGGTTGGACGGGCTCCAGCATCCCGGAGAGGGCACGCGTCTTTATAACGATCGATTCTAAGAAATCATCGGAGTCGATGGCCACGATCACACCCTCAGCCGTCCACCCTATCTTGTGGCCGCTCCTTCCGACCCTCTGCATAAGGCGTACAGCTTCCCTTGGCGAACCATACTGGATGACGAGGTCAACTAGGCCAACATCTATGCCAAGTTCGAGGCTTGATGTGCAGATGACACCCCTCAGGCCGCCGCTCTTCAAGCCAGACTCAGCGGCAACGCGCGTTCCTTTCCCCAATGAGCCATGGTGAACCTTCACTGGAGTATCAAGGCCGAGCACTAGGAACTTGTTGCCTAGTGTTTCAGCTGTTGCTCTAGTGTTTGTGAAAAGTAGAACGGCCTTGTGACCTGCGATCAGATCTGCGATCTTTCTGACCCGAGCAGCAACTTCTGGATGGGCAGCTATCTTCTCAGCCAACAGAATGTCCTCGCTCGAAGGTTTGGGAAACTCGACCACGATCTTCATCTCGCGCGGAACTGGCACCTCTACAACGGAAAAGCTTCGAGCTTCGCCAACCATGTATCTGGCCAACTCCTCTGGTTTTCCAACAGTAGCAGATAGCCCTATGATCTGGATATCAGAAACAGCAACACTGCGAAGCCTTTCCAAACCAACGCTTAACTGGCTCCCCCGCTTGTCAGAAGCCAACTCGTGTATCTCGTCAACGACGACCCATTTTACAGTCCTTAGGGCCTGCCTAAGTAACCTTCCAGTCAATATTATTTGCAGCGTTTCAGGGGTCGTGACGACCAGGTCAGGAGGGGATGCGGCTTGAGCCGTGCGCTCTCGCTGATCGGTATCGCCGTGCCTGACAGCGACCCTGATGTCAAGCTTCGATCCCCACCAAGACAGCCTGTCAAGAAGGTCCCTGTTCAGGGAGCGGAGAGGCGTGATATAGACGACCTTTATGCCAGGCTTGAAGGGCGTCTTCTCCTCTAGAAGTTTGCTGAAGATCGGAAGAAGGGCAGCCTCGGTCTTTCCAGTACCTGTTGGCGCCACAAGGAGCACATTCGAGCCCTTCAAGATCTCAGGAATTGCCCTTATTTGGGGATCGGTAAGGGGAATGAGCCCAGCCTCTCCAAGCACAGCCCTAATGGGCCCGACGAGCATCTCCCGAACCTCAGCCTCGTCCAATTGGACTCACAACGTGGAGTGCTTGCCCTATTTTAAGTAGTATTAGCTGTTGGAGTTTTGGGAAGCTAATGTGCAATGCATGCTCAAGAACCATTGATTCAGTCTATGTTTCTGCCTAGAATGGACCTTATCTTCTTTTTTTAAAAAACTTTCCTTGATTTGATTTTCCCATAACGTATGGCATATTATTAGCACATAGCGGATCGCTATTGTGAAAATGATTTCGTTGATAAAGCTGAGGAGCAAGGAGGCTGCAAGCAATGGATTTCCATCATTGGCCAGCATCCTTGGCGATCCGGTCCTCGTAAGAGCGCAGACGCTCGCAAAGGTCATGGAAGTTGTTAATAGAGCTGCTGGTGTAGAGAGCCGAAAAATCTGGTACAGGCTTGGCGAAGAAGCTGGAGAAGATATGGCTTCATTTCTCATCGGGAAGATGAAAACCAAGAGGTCAAGGATAGCCAAATTTCTCATCAGCGAGTCTCAATCGGCAGGCTGGGGCAAAGTGACATTTTGCGGCAATAGGTTTGGCGGAATCGAGGGGACGATAAGGATCGAAAACTCTCCGCTTCTGAGCATCGACAGCACAGGTGATGCATGCCAGCTCTACAAAGGATACATTGCCGGGCTCCTAAAAAGGATCTATGACATAGGGGGGGTCGAGTGCACCGATGGTTCGTGCTTGAGGAAGGGAGGTCCGTTCTGCGAGCTAAGGGTCAAGAAAAGAAGGGAAAAGTGGCTGAGGTCCATACTTATCTGATCAAAATGTTTACCTGCTTGACCTAATCTTTTCAAGAATTTTCTCATATATCTTCTTGACTTTGTCGCTTGACTTGTGCAGTAGCCTTTCGACGATGAGTTCGGGAGTGCTTCTTGCAAGATAGTTGATCTTCGGGGACCTGTCGACGATCAGGTTGTAGTTGGCATCCAAACCCTTGGCTTCGATGCCATCAACCCTCAGAGGAAGCGATACGCTTTCAAGCAGTTGTTGCGCTAGGTGGGTTACGACTACAACCAAGCTTCTATCTTGTTCTGCAAATATCTCGATCACAGAAGCTAGAACCTTTGCTGCAGCTCCAGGCTCTGTTGCCGCTTCAAACTCGTCAACTAGAACTAGTTTTGAGGAGTCAGTTGTAGCAACTTCGACGAGAGCTGTCAATGCCGACTCGAAAGCTCCCGCATCTCTCATGCCTGCCGGCCTGGAGAAGAAAAATATCTGGTCAACTGGAAAAACACTTGCTTCAGTAGCTTGGACCGGAAGCCCAGACTGAGCGAGCATCGCGACCTGCGCTATGGTCGAGAGGAGCATCGTCTTACCACCGCTGTTTGCACCGGTAAGAAGAACGACCCTTTCGCCATCTCCACCAACAAGCTTTGAACCAAAACCGAGGCCATATGTTACAGTCTGTATGGGGGAGCTATGTTCCATGGCCAGTAGGCGTGTGTTGGCCGCATCCCTGAACCAGATCCCTGCCTCGGATCCCACGATCTTCGGAATTGAAAAACCCTTGCTCGATCCTACCTTGCCAATGGCCAGAAAAGCATCGAGCTCGAAAGCGGCAGAAACAGCATCTCTGAAGGCTTGAACAAGTGGCGCGAGCTTTTGGGCGACTTCGGAAAGGACCTTGAATCTTAATGATGCGAGCTTTTTGGAGAGGTTCATCTTCAGCCTGTCAACGACCTTCTCCGATACCTCTATTGGCAGAGATATCGAATCGGGGAATATTCCTTCGAGCCACTCAGCTTCTGTTGCGTCTAATGACAGAGCTTCCCTGAGAGAGCGTCCAGCCTGATGTACCATGTTCCGTATCATCTCCAGGACCTCACCTGGGATCATGGCCAGCAGCCTCTCAGACGAAACGCTGCTGGCAGAAGCTTCCCTGAGAAGCTTGGCGATCGTCTCTCCACTTACCCTTGCCTCGTACGTGCTCAAGTACTTCTCAACTTCGGCATTCAGAGCGATCTCAGATTCGCGTACGGCTTCACTAACTTTGGCAAGAGCCCTTTCGATCCTCGCCACGTTCCTCCCGCCTCCACTTCTTGGACCGGCTCCAACCTCATCGACCGCTTCCATTATTAGACCCAAAGATTCGGCATCGATCCTAGACCTTATTCTCAGAATTGCAGGAAGGTCTGGAAATCTGTCCAAATGCTTCGAGAGAGCGACCAATGCTTGAACAGTTTTGACATTATGCGTGAAGAGTTGCGTAACGATCTCGGGCAAGAGCTTTTCCAGGGAAGGAACTTCGTGGAACACCTCTACAAACTCTGTCTCGACCTCTAGGTCGTATATGCTGCGCTTCAGCACAAGTATGATGTGCTCCTCCGACTCTAGGTGGTCACGAAGCGATTCGCTGTCCTCGAGCATTTCGAGCTGGCAATATTTTTCAACTCCCATCTCTCTCAATCGTGCATAATCGTCTTCTGATTCGACTATGATCGTCCTATCTACTCTCAATCTCGTAGAGCTTGAGATAGGCTGTACAGATGCAAGGGCTTCGTTTATTTCGTAGAGATCCGATTCACTCAAGCCTTTGACAAGCTTTACAGCCTGGCTTGACAGCTCGATCCTTTCCAAGATTACATCGAGTTTCGATAGTGGGAGAGGGAAGAAAAGGTCGAACCTTTCGCGCGAAAGCGGATTTACAACTTTCGACTTGAAAAGGCCTATCGCATCAGAATAGAGTGCCTTTGCATCTTGGGTTCTCAGGACGCTCTCTGGCGAAACACCAAGCTTTTGCGAAAAGAACGCTAGAACTATGTTGAGAGCTGAACGCACACTCATGCCGCTCGAGGTCAGGGAGTGGAGATCGATGTTTTCGATAGCCTCTAAAGCCTCTTCCTCTGAGCCGAAGTATTCGATAAGTTTTGTTGCTGTCTTCATTCCGACTCCTGGGATCGAGGCCAACTTTCCCAATGGCATCACGCAATCGCTATTGCAAGAAGGGAAACCTCTTCGAATGCACAGTTCAGGCTCCTTATAACCAAGCCATCGGTCCTTCGGTGCCAAGGACCAAGGTGCTCTTGAGATCCGATTTGATGTTGGATCATGGCAACGAAGTCATTCAGAGCTCTATCGCGTCCAGCTCCTGGCTCCAGGCACCTATAAGCTCTTCCTCGTGCAGCAGCTTTCATTTAGGATGGATGTGATAGGGAGATTTTCAAAAGCGGGCATGCTTGCCAAAAGGCCAGGTAAAACTAGGAAGGAACAGGAAGCCATTTTAATGTGGTTGAGCAACCAGCTGTGGGTATCCGCATGGTTAGAGTAAAGGTAAGTTCGTTGGCCAGCACGGAGGTGGATGGCGAAACTGGAATTAGGGTGGACCTCGTCTCTACCACCCCAAGGGTCATATCGACACCTGGAGGAGCGCAAGATGACCTCTCTGTAGCGCAAAATGTGATTCAGGGCCTGGTCACAGGCTTGCAGCAGGTTGGCCTGATGCCAAAACCCGGTCAGCCAAGGATGATATTATTTTTGACCAGTAAAGAATACTCCAGCCTCGGCGAGCCACAGATCAATGACATCATCGATCTGGTTTTTGAGAATTCTAAGATAACTTTCAAGAAGGTTGCAGGGATGGCTACGTCCTCTTGAGATCACTCGACCGTTATGGTCCCTGGGCTTGTGCTCTCTTCGCTTGTACTTTCCTCTCTGGTGCCAGACTTTGACAAGATCATGATCGCTTCCTGGACGCTCTCCAGCTCATTCAGCGTCTCCTCAAGCCCGAGTTTCAGAGCTTCAGCCACCTTATTGTACCTGTCTTCCTTTATCTCGCCTGAGACGAAACGAACCTCCGTTGATGTCAAGCACTTCTCCAAAAGCCCAGCTTGATCCTTGAGCTCGCTGAGCTTTGAAGCAAGTCTGTTCATCATCTCGTTCTTCCTTGACTCCGCGCTCTTCACAGCCTGCTCGAAGTCCTTCCTCAGAAACTCCAGTGTCGCTTGGGATACCTTCCCCTGCCTGCCAAGCTCGTTCAACGCCTTTAGTCTCTTGGCCGAAACGTTGATCTGCTTCACAACATCCTCGAAATCAACTTCCCATGCGAACAAAGTTTTCTCTTTCAAACCCTATGAGTGAGGGGATATTTAACATTATCCTGAACACCGTGATCCTTTTTAACCCAAAGACCAGATTCTGGCAGAGGAAGCGAAAAGGGTTCTATATCGCTGGTCTTGTTTGGGCCATTCCAGCAGCCCTGCGCTCCTCGCGAGTAAGGTCATACACCCTCTTCAGCAGGGTTATGTCTGCGGCGGTGTACTCGACCTTCCTCATATTAAAAAGCCTCCTGTGCGCCTCAACGACCGACTCGAAAATCGCTTCGACCGGTTTGCTTGCCAAAATTTTATCGTAAATCGTGAAGCTTGGCACATCCTCTGTAACCATTCCATGCAGCTGGGATGCGGTGCCTACCTTCTTTCCTGCCGATATCGTTGTGGCTGCAGAAGTTTTAGAGTAGCCTCCGATGAAGGCTCCGAGCTTAGTTTCTCCTGTGTCAAATCTTTGCCCTCCAGCACTTACCTCTACCGTTCCGAAACCATCCTTAGATTCCGAGACCGTGGTCATCGTGCCGAGAACTACCCACTCGCCAACGTATGAGTGCCCTATGAATCCAACGCGGACCTCAGAGTAGCTGTGTACTATGGTTCTCTCTATCTCTCCTCCAACTATGCAGAAATCCCCAATGCTTGAACCTTCGTGGATTCTGGTTGAAGGAAGTATTTGAGTTCCAGAACCGATGTATGAAGGCCCCTGGATCCAGGAATTCGACTGAATAGTTGAGTTAAGGCCAATGTAGACAGGACCATTCCGGGTATCGACTACAGCTCCAGGTTCTATCGTCGAGCCTGAACCTATCGAAAGTTCATTCCTTTTACCGAGGATCGTTGCTCTAGCATGAACCTTTCCAGCTTTCGACCTCTTAAGCGAGGCGAAATCGATCTTTAAGATATCAGCATTCAACCTTATGATCTCCCAAGGATAAGTAAGGAGCTGGGCATCCCTTACCTCGACCTTACTTGGGGCTGACCTCTCAAATTGAGAGACGTCGAGGCTGGTCAGTGGTTTTGAAAGCCTTGTTGCAAACTCCCTTGCTTTCGAAGGAGCGAAGCACGCATAAACGAGCCTGCCATCATTCACTCCAATCTGCCCTTCCGGGACTCTGAGCAGCCTTCTCACCAGATCTTTGCAGGGGATGAGTAAGCCATTTAGGAAGAGTGTTGTGCTGTCGATCCTCTCGGGCTTGTTAACGTGAACTTTTTCCCTGGACTCAACATACTCTTTCAAGTGTTCCCTTGTGAAGAGGAGCGGTTCGGAACTGCAGAAAAGTTTCTCGATCCTTGACCTGAAAGTTTCTGCGCCACACATCAAATCAAAAGCTGGACGGGTGTATGTCATCGGCAGGAAATTCTCATATGCGTAATCTTCGAAGATCGCAACTTGTATACTGCGCATCGGGTATATGGTCGGTAAAGAAGTAATAAAACTCTATCGGGCGGAATGACATTCCACCTGGTTTAAATCTGAAGATCGATAGGGTCTGGCTAGGCAAAGCCTTGTTCCAAAGGTTGGCAGTGTACGAGAAGTTAAATATATTCAACCCAATCCGAACCGCGAAACTGAATGAAGTTCGTCTTCGTCACAGGTGGCGTTTTGAGCTCTGTGGGGAAGGGATCCGTCACAGCCTCGATAGGCAAGATTTTGCAGGTCAGGGGATACAGCGCCACTGCAACGAAGATCGATCCATACTTGAATTTTGACAGCGGGACGATGAACCCTTACATGCACGGGGAGGTATTCGTAACCGAGGACGGGGGGGAGACCGATCTCGATATAGGTAGCTATGAGAGGATGCTCGATAGAAACATCTCACAGGACCACAGCATAACGACGGGACAGATCTACTGGAAGGTCATCGGAATGGAGAGGAAGGGAGAATTCTTGGGAAAATGTGTTCAGATAATACCACATGTTACGGACGAAATCAAGCGAAGGATAATTGATGCTGCAAAGAAGGACAAGGTCGACGTTTCATTGGTCGAGATAGGGGGGACCGTTGGCGATATAGAGGGTGCTCCGTTTCTCGAGGCAGCTAGGCAGCTGAGCCTGAAGCTGCCTGTTGACGCGACCATGTTCGTGCACGTAGCGCTCGTGCCGGTTCTGGACTCGACTGGAGAGGCGAAGAGCAAGCCATTACAGCACAGCGTTCAGGAGCTTAGGAGGATCGGAATACAGCCCGACATCGTCATCGCCAGGACAAGAAGCCTTCTCTCAGAAGAGCTGAGGGCGAAGATTGCACTTTTCGCGAGTGTTCCAGAAGATTCTGTATTCTCCTCTCCAAATCTCTCATCGATCTACCTCCTTCCAGAGAATCTTGATATGCAGGGCCTGGGAGCAAGGATATGTGAGAAGCTAGGTCTCAAACGCCGCAAACCAGATTGGCGGCCATGGCGAAGAATAGTAGGACCTCTGATAGAGCCTAGGTACCGAGTGACGATATCGCTGGTTGGAAAGTACACGGGATTGGCGGACAGCTACATGAGCGTGATTGAGGCTCTGAAGCATGCAGGAGGCATTTGTAATGCTGGAGTTGACATTAAACTCGTCGAGGCTGAAAAGCTAAGTGGTAGTGAGACAGCAAAGTGCCTGCATGCATCTGATGGCATCATCGTTCCTGGCGGTTTCGGAATTAGGGGCGCCGAGGGGAAGATAAGGGCGATAGAGTATGCGAGGAAGCACGATGTCCCTCTCTTAGGAGTTTGCTTTGGCTTCCAGCTTTCTGTTGTGGAATTTGCAAGGAATGTGGCGCGAATGAGGTCGGCGAACACAACTGAGATAGACCCTCATACACCATATCCAGTTATCGACCTCATGGCAGAGCAGAAGGAGATAGATTCAATGGGAGCGACGATGAGGCTTGGGGCATCACCCGTAATCGTTGAGAGGAATACGCTCGCCTACAAGCTTTACAGAAGGGAGAAGATATACGAGAGGCACAGGCACAGGTACGAGGTCAACCCATCCTTGAGGGGGAGGCTCGAGAAACATGGGCTGAAGTTCTCCGGTTACACCGAGGACAGGAAGAGAATGGAGATCCTCGAACTACCTGGGAAGCACTTCTTTTTTGCAACCCAGTACCACCCAGAGTTCAAGAGCAGGCCAGGTAGGCCAGATCCCGCTTACTATGGTCTGGTAAGGGCGGCCCTAGTAAAGAAGCTTGGGAGGAGAGCGCCCAGGATTAGAAGAACCTTCAGCTATGCTGCGGCCTCTACAACTTGGCAGAAGATTCGATAGCCCTAACCTTTGCAACCCAGCTGCTGAAGCCTTCAAACTCTGGATACTCCATGTAGAGCTTCTTTATCTCTTTCATGAGGCGGGCAACATTCCTCAACCTGATCAGGAAATCGATCTTTCCAATTCCCCTAAAGGCTCTTGTAGCCTTTTCAGTGATCGAAAGGTTGAGGTCCCCAACCTTGCTGGCCAAGAGAATGTCCTTAGGTTTGACTATCTCATGCGCCATTCCGAAGTTTATCTCGTCGTTTGATGAGGCTTGCAAAAACCTCCTGAATGCGTCGAGAGAAGCTTGCTTTGCCCCATATGCCAACATGTAACGCCTGTTATATTCCCAAAGGCCCTTCCTTTCGACAGACCCTTTGGAAAGCGCTTCGGCACAAACCTCAGCCAGAATCTTTCCGCTCAGCATCGAGGAGCCGATCCCACCCCCGTGCATTGGGCTGACGGTTGAGGCCGAATCACCTGCGACCATAAGACCGTCGTAAACCATCGAATCCATCGGCTTGGTTGTAGGAACTATGCCACCACCTCCGTTCACAAATGTCGAACCTGCTAAAATTTCCATTGGGGCAAGATACTTGAAGAAAGCATCCCTCGGGCTTATGCCTTCACTTGCCTTGACTCCTAAACCAACATTTACCATCTCATCCCCAAGAGGAAAGATCCAGGCATACCCGCCCGGTGTCTTCTCCTGGTCCAGATAGATCTGGAGGTGCTCCGTAATCCTGCCATTCGTCCTTCTGATCTCGCGGTAGCAGGCCATCGTGTTCTCTCTCGGAACCCTCCTCGAAATGTCCGCATCTGGAACCTGGTGCCTCACAACAGACGCGGTGCCGCTGCATTCAGCCACGACCTTGGCGCTGTAGCTTCTGACACCATCTTTTCCAAAACCCCTAACGCCAGCGACCCTGCTACCTTCGAAGATCGGGCAGGATACATGGAAGCTGTCGACGAGCTCAGCGCCAGCAGAGATTGCCCGTTTTAGAAGAAATTGACCGAAGGCATGTCTTTTCAGCGAGACCGCTCTCAAGCTTTCATCTTCTATACTGAAGACGCTTTTGCGGTCGGGCGAGAAAACATCTATCCCTGGTGAAGAGGAATAGAAACAATCACTTGGTAGCGAAAGGTTCAGCAGGCTCAGGTGGTGGGAGCCAAGAGCATCGCCACATACCTTATCTCCTATGGTTGCTTCAGCCTTTCTGTCGAGTATGAGAACACTCAATCCGATCTTCGAAGCGGTATAGGCGGCAATGCATCCAGCGCATCCCGCGCCCACAACTAGGAGGTCGTACTGCAACAGGATCGAGGATCGAAAGCATAAGAGTCCGTATAAACACCTTTCGCATTGGGCATGATATTGGCTGGCTTCGAAGCTGAGGAGGTCAAGGAAGGGCTTGCGGTATTGCTCGTTCCGAAACTTGAAACTTATAGGCAGAGCCCAAATGAGTACGTCCCATCAAGGGCGCCCGTATTCTACAACCCCCTCATGAAGGAAAACAGAGATCTTGCAGTAGCATATCTAAGACAAATTCGCAGAGAATCTGGTGGCGGTATCCTATTTGGAGAGCCTCTGACAGGAACTGGTGTGAGGGGCATAAGGGCTGTACTGGAGGCTGGAGTGGAGCATGCTTGGATCAACGACATATCGAAAGAGGCTACTGCCGTAGCTGCCATGAATGTTCGTAAGAACAGGATCGTGAAGTTGGTAACGGTAGAGAACAGAGACGCGAACATCTTCAGCATTGAGCACAGCTCCTGTTTCAATTATTTGGACCTGGATCCTTTCGGATCTCCTTCGCCATTCTTAGAAAGCTCGATCAGAGCTGTGAAGGATGGGGGGACCATAGCGGTGACGGCCACAGATATGGCTACGCTATGCGGAGTCTATCCGGATAAAGCGGCTGCAAGGTACGGCGGTCGATCGATAAGGACCGTTTTTCCAAAGGAGTTTGCTGCGAGGCTCCTGATCTATGCTATCGTGGCCGCTGCTGCAAGGATGGGGTGTGGAGCGAAGCCTCTTCTTTCATATGCCTCCAGGCACTATGTCAGGACATATTGCAGGTTGGAGAGAGGAAGCAAGAAAGCTGTCAAGGCGATCTCTGAGATTGGACACCTGCTCTACTGCAAATGGTGCTTTTTCAGAATTGGCTTTAGTATAGCCGATTTCAAAAAAAATGCAGGGATTGGAATTGGATGCCCTGTTTGCGGGAAGAGAATGGATATGGGCGGCCCGATATGGCTTGGAAAGCACTCGGAAACATCGTTGGTACAGTCGATCATCGCGCAAACTGAGGAAGGGTTGCTGGATCTCAGGACAAGGAAGATGCTCAGGGTGCTTTCGCTTGAAGACACAGGTATTCTTGGAAGCTACCCGCTCTCGAAGATCTCACAATACTGTCACAGGTCTCCTCCGAGAAGGCAGGTGTTGCTACGCAAGCTGGAGGAGGCGGGTTTAGAAGCTTGTGAATCAGCTCTTGAGGAGAACGCAATCAAGACTAGAGCTGACATCGGCCAGATCTCTGAATTTCTCTAGAAAAACTGCCTTCGGGCATGAAGCCCCTGCAAACTAGGTAGATTTCAGAGCTGCGTTTCCTCGTTGCCATTGGTCTGAAAAGGTCGACTGAGGAGAATGCACCTCTAAGGGAGGAGAGTAGGCTGTCAAAAGAACTTCCCTGAAAAGCTTTCAGGACCATCGAGCCCCCAGTTCTCAAGACATCGAATGCAATTTGAGCTGAGGAATACGCGATGCTTATCTGCCTCTCCTGGTCAAGCTCCCAGATACCAGTTAGATTCGGAGAAGCATCCGAAAGGACAACGTCTGCCTTTCCTCCCAGCGACTCGATGATTTTCCGCGCAATGCTCCTGTCCTGTATGTCGCCAACGATGGTACTAACATTCTGGGCCTCCAGATCCTTAACAGCCTTCAGGTCAACGCCAACTACGAAGCCGTTCCGGCCTGCAAGCTCTGAGGCTACCTGGAGCCAACCACCGGGTGCAGTTCCGAGATCTACAACGGCATCGCCAGGTTTGATCAACCTGGTTCTACTGCAGATCTCGAGGAGCTTGAATGCAGCCCTGCTTCTGTAGCCTAGCTCCTTCGCTTTCTTGTGGTATATGTCATGCTTCCTTTCCGAGATCCACCTGCGCCTTACTTTCCCCAGCAACCTCGCCTCCTACCTGAGATGTCAAAATCCATTTCTCGAGCGTGTCGCAATTCTCTGGGGAAATCTCGTTACCACTCGCACACATGCTGCCTGCTTGTGCGCATGTGATGCAAGGAGCACCAAGGATCGAACCTATCGAAGGTGGCTTCCTTGTGGACTTGATCCTGTATGTCCACCTTCCGTCGCAAAGTATCTTTTCCCTCTTTATCAAACCCCAAGACTCCAGCCTTACACAGATCCTCGAGCCCTCCCTGCTGCTCATGTCGAGCTTCTTCCAGAGGTCGG